>Ga0187894_10000292_pt1 | contig 67688 bp, 61 predicted proteins | sample GBC1701081metaG_FD_136650 | JGI IMG/M metagenome (GOLD analysis project Ga0187894, IMG submission 136650) | White microbial mat communities from a lava cave in the Kipuka Kanohina Cave System on the Island of Hawaii, USA - GBC170108-1 metaG ... | reverse complement strand
CGGGCTCGCGGAAACCCCAGATCGCGAGGTACTCGCCCGAGGGTTGGATGGGGCCGCCGGTGATGTCCTCGTCGTACAGACGCGGGTTGGCGCGCAGCAGGTTCGCCGAGCCGCCGCGCCTGAACTCGGGGTTCCTCGGCCGGTCCGTGGGGACCCAGTTGGGGTAATGGCGCGAGTTGATCGAGGCGAGCGAGGTGTCGTTGGCGGGCGAGCCGGGCGCGGTTTCCGAATCGGTGGAGCGCCTGAAGCGAGCGAGGTCGATATCGAACCAGATGAGGTCGCCGCGCCGGTACTCGGGGCGCGAATCGCCGTCGAGGTCCAGCGGCGTATCGACGTTCCACGTGGTCCCGTCGGACCAGGCGACCTCGAAGCTCGAGCAGCGGCTGCCGATCGTGGCGTGCGTGTCCATGAGCGCCGTCCAGGCCGGGTCGCGGGACGCGAAGCCGACCGGCGTCGCGGTGTTGCTCACGGGCGAATCCGCCCGGTCGATGAACGGCGGCTGATCATCGGCCTGCATGCGCGCGAAGCAGCCGGCGATGGCCTTTTGCAGGTTGAGCGTGTTGTCGTTGCGGATGTCGGCCGGCACGCCCGCGTTCGTGCGCGTCCAGAGGAGGGCATCGAGTGACGGGTCGTTATCGAAACGGCCGTCGGAATAAGGACTGGAATCGCGCGGCTGGGGCGTGGTCACTGGATCGGCGCCCTCGAGCCATCGCTTCACGTCTTCTTCCGACTGGGCGCAGAGGTCCACGCGCCCGCGCGAGAGAAGCCGCGGGTCCGCGAAGTTGGTCAGGCGCAGCCAACTCGACTGATTCAGGTTCAGGATGCCCGAGCCCGAGAAGCGGTCGATCACCTCCTGCTCGCGGATGTAGGGGACATAGAAGATGCCGGGGTCGAAGGGCGAGCGCGGCACGCGCCGGTAGCCCGCCGCCGTGCCGCCGAAGAGCACCAGCGACTGGCGCAGCATGAGCCAGTCGCCCGCGAACTCGTTTCGCCCGGTCACGAGGACGGGGCTGGCCGGGTCGAAGCGGTTGGTCTCGCCGGGGCGCTGCCCGAAGTCGCCATCGGGGAGCCACTGGCGCCGGGGCACGTTGCTGTCGAGCGGCGGGTTGCTCGGATCAAAGAGCGGGTCGGGCAGCGGTCGCAGGCCGTGGCCGTAGTAGATGCGCGCCACGGGGCTGCCCGGCGTGGGCTCGAGGCCCTGCGGGTGCGCGACCTGGGATGTCGTAAAGCCCGAGGTGAGGCCGAGGAACATGACCTCATCGGCCCGGACGGTGAGGGCCCTGCTTCCGGCGGCGTAGGCGTTGATGCCGTCGCGCTGATCCGCTTCACGGTCGTCGCGAGTCAGGTAGATCGCTCGCTCGCCGAGAGCCGTTTCGAGCGCGCCGTTGCGGTTGACATCACCGATGCGCCGGCAGCGGATGGCGAGGAACGTGTCCTCGGAGCGCATCCGGTTCAGGGCGGCGAAATCGTCGTTCAGTTGGCGCGAGATGGCGCGGGCGAACTGGTCCGCCTCGGCGAGCGCGGCGCCCGTGCCGACGAGCTTGCCCACGCTCGAGAACACCTGCCCGATGCCCACGGTCAGCAGCGCGACCGCGGCCACGGCGACGATGAGCTCCGCGAGCGTGAACGCGCGAAGAACTGATCTCACCGCTCGGCATCCTGCCTTCGCTTCACTGCTCTGACCGCTCCGGCTTCTCCGCGCTCGGCCCGGCGGCGACCTTCGTCCGCTTCCTGCCGGGCCTCGCTGAGAAGGCGTCGCTCCCCTAGCGGTGTCGACATTCGAAATGTCGCGCGCGCTAGTCACGGGTTGGGCACCTGGATGATGCGGGCCTCGAGGGGCGAGAGGCGCCAGAGGGAACCGTCCTTGCGGCTGCGGGCTACATCGGCGACGCCCCACACGCTCAGCCGCTGCTTTGTGCCGGCGACGCGGCGCTCGGGCTCGAGCTGCGAAACGCCCGAGGCCCGCGGCGCCTGGTCGACGTAGCCGCGCCACAGGCGGTTCACGAGCGCCTGGCGGGTCACGGTCACGGGAAGGTCCGAGCCGAGTTGCGTGGGCAGCGGGATCGGGTTGCTCTGGTTCTCCGAACCCTCCACGAGCAGCACCTGCCCGGTCTGCACGGCCCAGCGCCCGGTTTCGGTGTCGCCGGCGAGCAGCTCGAAGTAGTACTCCTTGGTCGTCGAGTCGTAGCCGAGGTCCACGCGGGCCCGGCGCAGCGGCGAGTTGTGCGCGGCGAGGTCCTCCATGCGCTCCGGCGGCACCCACTCGGCCGAGGCGGAGGGCGCGGTGAGCCGGTATGTGAAAGCGGCGATCTGCGCGCTGGTCGGCGTGCGCCGGTAGAGCAGCGAGTAGCCCATCTCGGGGCGCCGGCCCTCGGGCGCTGTCGAATCGGCGCGGAAGTTCAGACGGTCGCTCAGGGACACCAGTTGGTCGTTGCGGTACGAGAAGTCGTACGCGGTGATCGATTCGATGTAGCGAGTGCCGGCGACATCCGCGATGTTCATCGAGATGATCTCGGCCGGGCGCGTGCCGTCGAGCGATTCCTGCGAATCAACGCGGATGTAGTCGTTCATGTCCGGGGCGCCGGCTGAGTTGTAGTAAGCGAATCGCCCGCCGCCGTCCGGGATGGGGTTTGGGGTCTGCGGCTGAGATCGGACATAGCGCAGCGTGCGCGCGTTGGGGGCCACCGTGTCGTTGGTCACGACTTCGAAGACGAGCGTGGCGGGCTCGATGCGCCGCTGCCCGAGGTCGAGGAGCGCCTGGAAGATGCCCGTCGGCGCGTTTAGGAAACCGGCCTGCCCCTGGGCCATCATTGGGTCGGCGACCGTGTAGAGCGTGCGCGGCGCATCGGGCGCGGGCACGAGGAAATACAGGCCGCACTGGTTGCGCCGCGGGTTCACCGTCAGGTAGTGGCTCGACGGGTGCATGGGCAGGCCGTACCACACGCCGGGCGCGAGGCCCTGGAGCGTGTTGCAGTTTGGCGGCGCGGTGAGCTGCCCGAAGTTGCGAACGACCATCGCCTGCGCGTTGCGCGTGGAGATGACGGACTGCGTGACCAGCGAGGCCGACTGCTGCTGGGCCGCCGCGCCGGCGAAGAGCGCCAGCAGGCCCACCATGCCGATGGCGATGATGAACGCGGCCAGCATCACCTCGACGAGCGTGAAGGCGCGGGCATCGGCGGCGATTGTGCGGCGGCGGGTCATCGGGCACTCCTCCTCATCACCGCGCCGGTGAAGCGGTTGAAGTCGATGATCTCGGCGTTGCGGTCGATCTGGCGCGAGATCTCGCGCACGACGAGCTCGTCGTTGAAGCGTGCGTCGATCATCCACTGCGGCATGGGCATGCGCGTGACGCCCGTCGGCGGCGACGCCGGGTTCGGACGGTAGAGCCACGGGCGCGGGCGCCCGATCCACTCCGCCAGGCGGTTGAGGTCCACCACGGCCAGCTGGCTCGCGGCCCGCATCACCACTTCAGGGTTCGGGCTGCGCGAGTCCACATCGCGCGGCACGATCGCGCCGGTCTCGGGGTCGGTGAAATTCTCCGGGTCAAAGCGCAGCGGATCGTCGTAGGCGCGCGGGTCCGGGCGCGTGTCGGAGGGTCTCGTGGGGCGGTCGGGGAATTCGAGCAGGGCGTTCTGCGACTCCTGCCCGCCGGCACGGGTGCGATGGCCGGCCTTGCCGTCCGGGTTGAACTGGACGAAGAAGGTCTGCACGTTGCGCACGGCGCGGAGCGCCTCGGAATCGGGAATGACCGTGTCGTCGTAGCCCGCCTGCGAATCGCGCCCCGTCAGCCGGTCCCAGGGGTCCACGCCCCAGAGTCCCTTGCTCGACTTCTCGGTGAACATCCGCCCATCGTTGCGCGGGAAGATCCACGGCGTGACCGGGTCCGGGCGGCCCGGGATGACGATCGATTCGCCCGCGTACCAGGTGTGCGTGGGCTGGTTGTCGATGAACCACACCCGATCTTCGATCTCGTAAGAGATGGCGTAGACGCCCATGCCGCGCGGCAACTCCACCGGGACGCTGCCCGAAGCGGGGCGGAAGACCGAGCAATAGGTCTGCTGCGGCGGGCCCACGGGGAAGTTGCTCAGCACGCCGCCCTCGCCGGAGGATTCGAGCACCATGAGCGTGAACTTCTGCGTGCGCGTGTCGAACAGGAACGCGACGCCCGTGGGCCTTCCCGACTGGATGGCCAGGGCCCGGGCGTTTCCCAGCGTCACGGTGACGCTGTTGACGGCCGAGGCGTAATTCGAGGATTCGATGATCCGCCCGAACGCCGGCACGAGCACCGACACCGCGATCACGATGATCGAGATCACGACCAGCAGTTCCAGCAGCGTGAAGGCGCGGCGAGGGCGGCGCACCCGCGCTGCGGGCAGCTTCGGCGATCGGGATGGCGCGATGATGCGTCTCATCGGTTGGTCGTGAAGAACGTGCCGCTGTCTCCGTCCTGCTTGAATGGGGCGACTTCGTACGAATAAACGTTGTCCGCGAGCAGGGCGGCGACCTCCTTCTCGGTGGGAGTGCCCGGCAGCTCGCGCTTCAGCCCGTACTTGAGGTCCGGCCCGGCCGAGAGGAAGTACGGCCGCCCGTTGACGCAGCGCCCGTACAGGTCCTGCGCCAGAAAGTTCTTGGGGTGGACGTAGTAGATGACCTGCTGGCGGTCGATGGCCCACGGGTCGCCGGCGTCGTCGTTCGGCCAGGCTTCCGATGCCCAGACGTCCACGACCGAGGGCGTCGCGTCCCGGTGGCGAACATCGTTGCTCGTCGGCGTGGCGGTCACGCGAAGGAACCGCTCGCCGATGCCCGCGATCACTTTCTGAACTTCGCCGGTGCCCTGCGCCTGCTTGAGGAAGACCGCCGCATCCGGGCGCCGCGGGAACGGGTCGCTCGAGGTGCCGTAGATCTGAAAGAACTGGCTGTCGCCGATGCGGTTGTTGGGGCCGGGGACCTGGTCGTAATCGCGGAAGTTGTAGGGAGGGATGGTCCCGACCACCTGGGTGTATTCGTCGAGGGCGCGGTCGAGCGTCACCAGGATGTGCTTCGTGACCGTGACCTTCTGGTTCTTGATCACGGCGGTGCCGACGCCGCCGACGAGCCCGAGCAGGATCACGATGATCGTGATGACCACGAGCAGCTCGATGAGCGTGAACGCCGGGAGTTGTCGCGAGCCGGGCGAGCGCATCATGGCGTCCCCCTGACGGCCGCGCCGAGGTCGCGCAGCATGTCGCGACGGACCTCGTCGGTCAGCGATGCGGGGTCGAAGGGAACGGAAAGATCCGGCTGGACGAGCGAGCCATCGGTGTCGCGGTCTCCGAATCGCGCGGCGGCCTTGCCCTCGCTGTCTTTGATGCGGGGCTCGCCCGCCGAGAGGATCATGAACGGCGCCGAGAAGACGAGCCGGTCGAGTTCGAGGTAGTCCTCGCCGTCGATCTGGGCCTCGACGGCCTCCTTGGAACGCAACTCGACGGGCGTGAGCGCGACGCTGGTCTCCGGCGCGCCGCCGGCGCCGGGCGCTTTGGTCGGCCAGTTGATGTAGTAGCGCAGCGGCTGGCCCCAGGGGTCCACGAGCTTCCACATGCCCGTGCGCCCGGAGACATCCAGTTGCAGGAACTTCTCCGACGCGCCGGGGTCGAGGTAGGGCCCGTAGACGCGCCCCGTGCGCGTCGCGGTCGCCTTGCCGCCGCCCGCGCCGGCCGGCCGCTGCACCGTGCGGTCAGCGCCGCCGCCCCAGGAGCGGTCCGGCCCCGGGCTGCGGAATCCCGGCCCCTTGTGGCCATCGTCGTAGTCGGTGCTCGCCCCGGGGTTCGAGGGCGGCGAGAGCGCGCCGGATTCGTCCGCGCCGTCCAAGTCGCCGATGCCCATCAGGTAGGCCGCGAGGGTGTACTCGCTGCCGTAACGTGTCATCTGCAACCGGCGGCGCACCTCGTTGGCGTTGCCGGGCATGCGCGCCTGCGCGAGCGCCTCGGGCACGGTCACCTGCGGGCGCGTCGCCGCGACCGGCGGGTCCTCGCCCAGGGGCACATCCTCGATCGAGAGCAGCGGGGGGTAGTAGGTCAGGTCGTTCTTGAACTGCTCGACCGCCGGCACGATGCTGCTCACGAAGCGCTCGGTCGTGGCCTGACGCGCCGAGCCCATCACGCCGCGCAGGGCGACCATCAGGATTCCCGCGAGGACGAGGATCACGAGCACCACGACCGCCAGCTCCACGATGGTGAAGGCGCGCGCCTCGCGCCGGCGCGGCTTCACGGCGCCGGCGCAGAGCGGAGCGGAATGTCGGACGGGTCGTTGCATCACTTGCCACCCTGGAGTTTTTCGATCATCGCCACGAGCGGGAGGAACATCGCCACGACGATCGAGCCGACGATCGTGCCCAGCACGACGACGAGCAGCGGCTCGATGAGCGAGACCAGCGAGGCGACGGCGACGTCCACCTCCTCGTCGTAGTTGTCCGCGACCTTCAGGAGCATCGTGTCCATGTCGCCGGTCTCTTCGCCGACGTCGATCATGTTCACCACGATGGCGTCGCAGACCTTGGCCTCGCGAAGCGGCCCGGCGAAGGTCTCACCCTCGCGGATCGAGTCGTGCACGCGCCCCAGCGCCTTCTCGAAGACGTAGTTGCCGCTGGTCTCCTTGGTGATCGTCACGGCCTCGAGGATGGGCACGCCCGCGGCGACCAGCGTGCCCAGCGTGCGCGTGAACCGAGCGATCGTCGTCTTGCGAACCAGCGTGCCGATGATGGGCAGGTAGAGCGTGGTGTAGTCGAGCGTGGCGCGGCCGTACTTGGTCTTGCGCAGCAGCTTGACGCCGAAGAAGAGCACGAACGGAGCAGCCATGACATAGACGATGCCGGGCACGGCCATGGCGCCCTTGGTCGGGTAGTTGCCCGCGACCCAGGAACTGGCGGAGATGAGGGCCGTGGTCGCCGCGGGGAGCTGCACGCCGAAGTCCGCGAAGATGTCCTGGAACTTCGGGATGATGAAGTACATGATGCCGGCGACGATGAGCACGGCGACGCTGATGACGGCGGCGGGGTAGATCAGCGCGCCGATCACCTTGCGCTTGAGCTTCTCGCCCTTCTCCATGAACTCGGAGAGTCGCTGGAGGATGACGTCGAGCACGCCGCCGATCTCGCCGGCGTTGACCATCTTGCAGTAGAGGGTGTCGAAGGCCTTGGGGAACTTGCTCATGGCCTCGGAGAGCGAGGAGCCGCCCTCGACCTCCTCCACGACGCCGATGAGCACGGTCTTGAGCTTCCCCGGGCGCTGCTGGTTCTCAAGGATCTGGAGCGATCGGAGGAGCGGCAGGCCGGCGTCCTGGAGCGTGGACAGCTGGCGCGTGAAAACCGTCAGGTTTTTCTGGGAGACGCCCCCGAACGAGAAGCCGCCGCCCTTCTTTTTCTTCTTGGCGGGCGCGGCCTTGCCGGCCTCGGGACCCGCGCCTTTCTTGGTCTTCTGCTCGCGCACCGAGGTGGGGAACAGCTGCTGAAGCTTGATCCGCTGGATCGCTTCTTCGCTGCTCCCGGCATCGATCGTGCCCTTGGTGCGCTTGCCGGCCTTGTCGAGCGCTTCGTATTGGAACGTCGCCATGGCTGAGTCTCCGTCGCCGACGTGCTTTTTCTCTCCCACCCTCCAGCGGTCCGCCCCGATTCCTCTCTACTGATGCCCGGTCCCCGGTCCCTGGTCCCTTACTCTTCGAGAATCGTCTCGCGCACGACTTCGTCGATGGTCGTGAGGCCTTCGTAGATCGCGCGCAGGCCCGATTCGCGCAGCACGCGCATGCCGCGCTTGCGCGCCTCGACGCGCAGCACGGCCGTGCTCGCCTGTTTCATCACGAGGTCGCGCAGCGCATCATCCATCACCATGATCTCGAAGATCGCGGTCCGCCCGCGATAGCCCGAACCGTGGCAGTGGTCGCACCCCTTGCCGCGGAAGAACTTGCGCCCTTTCACGTCCTCCGGGCGCAGCTCCAATTCCATCAGCTGCTCTTCGGTGGGCGTGAACTGCTCCTTGCAACGCGAGCAGACCGTGCGCACCAGGCGCTGCGCGATGATCGCCTCGATCGTGGCCGTGAGAAGGAAGGACTCCATCCCGAGGTCGAGCAGCCGCACGATCGAACTGGGCGCATCGTTCGTGTGCAGCGTGCTGAAGACGAGGTGGCCGGTGAGCGAGGCCTGCACGGCGATCTGCGCGGTCTCAAGGTCGCGGATCTCGCCGACGAGGATGATGTCCGGGTCCTGACGCAGGAAGGAGCGCAGGCATTTGGCGAACGTCAGCCCCGCCTCTGTGTTGATCTGGCACTGGCAAAGTCCGTCGATGTCGTATTCCACCGGGTCTTCGGCGGTCAGGATCTTGGTCTCGATGTCGTTGAGCGCCGCCAGGGCCGCGTAGAGCGTCGTCGTCTTGCCCGAGCCGGTGGGGCCCGTGACGATCACGATTCCATTGGGCTTGGCGATGATCAGGCGCGTCAGCGCCAGGTCTTCCGGCGACATCCCGATGCGGTCGATCGAGAGTTCCACGTTCGACCGATCGAGAACGCGCATCACCACGCTCTCGCCGTGCATCGTCGGGAGCACGCTGACGCGCAGGTCCACCGGCTTGCCCTGGAGCGTCAGCTCCACGCGCCCGTCCTGCGGCAGGCGCCGTTCGGCGATGTCCAGGTTCGCCATGACCTTGATGCGGCTGGTGATCGCCGGGCCGAGGTACTTCGGCGGCGGCACCATCTCGTAGAGCACGCCGTCGATGCGGTAGCGCATCTTGAACTCATCCTCAAACGGCTCGAAGTGAATGTCCGAGGCCTTGTCCTTGATGGCCTGGAGCAGCACGAGGTTGAGCAGCTTGATGACCTTGTTGTCCTCGGCCGCCTCGAGCACCTGGTCGAGGTCGATCGAGGCCCCCGATGCCGCGCCGCCGGACTTGGCGAGGCTCTTGAGCTTGGTGTCGGACGCCAGATCGGAGACGAGGTCCGTCACCGACTCCTTCTGAGACGCGTAGTGCTTCTGAAGCCGCTCCTCGACCTGTTTTTCATCCGCGACGACCGCCTCAACCTTGAAGCCCATGAGCAGGCGAAGGTCGTCCACCGCGCGGAAGTTCTGCGGCGACTTGAGCGCGACTTTCAGGCGCCGGGTCTTGGAGTCGAACTCGATCGGCACGACCTGATAGGTCATCGCCGTCTCGGCCGGGATCGCCTCGATCGTGGTCGGATCGATCTCGACTCCCGTCAGGTCCATGAAGGCCATGCCGGCCTGCCCGGCCAGCGCCTCCTGCACATCGCGCTGCGTGATGTGACCCATCTCGACGAGCAATTGCCCGAGCAGCACCTTGCGCGTCTTCTGGAGCTCCAGCGCCTCGTGAACCACCTCTCGGGACACCTTCCCGATCTTGGTCAGCACCCGCCCGATCTTCCGCTGTTTAAGCTCGGAAGGATCGATCGCGGCAGGGGGCGCGGTTCTCGGATCGCTGGGCATGTTCGAACCCCTCAAGCATCAGCGCGGCGGCGCGACGGCCTCGAAGTCAAACGAGTCCTACGCCGCCTACACCGATTCGTCAGGTGACAATACAGGGTTCGAGCGGATTGTGCTTGAATTGCAGCAAAAATATCGTTGCGACACGTACGTAACGATATGTTCTATGGCGCCAATTCGAGCCCGTATCGTGTCCCGTCGACACCCCGGAATGTGGTTTTTCGAGGCGGATGCCTCGAAGTCGATCTCGGTGAAACGGCCGCGAGAAGACCGCCGAGACATCTGGATTTGAGAGACCAGATGTGAGGCACACGGGGACGGGATTCGCTATCTGATCGGGCCGGCGCGGGACCCTTCAGGCCTTCGCCTTTCCGCCCGCGGCCGCCGCCTCTCCCTCTTCCATGATGTCCAGTTCGGTCCGCCCGACCGTTCTGCCGAGTTTGTGGACCCGGTCGCGCAGGTCGATGGGGTTCTTGGCCTTATCGATGATCTCCTCGGCGGACACCTTGCCCGCCATGTAGAGCGACCAGAGGTGCTCATCGAGCAGTTGCATGCCGAACCGCTTGCCGGTCTGGATGGCGGAGTCAATGCGGAAGGTCTTGGCGTCGCGGATCAGGTTCGCGATGGCCGGCGTGACCACCATGAACTCGTAACCGGCCACCATTCCCTTCGTGTCCGCCCGCGGCAGGAGCACCTGGCTCAGCACGCACAGCAGCGCGGTGGAGAGCTGCACACGCACCTGGTTCTGCTGCGTCACCGGGAATGCGTCCACCACGCGGTCGATGGTCTTGGCGGCTCCCGTCGTGTGCAGCGTGCCGAACACAAGGTGTCCGGTCTCGGCGGCCCGCAAGGCTGCCTCGATGGTTTCGAGGTCGCGCATCTCGCCGACGAGGATCGTGTCCGGGTTCTGGCGCAGGGCCCGGCGCAGCGCCTCGGCGAAACTCGGCACATCGTTGTGCACCTCGCGCTGGTTCACCAGGCACTTCTTGTGGGTGTGGTAGTACTCGATCGGGTCTTCCATCGTGATGATGTGCTTCTCGTAGTTGATGTTGATGTAGTCGATCATCGTGGCCAGCGACGTGGTCTTGCCCGAGCCGGTCGGCCCGGTCACGAGGAACAGGCCGCGGGGCCGGCGGATGAGTTCGCGGCACATCTCGGGCAGGCCGATCTCCTCGAACGTGAGCAGCCGGTTGGGGATCAGCCGCAGCACCATCGCGACCTCGCCCTTCTGCCGGAAGACCGAGACGCGGAAGCGCCCTTCCTTGCCGTACGCGAACCCGAAGTCGCTCCCGCCGACCTCCTGAAGTTCCTGCTGGCAGCGCTCGGGCGTGATGGACTTCATCAGGGCGACCATGTCGTCGGAATCCAGCACCTTGGTGTCGAGGTTGCGCAGCCCGCCGTGCAGGCGGAGCGTGGGCTTTCGCCCCACGGTCAGCATGAGGTCGGAGGAATTCGTTTTGATGACCGTGTCGAGCAGACGGTCGATCTGCATCGTGGACATTTCGGGGGCACTCCGGGGTCAGAATCCGACGATGAAGGATACTCCGGCAGGCTCGCCCCGGTTCCTGTTCCGGATCGATTCAGAAGTCCCGAGAGCGGTCGCTCGGGAGGGCCAGGCGAGCGAACAGGGGTCGGTGATCCGAATTGATCGACGGCCCAACCTGCGCTGCGACCGGCCGGACGCCGCCGCCGCACAGGATGTGGTCGATTCGGAATCCAGGCAGCAAACGCAGCGGGCCGATGTCGATCCACGTTGTTCCTCGGCCGAATCCCTGTGCTGAGAAGGCGTTCGTCAGCCTCGCCGCGCCGAACAGCCGCATGGGCAGGCTCTCTTCTGTTGCGTTGAAATCACCGGCGATGATCACCGGACGACTCTGAGCCGCAGCCCACTCGGCCAAACGCGTCGCGATGCGGCATTGCCGCTGAAATCGATCCAACGTGACCGGCGGCGGGACGTGGACGTTCTGCACAACGACCTGCTGGCTTGCTATCTGTAGCACCGCGCGGATCTGCGGGTCGGGCACGCGCACGGATCGTCCGCCTCCATCGAATTGGCACCGTCGAGATGAGGCGCGAATTGAGGCTCACCCAAGATCGGGAACCGCGAAAAGAGCGCCTGGCCGAAGGCGTGGATCCGCGGGGCCTCGACGTAGTGGGGGTAGTCATCTTCGAGTGCCGGTCGAATCTTTTCGCGCTTCTCGGGCGTGTACTCCTGGATGAAAATGATGTCGGGGCTCTCACTTCGCACGAGTTCGAGGAACCGGTCGCAGCGCAGTTCGGGAAAGAGCAGATTCGCCGACAAGATCGTGATCGGTGGTCCTGGCGACGCAACTGCTGAACGCGGCCTCCAGGACCAGGCCACCGGCGCCAGCAGCGGGGCGGCGATCAACAGTGAAACCACCGCCGCAAGACGCAGTCTTCGCAAGCCCGCGAGCGCCGCGACCACGCACAGCCCGATGCCGGTGTGAAACGACAAGACTTGCACGAAGAAGAGCGCGAACGCCCAGACCGACGCATCGAATGAAGTTTCGGTGGTCCAGCCCGAGAACGCCCACCCTGCCCCGATGATCATCGCACCCGCCAGCAGAAGCGCGCTGAGAACGGCGTTCTCTCGCCGTTTCTGGGGCGGCAGCAACCAGCCGAGGGTGCGATGGATCGGTCCCTTTCCGATCCGGGCTCTACGAAGCCGGCAGCGCGGATGTTCGCGTCTACACCGTCACACCCTCGACCTGAGCCATCCGCTCCACTTCGTCCGGTGTGAACAGCCTTGCCCGCACAGCCCGGATCGTCACCCGGCGAGGTTCTGTCGCTGATCCTCGATACGACGGACGATTTCATCGAGCGACTGAGCGCTCTTGGAGGCCTGCCGCTCGGCTGTGAAATCGCCCGTACCGGGACTGACCTGCTGCATGAATCGAATCGCATCGGAAACGCCAAGGCGCTCGATCAGGGCCCTCATCCCTTCCTCCGCGAGTTCGGTATTGGAACGCCATCGCTCGATCATGGTTCCTCTAAGGATAGGACCCAGGATGCGGGATTCTCCACGCGAATGCCGAGGGCGATGGGCTGTTTCCGAGTCCGGCGCAATAGGGTGTCGTCCGTGGTCAGGAATACGTCGCACGACGCCCTTCGGGCGGCGGCAAGGTGAAGGGCGTCAGCCGCTGCAAAGCCCTCGCTCATCAGCCTGCGCGCCGCTTCGATCACCTCAGTTTCCACGACGACCACTCGATGGGGCAGTTGAAGGAGCGCCTTGACTCGGCCCGCGCGCTCGGCGTCCGCGATTCGAGAGACTTCCGCAAGGAGCGGCTCGCCGACGACCCAGTCGAGTTCCGATGCCTCCAAGCGAGCCAGAATCACGCGAACTGCCTCGCTTTCCAGTCGGATGCGTGCCGATCGCTGGTCATCGAACGGTCGATTCAGACAGCACGTATCAAGGTAGATCAGCGCTCTAGCCATGTCAGCGCGGATTCCGCTGCGTCATACCGTCACGCCCTCGACCTGCGCCATCCGGGCGATCTCATCCGGCGTCGAGACGCCCTTGAAGATCTTGATCCGACCATCGTCCACCAGCGTGCGCATGCCGTTCTCGATGGCCGCCTTGCGGATGTCGCCCACCGTCGCGCGCTTGAACGCCAGGTCGCGGATGGTCGAGTTCATGATCATCATCTCGAAGATCGCCTTGCGTCCCCGGTACCCCGTGCCGTTGCAGTGTTCGCAGCCCACGGCCTTCAGGATCTTCTCGCGCTTGACGTCCTCCGGGGTAATGCCCGTCGCGCGCAACAGCTTCGGATCACAGTCGGGGTCCGGCGCCTTGCACTTCTCGCACAGGACGCGGATGAGCCGTTGCGCCATCACCGCCTGGATCGACGAGGCCACGAGGAACGGCTTGACGCCCATGTCGATCAAACGCGTGATCGCGCTGGGCGCATCGTTGGTGTGCAACGTGCTGAACACGAGGTGCCCGGTCAGCGCGGCCTGGATGGCCACCTCGGCCACTTCCTTATCGCGGATCTCGCCGACGAGGATGATGTTGGGCGCCTGCCGGAGCATGGCCCGCAGCACCGACGCGAACGTCAGCCCGATGTTCTCGCGCACCTGGCACTGGTTGATCCCGGTGAACGCGTACTCGATCGGGTCCTCGGCCGTGATGATTTTCTTGTCCGGCTTATTCAGAATGTCCAGCGCGGAATAGAGCGTGGTCGTCTTGCCCGAGCCGGTGGGCCCTGTCACGAGGAAGATGCCGTTGGGGCGCCGGATGATGCGGTTGAAAACGTCGAGGTTGTCCTGCTCGAAGCCGATGTTGATGAGGCCGATGCGCACCGAGTCGGGGCGCAGAATACGCAGCACGATCGACTCGCCGTGGTACGCCGGGCAGGCGCTGACGCGGAAGTCGATCGTCTTATCGTCGATGGGCATCTTGATGCGCCCGTCCTGCGGCACCCGCTTCTCCGCGATGTTCATGCCCGCCATGAGTTTGAAGCGGGCCAGCACCGCGTTCTGCATGCGCTTGGGCAGGTTGTCGCGCTCGATGCACACGCCGTCGATTCGATATCGCAGCCGCACCCGGTCGGCCATGGGCTCGATGTGGATGTCGCTCGAGCGCATCTTCACGGCCTCGACGATGATCTTCGAGCACAGCTTGATGATCGGCGCGCTCTCGGCCGCCTGGTCGATCGAGGAGTCGATGCTCTTGTCCAGCGACTTGTCGATCGAGGCCGAGAGCAGCGATTCCTTCGTCTCGGCCGCCACGATCGGCGCGGGGCCCTGCTTGCCGTCGAGGAAGGCCTTGATCTTCGAGCGCGACGAGAGCCGCAGGTCCAGCTCGGCGTTGAGCCGGAAACGGAGCATGTCGAGCAGCTCGAGGTCCTTCGGATCGTGGATCACCAGGCGCAGCCGGCCCTTGTCCTTGCCCATGGGCAGGATCAGGTGCTTGCGCACGAGTTCCTCGGGGATCGCCTTGAGGTCGATCTGCTTCGAGACGGCGTCGTTGAAGACGTCCACGTACTCGTAGCCGAACTGCCGCGAAAGGGCCTTGGAGACGTCCTCCTCTTTCGCGGCCCCCATGTCCACGAGGATCTCGCCGATCCGCTTGCCCGCGCCCTTCTGCATCCCCAGCGCGGTCTTCAGCTGGTCTTCGCTGACGACGCCGGAGGAGACGAGGATTTCACCGAGGCGTTTTTTGGAACTGGCCATGAGCGGGGCGATCGGACCGAAGGGACAAGGCCGGCATGAGGAAGGCCGGGGCCGGCCGGGGCGGTTTCTGACAGCAATGGGCGAACGGGCCGCCCGGATTCACCGTGCGGTGGAATGATAGGGGTGGCCGGGTCGGAACACGTCCGGCCCGGGCGTTCGAGCATGCATTATGCTCACCCCGGCCATTCGATTCAATCAGCGCGCCGGATCCGCCCCGACTCCGGGCGGCCGTCGAATCCCGCCGCGAGAACCCGCGTTGCCCCACGCCCGTCCCGAGAAACCCTGTGTCCCGGGCCGACTGCTCATCACCGCCGGGCCCACGCAGGAGCCGATCGACGCCGTTCGCTTCATCGGCAACCGCTCCTCGGGACGGCTCGGTGTGGCGCTGGCAAAGGAGGCCGTCCGCCGAGCGTGGGACACCACGCTCATGCTCGGCCCGACTCCCTTGCCCTGCGAAGTGCCGGGCGCCCGCGTGACACGGTTCCGCACCACCGAGGATCTCGCCCGGCTGCTGGATGAACACTTCACGGATTGCGATGTCCTGATCATGGCGGCGGCCGTGGCGGATTTTCGACCGGTGTCGCGGCAGGGCTCAAACGTGTCGGGAAACAAGTGGCGGCGCAGCGACGGTCATGTCACCTTGGAACTCGAGCCGACGCCGGACCTGCTCGCGCGGTGCGCGGATCGTCGGCGCCCCGGCCAGACCCTCGTCGGCTTCGCGCTCGAGCCCGAGGATCGGCTGCTCGAATCGGCCCGCGAAAAACTCGGTCGCAAGGGGGTGGACCTCGTGGTCGCGAACCCTCTCGAAACCATGGATGCCGCGACGATCCGCGCGTTTCTTCTGACGCAGCGGGCCGAGCCGGAGGGCACCGACGGGCCCATCGCCAAGGATGCGTTCGCGTCGTGGTTGCTCGATCGGGTCGAATCATTCCGGCGAGCCGGCAAGCCCACGGCCCGGCCCGCTTAGAGTCTGCGCCGGGCGTGACCCTCAAAGCCCGCGGCGCCCTCGCCCATGACCACGCTTGCCATCACATTCCTCGCTCCTCTGGCCGGGACCATCGCCGCTTCCATCTCATTTCCGATCCTGCTCACGCTCTATTTCCTCAAGCTTCGCCGCCGCCCGATCCGCATCAGCTCCACGCTGCTGTGGCGTCACGCCGCCGCCGATCTCCAGGTCAACGTCCCGTTCCGATGGATCCGGCCCTCATGGATCCTGGTGCTCCAGCTGCTCGTGCTGGGGTTGCTGTGCGCGGCGCTCGCGCGCCCCGCGCTCGATGAGTCACCGGCGCCGACCGGGACCATCCTGTTGCTCATCGACCGCTCAGCATCGATGAGCGCCATCGACGGTGCGCCGGCCGGTGCGCTGGCGCAGCGCTCCCGTCTGGAGCAGGCGAAGGCCGACGCGTCGGAGTTCGTTTCGCGCCTCGGCGATCGGGCCCGGGCGATGGTCGTTGCGTTCGGCGCCCGCCCCGAAGCGCTGACCAACCTGACCCGTGATCGGGGCCTGCTGCGCGGCGCGATCGCCTCCATCCAGCCCTCCGACGAACCGGGCGACATGATGGAACTGGCTCGATTCGTCGCCGCCGCGCGGAACATCGAGCAGGGCGAGGAGCGGGTCTCGGTCCGCGCGGTGCTGTTCGGGGATGGCGGCGGTCAGGGCGGCGCGCCCATCACGGTGCCCGGGCTGGGCGATGTTCAGTTCGACTTCGTTCGCGCGGGCCCCGCTCCCGAGGCGCTCCGCGACAATGTCGGCATCGTCGCGCTGGCGGCCAAACGCGACTACGAATCCCCGAATACGTTGCGCGTCTTCGCGCGAATCCAAAGCACTCTGAACGAGCCCTTGCAGGCTGCGCTCGCGTGCCGCCTGGACGCGGATGATGTGCAAGCCCGCGCGGTCACCGTGCCGCCGATGCTCGCGGGAGGCCCTGCCGGCGAAGCGGGTGTGACGTTCGAGTTTCCGGCGCCACACGGCGGGCTCATCACGGTTTCATTGGCGCGGGAGGACGCGCTGGCCTCCGACGACACCGCGGCGGCGATCGTGCGCCCGCCCGGCGCGCCCCGCATCCTTCTGGTTCAGCCGAATGTGCCCACGAGCCTCGTGGACTACCTGCCCTACGACGCCCTGGCCTCGCTCGAACCCCGCGAACTCAAGACGGTCACCGCCGGCGCGTACGAGACAATGGCCGCCGCACGCGGGTCGGATTCCGCCGCCGCCTTCGACCTCATCGTGTTCGACCGGGTGCGCCCGAGCGCGCCGCCTCCCGCGCCGTCCGTCTCATTCGCCGCGGGCGTTCCCGTGCCCGGTCTGCGCGTCGAGCAATTCGAGGAAAACGAAGCGGCCGGCGCTTCGACCATGTTCGCGTTCTGGCAGCGCAGCCACCCGGTGATGCGGTATGTGAATCTTTCGGGCGTCGCGGTCCGCCGCCCCATGCGCCTCGTGATCCCGGACCCCGAGGCCCGCGCGCCCGAGGCGCAGCGAGGCACGGCGGCCTCTTCCCCGCCGCAATCAACGGTGCTCGCATCCGGCGCCTCGGGCCCGCTGATCGCGCTGGTCGAGCATGCGGGGCTGCGGCGAATCATCGTCGGGTTTGAACTGGCGCAATCTCGATGGTGGCAGGACCCCAGTTTCCCCGTCTTCCTGAAGAACGCCACGGACTTTCTGACCGACACGGGCGAGGACTCCACGGCCCGGGTGCTCACCACGGCTCAGAGCATCTCGGTGCGCCCCCTGCCCGCGGCGACGCGATTGAGCATCGAGGGGCCGGTCGCGTTCGAGCGAGAGGTGCCGCTGGCCGGCGAACGGATCGTGCTCGGGCGCCTGCCTCGAGTCGGCCTGTATCGCATCGCCGGCGCGATGACGGATGACGCCGTGCTCCCCGTGAACCTGCTCGATGCTGAAGAAAGCGTGATCCGCACCGTGGACCGGCTGAACATTGCCGGGCAGGGCATCGCGTCCACATCGCTCTCCGCGATGGCCCCGCGCGAGATCTGGCCTTGGCTCGTTCTCGCCGCCGCCGTGCTCCTGGCGATCGAATGGATTGTTTTCGTTTCTCGAATCCGCACATAGGTCATCGTTCGGCGTCACCGACGAAGGTCACGGCGCGCGTCGCAACAGAGAACGAAGCCGATGGGGCCGAGCGCGCGATCTCCCTAGCGCCGCCGCCGCTGAGGCCCGGCAGGATGTCCTCGATGCCGGGCCGAGAATACGGCGGCCAGCGGTCGCAATGAGAAAGCGAAGGCGAGGATGCCGAGCGCGCCAACTCGCGAAGCGCCAGCGCAGCGACATTCGGAAACTAAAGCGCCCCGCCGGGTATTCCCCGACGGGGCGCATGACCTGTTCGATCGATCCCGCTTGGGCGGGGCGGCATGCCTCATTCCGGCTGAGCCGCCCGCCGCGCTTCCTTCCCCCTGGTCGTGCTTCCCTGGCGTGTTCCCTCCGGGCGGTGCTTGATTACTGCATGGCGCGGTGCATGGCGTCATCAATCTCCGCCAGCGATTGCGCCCGCGTTTCCTCGATGCGGGCCATCCCGGCGATCGCGGCTTCCTGCACGGCGGCGATGACGCGGGCATTCCCGGCTTTCTTGGCCAGCGCCTTGATCATCGACGCCGAATTACTGTTCACCCAGTTCACGCCCTGGTCGGCCTTGGTGTTGATGGCTTTCCGGGACGCGTTGGCGGCAGACATGATCGATGAGTCCGAAGCGCCGGACCGCGCCATGGAGTCCAGGCGCGCCATGCCCAGCAGGGCCTCGCGCCGGACCTGGGCGATCCGCTGCGCCACACCCGTGTTGAGGATCGAAACCTGTGCCGCGCCTGCCGGTGGGGGGGCTGCCACCTTCAGCAATGAAGCGCTTTGCGACGGGCTGGTGCCCGCTGATACCAAAGCGGGGATTGCCAAGGCCGCGGCCGCTGCCACGAGTGTCAATGTCCTGATTCGATTGAACATGGTGGCCTCCTGACTCCTTCGGGCTGTCTCCGAAGGCCGCGCCCCCCGGCGCAGCGCTCCGAACCCACCCGAATGTCCAATCGAAGGCCCCCGTCCTGCAATCCCTTCCCGGCGATCAGGTCGCCGGTCGCTCTCGCCCAATCGTCGCAACCGGCAGAGTGTGACGTGCGCGCGGCCCGCCCCACATCGACGGCACACAATGGCCCGACCAGGCGATCATGCCTCGTCCGAGAACGAAACCGAAGCCCCGTAATCGGATGACCGACCCGCAGGGCCTCGGGTTCCACGATTCTCTGGTTGGTGCGCGGTCGCCATCAACCGGGCGTCGGCGGCGCATCGCCGGTCGCCGCCGCGACTGCGGCGCGGATCTTGTGCGTCGCTCGCTCAACCGCGGTTGGAATCATCGAGAGTGATTCTCGACGGGCAAGTTGGATCAGGCCCGCGAAATGCCTCGGCGCGCCGATCCGTCTCAATGCCAACACGCACTCCTCCGCGATGGAATTGATGCGCGCGCCCGTCGCGCGGGCGATCGCCTCCAGCCGTTCGACTCCTCGACGCCCGGCGCCGCGGATGAGTGCATCCGGCGCTCCGGCCTGATCCATCCTTCGGATCAGCGCCACCGTTTCCTCGCAGGACTTGGCCAGCGCCTCGATGCCTCGCTGCTTCGCCAGGCCGATCGAGTGCACGCAGTGTCGCGTGATCTGCTCCGGACTCGGGGGAGTTGGACTCCCATCCTGCGCCGCAGCCTGGCCCGTCGGTCCGATCGCCGCCGCCAGCGCGACAACCGCGCCGATCGCCACCCGTCTCAGATTCATGGCTCCACTCCTCGGCGCCCTCGGCGCCGCTGAAAACCGAGGCCACAACGACGGAGTCGTGGCACCCACCAACGCGGCGGGCTCCGTCGCGCCGCAGCGTGCGCGAGCCCGGGCCTCGCCGGGTCGCTTGCCCGGCAGGAGCGAAACGAGACAGCCGGCGCTTCATTGCACCACCCGACGGGAATCAGGCTCAAGCCGTCACGGCGCCGAAGCCTCCGCAACCGCCGCGTCGAGCAGCGCGGCCGCTTCGTTCACGGAGACCTTGAGTTCCTTGGTCGCCAGCGAAACCGCGGTTCGCAGGCGGGCCGTCTGCGAACGCGAGGCCTGAGCGCGGAGCAGATCGATCAGGCCGCCGCCGTTGATGCGGTTGAACTCCCGCTGCGCTGTGCCCGCGATCCCCTTGTTCGTCTTCTTCGCGTTGGACGCGATCTTCTTGAGCTGCTTCGGCGACCCGCCGAGTTCCGCCGTCAGGAAGATGTCGGCGATGGCCAACTCGGTCTCCAAACCGATCTCGCTCTGCGCCCACTCAAGGGTCTCTTCCGTGCGCTGGAGATACTCCTCTAGGATCATCTGCGCGCGAGCCGGCGGCGGGAACGGGGCCCCACGGACAAGCGACAGCGGGCCCAATCCCACGACGATCGCCATCAGGAGAAAAAACCTGGTCAGGCTCCGGCGTTGCATGCGCGCACTCCTCACGTTCGAATCGGTTGACCGGGCAACATTCGCGTGCCGCGGCGGTTCGGTTCCGTGACGTTCAGGGCAGGACGAGGTCCAGGGCGGCATCGACGTCCGCCAGCGCCTGCGTCTCCGCCAGCAGAAGAGCCGTTACGGCCTGGCTGAACCTCGTGTTCAAGAGCCCGACGAGCGTGTCGCTCGTCCCGAACTGCTGACGGATATAGGCCACGTAGCCGCTCGTGACCAGGGCCGCGTTGCGCTCCACACGGTCGATCCGTGGGATCAGCGCGTTGACGAACGCGTTGAGTTTCGTCTGCGCCGTCAGACGCTTGCCGCTGATGGTCCGCTTGATCTGGTCGCCTAAGGCGATGATGGCGCTGTCGCTCAGGCCGTTGGTTTTCGCCCGCTGCAGGATCCGCTGGGTCGTGGCGTTGGCGGCGAGAATCGACTTCACACCGTCTCGCTCAAGTTTCGCGATTGTGTTCAGCCCGGTCTTGATCGCGGTGATGTCGCGCGCCGCACTGTTCTGAATCGGTCGCGAGACTGTCGCGCCCGAGACGCTCGGCGCCGCGAGCCACGCCGTGCCCAGTGCGCAAGCCGCGGCGAACGCCAGCCGACGAAGGACTCGATTCTTCATACTGAAACCTCCAGCCGGTCCTTTGCCCCGCCGGAATGCGGAGGCGGTGACGGGCAACTCGAACTCGTGCCAGCCCCGAAACCCGATGATGGAAGTGTATATCGGGCACTCCAGTCCGCCAGAGAAAGCCTTGCAAGAGTCCGATGTCATAGTGTCACGCGTCCATGAAAGCCGAAGCGGCCGAGATCGGGCGGATCGAATCGCCGGTGGAACTACGCCCACGTGCTGGGGATTCGCCGCGCGCCGGCCCCGCCCCGGCGATCACGCCCCAGGCCTCCCCGACCGAGCCCGCTTCGGGCATCGCGTGGGCGCGGGCGCGCCTCTACACGGCGCTCGCCGCCGGCGCCATGCTGCTCGTCGGAGTGGTGGTCGCCCGAACCGGGTTCCCCGTCGCCGGGGCCGCACTGGTCTGGTCGAGCCTCGCGCTGGGGATGTTCTTCGGTCTGCGCGCCGCCGCCGAAGCCCTCGGCGAGAAACGGGTGGACATCGACGTGCTCATGGTTGTGGGCGCCGGGCTTGCGGCGGGAATCGGCCACCCCGCGGAGGGCGCGCTGCTGCTCTTCCTCTTCGTGCTCTCCGGAGCGCTCGAAGACCTCGCGATGGCGAGAACGCGCCGCGAAATCGAGGCGCTCCATAGGCTCATGCCCACCGAGGCATTCGCCTGGCGCGGCGGGGCATGGGTCGAGTGTGCTCCCGAGACGCTCGCGCCGGGCGATCGCATCAAGATCAGGCCCGGCGACCTCATCCCGGTCGATGCTCGCATCGACGAAGGTCGCTCGTCGATCGATCAGTCCGCCGTCACCGGCGAGAGCATGCCGCGCGCCGTGCTCCCGGGCGACGCGGTGTTCGCCGGCACCGTGAATCTCGAGAACGCGCTCGAAGCCGAGGTGCTCAAGCCCGCCGCGCAGTCCAGCCTCCAGCGCATCCTGGATTTGGTCACCGAGGCTCGCGAGCAGCGCGAGCCGATGCAGCGCCTGATCGATCGCTTCGGGCAGCCCTACGCGATCGGCGTGCTCGCCACGAGCGTCGCCGTGCTGCTCCTGTGGTGGTGGCAGTTCGGCCAGCCGCTGAGCAGCGCGGCGTACACCGCCATCACCTTTCTGATCGTGCTCTCGCCCTGCGCGCTGATCATCGCCACGCCCACCGCGACGCTCACCGCGATCGGGCGCGGGGCGCGGGCCGGCGTCCTCTTCAAGGGCGGCCAGTCGATCGAGCGCCTCTCGCGAGTCGGCGCCGTCTGCTTCGACAAGACGGGCACGCTCACCATGGGGCGCCCGCGCCTCATCGAGGTGCACCCGGTCGGCTGGTCGGACAGCGCGCGCCTCCTCGGGCTCGCCGCCGGGCTCGAAGCCGACAGCACCCACCCCATCGCGGCTTCGGTGCGCGAGGGTGCGCGCTCTCGTGGCATCGAGCCCGTGCCCGTCGAGCGGGTGACGCACCGCGCCGGGCTCGGCATCCGCGCTGTGCTCGACGGCGATCCGGTCGGTGTCGGGTCTTTCGAGTTCGTCGAGGAACTGATCCCCGTCTGCCTGAGATCAAGGACGCACGAGGTCGTGGGGCGCATCCAGGGCCGGGGGCAACTGGCCGCCGTTGTGGCCGCGGGCGGGTCGCACGGCGCGGCGGCGGTGCTCATCATCTCCGACCCTGTGCGACCCGGCGCGGACACGATCGTCGAGGACCTGCACGGGGCGGGCGTGGACTCGGTGTGCCTCCTGACCGGCGACAACGCGCGTGCCGCGGCTCACGTCGCCGACCGCCTCGGCATCGACCGCTGGCACGCCGACCTGCTCCCCGAGGACAAGGTCCGGATCCTGCGAGAGATCAAGGATGGTCGCCGCACCGGCCGCGCGAGCACCCGCCTTCCGGGCGTTGCCTTCATCGGCGACGGCGTGAACGATGCGCCGGCCATGGCCGCCGCGGATGTCTCGCTGGCTGTCGGGTCGATCGGGTCCGACGCGGCCCTGGAATCGGCGGACATTGTGCTGCTGAACGACGACCTGGCCTGCGTGCCGTGGGCCCTGCGTCTGACCCGGCGGGCGCGTGCCATCCTCCGGTTCAACATCATCGCCGCGATGTCGATCATCATCGTCATGGGGCTCGCCACGCTCATCGGCTCGCGGATCGGGCAAGAGGTTCCGATGTCGCTCGGCGTCGTCGCCCACGAGGGGGGCACCCTGTTGGTCGTGGCCAACGCCCTCCGACTGCTCCTGGCTCTGGGCGTCCGGTAGCATGGCCGCCGTGCCCGGCGAGCCCGTCATCCGAATCCGCAACCTGGTCAAGCAATTCGACGGCAAGACCGTTCTCGACGGCATCAACCTCGAGGTCTCCCCGGGCGAGACAATGGTGGTGATGGGCGGCTCGGGCTGCGGCAAGTCCACCCTGCTGCGCCACATGATCGGCACGTTCACGCCCAACGAGGGCAGCGTCGAGATCTTCGGGCGCAACCTTGCGACGCTGGACGAAGACGGGCTCAACGAAGTGCGCCGCCGATTCGGCATCCTGTTTCAATCCGGCGCGCTGTTCAATTCCATGACTGTCGCCGAGAACGTCGCGCTGCCCCTGCGCGAGCACACCGACCTCGACCCCGACATCATCCGCACCATGGTCAAGATCAAGCTGGAACTCGTCGGCCTGCGCGAGCACGCCGACAAGTATCCGGCCCAGATCTCCGGCGGCATGAAGAAGCGAGCCGGCCTCGCTCGGGCCCTCGCGCTCGACCCGCGCATCCTGTTTTATGACGAGCCCTCCGCCGGACTCGACCCCGTCACCAGCGCCGAGATCGACCAGCTGATCCTCGATCTCACGCGCAAGCTCCAGGTGACCAGCGTCGTCGTCACCCACGAGATGGACAGCGCCTTCACCATCGCCGACCGGATGGCCATGCTGGACAAGGGGCGCATGCTCGTGGTCGAGACCAGGGAATGGTTCGACCGTCTCCGAAAGACCTCACGCGAAGAGGCCCAGCAGCTCTCCGAGGACCAGCAGCTCATCCGACAGTTCCTTCGCGGCGACCACGAAGGGCCGATCACCCGCCGCAAAGCCGCCACCAACTACGCCGAAGACCTGCTCGGAGTCGCGCCGGGCACCACCACGTTCGGCGACATGCCCTCGGTCACCAGCACCCGAGGCGAGGTGTAATGCACGGAACGCCGGACCGTTCTCCGGTACATTGAGCGTCGAACCGGGCCGGCACGGACCGGCGCGTCTCAGTGGGGCTGCCAATGCGAGGTGCGCGAAACAACATTCTGGCCGGGATCCTGGTGCTCGCGAGCATCATCGCCGCCATCGTTGTGGTCGTCTTGCTCGGGGGCGTGTGGGAGCGCCGCGGGCTGCGCGACTACGCGCTCCGGTTCACGCTTGAGGAGGGCGTGCCCGCGCTCGACGAGGGATCGAGCGTGCTCGTGGGCGGCAAGAAGCAGGGCATCGTCAAGGCCATCGAGTTTGAGCCGAGCGACGACGGCGCCGTCAAGGCCATCCTGGTCACGGTGAGCATCAAGCGGGGCATCGAACTCCGTCGGGGCTCTCAGGCCATGCTGATCTCGCCGCTGCTCGGCGGCTCATCCACGATCAACTTCCCGACCGTCGGCACGGGGCCGCCGATCGCCGCGGGCGACATCATCGAAGCGGACCTCTCGCCTCCCACGCTCCTCGCGCAGGCCGGTTACGGGCCCGAACAGAAGGAGCAGGTGCAGCGGATCATCCGTAACGTCGCGGAAGCGTCCGAAAAGATCAATGTCACTCTCGATGAAGCCCGCGCGGTCGTCGGCAAGGTCGATCCCGTGGTGACCGATGTGCGCGACAAGTGGCCGACCTGGTCCGGTCGATTCGACTCCATCACGCAGAACCTCGACACCACCCTCGCGCGCGGGCCGGAACTCGCAGACGACCTCGAGCAGACCCTCGCCGATATCCGCGCGGTTATCGAAGAGAACCGCCCGAACATCCTGAGCGTGACCGACGACGCCAAGGCCGTCCTGGAGCGCGTCCGCGGCGAGTTTTCTGACAAAGTCAGCGCCCTCCTCGACAAGGGCAAGGACGCCATCGACTCGGGCGCCGACGCCCTGGCGCGCGCCGATGCGCTCCTCATCGAACTGACTCCGACCATCCGGCGCGGCATGACGAATTTCCGGCTCGCGTCGGATCAACTCAGCGCCATGATGGCCGAGGTGCGCCAGTCGCCCTGGCGCCTGCTCTACCGCCCCGAGCGCCGCGAGACCGAATTCGAGCTGCTCTATGACTCGGCCCGGACCTACGCGACGGCCGTCTCCGACCTGCGCTCCGCCGGCGACTCGCTCAAGGGCCTGGCCGAGGGCGCCCAGAAATGGAACGCGCCGGGCTCCGAGGCCCTCCGTGCCGAGCAGATCAAGGCCCTCTCCGACCAGCTGGAGCGCGCCTTCGATCAGTACAAGCAGGCCGAGAACGAACTCCTCCGCCAGATCATGCTTCTGAGCGAAGGAAAGTAGAGCAGGACTCGCAAACCCGGCGACGCCCGATCAGCGAGTCCAGGCAGGGCGCCGAGCGCTCAAACCAGCGCGCCGGACCCGTGGTTACTTCAATCTCTCAGGCAACTCCGCGTGCAACAACTTGAGTTCCTCCGCGCGCTCCGCGGGCATCACGAGCGTCGCGTCCTCCGTGTGCACGACGACGAGCCCCTCGCATCCCAGCAGCGCCACCGTGTGCCGGTCATCCGAGTTGACGACCATCGAGTCCTTGGTGCGGAACATCCGCGCATTGCCCGAGACACGGTTGCCCATCTCATCGGCCGAAAGCGTGTCGCCGTACGATGGCCATGAACCGACGTCGAGCCACGTCAGGTCCATGAGGATCGTGCACACCTTCACGCCGCTCGCGGGGCCCGAGGCCGATGCGCCGGTGCGCGTCTGCTCACGCGTGGCCGGCTCCATGATCGCGTAGTCCACGCTGATCCGCGGCAGCGTGGGATACACCTCTTCCAGCGCCCGCTTCTGCCGATCCGTCCCCCACGCCGCGGCGATCTTGGTCAGCCCGGCGTGGCTCTCCGGCTTGTAGCGCCGCAGGCAGTCAAGGATGGTCGCGGCTTTCCACACGAACATCCCGGAATTCCAGCCGAAGGCCCCCGATTCGATGTACGCCTGCGCCTTCTCGCGCGTCGGCTTCTCCACGAAGCGCTCCACGCGGTAAGCGAGCCCGTCGGTCCCCGGGATCGCCGCCCCGCGCTCCACGTAGCCGTACGCCGTCGCAGGGTAGGCCGGCTTGATGCTGAACGTCACGAGACGCGTCGGGTCCGCCTCGACCATCTCAAAGCCGAGTTCGATCCGGTCACGGAAGAGGTCCTCCGGCTCGATCAGGTGATCGGCGGTCAAGACGCAGAACGCCGCCTCTGGATCGACCTTGTGCAGCACCGCCGCGGCGAACCCCACCGCGTTCACGGTGTCGCGCCCCACCGGCTCGCCCAGAATCTGCTCATCGCGGAACCGCGGCAGCGAGGTTCGCACCGCCGTGCGATAACTCTCGCTCGTGCAGATGTAGCGCCGCTCCGGCGGCACAAGGCCTTCGAGTCGCTCGGCCGCAATCTCCAGCAGCGACATCCGCCGCCCCTTCTGCTGGATGAAGGGCACGAGTTGCTTGGGTCGGTCGTTGCGGCTCATCGGCCACAACCTCGTCCCCGACCCGCCCGCCATGATCATCGCGTACCGCATCGCCGCCCGACTTTACCACGGAGCGCACGCTGACCACGCCGTGAGGATCAGGACCGAACAGCTGGAAAGCGGTTCAAGGCGAGTTTCCCGGCGCGCCGGGACGGTGGCGTGCCACCCCTCACTCGCGCGCAGGGTCTTCAGCCCGGAGGGCTGAAAGTCAGTAGCCGTGGGTCGCCGCGCGCTTCGCGTGGCGCACCCACGGAAAACTCCGTAAGGGATTCCGCACCCCGAAGGGGTGCACGTCGCGTTCGACGCGTGCGGGTGGCGCCTAACCATCGAGAGTGAATTACCTCAGCCCAAGCGCCGCCGTCAGCAATCCATCCGCGCTCACGAGCGATGCTTCTGATTCAGAGGCCCGCCGCACCAGCTGCGCCGCCTGCGCCTGCGTCTCGCCCAGCCGCACCAGCGCCGCCACGGCCTGCCGCACGGCCTCGCTCTCCACGATCACGGCGCCATTGACCGTCGCGCCTTCCGGCTCGCCCGCCGCGAACGAATCCACTTTTCCGTTGAGCTCGGCGATCACGGTCTCGGCGAGCCGAGAACCGATCTCCGGCAGCGCCTTGAGCGCCGCCGCATCGCGCCGCGCGATCGCCTGCGCCATCGCCGGCACCGGCAGCGCCATCGCCCGCAGCGCCCGGCGCGTCCCCACGCCCTTGACCGTCGTGAACAGCGTGAAGAACCGCCGCTCCTCGGCGGATGAGAAACCGATCAACCGCGGCGTCAGCGCTGTGCTCTGCCCCTGCGGCTCCAGCACCTCGATCGTGTGAAGCGAGACATGCTGCCCGATGCGCTCGATGAGCCTTTGCGCCAGAAACGCGGGCAGCAGCACCTCGTACGCGAGCCCGGCCGCTCCCGGCCCGGAGCCCGCGCCCAGCCAGATCACCGCCGCGTTGCCCTCGATGCTCTCCAGAACGCCGCAGATCCGTGCGAGCATGGCCCGCGCACCTCCGTTTGCGCGCCGAAAGCGTACCACGCATCAGCGGATCAATCGCTTGCCCACCCCGTCGCGCTCGTGAACACCTCTTCCAGTGCCGCAGTTGCCGCCGCCGCGTCAAGCCCCTTGAACTTCTCCGCCGGCATCAGCGGCAGAAACCGCACCTGCGACCGGCTCGGCTTGATCAGGCTGCCCCAGGCCGTTTGCACCTGCGGCGTGCCGTCAACCACCACCGGCAGCACCGGCGCCCCGCCGCGCGCCACCAGCATCCCGACGCCCTCCCGAAACGGCAGCAACCGCCGCGGGGGCCGCTCGATCGCGCCCTCGGGGAAAATCCCAAGCACGCCGCCGGAGCGCAGGTGCCGCAGCGCCCGGCGCAGCGGCATCGACTCGCTCGTGCGCCGATCGAGAAAAATGAGGCCGATCCACTGCCACATCGCCTCGAAGTAGGCGACGCGCATGTCTTCGGCCATCACCCACTTCACTTCAAAGTCCAGCGCCGATTGAATCAGCAGCGGATCGACGCCCGCCGTGTGATTGGCCACGACCAGCAGCGGTCCGGCCTCGGGTCTGCCATCCTCGCCGCGGCGCGCGCGCGGCACATGCTCGAGCCCGCTCACACGCAGGTTGTGCACCACCCGCCCGTACAGCCGGATGAACCCCAGCGCCAGCGCCGCCAGCGTGTCATCGCCGCGGATGCGCGTTCGCGTCAAGCCGCGCGCCAGCGCCGCCCACGCGATCCATGCGACCGTCCCGGCGATCAGCAGCGCCGCCCACTGGGGCATGCCCGCATCCTACTGCGTGGGTGGCATGCTTCTGCCCTGAGAAGCATGCATTCCACGCTTCACTGCCTCTTCAGCCCCTCCGCTAGACTGCCGAATTACTCCACATGGCCAGCGCCAACCACGTCGTCGGCATCGACCTTGGCGGCACCAACATGCAGATCGGCGTGGTGGGCGCCGACAACAAAGTCGTCGGCCGCACGAAGCTCAAGACCAAGCCCGACAAGGGCGGAGACGCCGTCGTCGAGCGCATGATCGAAGGCGTCGAAGAGGCCTGCTCCGAAGCGAGCGTCAAGGTCGCCGAACTCCGCGGCATCGGCATCGGCGCGCCCGGCGCGATCGACATGGAGGCCGGCATCGTCCTTGAGGCGCCCAACCTTCGGTGGAACCACTACCCGCTCGCCGAGCGCCTCTCCAAGGGCCTCGCCGGCAAGCCCGTGCTCGTCGATAACGATGTCAACGTCGCCGTCTACGGCGAGAACCGCCTCGGCGCGGGCGGCAATGCCCGTAACCTCCTCGGCGTCTGGCTCGGCACCGGCGTCGGCGGCGGCCTGATCCTCAACGGCTCGCTGTATTACGGCGAGAAGGGCTCGGCGGGCGAGATCGGCTGGACCATCCTGTTCCCCGGCGCCCCGCTCGGCTGGCGCACGCTCGAGCAGAATTGCTCGCGCAAGCACGTCTCCGATCGTCTCAAGCGCCTGATCGCCGCGAACTACGAGTCGCGATTGCACGACATCGCCGGCGGTCCCGATGCCGCCATCGGCTCCAGCGACATCGCCGAGGCCTACCAGAGCGGCGATGCGCTGGTGCGTGAAGTGCTCGATGAAGCGGCCGAGTTCCTCGGCACCGCCATCGCCAACTGCTGCACCCTTCTGAGCCTTGATCGCGTCATCCTCGGCGGCGGCCTGGGCGAGGCCATGGGCCAGCCCTTCGCGGACCGTGTTGCCGAGCATGCCCGCCGCCACGTCTTCCCGCGCACCCTGCAATCGCTCAGCGTGCTGTGCACGAAACTCGCCGACGATGCCGGCCTGCTCGGCGCGGCCCTCCTCGCGCGCGAGAAGTTCGTCGGGCGATGAGCCGTGCTTTCTCGTGCCACTGACCCGTCTTCGGGTCAGTGCTCGGATTCAAGACGCTCCCACTGACCTGTCGGAACAGGTCAGTGCCACGCCACACAACTTGTAGAGCACGCGCGCCCCGACCGCGGCGTCCCACTCATCTCCATCCGGTCCCGGGCAGACTTCATTGAGATCAAACCCGATCACGCGCCGGCCCGATCTCGCCAGCGTCTCCAGGAGCACACACGCCGCGTTGAACGAAAGTCCACCCGGCACCGGCGTGCCCGTGCGCGGGCACAGGCTGGGGTCGAGCCCATCGATGTCGAACGAAATGTACACGTCTCTCGGCAGCGGCTCGATCGCGCGCTTGCACAGATCCTCCAGCCGCTCGCTGCGCGCCATCGCGCGATACCAGTCCAGGTCATGGTGCGCCACGATGCGCCCCTTCGACTCCTCAGCAACCCGCCGCTCGCCCGCCCCGTAATCCCGGATCCCGACCTGCACCAGCCGCGTCACCCGCGGCAGCGCCTGCATCACGTTCCACATGATCGACGCGTGCGAGTAGCGGAACCCCTCGAACGCCTCGCGCAGGTCCATATGCGCATCGACCTGAAGAATCCCCAGCCCGTCCGGCCCCGCCGCGGCGGCGCACGCGCGGATCGCCCCCAGCGGCGTCGAGTGATCCCCGCCCACGATGCCGGGAATCTTCTTGTCGTCCAGCACGGCCGTGGTGGCATCGCACACGATGCGGCTGACCCACTCGCACGCCGTGTCCACCTCCGATACAGCCTGCTTGTCGCGCGCCTCCGCCCCGCCCTTCTCGATGATCGGCTTAGCGAGGTCGCGCGCCCGCGCGCTCAGGGCCGCGATCTGCTGGTCGGGTTCCTCCATGAAGATCCCGGCCTCGTGCACCGCGCCAAACTGATGGTCGAGCAGATCAACCTGCGACGACGCCTTCAGGATCGCTTCCGGCCCCGCCGCCGCCCCGCCGCTGTACGAGGTCGTCGCATCAAACGGCACCGGGATCAGCACCACCCGCGCTTCAGCGCGCGAGTGCGGCAGCCCGAACACACCGGACCCCGGCTTCGCCGCCGCATCAGGATCGAAGTGCGCCATGCGCCGAGGATATTCGGAACCGTGAACGTCGCACCGGACAGTGGCGGCAGCGACGGCTTCTCAGCGAGGACCGGCACGGACCGCGGGCGCAGGTCGCCGCCGGTCCGAGCGCGCAGAAGCCGGAGCGTTTTTTGCGACACGACACAGCGAAGGCAGGATGCCGAGCGCTCCGTGCGCTGCGCAGCGCTGCCCGATCAGCGAGGCCGGGCAGGACGCGGTCCGCCGCAGGCGGAGTCGCCGCCCGGCCGAGCGCCGATCGGGCAAGCGGCCAAAGCAGAAAAGCGAACGCACGGATGCGGAGCGGTGAATCTGGCTCACCGCTGCGCCGGCGGCCTCATCACCGCGTCGATCGAATGGATCAGCCCGTTCGTGCACTGGATGTTCGGCTTGACGATCGCCGCGCTCTTGCGACGCGAAGTGCCGACCAGCGTCTTGCCGTCGCGGACCTTGACCTCAAACGCGTAGCCGTTGAGCGTCGCCGGGCTCAGATTGTCCTTTTTGAGTTCCTCCGCCGTCACCGTGGCGGGGATGACGTGGAACTTGATGGTGTTCGAGAGCTTGCCCTTGTTCTCCGGCTTGAGCAGCTCGTCCACCCATTCCTCGCCCATCTCCTTGAACGCGGCATCCGTCGGCGCCATCACGGTGTACGGCCCGCGGTCGTTGAGCGTCCCGTCGAGCCCGCAGGCCAGCACCGCTTTGATGAACGTGTTGTGCTCGCCCGTGCCCCGCGCGGTGTCGAGGACATCCTTCAGCCCTTCGCCCGGCGCCCCCGGGGCCTGCATCGGGACCGGCGCGGGCGCACCGCCAATCGCGAGGCCGGTCGAAGCGATCAGCAACGCCGCTCCCACAAGACTCATCCTGGACATGGTTGTTCTCCTGAAGGGAACGCTATCAGAATACGCGTACCGCCCGGCTCGCCGCCGCTCCAATGAAAAAGGGCCGGCGACCTGCCGGCCCTTCGCATACCCGTTGCGGGTGTTGCCCGTCGGTCAGCGCCGATGCGCCGTTCACTTCGCCGGCGGCATCATCACGCCGTCGATCACGTGGATCACGCCGTTGGTGCACTTGATGTCGGTCTTGGTCACCGCGCACATCTCTTTCGGGCCTGTGCCGATGAACACCTTGCCTTCTTTGTTCTCGATCTTGAACGACATCCCGGCCAGCGTCGCGCTGCTCTCCTTCATCTTTGCGATTTCGGCGGACGACACGTTTCCGGGGATCACGTGAAACTTGAGGATGTTGGCCAGATTCGCCTGATTCTCCGGCTTGAGCAGGTTCTCGAGCGTGCCGGGCGGCAGCTTCTTGAACGCCGCATCGGTCGGCGCGAACACCGTGAACGGCCCGCCGCTCTTGAGCGTCCCGTCCAGCCCCGCGGCCTTTACCGCGGCGATGAACGTGTTGTGCATGCCCGTCGCCATCGCCGTCTCGACGATGCTCTTGGCGGCCGTGGCGGGCGCGCTCGGCGCGGGCGCTGACGGCTTGGTCGGCTCTTGAGCAACGGCGATGCCCGTCAGGGCGACAAGCGATGCGGCGGCAATGATGCGCAGTCTGTTCATATCCGATTCTCCTTCGGTTCAAGATGAGGGCACACCGCCCGCCGCACGGCGGGACCGGCGCGTGTCCTCGGGTCTTCACTTGTGTGGGTCCGCGGTTCGGGCTTGACTCTTGGTCGCCCGGCGGCGTCGTCAGAAGAGACGCCGGTCAGGCGAGCCTGCCCTGTTCACCGGCATTTTACCGGTGCGGGCCGTTATCGGACTCGCCGGTCAATCCCCCACGCCGGAACCCCTGATCCAGGCTCCAGAATGGGCTTGCGTGCGGTAGTCAGTCGCGTGTCACACCAAACATCGTCCGATCATTGTGGACAACTTCCCTGGTCGAACGGGCCAATTGCCAGCGCGGCACAAGACCCAATCACGGTTTCAGCCGGATCGCAAACACGCTGCTCTCGATCGGCATCCCGCCGAAGAGCCGGACCTCTTCCGTCCATCGCTCGGCGACGAGGCCGTGACCCGGCGCGAACCAGCGATCGATTGTCCGCACCGCCGTCGCCTTGCCGAGTTTCGATGTGAACACCTCGCGCGTGTGCCGCGCGGTGATGCGCTCGCCGCCTCCGCCGAGGCGCACCGCCTGGTCATCGACATACGTCAGCTCCATCGTGCCCGTGCCCTTGTCGCGCAGGCGCGATGGTCTGCTGATCAGCGGCAGGCGCATCTTCATCTCCTGCTTGTGCATCGCGCCCGGCTCGAGGCTCGCCGGGATCGTCACCGGCCTGGGGTCCATCTCCACGATCACGCCCCGATCGTGATTGACCGATCCGGTCAGCACAATCCCGCCATCTTCGCGCCGCTCGAATGTCGCCTCCTCGAGCGGTTCCTTCTTTGTCTTGACGCGCCGCGTCACCGTCCACGCCTCCACATCCGGCGACTTGCGGCGAACCTCCTCCACCAGAACGGCCCCCGCGTGCTTGCCCTCGATGATGTCGTACTCGCGCACCATCGGCTCACCGCTTCCTGCCGTTCCCTCGCGCGGCTCCTTCGACAGCACGAGGTATGTGTCCGCGGGCGTGAGCGCCCCGGTCGCCGGTTGAACGCTGAGCAAGCCCAGCGCATCCGGCGCTATGGCGCTGTGACTGGCGCAGCCCAGCGGCAGCGCGCTCAGAGCAGCGCCCATGAACACGAGCTGCACACGCGCAAACATGGCATGACGGTATCGCATCGCGCTCTTCACGCTCCGCCGCGCTCGCCTTGCGCTCGCACAAACCCCCTCCGCGGCCCCGAAAACGCCTCTTTCTCCCGCTGTCCGCACGCTTTGATCGATATACACTCTGCCCCAATGAATCGTGGCCGGGTACGCACAAATCGAATCGTCACCGATGCGGGCCTGTTGGCCGCCGCGATCGCAATCCCATTCCTCTCCGGCTGCACCAAGAACGAAACCGTCGCGAACAACCCTCAGAAGGGCGCTTCGCTGCTGACCCTCTGGTCGCCTCCGACGCCGCAGGAAGCCGCCGCCTGGGCCGTCGATCCCTACGACGCCGACAAGCGTTACCGCGGCACGCTGCTGCTGGCCAACGCGCCGTGGGGCGGCGAAGCCGTCTACCTCGACCTCTACCGCGCCGCGACCAAGGACGGCGACCCGAGCGTCCGCGCCGCCGCCATCCGCGGCCTCGCTCTGCACGGCGAGCCGACGGATGTCCCGGTCATCCTCGGTCACTTCGACGACCCCGACCGCCTGCTCCGCTGGGAGTGCGCCCGCGCGCTCCAGCGCCTGCACAACCCCGAGGCCGTCGCGCCGCTGCTCAAGCACTTGCAGGAACGCAACGAGACCGAGCCGATCGTCCGCGCCGCCAGCGCCAACGCGCTGGGGCAATACGCCGAGCCGCGCGTCCTCGAAGGGCTCATCGGCGGCCTCTCCGACCGCGACCTCTCCGTGAACATCGCCTCGCAGGATGCGCTGCGCACACTCACGGGGCAGGACCTCGGCCTCGATGTGCGCGAGTGGGTCGCGTGGCGCAAGGCGACCGAATCTCCCTTCGCCGGGCGCCAGCCGTACGAGTACCCGGTCTTCCACCGCAGCCGGCACTGGTACGAGTGGGTGCCGATGGTGGGCAAGCCGCCCAACGAGACTCCGGCCGCCCCCGTGGGCCTTGACGGCGCGACCCGCGCCGCCGCCACAACCCGCGAAAACGCGCCCGTAGAAGAGCCCGGATTCGTCCGAGATGAATGATCGTTGGTGATCGGTCTTCCGATCCGGCGTTTCGCAGCCCGGAGGGCTGCTCGTCCGTAGCCGGGGGTCGAGCGAAGTCGCCGCGGCGACTGAGCGAAAACCCCCGGACAGCCATCGAAAACGGATCCGCACTCCGGAGGGGTGCTCGTGACGCCCGATGTCTCGATCGGCGCTCGCACATTCTCATGGGGTCGGGCATGCGGGCATTGCGATTCGAAGGTTCTGAACGAGGCACCCTCCTCTCCCGCTCCGCGCCCGCGCCCTCCCCCGCGCCCGGCGAGGCCTTGATCCGCCCGATCCGCGTCGGCATCGCCTTCGCCGACCTCGAAACCGCCCGCGGCGCCATGGGCGAAACACCCATCACGCTCGGCCACGAGTTCGTCGGCGTCATCGAAAAGGCCGCGCCGCTCCCGGGTCAGGAAGCCCGCGCGAAATCCCTCGCCGGCCAGCGCATCGTCGGCTCTCCCAGCACCGCCTGTTCCGAATGCGACCTCTGCCGCCGCGGCCTCTCGCCGCACTGCCGCAAGCGCACCGTCCTCGGCGTGCTCGCTCGCGACGGCTGCTTCGCGGACCTCTTCACGCTCCCGCTCATGAACCTCGCCCCCGTGCCGAAGGAGGTCGATGACGACCGCGCCCTCTTCGCCGTCCCTGTTGCGGCGGCCCTGCACGCGGCCCAGCAACTGCGCCTCGAGGGCAAGCCCTACATCACAATCCTCGGCGACGGCGTGATGGGCCTCCTGTGCGCGCAGGTGATGCTGCGCTTCAACGCGTCCGTGCGCATCATCGGACGCCACGAATCGAAGATGGAACTGGCCGGGAAGTGGGGGATCAAGTCGCGCCACGAGAGCGAGGTCGGCCGTCGCGCCGATCAGGATGTCGTCGTCGATTGCACCGGCTCGCCCTCGGGCCTGGAACTGGCGATGAAACTGGTCCGCCCCCGCGGCAAGATCCTCGTCAAGGGCGCGCTGGCGGCCGGCGCCGGCGGAGCCGGCATGAAGGCTGTTGATTTGTCGCCGATTGCCGCCAACGAGATCGAGATCATCGGCAGCCGATGCGGCCCCGTCTCCGAGGCCCTCGAACTGCTCCGACGCGAAGAGGTGGACGTCCTGAGCCTGATCTCCCGCCGCATGCGACTGGATGAAGGGCCGGAAGCCATGCGCACAGCGCGCAAGGCGGAGACGGTGAAGGTGGTGTTGGACATTTGAAGGCACGCAGGCACGAAGAGTCGGCTTGTTGGGTGCCACGGCTGTTGTCGCCGCCGCGGCGACCAGCCGTGTCGGGGATTCGGGTGCCACTGGTCGGGCCGAGTCTTCGAAGACAGACCAGTGTGGGCCGCGCACGAGAGAGCCGTTGCTCAGCAATCACAGGCTCGTTGATTCGCCCTCGAGCCTTCTCAGATTCGCAGCGATGCAATCGCCGGCCTCGCTCGCCGACACGCCCCAGAGTTCGGCGAGGCTCTGCGTCGCCGCGCCGACATCCGCCGGTATCGCCGGGTGTCCCGCGAGGCTCACATAGGGTCCATCCGTCTCTGTCAGCACTCGCTCGCACGGCATCCGCGCAGTGAGCGCCCGGTCCGACTTGGACACCATCATGTCCGGGTTCACCGAGAAGAAGAATCCCGCCGCCGCGGCCTGATCAAGTTCCCGTGCGCTGCCGCTGAACCAGTGCAAGCTCGCCCGTCCACGAAACCCCGATCCCACGATCGCGATCACATCGGCGGCGGCCCGGCGCGAATGGATCGTCAGAATCTTGTTCCCCGCCGCGGCACATCGCTCGACAATCGCGGCGAACACTCGGCGCTGCTGCGCCCAGTCCCGCGGATCCGTCGTGACGTAGTCGAGCCCCACCTCGCCCACGTACCGGGTTTCATCGAGCAAGGGCCACAGGAGTTCGAGCTCATGGCCGTGGGAATGCACCGCTTCGGGATGAAGCCCGGCGGCCGGCCGAACGAACCTGCTCGCCCGAGTGAGTTCGCGCGTGCGGGCGAAGGCGCTGGGCGAATTCGTCACCGCAATGGTCCGGATCCCAAGCGCCTCCGTGTGCTCGATGACCGCCTGCGGATCGGCGTAGGAATCGATGTGGCAGTGCGCATCGACCACTGCGAGTGAATGATGCTCGCGGGCGGCGATCATGCTCGCTCGGACCCATGCGGGACGTACGTCGCGGTGCAGCGGTTTCGCATCGGGCCAAGGCACTCTATCGCACATCGTGGCGGCTGGAAGTCGTGAGGGTCGTGATGGATCAGCGAGGAAGGCGCGGAGGCACCTGCGCATCGAGGCACGGAGGGGTGACGGATCGGGTGCCGCTGGTCCCGGCGCGCCGGAAGACCTGTGCGGGGGCGAGCTGCCACGCATTCACCCCTTGGTTTTCTGCACAGAAAACTTCCAATCACCGGGGCGCCGCACTGAGCGCGAACGGTCCGTAGACTCAGACCGATGAAGGCCTCCCCCGGACTCGACGCGCCCATCGATACCGCAAGTGCGCTCCTCGCCGAATACGCGGGGGAAGGGGATCTCGACAACATCATTCCGTCTTTGGCCCGGGATGAGCGCGCCATTAAGCGCATCGAACTCGTGGTGCAACGACTCCCCACCGCGCACACGCTCCTCTTGGGAGATTCTCGTACGACGAATGAACTGCCAGATTCCTCGATTCATCTAGTAGTCACTTCGCCTCCCTACTGGACGCTGAAGCGGTACAACGAGCACGAGCATCAGCTCGGCCATGTGACGGACTACGACGAATTCGTCGCGGCGCTCGACGCAGTGTGGGCGCGTTGCTACCGCGCTCTCGTGCCGGGTGGGCGCCTCGTCGTCAACGTCGGCGACATCTGCCTTTCCCGCAGGCAGAACAATGGTCGTCATACCGTTGTGCCGTTACACGCGACCATTCAGGAGCGCTGCAAAGCCCTGGGATTCGACAATCTCGCGCCGATCATCTGGCACAAGATTTCGAATGCCAACTACGAGGTTGATCGGGGCGGCGGGTTTCTCGGCAAGCCATACGAACCCAATGCGGTGATCAAGAACGACATCGAGTTTGTGCTGATGCAACGCAAGCCGGGAGGCTATCGCAGTCCGACACAATTGGACCGCCTCCTGAGCGTTGTGCCTGCCCCACTCTATTCTGTCTGGTTCAGGCAAATCTGGAACGACATTACTGGGGCCTCGACAGTGCGGCATCCTGCGCCCTTCCCTCTCGCGTTTGCGGAGCGCCTCATCAGGATGTTTTCCTTCGTCGGTGACACAGTGCTGGACCCGTTCATGGGAACGGGCACGACGAACCTAGCCGCAGCCAAGTGGGGACGGAACAGCATCGGAATCGAAGTCGATCCAAAGTACTTCGAGATCGCGCGCCAGCGAATGGCTGCTGTTGATGCAGACATGTATTTTTCCGCCACGACATCTGTTCACAGGACGTCGAATGGACAACCTGAATGAGCGCGTAGCGCAGGCGGTCCAGCACTTTTGGACGACGCGTTTGAACCAATCGGACTCGCAGGGAGGTGCGGGCGCACGCGACATGGGCGGTCGGGCCGCTGTGACTGGCGGTCGGCAAATGGACGGCTTTGTAGCGCTAATCCGCGACTTGGTTGTAGAAGTGGGCTGCCCCACGGGGTCAATTCACTTCGACCGAAAACTGGAACTACCAGGCTGGTTTCGTGCAGAAAAGCAGTGGGATCTGGCCATCATCCACAAGGGGCAATTGCTTGCAGCGGCCGAGTTCAAGTCGCAGATCGGCCCCTCCTTTGGCAACAATTTCAACAACCGAACCGAAGAGGCGCTCGGCAGCGCAACAGATATTTGGGCGGCCTACCGTGAGGGAGCGTTCAAGCCTTCGACTCGCCCTTGGCTCGGTTACCTGATGCTGCTCGAAGACTGCTCGCGCTCGGCGTCACCTGTAAAGGTCAGCGAGCCTCACTTCAAGGTCTTCGAGGAATTTCGAGGCGCCTCCTATCGTCGCCGATATCAGCTCCTTCTCTCAAAGCTCGTTCGCGAGCGTCTCTACGATTCGGCCTGCTTCTTGCTGTCGCCTCCACGTGGAGGCGGAATCGGCGCATACTCCGAGCCCGATCCGGAATTCTCGTTTCTGCCATTCACGAAATCGCTCATGGCGCGCGTTTCGTCGGCATGCCAATGACTGGATGCTGGACGCCACGCATTACGTTCGCGTGGAGTGCTGTCCTCGACCCATATTCGCGCATCTACCTCGTTCGTGCGCACAACGGCGCAAGCGCCGCCCCCTCCGGCGCGCATTCTTGAAGATTGCTGTTAATCGCGCCCCCACAAGCACTTAAACGCGCCCGACATGCCTCGCGCGGAAGCGTTTGGGCGCACCAATCCTTCCGCGCACCCCTGTGTAGAGGGACGCGTTGTCCCCTCCCGGCCGTTGCCGGTTGCCTGTTGCCGATTGCCGCTCTCGCTGATCCCCGATCCCCCTCGACACCTCGACACCCAGACACCTTGACACCTCTCCATGCCTTCCTCACCTTCATCACTCGCTGATCTCATCGACAGCATCGGCCCCTCCGCCGACCGCAGCGCCACGCTCGACTCACTCGAGCGCTTCGCCGCCCAGCGCGCACGCATCCTCGCCCTCGATTCCATCTCCCACGCGCTCAACTCCCTCATCGCCGTGATGGACGCCCACCCCGGCACCGACAAGGCCCTCCGCGCCGCCTCGCGCATCATCACTCTGGCTTTCTCCCCCGCGCCTCGCGGGGGAGATGGTCGCCGTGGCGGCGACCAGAGAGGGTGTGATCAGCGCGTCGCGCCCACGCGCGACGCCTCATCGTGTGACACGATGCCGAAGGCATCAACGGAGGTAGCCACGGGCTGTCCGCGCGGCAGCGGAAGCCCGTGGGAATCGGGCGCGATCGAAGATCCCGTCCGCCCCTCTTCCCTCCCGACCCCGGCGGGAGGGACGGCTTTGAGGGAGGGTCCTGGGGCGTGCGAACCACACGCCACCGATTCCACGGGCGTCTCGCAGACTCAACCGCCCGCGGCTACACCCGTTCAGCCCTTCGGGCTTTCCGATCCGGCGCCTCAAGACTCAAGTCTCACCGCTCAAGTCTGTTCGCCGCCTTCCGCGCCCCCTGCGGTGAGTCCTTCCGATTCCGACCCCTCCGTCGCTGCTTGCTCTGTGTCCTCTGAGTTCAGTCCTGTTTCTTCCCGTCCCAACACACGCGAATCATCTCCGTGTCTCTGTGCCTCTGTGGTGAATCCCTCCGATTCCTCCGCGTGCTCTGCGGTGAACTCGGATTCCCGAATCTCCTCCGCTCGCTTCGCCGACAGCGAGCCGGACCAGTGTTCCGTGCTGCAGACTCACCCTGCCGAGACGGACCCGTCTCCCATCGCCGCTCCGGCCGATGCCTGGTCCCCGGTCCCTGGTCCCTGCACCTCAGTGCCCTCTGAGTTCAGTCCTGTTTCTTCTCGTCCCAACACACACGAATCATCTCCGTGTCTCTGTGCCTCTGTGGTGAATCCCTCCGCGGCCTCCGCGAGCTCCGCGGTTAGTCCTGCCCCCGGCCGCCTTCGCGGCATCGACCTCAAGCGCGCCCTCAAGGCCGCCCGCGCCAAGGCCCGCGCCCCGACCTGACGCGCGTTCCATTCTGAAATCTCAAATCCTGAAATCTGAAATCTTCCGTCCGCATCGCCCCCGCGCCCGCGCCCCCACGTGACGCGACACTCTGTGGTCGCTGCTTCCCTCGACACCTTGACACCTCGACACCTTGGCACCTTGGCACCTTCTCGTTGCGTGCGCTATCCCTCGCGCTCCCAACACCGGTGCCGGGTCCCCGATCCCTGGTCCCTCCTTCGCTCTAAAGCAGTATCACAAACGATCCGATATACTTGACTAATCATATCGTATATGATACCATGTTGCATGGTCACCACCCTTCCCAGACTGAACCAGCGATTGAACGGCCGCCGGCGAAAGCTCGGCATGAGCCATGCCGCGCTCGCGTCTCGCAGCGGCGTCTCTGTTCCCACGGTCAAGCGGATCCTCTCCGGCCGCGCCGGCGAGGCTTCGCTCGCCAACGTCGCCGCGGTTGCCCAGGCCCTTGGCGTCTCTGTTGAGTTCGCCGAGCGCGACATCGAATCCATGCGTGAAGAGCAGGCCGCCCGCAAGGCGGCTCAGATCGCGCGCATGGTTCAGGGCACCAGCGCGCTCGAGTGCCAGGGCGTGGATGCGAAGACCTACCGGAGGCTGGTGAAGCAGTCCGAGCGCGAATTGCTCACCGGCTCCAAGCGCCGCCTGTGGTCCCAGTAGTGGAACGCGAGCCGCCGATCCCGGGCCGCACGCCGCTCGACGACACCTCGGGGCTGCGCGACAGGAGCATCCGCACCCGCGCCGATCTTTACGAGCGCGAAGCCGAGAACATCCGCAAGGCGGTCATGAAGTATCTGGCCGCCACACCGACAACTCGCTCGGCGAGGTTCGATGTCCCCTGGTTGCGACGGCTGCACCGCGAGATGCTCGGCGATGTGTGGGAGTGGGCGGGCGCGATCCGCAAGCGCGAGATGAACATCGGATCGCCGCCGCACAGCATCGAGTCGGAACTTGAGCAGCTGGCCCAGGACCTGAAGGAGTGGGAGCGATCCGGAATGCCGATCGTCGAGCAGGGTGTTTGTCTGCATCACCGGGCCGTGGGTATCCATCCATTCCGTGATGGCAACGGCCGCTGGGCCCGGCTCCTCGCCAACATCTGGCTCAAGATGCACGGCGCGGCCCCCGTCATCTGGCCCGAAGAAAACATCGGCGGCGAGAGCACGATCCGAAGCGAATACCTCGCCGCCATGAAGGCGGCCGATCGCGGCGATCTCAAACCACTCACGCGCCTGCACGAGAAGCATTCGGAAAGGGAGTCTTACTGAACCCAAGGCTGCCCGCGGCAGACCGCGGGAACAGCCGTGGCACCCAACACTTTGTCCCTCTGTCCCTCTGTCCCTCTGTCCCTTCTCTCACGCGCCCGTCGACCCGAACCCCGATTCCCCCCGCCCCGTGGGCGACAAGTCACCCACCAGTTCCACCGCCGCACGAGCCACCGGCGCGATGACGAGTTGCGCAATCCGCGTACCGGGCTCGATCGTGAACGCCTCGCGCCCGAGGTTGATCAGTGGCACCTTCACCTCGCCGCGGTAGTCGCTGTCGATGGTGCCCGGCGAGTTGACGAGCGTGATGCCGTGGCGCGAGGCCAGGCCCGAGCGCGGGCGCACCTGCCCCTCGAACCCGCCGGGGATCGCCAGCGCGATGCCGCAGGGCACGAGACGGATCGCGCCGGGCTCGAGCCGGATCGGCCCGCCGTCTTCCGGGCACGCGGCGAGGTCAAGCCCCGCGGCGTGCGCGGAGTGGTACTCCGGCGGGCGCGCACCGGGGCGAAGCAGGCGAACCTCAAGTTTGAGAGCGGTGGTGCAGTGGTCGAGAGCGGGGGAGTGCATGCCGGGAGTATGCACGAAGTGGGAAATCGATTGTGATGGGAAAGCGAGGGCTCTTCAGCGAGGCCCGGCAGGACGCGGGCGACGATCGCCGCCGGGCCGAGCGCGGGAAAGCCCGAGCGGGCGAAACGGAAGAGCGACGGCAGGATGCCGAGCGATCAAGTGTGAAGGAATCGTTAACGCCGGGCGCGGACGGTCTGAACTTCCGGCATCGAGCCGTTGGTCGTCGCGAGCGCCCGATCGAGGTTCTCGATGATGCGCCGCGTCGAGGCGATGGCCTTGTCGATCGAGGAACGCCCCGTGATGGTCTTGATCATGTCCGAGCGGTTGAATCGGACGAGCTGGTGCTCGCACTCGGTCTTGGCCCGCATGAGGCTGCTGAGCACCGCTTCAGCGCACGCCCTCTGGCGCCCAACATCCAAACCGCCCCCGGGTTCCAGCGCGGGGGAAGCGCACGCCGAGTCGATGGTGGTCTGGAGCATTGCTGTCGGGGTCCTCGCTGGCCGGCCCTGTCGCTGTCTGGCCCGGGCTATGGCCGTCGGGGCACGCGGCCCCATCGGGAAGTGTCCATTGTCACCGGGGCGGCCGACAGGTCAAGCGGCCACCGCAGTGGGGGTCTGTTCGGGGGTCCGAGGCCTCATTTCCGGCACGTGTTTGCGGATTGCTCCGAGAACCGAGGCCGCGTCATCCACATCCCGCACACCGGAGAGGTCCGCGAGCATGCGGGCGACAGCGCGACGGTCGGGGGTGGGGCCGCTCCAGGCGAGGACGCCCGGGACGCTGGTGGGGGCGAGTTCCTCGACGGAGTACGCCAGTTCTTCGTGGAGTTTTTCACCCGGACGAATGCCCGTGAATGTCGCGCGGATGGCGGGAAGATCGTGCCACTGACCTGTCCTCAGCTCAGTGCCTCCGTTCACGGGCATGAGTCCGTGCGGGTCTTCCCATGCGGGGGCGAGGCCGTGGGCGCGGATGAAGCGCTCGGCAAGTTTACGGATCGAAACGGGCTCGCCCATGTCCAGCACGAAGACGCCCGCGCCGGGCACTTCCGTCTCGTCGATGGTCGCCGCGTGGATCACCAGCGAGGCGGCTTCGGGGATGGTCATGAAGTACCGCGTCATGGCCGGGTGAGTGACGGTGACCGGGCCGCCCTCGGCGATCTGCGCGGCCCAGATCGGCAGCACCGAGCACGCCGAGCCGAGCACATTGCCGAAGCGGACCATACTGAAGCGCGTTTCATTGGGGCGACCGGCGCTCTCGGCGAGCGAGCGGATGTAGACCTCGGCCAGGCGTTTCGTCGCGCCCATGACGGAAGTGGGGTTCACCGCCTTGTCGGTCGAGACCATGACGAAGCGCTCAGCCCCGACGGCGAGGGCCGCATCGGCGATCGACTTGGTGCCGAAGAGGTTGTTCGCGACGGCGGCGGCCGGGTGGTCTTCCATCATCGGCACGTGCTTGTGTGCCGCGGCGTGGAAAACGACCTCGGGGCCGAGCGAGGCGACGCGGCGCAGCGTGGCCGGGGCATCGGTCACATCGTGCAGGACCGCGCGGCGCGGCAGGTGCGGGAAGCGGGCGGCGATCTGGCGGTCGATTTCGAAGAGCGCGTTCTCGGCCCGCTCCATGAGGATGAGCATGGAGGGCCCGAAAGCGGCACAAATCCGGGCGATTTCCGAGCCGATGCTGCCGCCGGCGCCCGTGATCAGGACGCGCCGATCGGCGATGGCGCGCCGGACAGGCTCGGTGTCGAGGTCGCGCGGGCGGCGGCCGACGAGGTCGAGCAGGTCGGGCGCGGGCGGTGTGGTGGCGCCGGGGACGGGCGGGCGCGACAGGACATCGGCCATGGTGGGAAGAAAGCGCTCCGCGATGCCCAGCGAGGCGAGGGCGGAGCGCACGCGGCCGATGGCCGCCGTCATCGCGAGGGGAAGACTCACGAGGGCGGCGTCGAAGCGGTGGCGCTGGTGGAGCGCGGGCAGATCGCGCAGAGCGCCGAGGATGGTCAGGTCGTGGGGTGGGGCCGTGTCGGCCGGCGCCTGAATCAGCACCGCGCCGAGGATCTCGGGCGCGGCAACGCCGAGGACAGCGCACTGGCGCGCGGCCAGGCGCACCGTCTCCTCGGTCCCGATGAGGACCAGGCGCGGCGAAGAACCGGTCTGAGGTTGAGAGCGAGGCATGCGCGGGCCCGGACGCGCTGGCGCGCATGGGCTCAATGACACTTATCGGTCATCTCGACGCCGGACATGCCGATGGATTGGAACGATGCGGCCCGTCGGTTCAGTTTGTGTTCGGCGGTCCCCCGCCGGGTTTGGGTTTGTTGGCGGGGTCGATCTCGCGCAAGTAGGACCAGGAGTAGAGGCCGGTGTCGTGCCCATCGGAGAATCGGATTCGGACCGCGTAGTTGCCGACGAGCTCGGCGGACTCGGCGGTCAGCGGGCCGGAGCCGGTAGAGGCGGGCAGCACGGCGAGTGGGTTCCTGGTCATTTCCTCGCGAAGTTGACGGGCCTCGGCGGAGGGCGACATGCGGCGCAGGTAAGCGACCGGAAAGAATGATTCGGAGCCGTCGGCCCAGCGGACGGTCAGGCCGCGGTCGCGCTGGAGGTTCAGGCTGGCGGGGGCATCGCTCAAACGAGTCTCCGGAGAGGGCGGATCAGATGATCTTGCCGCCGGTACCAGCGATGACGGTATGTTCTTTCCCGGCCTCGAGGGGCAGTCGACGGATCAAAGCGGCCAAGGAGCAGTTGTGAGGAGATTCGAAGGAATCGGAGGCCGGATCGCGGCCCTGACGTTGGCGGCACTCGGCGCGGCGGGCGGCGCCGCGGCCCAGGTGGTCCCCGCGCCGGCCTCGCCCGTTCAGCCGGCGATGCCGGTCTCGCCGGTGGCGCACATCGAGACGCGGGGCAGCGGGCCGGTGCACCTGATCCTCGTGCCCGGGATCAGTTGCGACTGGTCGGTGTGGGAGGGGTTCATGGCGCGCAACGGCGAGCGCTACACGATGCACGCCGTGACGCTGCCCGGCTTCGGCGGGAGCGGGCCGGCGTACATCGTGATGGGCACCCGGTATTCGACTCCGACGTGGCTCGACAACGCCCGGCGCGCTCTGGTGAAAGCGGCCGACGACCTGAAGATCGAGAAGCCGGTGGTGGTCGGGCACGGCCTGGGGGGGACGATCGCGCTGGACCTGGGGATCGAGCACGGGGACCGGTTCGGCGGAGTGGTCTCGATCGAGGGGCTGGCGGCGATCCCGATCGCGGGTCCGGGCCAAGACCTGACGCCGGAGCAGCGTCGCGGAGCGATCGACGGGAGCATCGCGTCGTCGTACGCGAACCAGACCGATGAGCAGTTCCAGGAAGTTCGACGCCGGAACATCGCGACGATGACCGATGACCCGGCGCTGGCGGCGCGGCTCGCGGAGATGTTTGCGCAGGTGGCACGCTCGATCGAAATGCGATACCTGCTGGAGGTTCTTTCGAAAGACCTGCGCCCGGGTCTGGCGACGATGAGAACGCCGGCGCTGGTGATCGGGGCGGTGCCGGCGCTGCCCGAGGGCGCCAAGCCCGAGGCTCTCGAGCCGGCGCGGGCGATCTGGCGAGAGCAGTTCGGCGGCGCGCCGAACGTGACGCTGCAACTCATCGAGGAATCCAGGCACTTCGTGATGGACCAGCGGCCCGAGGCGGTCGATGGGGCGATCGCCAAGTTTGTGCAGGGTCTGCCGCAGGGATCGTCGGTGCAGCGCAAATGACAAGGAGGATGGCGCGGGATGCGTGAATCGCGGGAGCGATCGCGGGCGTGGCGATGGCCGGGGCGTCGATGGGCGCTGGCGGTGTTCGCCGGCGCGTCGATGCTGGGCACGCCGGCGGGTTCCATCGCGAGGCAGGAACCCGCGGACAAGCCCGAGGCGCCGCAGGCGCCGGCGCGGCCCAAAACCGGCGATGTGATGCCGCAGGGGTTCATGGTCACGCCGATGGGGCACGTCGAGGTGTACGGGCGGGGACCGATCCCGCTCGTGCTCGTCGCGGGGCTGGCGTGCGACTGGACCGTGTTCCGCACGTTCATGGTTCGCAACGCCGACCGCTACACGATGTACGCGTGCACGCTGCCCGGATTCGGCGGAACGGAGCCGCCGGAGTTGCTCGAGGATGTTCCGGATCGGGAGAAGAACCCGTGGAACATCATGCTGCCCAACGGGCTGATCGCGCTGCGCCTGATGATCGAGGAGTTCGGGCTCGACCGGCCGGTGGTGGGCGGGCACGGCCTGGGCGGGCACCTGGCGCTGCTCTTTGCGCTGGATCACCCGGAGATGACGCGCGCGGTCGTGGCGATCGACGGTCTGCCGGCGATGGAGCTGGGGATGATGGAGAAGCACCCGACTCCGCAGGAGCGGCGCGATCACGTCGAGAGGCAGGTGCTCAGGCCGATGCTGGACGAGGACGAGCAGGTCTTCAAGACGCGGATGCTGGGCATCGCGCGGACGACGGTGATCGACAAGCAGCGCGCGGAAGAGCTGGCGGCGATGATGAACATGCCGCACCGCGGCGTGACGATGCAGTACTACATCGAGTACCTGATCTCGGACGCGTCGGGGCGGATGAAGGACCTCAAGAGACCGTTGCTGATGCTGCTGCCGATCGAGCCGCTGCCGCTGTCGCTCTCGGAGCGTCGCCGGAAGTTCGGGCTCGAATTGATCGGCACTCCGCCGCACACGACGGTTGTGTTCATCCCCGAGTGCAAGCACTTCGTGATGGACGATGCGCCGCTCGAACTGGACAAGCTGGTCGATGCGTTCCTGCAAGGCCAGCCCGTGCCCGGATCGTTCGGCGTCGGGCATTGGGATCGTCCGCCCGGGGCGCTTCCCAAGGGCGAGCCGCGGGCGCCCGAGCCGGCGGGCGCGGCAAAGCAGGGGCCGTAGCGCGGGAGCGGGGAATCACATCGGCTTCGTGCCGATGGTCACGTCGTAGACGTTGAGCAGTTTTTCCTTGTCGAAGACCATCTCCTGGCGGGAGAGGCCGACGACGTCGTATTCGGTGGTGAGTTCGATCGCGTCCACCGGGCAGGCCTCTTCGCACATGCCGCAGAAGATGCAGCGGAGCTCGTCGATCTCGAATTTGACCGGGTACTTCTCGCGGTCGTCCCAGGGCGATTCGCCGGCGACGATGTGGATGCAGTTGGCGGGGCAGGCGGTGGGGCACATCATGCAGGCGACGCACTTGACGCGCCCCTGCTCGTCGCGGTTGAGGCGGTGCACGCCGCGGAAGTTGGACTTCTGCATGCCCTGGTCGAGGACATCGCGGTCCTCGCGACGCTCCTCGGGGTATTGCATGGTGCGGCTGGTTTTGGATCGCCCGAGGATGGGGAGCTTGGACTGGCCGAAGGACGTGATGAGGTGGCGGATGGTCGTGCCGAAGCCCTTGACGATCTCGGGGAGGTAGACGGACTCGAGGGCCGTCATCGGCGGGCGGGTGAGGCGGATGATGTCCTGCTCGTTGATGGACATGGGCGCGGATTCTAGCCGGAAGCGCCGGCGGTTCCCTCGAGCCACGCTTTCACGACGCGATGGGACGACTGTTCAAGTTGCTGAACTGCATCGCGCATGGCCCGTTCCGGATTCTTTCCTGGCGCGACGAGCGGATGGATCTCCTCGATCGGCACCCCGTGGTCGTTCAAAAAGTAGACCAGTTCGTCGGGCGCGCGGTCGGTCGTGCCGACGATGGCGATGACGGGCTTGCCGAGTTCGGCGGCGGCGATGGCGACGGCAGCCGCGGCTTTGCCGCCGGCGGTCTGCGCATCCATGCGGCCCTCGCCGGTGATGACAAGGTCGGCGCGCGCGGCGCGGTCGCGGAACTTCACGAGGTCGAGGATGAAGGGCGCGCCGGGGCGGAGTTCCGCGCCGAGGAAGGTGGCGAGGCCGAATCCGAGGCCGCCGGCCGCGCCCGCGCCGGGCGCATCGGGGTCGCAGGGCAGGCCGGCCTCGCGGCAGACGCGGACGAGATTCTCCAGTCCCGCCTCCAGGCGCTCGACTTGCTCGGGCGTTGCGCCCTTTTGAGGGCCAAAGACGCGCGCGGCGCCCCTCGGGCCGAGGAGAGGATTGGAGACGTCGCAGAGGGCGACGAGTTCGACGCGCCGCAGATGGCGGTCGATTCCGTCTAGGTCAACTGCGGTGATCCGCGCAAGCGAATCGCCGATGGGCGGAACTGCGTCGCCGCTCTCATCAGGGAAGCGCGCACCGAGCGCGGCGGCCGCGCCGATTCCCCCGTCCACTGTCGCACTACCGCCAAGGCCAACGCAGACTTGCGAGCACTCATGATCAAGCGCCGAGCGGATCAATTCGCCGAGGCCTCGAGTGGACGCAAGAGATGGGTCACGGCCGGGTGAGTGGGTCAGGTGCAGGCCGACGGCGGCTGCGCTTTCGATCAGCGCCGCGCGATACGAATGCCATTGAGCGCTGATGAAGAAACTCCAAAGCGGATGAAACCAGATCGAGCGCGGCATGCGGAAGAAGCCGTAACCGGCGGGGCGCGCACGGCGATCGCGGCGAAGTCCCACCGCGCTTTCAAACGATGCCCATTCAGCCGAGACCTGTTGCCCGGCCGGGCCATGCACGGATGTGACAGGCCGCGTCGCGCCGAGTCCTCCCGCGAGAGCATCGATGAGCCCTTCGCCGCCGTCGGCGACGGGACATTCGTCGATCTGGATATCGATGCCGGCTTCTGAGGCAGCGCGCTGCGCGCCTTCGGCGATAGCGCGGGCGGCTTCGGCGGCGGTCAGTGAGCCCTTGAACTTGTCGGGCGCGATGAGAAGGCGCACGGGAGGGAGGCTAACGCGCGAGCATGCTTCCCCCATGCCCCGAAGGCCGCCGCGTTCGCCCGGATTTACCCGTCGATCGGCCGCGGGGCATGGCCCATGAGTCGGGCGACGACGTCAGTCACCTCGCGGGCAACGCCCGACCGGACCACCTCACCCAGCGCGATCTCGGCGCGGGCGTACCAATCGGGCGACGCAGTCCACAGTGCGGGTCAATCAAGCCAGAAGTACTTCCAATGGGGACTTGGTGCGTCATGGACGGCATACCACCCACGCCTTTGCGCCAGTTGCTCCGGTGTCCATCGGAGAATATCCGAGTCGTGGGCAATCATTGTCTGCTCATCGATCTTGTTGTACATGACAAACTCTCTCGTGCCAGGATTGGCGAGCAGAAAGGTCGGCTGTTCAAAGAACAGATTGTATGCGTCACCGCTGGGTTCGTAATAGTACTGTTTGATGCCGATCACTGAGGGTTCGTAGTCCTGATGCTCAGCCAACAGAGATTGTGGATAGTGCCCGTTTGCTATACGGTACTCCTCAATTTCATTGATCAATTCCACGGCCCTTGCAATTGCATAGTTCCTACTGAACTCTGTTGCAGGGGCGGCGAACATCACCTGAGGGACCAGGACACCAAGCGGTATGAGAATAAGGTACAACGGCGCTGGGTTGAGGTCTTCGCATTCCGCGTTCTTCAACAGCTTTAGTTTTCGGATAAGCCTTGAGACCGTGTACGCCAAGAGAGCGGACGTACCAAACCCAAAGGTAAGACCAATACTCGCAAACGCGCTGAGAGAAATGGCAGCCGCGACAATTGAAAACGCAATTATCGAAGCGAGCGCGATGTAGTACGATCTCTCTATATGCGGCAGATTCCGCTTTCTTCGCGCGCGCCTCGTTAATTCGTACACCAACCAGAGTGTCCCTATCGGAACAAGCAGGAGTCCGGCGACCGCAAACAGTTGAGCCATCGCCGACAGTGCTACCGCCAACCCATCATAAGTACCAGGGAGAAATGGATAAAATATGCACACAACAAGCAACGTTGTTATCATGCCGATTCGGCCAAGATGTAAAGGCAAGGCGTCAACTCCTGTCTTCATCCGCGAGCGCATCATGACACCAGCAAGCAAGTTCCCATCTGGGAAATCCGGGTGCTTCCCAGGGCAGAGGCATGCCACCCGATCGAGGCAGGCCGCTCGGTCTATCCGACCTTCTCGTATTCCTTGAGGAAGCCGACGAACTCGCGCCGGTGCTCTTCCTCATCGCGCAGGATCTGGATGGCCAGGTCCTGCGTCGCGTAGTCCTTGCCGTCGCAGAGGCGGATGATCTCCTGGTAGATCGAAATCGCTGTCTCTTCGGCGGCAATGACGCCCTTGATCACGGAGGTGACGTCGGTGGTGTCGGCGGGCGGCTGGAGCGAGCGTTGCTCCATCTTGAGGCCCATGGAGCCGGGGATGCGCCCTCCGATGGTCTTGAGGCGCTTGGCGAGCAACTGGGCGTGCCCGAGTTCGGCGGGGACATCGGCGGCGAGCGCGGCCGCCACCTGCTTGGCGCGCACGCCGTCGAGCGTCTCGGAGCAGGCGATATAGTTGGCGAGCGTCTCGATCTCGGCGTTGTAGGCCCGGACGAGGGCGGAAACGATGGTCCCATTGGCGGCATCGGAGTTCGTCATGAATCCTCCATCATCTGTGCGGCGGCTGTCGGCGGCTGTGGCAAGCGTATGCACGCGGCGCTGTGTTGGTCGGTTCGTCGCGGCGACCGTCGGGAGTGCCGCGATCGCCGCCGCTTCGCCCGCGGAGAATCCGGACATGCCCGCGCTGAGCGCGATCCGCACGGACAAGCCGCGGCACCCGGAGCTCGGCGAGGTGCGCTGGATGCGCGACTTCGATGCGGCGCTGGCGCAATCGGCCGCGACGGGCATGCCCGTGTTGGTGCTGTTCGATGAAGTGCCGGGATGCGAGACGTGCGTGAATTATGGACAGCAGGTCCTGTCGCACCCGCTGATCGTGGAGGCGATCGAGACGCTCTTTGTGCCCGTCGCCGTGTTCAACAACGTGCAGGGCAAGGACCGCGAGGTCCTGAAGTCATTCGAGGAGCCAGAATGGAACAACCCGGTGGTGCGGATCGTCGATTCGAAGCGACGGATGCTGGCGCCGCGCGTGGCGGAGGAGTGGACGGCCGTGCCGCTGGTCGGGGCGATGACCAAGGCGCTGCGCGATTCAGGCAAGGCGGTGCCGGCGTACCTCGCGTTGCTCGAGGCCGAGGCGTTGGCGGCGGATCGGATCGAGCGGGCGACGTTCGCGATGCACTGCTTCTGGGAGGGAGAGGCGAAACTGGGCGCGCTCGGCGGCGTTCTCGAAACGAGGACCGGGTTCCTTCAAGGCGATGAGGTTGTCGAGGTCAGGTTCGATCCGAGGAAGTTGTCGTTCGGCGACCTTGTCTCGAAGGCACGCGAGTTGGAATGTGCGGGACGTGTCTTCGCGCGTTCGGATTCGCAGTTGTCGCAGGCCAGAAAAGTGATCGGCGATGCGGCCGCACGAAGCGATGAACCAATGAAGCCCTCGCTCAAAGACGACAAGTACCAACTTAGAGAGAGGCCGATCGCCGGAGTGCCGATGACGGAACTCCAGGCGGCGCGGGTGAACGCGGTGGTGGGTGCGGGCAAGGACCCCGCAGAGTTTCTGTCGCCGAGGCAGGTCGAACTGCTTCGGCGGCTCGAAGCGCTGCCGGATTCGAAGTCGCCCAAGGAGATGATCGGGCGCGCGGATCTGGCTCAGGCGTGGCGCGAGGCGTGGGGGCAGGTGATGTCCAGGAACTGACATTCCTGGAAATCCCTGCGCGCCGGGACCCACCGCGAAAAGAAAAGCATGCTTGCTCAGGGAGCAAGCATGCCACGCAAGCCAGACGTCATTGATCGATCGGCATGCTTCTCCGGGCAGAAGCATGCCACCCGGGCATTATTTCCCGATCGTGTTCTCGAGGAACTTGACGGCGCGCTCGTAGAAGATGATGCGGTTCTCCAGTTTCGCGAAGCCGTGGCCCTCATCGGGGAAGAACACGAGCATGGGGTCGTAGCCGCGCTTCTGGAGGCCGACGGCCAGCTGCATCGCCTCGCCGACGGGCACGCGCGGGTCGTTGAGCCCGTGCGCGATGAGCATCGGCACCTTGATGTAGTCGATCTTGTGGATGGGAGAGACGGAGGCGAGGAACTCGGGGTCGGTGAGCGGGCCGTACTCGGCCTCGCGGAGCTTCTGGCGGTAGCCCTTGGTCTGCTCGAGGAAGGTCTGGAAGTTCACGACGCCGACCACGTTGATCGAGGCGCCGAACACGGGCCCCATGGGTCCCGGGTTCTGAGCGTCTTCGACGATGGTGGCGACGGACATGAACCCGCCGTAGGAGCCGCCGAAGGCCGAGATCTTGCCCGCCTTCGCGTAGCCCTCCTTGACGAGCCAGCGGGCGGCCTCCACGCCGTCTCTCACGCTGTGCCAGCGGTTCTTGTAGTTGTCGAGCATGTGGAACTCGCGCCCGTAGCCCGTGGAGCCGCGGACGTTGGGTTGCATGAGGCCGTAGCCGCGGCTGAGGAAGTACGCGGTCTCGCGGTCGAAGCCGGGGCGTGACTGGCCCTCGGGCCCGCCGTGGTACTCGACCACGAAGGGGATCGGCTGCCCCTTCTTGAAGTTGTCGGGCAGATAAAGGAACGCCGGAACCTCAAGACCGTCGAACGATTTGAACTTGACCAGCTGCGGCTTGGGCAGATTCGCGAGGTCGATGGGCTCGCTGTCGAGGCGCTTGGTCAGCTGTCGCGGCGCGCCGGCCTTGCCGCCCGAAGCGGGCACATCGACCGCGAAGGCGAGGCCGGGGGTTCGCATGTTGGACATCGAGTAGATGATCGTGCGCCCCTGGATGTCCGGCACGCCGACGATGCCCTTCTCCACCTGCGGCAGTTCGATCTTCTCGAAGTTCGGAAGGGTGAAGGCGTTCAAGACTCCGAAACCGTCCTGGTTGTGGATGGTCGCGAGGATTGTCCGCTCGGTGTTGGACTGGCCTCCATCGAGCTCGAAATTGCGGAGGTCGGGGAGCGCTTCGCGCGGCTTGGCGCTCAGGTCGCTCAATTGCCGGATGTAGAGGCGCTCGACGCCGCCGTCGAAGTCCGACGCGATCAGCGCCGAGGTCTCGCCGGGAAGGTAGCCGCCGGGCAGGTTGACGCTCGGCTGAGTCTCCGGCGTGGCCGAGAGGTCGGTGAGCTGTCCGGTGCGCGTGTCCAACTCATACGTGCGCGAATCGGATGCGGACCTGAAGAGCGTAACGAGCAAGCGGGCGCCGTCGGTGGTCACATCGCCGGCGGACCACGAACCGGGCTTGTCGAGCAGGCGTGTGGACTTGCCTGTCGCGAGGTCAAAGCGGTAGATGTAGAAGTCGCGCTCGCTTACATCGTTGGCTCGGTAGATGAAGCCGGATGAATCGCGAAGCCACGCGCCGACGCCGAAGACGACCTTCGGGTTCTCAAGCAGCGGCTTGATCTCCTTCGTTGTCGGATTGAACAGGTACACCTGGTTCTGCTCGTTGCCGCCGGTGGCCGCCTCGAGCGTGAGCCACTTGCCGTCGGGGGAGACCGCGTAGGACGAGAGTCCGTCCTTGAAGTTCGTGAGGCGCTCCAGAGGGGCATCCATGCTGTTCGCCGGGCGGCGGTACAGCTGGTTCACGCCGTCCGGGAAGTCGCGGCAGTAGAGGGTTCCGTCCGGCGCGAGCGAGAGGAAACCCGGCGTTCGGATGCGCAGGAACTGTGAAATCGTCGGCGAGGTCGGCCCCGAGGCTCCGGGCGCCGCGTTCTCCGCGGCTGAGAGCGGGAACGAAGCAGCGAGAACGACAAAGGCCGACACGAGCACGGTTCGCGCAGAACACCGCATGATTGATCTCCTTGGCCGGGCGGGCGGGGCGCCGGCGACGGGTTGAGGATATCCCGCACGCGAGTACGCCGCAGCACCATCGCGGTTACCGCGGGCCCGGCACCGGGGAAACGAACTTCTCCATGCCTCCCGGACCACGCAGGACCCCGATCGTCCGCCCGTTGTCCGGGTCGTGGGCGCCGTCGATGCAGTCGACGATCGCTTGAGCCGCCTGATCGGGCGAGAGGCAGGCCGCGCGGGGGATTGTCTGTTCGTCGAATTCCGAACGGAGAAGGGGCGTCTCGACCGCGCCGAACGCCAGCGCGAAAGACCGCAGCCCGAACGAGCGGCCCTCCTGCGCCCATTCCCACGCCAGCGAGTTGAGCGCCGCCTTGGTCGCGCCGTAGAGCGCGAGGCTGGGAAACGGGTCCATGGAGGCCAGCGAAGAAATGCTCACGATGCAGGGTTGCTGTGCGCGCGAGAGCAACGGCCACGCGCGATGGACGGTCCAGGCCGGCCCCATGGCGTTCACTTCGAACGCGCGCCGGACGGTCTGGGCGTCGGCGAGATCGGCCGTCATGACTTTGGCCCATGCCGCGTTGTTGACGAGAACATCGAGCCGGCCGAATCGGTCCGCGACAGCGTCGACGAGGCGGTGCACATCGCGCTCGAGGCCGACATCGCATTCCACGACGAGCACCTGCGCGCCCGATGCCGACGTCAGCGAGCCGATGCTTCGCTCGGCGTCACGCAGGGCTTCGCGCCCGCGGGCCGCGAGAACAAGGTGGACGCCGCGGGCGGCGAGGGCGTGGCTCGTCGCGAGCCCGATTCCGGAGGAGGCTCCGGTGATGATCGCAACCCGGGCCGCATCGCGGGCGGAGTGTTGGGCGGCCATGCCCGGGCTACTCTAACCGGCGATGGAACGGAATCCCGACACGCTGAAGCGGCTGGGCGTTCTTCTCGCGTTCATCGTCGTGCTGGGCGTGCCGCTGGCATTCCGGCCGCGGCACGTCGAAACGGTCGAGGCGGCGGACCACGTCATCATCCTGACGCCGCACAACGAGCAGATCCGCTACGAGTTCGGTCGCGCGTTCGAGGAGTGGCACCGGAAGAACTACGGGCGGTCGGTGGCTGTGGACTGGCGTTACATCGGCGGCACGGCCGAGATCCGACGCCTGCTGATCGCGCAGTACACGGCGGCGGTGAGCAACGGACGGCTGACGCCCACGGGCGAGCCGGCGGCGCAGGCGGGCCCGCTTCCCTTCGATCTGCTCTTCGGCGGCGGTTCGTTCGAGCACGAGCAACTGAAGCGCGGCGTGAGCGCTCGGCCGCCGGGCGCGGACCACGACGTCACCATTTCGATGTCGGTGCCGGCGGGCCTCGAGCCGGAGTGGCTGAGCCGGATGCTGGGCGAGAATCGCATCGGCGCTTCGCGGTTGTATGACCCGGGCGACGCCGCCAAGAGTGATCCGGGTCAGCACTGGATCGGCAACGCGCTCTCGGGGTTTGGGATCGTCTTCAACAGGAAGATCCTCGAACGCATCGGGCTGGAGGAGCCGCGGTCGTGGGACAACCTGACGGACCCGCGCCTGAACGGGTGGATCGCGCTGGCCGACCCGAGGCAGTCCGGGTCCATCGCGACGACGTACGAGTCGATCCTCAATATCTACGGATGGGAGAAGGGATGGCGCACGTTGCGGGCGATGGCGGCCAACGCCAGGTCCTTTGCCAACAGCGCGCCGAAAGTGCCGATCGACGTGAGCCAGGGCGAGGCGGCGGTGGGGCTCTCGATCGATTTCTACGGGCGGTACCAGGCGCAGGCGGTGATGCGACCCGGCGAGACGGTCAAGACTTCGCGCGTCGGTTATGTCGATCCGCCGGGCGAGGTGTTCATCGACGTGGACCCCGCTTCGGTGCTGCGCGCGGGGCCGCACCCCGAGGTCGCGCGCCGGTTCATGCGGTTTCTGTTGAGCGATGAGGGCCAGGCGCTGTGGCAGTTCCGTGCCAAGAGCGGGCTGGCCGAGGCTCCGCCTGACGGCTTGGGCCCCGAGCGGTTCGAGTTGCGCCGCATGCCGGTGCGCCGGGATTTCTACCAGCGGTTCTCGGCCCGCATGGTGGACCGCGTCGATCCGTTCGGATCGGCTGCGAACACGACCTCGCGCGGGTGGCGTGCGGCGGTGGCGCCGATGATGGCCGTCTGCGCGATCGATATCCACGACGACATCCGGCGCGCCTGGACGGCGATGATCTCGGCGCGGCAGCGCGGGGCCGGGCCGAGCGTTCTGGCGGACATGGAACGCCTCTTCTTCGCCATGCCGGATCATCGGATGCCCGACGGCAGCGTCCTTGAGTTCACCGAAGAGAACTTTCCAGCGATCCTGCGCGACTGGCGCGAGGCGGAGCGAGACGGTCGGATCAACCAGATCCGGATCGCGTACGCCAGCGCGTGCCGGGCCAACTACCGCAGCATCGTGGAACTGAGCGCGGGCGTGCGATGAGCGCCCCTCGCGACGCCGCCGCCACTCCGGTCCGAACGCTGACGAAGATCGTCGCGACGCTGGGGCCGGCGACAGATGACGAGCGGATTCTGGAGCGCCTCGTCGAGCACGGGGCTTCAGTGTTCCGCCTGAATTTCTCGCACGGCGATCTCGAGGCGCACGGTCGGCGCCTGCGCGCGGTCCGCGCGATCGAGCGGAGAAGCGGCGCGCCGCTGGGCGTGATCGCGGACCTGCCGGGGCCGAAGATCCGAGTCGGGCAAGTGCCACCCGGGCCGGAAGGACCGGCGATCGAAGTGGAAGCAGGACAGGATGTGATCCTGCGCGGCGGCGCCAAGGAGTGCATCCGGGGCTCTCCCGTGGTGCTGGCGTGCAGTTACCCGCGGCTGGCGCAGGAAGTGAAGCCGGGCGAGCGCGTGCTGATCAACGACGGGGCCGTGCGGATGCTCGCGGTCAGTGCGCGCGGAGATTCGCTCGAGTGCCGCGTGGTGACGGGCGGGCCGGTGACGACCGGCAAGGGTGTGAACCTGCCCGACAGCGAACTCACCCTGCCTTCGACGACGGACCGAGACCTCGAGGCCGCGGACTGGGCGGTGCGCGAGGGGGTGGACTACCTGGCGCTCTCATTCGTGCGGCGCGCCGGCGAGTTGCGCACTGTTGCGGAGCGGCTGCGGAGCGCCTGCGCGATCGGCCCGGGCGGCGGCGGACGGGCGCCGCAGGCCGCGCTCATCGCGAAGATCGAGACGCCGCAGGCCGTCAGTCACATCGATGAGATTCTGGCGGAAAGCGACGGGGTCATGATCGCGCGGGGCGACCTGGGCGTGGAGATGGAGATCGCGCGTGTGCCGATGATTCAGAAGTCGGTCATGCGCCGGGCGCAAGAGTTCGGGCGGCCGTGCATCGTGGCGACGCAGATGCTCGAATCGATGATCGCTCACGACACGCCGACGCGGGCGGAGGTTTCGGACGTGGCCAACGCGATCCTCGATGGGGCGGACGCGGTCATGCTCTCGGGCGAGACGGCGGTGGGGAAGTACCCGGCGCTGGCCGTGGAAGTGATCCGGCGAGTGGCGCTGGAGACCGAAGGCGTCATGAGGGAAGGCTGGAAGGAGTCGGTCCCCGCCGCCGACACGGCGCGCCCGCGGGACACGCGTCTGGATGCATTGGCGCACGACGCGCGCCGGATGGCCCTGGACTTCGGCGCGGCGATCATCGCCGTCTGGTCGGAGGATGGGGCGGCGGCGCTGGCGCTGGGGCGGGGCGCGCCCGCGTTGCCGATCGTCGCGTTCTCGACGGATGAGCGCGCCTGCCGGCGCATGGCCATGCTGGTCGGAGTGCACCCGGTGCTGGCCCGCGAGACGCCCGCGCACCGCTCCGACTTTGCGCGGCTGGCGGACGAGTACATTCTCAAACACGGGCTGGCGGCGCGCGGAGTGCCGGCGATGCTGCTCGGCGGCAAGCCGCTTGACGACCCGCGCGCCACCAACACGGTCGCGATCCGGACCATCGGCGAATTGATCGCGGACGAATGAGCGCGCGGGCCGGCGCGATGTCGGCGCGATAGGAACGGCGAGTGATCCACAGCACGGCTGCCATCCTCTCGATCGGCGACGAACTGGCGATCGGGCAGAGCCTCGACACGAACTCGAGATGGATCGCCGAGCGGCTCACCTCGCGCGGCATCACAGTCTGCGAGCACGCGACGATCGGAGACCGCCTCGACGATCATGCGCGCGCGCTGCGCCGGCTGGCGGGTGAGGTCGATCTGATCGTGTCCTCGGGCGGGCTCGGGCCCACGGCCGATGACCTGACGCGCGAGGCGCTCGCCGCTGCCATGGGTGAGCCGCTGGAAGAGGACGCGGCGGCGCTGGGCGGCATCCGTCGCCTGCTCGAGGCCCGTGGCCGCACGATGACGGACCTGCAACGGCTCCAGGCGCGGCGGCCGCGCTCGGGTCGCTGCCTCGAGAACGCCAACGGGACCGCGCCGGGACTCGCCGCGACGGTGCGGTTGGGCGGGCGCGCGTGCGACGTGTTCTGTCTGCCGGGGCCGCCCGATGAGATGAAGCCGATGTTCGCACGGTTCGTGGAGCCGTCGCTGCGGCCGGCGCCCGGCCGCGTGGTGAAGACGCGCGTGCTTCACACGCTGGGGCTGGCGGAATCGGAGGTGGCGCGCCGGCTGGGCCCGCTGATGGAGCGCACGAGAAACCCGCTGGTCGGCACGACGGCGAGCGGGGGCGTGGTCAGCGTGCGCATCCGGTACGAGGGCGCGAGCGCGGGGGCCGATCAGGCCATGCAGGCGGCCGAATCGGGTTGCCGAGAAGTGCTGGGGCCGGTCGTGTTCGGCGCGGAAGCGGAAACGATGGCCACGGTGGTGCTGGGGCTGCTCCGCGAGCGCGGCGAGAGGCTGGTGGTGGCCGAGTCGTGCACGGGCGGCGGGCTCGGCGCGATGTTCACCGAGACACCGGGGTCATCGGACGCGCTTCTCGGCGGATGGATCACCTACTCGAACGCGATGAAGACCGCCGGACTCGGTGTGCCGCGGGACCTGCTCGAAGCACACGGCGCGGTGAGCGAGCCGGTAGCGCGAGCGATGGCCCTGGGCGCGCTGGAACGCGCGCCGGCCCCCGGTGCGCAGCACGCTCTGGCCATCACTGGGATCGCCGGGCCCGATGGCGGCACCGAGGCGAAGCCGGTGGGGACGGTGTTCATCGGTCGGGCCACTCGCCGCGGCGCGCAGCGGGATCCGGAGTGCGAGGTGCGCAGGTTTTCAATCCCGGGTGGGCGCGAGGCGGTGCGCGAGCGGTCGGCGCTGCTGGCGCTGGGGATGCTGAGGCTGGCGCTGATCGAAGCCGAAGGTCAGAGGCTGCTCTGGGAGACCGGACGCTGAGCGAACGGGAAAGGCTTTGTCCGCTTCGGATGGGGCGCGGCGAAGTGCCACTAAGCGATTCTCACAGCGCCAGCGCCGCGCCGCGCTCGATCGACTTGGGCAGCCGCGCGTTCGCGAGGTCCTGCGGATCCATCGCCGTCAGCGGGCTGATCTCGAGCGTGCACTGAGCGATGCCCCGATCATCACGCGGCACCTTCACGCCGTGCGACTCGAGCCAGCGCGCCGCGCGCTCGGTCTGGATCGCGGCGCAGGTGGCGGGTGAATCGACGCCGTCGGCGTTCTTGATCGGCGCGAACTCCTCGATGCGATCGGTCTCGTAGACGATCGATGAGCGGCAGAGCGGCAGGGCGTCAAAGACAAATGCTTCGATTTTGACGGCATTTGGCTTGTCCGGCTGGACCTTGCGCCCGCTCTCGAGATCAAGGAAAGGCACTTTCTTCTCCGCCCGGTGCAGCGGCAGGGCGAAGCCGCCGCCACGGTTGAGCCGCGAGACGAACTCGACCGACAAGATATGGATCGCGATGGAGCCGGCGCAGAATCGCAGCCGCCCATCGGGCCCGCGCTGTGCGGCGAGCGCGGGCGAGAGATCCGAATACTCGATCACGCACGTCTTGCCCGTGACGCGGCAGAACACGCCGACCTTCTCCGCCGCATCGGTTTTGGCGACCATCTTCGACGACATCTCGCCGGAGGAATCCGGCGCGCCCGCGTGCAGCCCGATGAAGACAGGGTCGATCACGCGCGCCAGCGGGTTATCGATCTGCACGTACGAGATCTGCTCGACGCCGCGCCGCGTCATGTCCTCGAGCGCGCCCGACACGGCCAGCGCCCGCAGCGAGCCGCCGTGCCCATCGGGGTTCACCGCGATCACGCCCCGGTCATCGAGCATCAGCCGCCCCGTGCCCATCTCCAGCGAAGGCAGCACGCCCTGGCTGAAGAACAGGATGTCGCGCTCGCGCAGGCCGAAGAAGCCCTGCTCGCGGAAGAACGACACCGTCGGCTCGTGGTTGATCGGGCTGGTCATGATGTACCACGGGATCGTGCCGGCGTAGCGCTTCTGGGCCGCGATGATCCACTCCGCCAGCACGCGAAAGAGCGGCTTTTTCGTCACCGGCGTGCCGGGGAACATCCCCTTCGGCCCCTCGAAGCCGAGGCGCGAGCCCTGCCCGCCCGCGACGGTGAACGCCGCGACCTTGCCACGCCGCAGCAATTCCTCCCCCGCCGCCCGCGCCCTCGCGCGATCCCACGGGCCACTCGGGCCCGCGCCGTCGCGCCCGTAGAACGGGGCCGGCTGCGGCTCAGCCGCGTGCGACGCGTGCGGCTTCTTCTTCACGTACTCATCGATGAGCGCGGGCAGGCGCTCGGGCTCGATCTCATGGACCTGGCGCAGCAACGACTCGCGCCCCGCCGCGTCCAGCGACTCGTAGAACTTCAACACGTGCGACTGGTCGACGCGCTCAAGGCGTTCGCGAGCCTGCTCGATCGTGGCCGGCGACTGGAGGTTCATGGGCGGTGCGGCTCTATCTGACGGGTTGTTCGAAGGCCAATGGCCGAGCGTGCTTGTCCGGAACCCATCGCCCCGGGGTCTTCAATCTACTTGAGCGGCGCGGTTCACCCGCGACGCGTTCTCCACCTTCTCGGCCGGCTCGGAGCGGAGCGGCGAAGCGGCGGAGCGACGACGCCGGGTTTCTAGTCGATGGGTTCCGGCTGCGACCACCGGCTGCCGGAATGGCGAACCACCTTCCCGGTCTGCACATAGATCACCTGCTCGGCGACGTTCGTGCAGTGGTCGGCCATGCGCCCGAGGTTCGCGGCGATCACCTGGAGCATGAGGGCGTACGGCACCGAGTGCTCGCCGCGGGCCAGGTCTTCCTCCGTGTCGCGCACGATCGCCTCGCGGAACGCCTCGGTGGTGTCATCGGAGGCGAGGACGAGCTGGGCCGCGACCGTGTCCCACCGGGCCAGGGCCGCGTTGGTGGTCTGCATGATGCCGATGACGCTGTTGGCCATCACGCGCATGCGCGAGGGCAGCGTGCCCGCGCCCGCGGTCCCGACCTTCTCGGCGATGCTCACCGCGCAATCGGCGATCCGCTCGAACTCGTTGTTCACCTTCACGAGCGTGAAAATGGTGCGCACATCGTGGTGCTCGAGCCGGATGCCGCGCTGCATCGCGTCGTAGAGCACCTGCACGGCGTCGCGCTCGATCTTCACATCGACGCGGTCGATCTCCGAATCGGTGTCGATGGCGCCCTGGGCCTTGGCGCGGTCGTTGTCGAAGAACGCGTCCACGGCGGCCTCGATCATCCGCTGCACCGCGCGCCCTTGGCCGGCGAGGTCTTCGCGCAGGCCTTTGATGCGATCGTTGAATTCCGGGTCCGTCACGGTCACTCGATCCCTCCGGGGACCTCCAAGCTTAAGCGCTTGGCCTCCTGGCCTGCGCTGCTCTGCTTCGGCCGCTCGGCATCCGATTCCCTCGGCCGTGCCTCAATGCACGGCCTCGGCGATGCCTCACTCGTCACGCGCCCGCCCGCCGCCGACGCGTCGGTCTCTTCAGCCCGTAGGGCTGGACATGAATAGCCGGGGGTCAGCGAGTCTGCGAGCGCCACCCCCGGAATCGTGCGCGCCCGGGATGTCTTGCGGGGGGTGCGGGGGGCTCTGCCCCCTGCAAAGCAATTCCATCTCCACCAGCGGCCGCCACCACACATCGCCGGCACGGACGCCAAGCGCGCAGAGTTGGAGCCGCCGGTGGGCGAACTCTTCAGCCCGTAGGGCTGGAAGTCAGTAGCCGGGGGTCAGCGAGTCTTCGAGCGCCACCCCCGGTTCGAGCGCCACCCCCGGAAGATGTACGCGCTTCGAATCGCTTTGTGGGGGGGTGCGGGGGGCACATTGCCCCCTGCACAGCAATTCGCTTCTTCACCCCGCCCTTATCATGCCGAGACCATGCAGTTCGAAATCCGAGCCATTCACGCCCGCCAGATCCTCGATTCCCGCGGCAATCCCACCATCGAGGTCGAGGTCGCGCTCGCCGGCGGCGTGATCGGCCGGGCCGCCGTCCCCTCCGGGGCCTCCACCGGCGAAAACGAAGCCGTCGAACTGCGCGACGGCGACAAGAGCCGCTACCTCGGCAAGGGCGTCGCCAAGGCCGTCGCCAACGTGAACAACGTGATCGGGCCGGAGTTCATCGGCTTCGATGCACGCGAGCAGGAATCGATCGACGCCGCCCTCATCGCCCTCGACGGCACGCCCAACAAGGGTCGCCTCGGCGCCAACGCGATCCTCGGCGTTTCGATGGCGGCGGCCCAGGCCGCGGCGGAGCAGATGGGCCTGCCCCTCTTCCGCTACCTCGGCGGCTCGGCCGCCCGCACCCTGCCCGTGCCCATGTTCAACATCCTCAACGGCGGCAAGCACGCCGACAACACCGTGGACTTCCAGGAATTCATGGTCCAGCCGTGGGGGTTCGATTCGTTCGCCGAGGGCCTGCGCGCGGGCGTCGAGATCTATCACGCGCTGCGGATCGTGCTGCACGACAAGCACCTCTCGACGGCCGTCGGCGACGAGGGCGGCTTCGCGCCCAATCTCAAGACCAACGAAGAGGCGATCCAGTTCATCGAGCAGGCGGTGAAGAAGGCCGGCTACAAGTGGGGCGAGCAGGTCTTCATCGCCCTCGACCCCGCCGCCAGCGAACTCTGGAACGAGGCCCACAAGGACGGCCAAAAGGGCTACAAGTTCTTCAAGAGCAGCGGCGAGATCGCGCCCAGCGACCAGTTGATCGACACGTGGGCCTCATGGTGCGCCAAGTACCCGATCCGCTCGATCGAAGACGGCCTCGCCGAGAACGACTGGGACGGCTGGAAGAAACTGACCGCCCGCCTCGGCGCGAAGGTGCAACTGGTCGGCGACGATCTCTTCGTGACGAACCGCAAGTTCCTCGAGCGCGGCCTGCGCGAGCAATGCGCCAACGCCATCCTCGTGAAGGTGAACCAGATCGGCACGCTGAGCGAGACCTTCGACGCCGTGGGGCTGGCCATGCGCAGCGGCTACGCGGCGGTGATGTCGCACCGCTCAGGCGAGACGGAAGATGCGACGATCGCGGACCTCGCCGTGGCGACCAACTGCGGGCAGATCAAGACGGGCGCCCCCGCGCGCAGCGACCGCAACGCCAAGTACAACCAGTTGCTGCGCATCGCCGAAGACCTTGGCCCGCAGGGGGTGTATGGGTCGGTGACGTGGCGAAAGGGATAGCACTCGGTACTCGGTACTGGGTAGTTCCCAGGCTTCCGCCCTCAAGCCCTCAAGTCCTCAAGCCGCCAAGCCCGCAAGCCCCGAGTCCCAAGCCCCCAACGATGACTTGGCGACGGGGCTAGCGAAGTTCTGCCGGAAGCCCGAAGCCGGCCCGTTCCCTTATCTGCAAAGCCCTACGCATTTGTTCATTATCGACATTGCCGAACCGATCCCGGGGGAGCCCGCCCGGCTTGTATTCGACACGCACAGGACCTTGGATGTCGAACGCTGGCGACTGACCTGTCCATCCGTCAAAGTACACGATGAAATCTAGCTCGTAGTAGCGAGTTGTATGGGCGGGGACGCTGCCAGCAGATGGCGCGTGCGGTTGCAGGTCGAATCCGACGATCATGGGAACTTCGACTGACCACTGCTGGTTGGCTAATGAATAGCGGCGAGCCACTGCCGGAAAAGCTGTCATGCAAGAGAACCACTCGTGAATGTCGATTTCGGCGGTCGATCGACCGTTCGCCTCGATGACCGAGGCTGTGCGAGACGTGGCGCGAAACGCACCTCCGAAACGGTCCTGAGAGAACGCCAAGGCATGGCTCATCGCTAATGGCTCTTGCCATTCCGGACTTGGTTCTGTGGTGACTCGCAGTCGCGGCCTCCACCACTCAGATGCGTCATCGATGACCTCAGCAGTCACCAAGACAGGTACCGCAACCACCTGGGCTCGGAGCGCACTCGGGCCGCTGGTGTTGCACGTGCAGCATCCAATATTGCAAATCGTCACAACGATTAGCCCTACCGTAAGCGTGATCCGTGACATTCTGCGCTCCTTGCGCCCACCGTCAGATTTTATCGGATCAGCAGGATTCCAATTGCTCCCGGCCCGCGTTTGCAAGAGCTCAACAGCATGGCTCAGCAGTCGGATCGTACCGATTCGGTTGCTACCTGCGAAGGATCGACTCCGTTCCGGGAGAATCCGGCGCGAACAAAGCAGGTACCTGGAGGCGGAGGGATCGGCGTGTTTCTTTCGCCGTTGCGTAGAGACTCAAGGCACCCTTCCCTTTACATACGGGCCGATGGCCAACCAGCGCGGAGAGTGCCCGTCGCTCGCCAGGATCGGAGGTACCATCCGTCCAACCAGTCAGGGAGGACACCGGATGCTGACGATTGGCAAGCCCCGAAAAGCCGAACTCGCGTGGCTAGGCCGCTTGGGGCTGTCCGAGTCCAAGCCCTTCTATCACACCAAACTCGGCGCGGCGTTCCTTGCTGACTCGCTCAAGGGCATGAGACGCATGCCCGCCGAGAGTGTGGACTTGGTGCTCACCTCCCCACCCTTCGCGCTCACGCGACAGAAGGAATACGGGAACGAGCCCATAGAACGATACCTCGCATGGTTCCTCCCGTTCTGCGAAGAGATAAGGCGAATCCTCAAGCCATCGGGTTCGTTCGTACTCGACATCGGCGGGTCTTGGATTCCCGGATCTCCCGTCCGGTCGATGTACCACTTCGAGGTGGCGGTTCACCTCTCTCGGATGTTCCGGCTCGCGCAGGACTTCTACTGGTTCAACCCTTCGCGCCTTCCAACGCCTGCCGAGTGGGTTACTGTGCGCCGGCTTCGTGTGAAGGATGCGGTAAACACGGTGTGGTGGTTCGGCAAAACGGAGTACCCGAGCGCGGACAACCGGCGAGTGCTCCAACCATACTCGGAGGCGATGAAGTCCCTCCTCAAGAACGGATACAAGGCGAAGCTGCGCCCGAGCGGCCACGATATCTCCGAAGCATTCAACAAGGATAATGGTGGCGCGATCCCATCAAACCTCCTGACGATTGCGAACACCGAATCAAACAGCGCGTATCTCCGCCTGTGCCGTGAGTTCGAGATCAAGCCTCACCCCGCGCGGTTCCCCGCGAGATTGGTGGAGTTCTTCTTAGACTTCCTCCTTGACGGAAAGCCTCGCCTCATTCTCGACCCGTTCGGCGGGAGCAACGTCACCGGGAGCGTTGCGGAGGAGCGCGGGCACCATTGGGTCACGTTCGAACAAGAAGACAAGTACATGCGCGGGTCGATGCTCCGCTTCATTGACGGGCCTCTGTTCGCCGATCCGAAGGTGCGATCGGTCATCACCGGGGCCGTGGCAAGGGTGTGACGATGGCAGGAATTCCCTTCCCCGCGCTTGCCGAGCGATTCATCCAAGCCCTAGAGATGGCCGGGGCAACCGTTCTCGTGGCGGCGGGCGCAGACGCCCGCCCACTCGTGTCGAGCGTCGTAGTAGGTGAGACGACGTACCGTGTGGAAGCGTTCCTCTGGACGGTTACTCAAGGCGGTAAGGGCCGCGGCCGACCGCGCGAGTACCGGATTCAGCGTACTGCGACGCCGGGATTCGTTCTCAAGGCCGGTGTCCGAACGATCATGGGCGGGTGGCACGAGGAAACCGGAACTTTCGCGTTCTGGGATGTGCGCCGACACCTCTCCTCCGAAGGGCAGTCCCCGAGTTCGCAGATATCGCTAGACACGCTGGAGAGTGCTCAAAGCGTCGGCATGGCGACGGAAGTACGAGACGCGAGCGACGGACAGGAAATCGCAATCGCGGTCCAGCCCGACTACCTCCTTTGGTACATCCGTGAGTATGAGCGCCTCTACGACTGCGGTCCCGAAGTCACGGAGGCATCCGGGCTCGTGGACGCGACGCCGGAGGACGAACGCGAGTTCATGGACGAAGGCAAGACGGAGGACTCCACGGCCCGCCGCTACAAGGTGACTTCGGTTGTGCGGGCGTTCCGGGAAGCTCGTTTCAGGCCGCTTGTGCTCCGAGCGTACGGGTGGCGATGCTGCCTCACTGGCGTGGCGCTCCGGCTCGTGGACGCGGCGCACGTCGTACCGGTGTCAGAGCCCACGAGCACCGACGAACCGAAGAACGGGGTAGCACTCAATCCTTTCCTCCACCGCGCGTATGACTTCGGGCTCTTGGGCCTCCTCCCTGGTGGCCGCACCGCGATCAACGACCGGCTCATCACAGCGCTCCAGAAACAGAAACTCGGCGATGGACTCGAATTTCTCCGGGGCATGGTGCCACCCACGATGCAGATGCCCGGCTCGCCGGACCTACGCCCGCCGGACGATTATCTCCGGCTCGGGCTTCTCGCTCGCGGGTGGACGGACACCGAAATCCAGCGCGCGACGGGCTAATCAAGCCTGCTGCGCGGGCGTGGTGAGCGGGTAACTAGACCCGGCAGGTGGCACCCAACGCCGTGAACTCGGCGTGATGCGCGCGGCCTGATCTCGGCTGTTCTGCGGGGATTTCTCGAGGGCGCGCGTGGGCGCGGCCTCCGAGCCGATGGTTGTTTTGCTCGAGCAACCAGAGGCGAAAGGAGGCCACGATGTTCAATGGGTTGACGGGCGGCGCTGTCGCCGCGCGCCGGGGAATGTATCGGCATTCGTTGATCAGCGCCTTGATGCCGCTGCTGGGGCCGCTGCCCGCGGGGCGGCTGTTGGCACTGACCTCCGGGGCAGGTCAGTGGCACATCGGGCGTCATATCGTCTCTCGTCCCGTGCCACTGACTCGCGCTGCGTGAGTCAGTGCATCCCAACACATCTGACTCTGCTGCCTCTCGGGCGCCACGCCCGCCGCGGCGGGCGTGCTGCTTCACCCAACTTCGCGCATCGACGCGTTGGTGCGCACAGCGGCGCAACGGTGTCGAGCCAATCCGGCGCACACGCCAAGAAAATCTTTGCGCCCGTCCCCACCAGCACTTGCGCGCGATCGGACCACCGCCCGCGGAAGCGTTTGTGCGCACCGATCCTTCCGCGCACCCCTTTGTAAAGGGACTCGTTGCGAGGCACTGAGCGCCAGGCAATCGGCAACAAGTCGGAAAGGAGTCCCGAGTCTGGAGTGTCGCCTCGCCACGGCGAGTCTTCGACTCGGCGGCTCTTCGCTTCGACCTGAATCCTGAGTCCCCAGTCCCGATCCAATCCCTCCCCCATCTTTCCCTTTGTCCCTGTGTCCCTCTGTCCCTTTGTCCCTTCTGGGTCCCCCTCGACACCTCGACACCTGATTGAGTCCCTTCGTCCCTTCGTCGCTCCGTCGCTTTCCTGGCTTCCCCTTCGTGCCTACGTGCCTCCGTGCCTTCCCCCCCGACACCTTGTGTCGGGGCCGCTATCGTGCGCGCCTTGCCCAGGGAGCCTGCTGCGTGAAAGGGATTCTGATCGCCCTCGGCGTCTGCATCGTCTCCGCGATTCTCGAAGGCGTTCTGGCGGGCCGCGGCGTCAGCGCGCGCCTCAAGACCCTCAAGATGCCTTCCTACTCGCCGCCCCTCGCCGTCTGGGCCGTCATCGGCGTCGCCTACTACGTCATCTGCTTCACCGTGCTGTACCGCCTGTTGGCCATCGCGCCCGCCGGGGCGCTGCGCGCGGCGTCGATCGCGCTCCTGCTCATCATCATGGCCATCAACGCGTTCTGGAACTGGGTGTTCTTCCGCAAGATGAACCTGTGGGCGAGCTGGATCGCATTCTTTCCGTACAACGTGCTCGCTGCGGCCCTGCTGCTCTGCGTCCTGCCCATCGATCGAATCTCGGCGTTCGTCTTCGCGCCGTACCTGGCGTACCTGCTCTACGCCAATGTCTGGATGTACCGGCTGTGGCGGCTCAACCGCGAGATGGGCTGAAACCCGGTTGTGGAGAGCGCCGAGCGCTCGTCGAAAGTCGGACGCGTGAGCGATCGCGGAGGGCTTCCTGTCGGTTTCCGGGAAGGGGCGCCAGCGACAAGTGCAAGCCGGCCCGCGGACACCGACATCCTCTCGCGGCCAGCCCGTTTTTGGCTCGGGAACCTGACCTATTGAAAAACGGGGTTGCTCTTTGGCAGCATCTATGCCAAAAGGCTGCATCCGCCCTCGAACCCCGGGCGTAGCGAATCGGGAGGCTGGGCAATCCAGCCCCCGG
>Ga0187894_10000291_pt1 | contig 67807 bp, 67 predicted proteins | sample GBC1701081metaG_FD_136650 | JGI IMG/M metagenome (GOLD analysis project Ga0187894, IMG submission 136650) | White microbial mat communities from a lava cave in the Kipuka Kanohina Cave System on the Island of Hawaii, USA - GBC170108-1 metaG ... | reverse complement strand
GACGCCGACGTTGCGGGTGGTGAACTCCTGCGGGGTGCCGGAGGTGATGGAGACGCCGGCCGAGCCGCCGCCCGAGATGCTGCCGGTGCCGACCTGGCTCTGAATCTCGCCGTAGGACTGCGGGTAGCGCATCTCCTGCGCGACGGTGATGGTGGCGGGGTTGCCGGAGAGGACGGTGAGCCTGGGCGCGCTGAGCAGCTCGGTGCCGCTCTGCTGCGAGAGGGCGCGGATGACGGCCTGGAGGTCGAACTCGCCCACGATGCCGGAGATGTCGGCGAGCGGCGGGTTGGCGCCGGTGCCGAGGTTGACGCCGCCGGGGAGGCTGGGCGGGTTGGTGGGGAGGGTGAGGTTGCCGTCGGGCCCCGAGATGGAGATCTGCTGCGCGGTGCTGGCGTTGCGAAAGGCGTCGGCGAGCAGGCGGTTGGCGCCGGCGGTGGAATAGACGGCCTGCGCGGCGTTGCGCTGGGTAGTCTTGGTGGCGAGGTTCCACCGCACGCCCAGCTCCTCCAACGCTCCCTCCTGCACCTCCAGGAACTTGGCCTCGATCTCGACCTGCCGCACGTCGTTGTAGCGCGTGAGGATGTTGCGGATGCGCTCGAGGTTGCGCGGGGTTTGGGTGACGATGAGCTGCGAGCCGTCGAAGGCGAGGGTGCTGCCCGGCGTCTGCTCGAAGCTCACGCCCGCCAACTGCAGGAACGTGCGGATGGCCTGCCCCTCGCTCTCGACGGAAAGCGACGGGACGGTCGTGCCACCGGACGACGCGCCGGTGACCGGGTCCAGCGCGGCCGCCGCGGGCGTGGAGTTGCCGCGCCCGGTCATGCGCAGGACGGTGGAGCGCGAGACAGGATAGAACTGCGTGTCGAGGGCCGACTGCTCGCCGCCGGGGCGGACGACGACCGCGTCGGCCTGCACCTCGTATTGGTAGCCGACGGCGTCGGTGATGAAGTCGAGCACGCGACGGAGCGGGAGGTTGCGCAGGGTGATGCTGACCGGCGGGTTGGCATTGGCCGGGTCGAGGAGGACGATGTTCACGCCTTTCGGCGTGGCGCCGGTGCGGTCGAACTCCTCGGAAACGGCGCTGAGGGTGTTGACGACACGGCCCAGCTCCATGGCGCTGAAATTGATGTTGGGGATGACGATGCGGTCGAGCTTCCCGGCCAGGCCGACGGTGTCGGCGGCGCGGCGCTCCTCGCGCACGACGCGCTCCTGGAAAACGCCGGGGCGGCGCCAGGCCTGGTCCACCTCGCCGAGCATCTGCGCGCTGGTCTGGCCGCGGCTGGAGCGGTCTTTCGCGATGCGCTGGAGGAAGCTGCCGGCCTCGGCGTGGGCCGGGTCGCGCTGCCGCACCTGCTTGAAAGTCTGCTCGGCGGCCTCGGGCTCGCCCGCGAGATACTGGCTGCGGCCGCGGGCGACCAGCGCCGGCACGTCGGCGGACGGCTCCGCCTCCGAGGGCGCCGCCGGCTCGGCGTTCGGGGCCGAGGTCTCCGGCTTGGGCGCCAGGTGCTCTTGCCGGCGGGTCAGGATCTCGGCGCGCACGATGCGCAACTCCGCGAGCGCGGACTGCGTGGCGGGATTCTCCGGCAGCGCGGCGATGGCGCGATCCACGCGGTCGAGCGCGCGGGCGAACTGGGCTTGCGCCGCCAGGGCGCGGGCCTCGCGGGCGGCCTCGCCCGCCGCTTCGAGCAGGCGCGCTTGGCGCCGCTCCTCGTCGCGGGCGAGCTGGTCGGCTTCGGCGGCAGCCGCCACGACGCCGCCTGACACGGTGACTTTCCTCTGTTGCGCCTGGTCGAGGCTGGCGAGCAACCGCCGCACGGTGTCGTCGTTCGGCGCCAGGATGAGCAATTCCTCCAACCTGGCCCGGGCGGTGGCGTGGTCGCCGCTGTCGCGGGCCAGGAGCGCCTCGGAGAGGAGCCGGATCTTCGCGTCGGCCAGGTCGGGCGCGGGGGCCTTGGCCGCGGCGAGGTGCGGTCCGAGCGCCAGGCAGGCGGCACAGGCAAGGAAGCGGGACAGACGCATCATGGGCATGATTTCAGCGATTGGTCGCGACCGCGGGGCGCGGATCCCGGCCGGGCGGCGGAGCGGGCGAGATGGATCTGGTCGCCACCCTGGCGTCCGCCGGGCGCAGGATCACCGTCTCGGGGAACGGCAGGCCGGGGGTGTGTTTGGCTACGACGACTTCGGGCGGATCGAGCTGGATGCGCTCGACACGGTAGGTGGCGGAGCCGTCGGAGAGGGCGTCGCCCTCGCGCACTTCGCGCGGCGCGGCCGCGCCACCGAGCGTGAGGCGCAGGACGGCGAGCGGCGTGCCGGTGTGCTTGCGCGCGCGGCTGTCGAGCACCACGTCCACCCCGCCCTGCTCGTCATGCAGCGTGGCGAAGGCCGCGACGTCATACACCGGCTGGGCATCCAGGTGGTCAACCACGATCTTCTTCACCTCGAAGCTGCGAAGCGTCAGCCCGAGTTCCTCGAACCGCCGGCCCTCGCGTCCGAGGAGTGTCTCGGGCGTGAGCGGGCTGACGAAGGCCGCGAGGTAGTCGCCCGGTCCGCCGAAGTAGCCGGCGAGCTGCAGGCGGTAGAGTTCGCGCTTCACGTCGAGCAGCTCGAGCCCGAACGCCGCCGCGCCGCCATCGGCGTAGCTGGGCGGGGTGACGCTGAAGGTGCGCGCAAGGGTGTTGTAATAGACCACGGGCGGCGTGAACACCTCATACAACCAGCCCGACCCTCCGGACTGCGGCGCGGGCTTGCGCCAGTTGACCGCCGGGCGCGTCAGCTCGGGCTGGGATGCCGGGGCGTGGGCCGCGCCGAGGAGGTGCGGAGCGGCCGCGATCCGCGCCAGCACCGGCTGTTCGCGCCAGGACCAAGCCGCGCTCGCCGCGAGCAAGGCCGCGGCGCCGAGCAGCGCCAGCTTGTCGGTGTGGTCACGGAACGAGAGGTTCATGTGGTCGGGGGGGGCGTCGGAGCGGGGAGGATTTCAACACATTCGAGCGTGACGGCAAACTTGGAAAGGCTCGGCCGCACGATTGGCACCGGCGCGGGCGGGGCTCCGGGCACGGCGGGCAGGCCGGCATACGGGTCCGGGGCCGCGGCGGCCGCCTCCGCGGCCAGCGGCTCCACCTCGAGGTTGCGGACGATGACGGGGAACTGGAAGGATGCCATCGCGGTCAGGAACGCGCGGAGCGCGGCGGTCTGGCCGGTGAACTCCAGGCGGAACGCCTCGCCCTCGACCAAGCCCGGCACGCGCAGCGACAGGCGCGGATCCGGGGTGAAGTAGTCCGGCCCGTCAATCGCGGCCACCGGTTCGCGCCCGGCGCGCTGTTCCGCCGTGCGCGGCGGCTGGCGCTGGACCGCCAGCAAGGCGCGCGGGCGCGACTCGAGCAGCGACTCGACCAGCCATTGCATGACGATCCGCTGGCGATGCACCGCGGACACGAGCGCCTCGCCCGGCCCCTCGTTGGTGTGCGCCGCGAAGCCGAAGCGCTCGTCGGGCTTGAGCGCCACTTGCGCCTGCGCGGCGAGCGCGCGCATCCGCTCCACGTAGGTGGCGAGCTCGAACCAGGCATCGAGCGAGCGCGCCGGCGGCGCGGGGTCGAGCATCCGGCGCGCCGGGCCGGCGAGCGTGGCGCGCCGGGCCGCGATCGTCTTCTCCGTCGCCGCCAGGTCCGCCGCGAGGGCGGCGGCGTTGTCCGCGCTCGGCGCCGGCGAGAGCCGCGCAAGCCAGTCGCGCTCCTGCTCCTGCTGGGCGAGCACGGCCAGCGCGCGGCGGGCGGCGAGGCGCTGCTCGTGCCCTTGCCAGCCGCCGAGACCGGCGAGCGCCAGCCAGGCGACGACGGCGACGAAGCGGAGCGGGCGGCGGCGGGGCTTCATGTCAGAGCGGACTGGTGGATTCGGCCACCAGGATGAAATCGAAACGCAGGATGCCCGGCTGGTTGCCGTCGAAGCGCTCGCCCTGCACGGCGGCGACGAACGGCGACTCGGTGATGCTGCCGAGCAGTGTTTTCACGCGCGCGTAGGTGTCAGGGCTGGCCTTGGACAGGGGATTGGCGCGGTCGAGCATGCGGCCCGACACGGTGATGCGCAGCGGCGCCCCCGCCCCGGCGGCGCCACCGTCCGCGGCGACCTGCATCCGCTCCAGCCAGACATCCTCGACTTTGCCCAGCCGGTCCTGCAGGTCGGCGAGCAACGCGAGCCAGCGGTCGCGGCGCGCGGCGACCCCCTGCAGCGCCGCGGCCTGCGGTTGCAAGGCGGCGAGTTTCGCCAGGTTGGCGCGGTTCCGGGCCTCGCGCTGGCGCAGCGGCGCCAGCTCCGCCTCGATGGCGGCGGCCTTGGCCCGCGCCTCGGTGGCGACGGCACGGTGATGCAGCACCGGCGGCAGGAACGCGCCCAGTGCCAGCACGGCGGCGGCGGCGAACCACGGCGCCCGGCGGCGTGAAACGGCCTGCTGCTTCAGGCGCGGCGGACGCAGGTCGGCGAGCGCAGAACCGTCCTTCAACAGCGCCGCGGCCGCTCCCAGCAGGTCCACCAGCCCGAGCGCCTGCGAGGCGGCGTTCGCGTCGGCCGGCTGGCGTCCGATCTCGATCGCGCTGAGCGCATCGAGCCGCTCGACCGGCACCTTGAGCCGGGCGGCCAGGAACTCCGCGAGCCCGGCCAGCCGCGCCCCGCCGCCGGTCAGCCAGACGCGATCCGGGGTCTCGCCCGCGCTCTGCCGGCGGAAATGCAGGACGGTGCGCGTGACCTCCTGGGCGAGGCGCAACGCGTAGGTTTCCATCGCCGGCGCGGCGAGGTGCGCCGTGCGCTCGGAGCACTTGATGGACTCGGCGTCGGCGGCGTCGCATTGCTGGGCGGTGGCGATCTGCTGGGTGAGGCCCGCGCCGCCGAGCGCGATGGTGCGCACGGAGAACCGCCCCGGCCCGACGAGGAGCAGCAGGGTGGAGCGCGCGCCGAGATTGAGCACGACCGAGGAGGATTTCGCCGCCGGCAACAACTGCACCGCCCCGAGCGTGGCCAGGGGCGCGGGCAGGACGCGTTGCACGGGAAACCCGGCTTGCTCGACGGCCGAGCACAACGACTCGACGGCATCGAGCTTGGCGGCGAGCAGCAGCACGTCGAGGTCGAGCTCGCCTTCGCCGGAGGCGACGTGGTCCCACGCCACGTCGGCGAGCGCGTAGGGGATGCTCTGCTCCGCCTCGAAGCGGATGACCCGGGCGCGCTTCGCCGGCTCGACGCGCGGGGTCTTGATGTGCTTCGCCAGCAACTGGTGACCGGGCAGCGTGAGGACGACCGGGCCGGGGTGCTTGACCCGCCCGCGCAAGGCGGCGAGGGCCGGGCGCGCCTGCTCCAACCAGGCCTCCTCGCGGCCGGCGTCGGAGGCGACGCGCTCGAACGCGAACTCGTCCAGCCGGAGCCGCCCACCGGCGCGGGAAACGAGTCCGAACGCCACATGGCTCGCCCCGCAATCAAGGACAGCTGCGCGCGTGTGGGTCATGACCGCGGCAAGTTCGCCCCGAAGCCGGGGGCGAGCAAGCCCTATCAGCGCGGTTTCTCCCGGGACCGGAAAAGCGTTGCCGGGCCGGGGGCGCCGCGCACGCTCGCGAGGCGCATGTCGTCCGCCGTCCTGCCCTACAAGATCAGCGTGCTGGTGTTCATCGAGAACGCGGCCGGGGAGCAACTGCTCCTGCTCCGGGCCAAGCAGCCCAACCTCGGCGTCTGGACCCCCATCGGCGGCAAGCTGGAGATGGCAGCGGGTGAGTCGCCGTTGGAATGCGCCGTGCGCGAGACTCGCGAGGAGGCCCGGCTGGAGGTGCGCCCGGAGGACATGCATCTGTTCGCTATGATCGCCGAGAAGGCTTACCAAGGGGAGACGCACTGGCTGATGTTCCTCTTCCGCTGCAAGAAACCCATCGCGGCGCTGCCGCCGGACATCGTGGAGGGGAAGTTCGCGTTCTGGTCGCGCGAGAAGATCAAGGGCCTCCGCATCCCCGAGACCGATGCGTCGGCACTCTGGCCGATTTTCGACCAATACCGTGACCGGTTCGTGGCGCTGCGGGCGGATTGCTCGGTGTCTCCCATCAAGATAACGGTGGAGCAGATCACCCCGGCCGGGTGACTGTCCGGCCGGCGCGGCGCCGGGCGGCGCAAGTTTCTCTTGTCTTTTGGGGCCGGCAGGACGGATTAGGCATTTCCCCGCGACCCGAAATCGCTTCAAACTCGAAACATTCTCCTGTGAGCAAGAAATCGTCCGCCCCCGCCAAGCAGCCAGCCGCCCCGGAAACCGGGGCCGCCGCCATGGCCCACAGCCACGCGCGCCAGGCCGCCATCAACGCCAAGCTCGGCAACGACGAGTTGATCCAGTTCTACCGCGACATGGTGCGCATCCGGCGCTTCGAGGAGCGCTGCCTCCGCAGCTACCAGCAGGGCAAGATCGGCGGCTTCCTCCACCTCTACATCGGTCAGGAGTCGGTCGCCGTCGGCTGCGTCTCCGTGATGAACAAGAACGACCACATCATCACCGCCTATCGCGATCACGGCCACGGGCTCGCCGTCGGCATGGGCATGAACGAGATGATGGCCGAGAACTACGGCAAATACACCGGCTGCTCCAAGGGCAAGGGCGGCTCGATGCACTACTTCGACCCCTCGCGACGCTTCTGGGGCGGCCACGGCATCGTCGGCGGCCAGGTGCCGCTCGGCACCGGCATCGCCTACGCCCTCAAATACAAGGGCATCAAGGGCGCCTGCCTCGCCTTCCTCGGCGACGGCGCCGTCAACCAGGGCGCGGTGCACGAGGCCTACAACCTCGCCGCGCTCTGGTCGCTGCCGGTCGTGTTCGTCATCGAGAACAACGGCTACTCCATGGGCACGAGCCAGGAGCGCTCGTCCGCCGGCATCCAGCTCGCCCAACGCGCCGAGGGCTACGGCATGGCCTGGGATGTCGCCGAGAACGGCCACGACATCTTCGAGGTGCGCGAAAAGGTCGCCGCCGCGCTCAAGCGCGCGCACGACGAGTGCAAGCCCACGCTCCTCGAGATCGACACCTACCGCTACCGCGGCCACTCCGTCGCCGACCCCGACACCACCTACCGCGAGAAGCACGAGATCGAGGACTACAAGAAGACCAAGGATCCGATCATGGTCTACGAGAAATACCTCACCGACGAGAAGGTGCTCGATGCCGGCCTCATCAAGTCGATCGACGAGGCCGCCCGCGCCGAGGCCGAGACTTCCGCGCAGTTCGCCGAGGCCAGCCCCTTCCCCACCGTCGAGGACATCAAGAAGGACGTCTATTGGGAGATCGACAACCCCGCCGACCGCAAATCGCAGGGCGCGCTCTTCTTCGACTGAGCCGCCCGATCTTCCATCTTCCAACTTCCAACTCCGCCTCTTCATGCCAGTTCTCACCTACCGCGAAGCCCTCCGCCACGGAATGTCCGAGGAGATCGAGCGCGACCCGAACGTCGTCTTCCTGGGCGAGGAGGTCGCCCAGTTCAACGGCGCCTACAAGATCTCCGAGGGCATGCTCGCCAAATACGGGCCGAAGCGCATCGTGGACACGCCCATCAGCGAGGCCGGCTTCATCGGCCTGGGCATCGGCGCCGCCATGCTCGGCCTGCGCCCCGTCATGGAGCTGATGTTCTTCAGCTTCTACACCGTCGCCTTCGATCAGATCTTCAACAACGCGGCCAACATCCGCTACATGTCCGGCGGCCTCATCCACTGCCCCATCGTCATCCGCGGCCCGGCCAACGGCGGCACCAACGTCGGCGCCACCCACTCGCACACGCCCGAGTCCATCGCCGCCTACCACCCCGGCATCAAGGTCGTCGTCCCCTCCACGCCGGCCGACGCCAAGGGCCTGATCAAATCCGCCATCCGCGACAACGACCCCGTCATGTTCATGGAGAACACCATCCTCTACGGCGAGAAGGGCGAGGTGCCCGACGGCGAGCACCTCGTGCCCCTCGGCAAGGCCAACCTCCTCCGCGAGGGCAAGGACATCTCCATCATCGGCCACGGCCGCGCCATCCAGATGGCGCTCAAGTCCGCCGACATGCTGAAGGAGAAGCACAACATCAACGCCGAGATCCTCGACCTCCGCTCCATCCGCCCGCTCGACGAGGAGGCCATCCTCGCCTCCGTGAAGAAGACCAACCGCGCCCTCTACGTCGAGGAGTCCAAGCCCTTCTGCTCGGTCGGCTCCATGGTCGCCTGCATCATCCAGGAGAAGGCCTTCGACTATCTCGACGCCCCCGTGCGGCGCCTCACCTCCATCGACTCCCCCGCCATCTACTCGCCCCCGCTCGAGAAAATCCAGCTCCCGACCCCCGACCGCATCTACCAATCAGCACTTGATGTGCTGAAGTAGCGAGTAGTGGGTAGCGAGTAGCGAGCATCCCGCTCCGAAAGCCCCACCTCCTGCTGAAGCGCCCGCCAGCCACCTACTCGCTACCCGCTACTCGCTACTCACTACTTCCCTCCCCCCATGGCCAACATCATCGACATGCCGAAACTCAGCGACACCATGACGGTGGGCACGCTGGTCAAGTGGCTCAAGAAGGAAGGCGACGCCGTGAAGTCCGGCGACATGCTCGCCGAAGTCGAGACCGACAAGGCCACGATGGAATTGGAATCGTTCTTCGACGGCACGTTGCTCGAGATCTTCGCCCCCGCCGGTTCGCAGGTCGCCATCGGCGCCGCGCTCTGCGCCATCGGCGAGAAAGGCGAGAAGGTCGAGGCGCCTGCCGCGCCTGCGCTGAAGCCTGAACCGCAGAAGGAAGAAACTGGAGGGCCGAGCTCCCGCGAGGCCGCCAAGCCCGCGGAGAAGAAACCCGAGCCGGTCGCCGAAGCGCCGAAGACGGAGGAAAAGAAGCCGGAGCCCGTTCCGGCACCTGCTGTAGCCGGGGTCGCTGACCCCGGCCCGGCCTCAACGAGGCCGGCTACAACTTCGGACGGCGGTCGCATCAAGATTTCCCCGCTCGCCCGCAAGATCGCCTCCCAGCAGAACATCGACCCGGCCCGCATCGCCGGCACCGGTCCGGGCGGTCGCATCGTCAAGGCCGACGTCCTCGCCGCCGCGGCCGACCCGACGAAACTCAAACAGCCGTCAGCAGTCAGCGGTCAGCAGTCAACGAAATCCTCAGGTTTCAGCCCTCAGGCTTCAGGTTTCTCGAAAGGCCCCGTCCAACAGGACCGCACCGTGCCGGTCTCCACCATGCGCGGCGTCATCGCCAAGCGCATGGTCGAGTCCACCACCACCATCCCCTACATCTACGTCGACATCGAGATCGACATGGAGCCGCTGCTCGCCATCCGCTCGCAGCTCAACACCGGACTCGAGAAGGAGGGCGTCAAGCTCTCGGTCAACGACTTCGTGCTCAAGGCCTGCGCCGAGGCCCTCCGCCGCGTGCCGTCCGTCAACAGCTCCTGGCAGGGCTCCCCTTCGACAGGCTCAGGGCAGGCGGCAATCCAGTATTTCGGCGCCGTGCACATGGCCTTCGCCGTCGCGCTCGAGGACGGGCTCATCACGCCGGTCATCCGCGACGCTCACGCCAAGTCCGTCTTCCAGATCAGCACCGAGGCGAAGGCCCTCGGCAAGAAGGCCAAGGACAAGAAACTCGCCCCGAACGAATACACCGGCGGCACCTTCTGCGTCTCCAACCTCGGCATGATGGGCATCCCCAGGTTCACCGCCATCATCAACCCGCCCAACTCCGCCATCCTCGCCGTCGGCACGACTGTCACCAAGCCCGTCGTGAAGAACGGCCAGATCGTCGTCGGCCAGACGATGACCGTGACGCTCAGCGCCGACCACCGCGTGTTCGACGGCGCCGTCGCCGCGCGATACCTCGGCGCCCTCAAGGACATCCTCGAGAAGCCGGCGCTGCTGCTGGTGTAAACCAAAACCACGCTTGCCCGGGCGGCAGCCACGGTTAGCTTCCGGCCATGCCTCACTCCAGCGTCTATCTCGCCGAGGAAGCACTGTCCCTCCCGCCGGAGCAGCGTGAGAAGCTGGCAAAGCTTCTGATGGAAAGCCTTGCCGGTGGCGGCAGGACGGACGAAGAAATCAGATCGATGCTCCGCACTCGCTCGGAAGATCTGAAATCCGGCAAAGATCGTGGCATGTCCTTTGAGGAGGTTTTTGGCGAGAAGGCATGAGGGTCGTCTTCAGTTCTCTCTTCAAGGAGGACTTGACCGAGGCCGAATCCCGCTACGCCTCCATTTCCCCGCGTTTGGGCGATGATCTTCATGCGCGGGTCAAAGAGGCCATCCGGACCATAATCCGCTGGAAGGGCGGCGATCACGTCGGTCCGCATGGCTATCCCAGCAGGAAGTGCCGGCCGTTCCCCTACATCGTATATTATGAGATCGACGGTGACACTCTGCATGTCCTGGGTCTCGTTCACGAGCGGAGGCATCCAAACTACCTCCATCGGAAATTGGGTGAGTCATGACACCCTCGCCCCCCGAAACCGCCCACCTCCGGCATTTCGGCATCGTTGCCGGGCTCACGGTCCTGTCGATCGCCCTGTCGGTCGCCGCCATCACCCCGCGGGTGTTCTTCTGGCGCGATTATCCGCTGCCCGACATCGCCTTCGAGACCGCGCGCATCCCCACCCTGCTCGCCCAGCTGCAGAACCCGTCGGGCTGGGATCTGCCATACGTCGCCAACCCGCTGTTCGGCGACAACGCGCTGCGCTGGCGGCTGCTCCCGCCGCTCATCGGCCACGCCCTGCACCTCCCGCCCAAGATCTACCTCGGGCTGCCGTGGCTCGGGCTGATCTTCCTCGTCGGCACGAGCCTGCACTACCTGCGGCGGCGCGGCGTCCCCGGCCTCGGCCTGCTCGCCGCCGGCGTGCTCGCCGGCACCTCCGCGGCGTTCTTCGGCTCCTCGACCAGCATCGGGTATTTCGACTGCCTGTATCTGCTCGCGCTGGTCGTGTTCACCTTCTCGCCCTCGTGGATCCTCGCGACCGGCGCCTGCATCCTCGGTCCGTGGTGCGACGAGAAATTCCTGCTCATGCTCCCGGCTTGCGCCTGCCTGCGCTGGGCCTGGCAGCCGTCGTGGCGCTGGGTCGCGGGCGCCGCGGCGGGCACCGCGTATTACAGCGTCATCCGGCTCCTCGCGCACGCGGGCGGCGATTCGAGCGTGGTCCTGCAACTCGACATGCAACGCAAGGTCTTCAGCCACTACGTGTCCTCCCTGCCGGTGTCGTGGTGGTATGCGTTCCGGTTCGGCTGGGTCCTCCTCGCCGTCGGGGTGTTCGTGACCTGGCATAAACTGCCGCGCCGGGCCGGGCTGCTCTTTGTCGCCGCGACGCTCGCCGCCGTCGGCAGCATCACCTTCCTCGCGTGGGACACCACCCGCTCCATCGCCATGCTGTTCCCGTTCCTGCTCGCGGGCGCCACCGAGCCGCGGTTGCAGCGCCCGATGCTCGCGCTGGCCGCCGTCCAGCCCTTCCTGCCGGCGGCCTACCTCTGCTGCGCCGACCCGGTCACCGTGCCGCTGACTTCCTTCCTCCGCTGAACGCATGTCCGAGCTGATCACCCCGCGCCTCCGGCTCCGCCGCATCACGCTCGACGACGCGGAGCTGGTGATGCGGGTGATGAACACGCCGGGCTTCATCCGGTTCGTCGGCGACCGCGGATTGCGCGAAGTCGAGGCCACCCGGAATTACCTGCAGACCGGCCCGCTGGCGCAAGCCGACGACCGGCTCGGGCTCTGGCGCGTCGCGCGGAAGGAGGACGACGTCGCGGTCGGCGCCGTGACGCTGCTGCAACGGCCGTTCCTCGACGCGCCCGACCTCGGCTATGCGCTGCTGCCCGAGCACGAGCGGCGGGGCTACGCCTTCGAGGCCGCCGCCGCGCTGCGCGACCACGCGCGGGTCACGCTCGGCTTCGATCCGCTCTACGCCCTCACCTCGCCCGACAACGACGCCTCGATCCGGCTGCTCGGCAAGCTCGGCTTCGCCTTCGTCCGCCTGATGCAGACCCCGACCCACAGCGGACCCAGCCGGTTGTTGCTCTATCGGCCGCCCGGCGGGGATTAGCCTTCGGCGCGCCGGCGGGCGTCGGCTTCGATGAGCTTCTTGAGGGCGTCGAGGGTGGACCTGGCCTTCGCCTTGGCGGCGGGCAGGTCGGCGGCGGATTTCACCGGCTCGGAGGCGAAGAGGTAGAACTTCATCTTCGGCTCGGTGCCGCTGCCGCGGGCCGCGAACGAGTAGCCGTTGGCCAGCGTGACGATGTAGAGGTCCTGCGCGGGGATCTGCTCGTTGTCGGCGTCGAAGAACTTCTCGCGCCCGAAGTCCTGGAACTTCGTCACCTGCGTCTCGCCGAAGGCCGCGGGCGGGTTGGCGCGGTAGGTGTCGAGGATGCGCTTGATTTTCGCCGCGCCGGTCGCGCCCTCGTAATAGATGTTGATGACGCCCTCGGTGAAGAAACCGTATCGGGCGTAGATTTCGTCCAACAGCTCCGGCACGGTCAGCCCGCGCGACTTCACCCCGGCGCACAGCTCGGCGAACATCAGGCAGGCGGAGTTGCCGTCCTTGTCGCGCAGGTAGTCGTTGGGCAGGTAGCCGTAGCTCTCCTCGGTGCCGAACAGGTAGAAGGTGGCGTGCTCCTGCAGCAGCTTGGCGCGCTTGGCGAACGGCGTGGCGTCGTAGTCGAAGTCCGCGCCCATCGCCCGGCAGAGCTGCTGCTCGTAACCGCGCATCTTGCCGGCGATCCACTTGAAGCCCGTGAGCGTGTTGATGACCTTCACGCCGTGGCCGCGCCCGATGGCATCCTGCAGCGGGGTGGTGACGAAGGTCTTCACGACGCAGGCGCGCTGCGTGCCTTCCTTGGGAATCCAGCCCAGCTCCTTGTATTTGCCGATGCGGTATTCGGCCAGCAGCGCGCCCACCTGGTTGCCGGTGAGCAGCTCCATCTTGCCCGCCTTGTTCCGCACCGCGACGCCCATGCGGTCGCTGTCGGGATCGGTCGCCATCACGACGTCGTGCCCGCCCTTCTCGGCAAGCGCCACGGCCAGGGCCAGCGCCTCGGCGTTCTCGGGGTTGGGCGACTTGACGGTGGGAAAGCGCGCATCGAAAGCCGACTGCTCCGGCACTTCGGAAACGCGCACACCGGCATGGACGAGGAGCGGCACGGTCGAGACTCCGCCGACGCCGTGGATGTTGGTGAAGACGGCGCGCAGCTTCGCCTCGCGCAGGGTCTTGCCGTCGATCACGGCCTGCGCCGCGGCGGCCAGATAGGCGTCGTCGGCGTCGCGCCCGAGCGTCTTCACCCCGGTGAGTTCCGTCACGAGGTGATCCTTCACGGTGGCGAGGGGCACGGCGTTGACCTCGGCGATGATGCCCTTGTCGTGCGGCGGCGTCACCTGCGCGCCGTCGTCGAAGTAGGCCTTGTAGCCGTTGTCGTGCGGCGGGTTGTGGCTGGCGGTGATGACGACGCCGCAGTGCGCCTTGAGCCAGCGCACGGAGAAGCTCAGTTGCGGCGTCGAGCGCGGGCCGTCGAAGATGAGCGCCTCGCCGCCGAGCCGGGTCCAGGTCGAGGCCGCCAGCTCGCAGAAATGCCGCGAGAAGTGCCGCACGTCGTGCGCGATGACGAGCCGCGGTTTCACGGCGCGCTTCTGGCCGGCGAGGTATTTCGCGACGTAGCGGTGCAGGCCGATGGTGGCGCGCACGAGCGTGAAGTCGTTCAGCATGTTGCAGCCCACCCCGGCGTGCTCGGGCGAACCGGCCGCGGACAATGTGCCGGTCTCGGCCTTGGCCGCCTTCACGCCGATGGTGCGGCCTCTCATGCCACCGGTGCCGAATTCGAGGTAGCGATAAAACCGGTCGTTCAGCTCGCTCCATTCGCCGCGCCCGACCAGCTCGGTCATGCTCGCCCGCGCCCACTCGGGCAACCCGGCGGCCAGCCAGGCGTTCAGGTTCTCGGCGGCGGCGGGCAGCAGTTGCCCGGCCTGGGAGGCGGCGGCGATTTTATCGGCAGGGTTCATAGGCTGCGGACAATTGTTCAACGTTCATCGTCCATTGTTCAATGGTCATTTTTCATCCGGCCTGTGGATTCCACCGGCCAATGCACATTGAAAAATGAACCCTGGAAAATCCCCTGTTTACTCCAGATAGAGTCCATCCTGAATCGCCGGCTTCTGCCCCGGTTTCTTCCACCGCTCCATGAAACTCTCCGCGTCGTCGCCGAACAGCGGGGAAACCTCCAGCGCAAACGGCGGCAGCCCGGTCTTGTCCGCCGGCACGTCGGCTCCCGCAGCCTTGAGCCAGCGGACGAACTGCCGGCACTGGTCCTCGCGGCAGGTCTGGGGCGAATCCACGCCCCCGGCGTTCTTCACCGGACTGAAGTCGTCCGCTCGCGCCGTCTCGATGACCACGGGGTTCCGTGCGAACGGCAGCGCATCGAACACGAACATCTCGAACTTCACGCCGTTGGGCTTGGCGGGGTTCACGGGATTGCCGGCCGCATCGATGGTCTGGATTTTCTTGTCCGCCCGGTGGAATGGCAGCGCGGTGTCCGCCTCGCCCGCCGCCATCCGCCGCGCAAACTCCCGGCCGATGACGTGGATGGCGATGCTGCCGGCGATGAACCGCAGCGACCCCGCCTGCCCTGAGCCGGTCGAAGGGCCGGGGTTCGTCTCCTTCTGCATCGCCAATGGCAGGTCGCTGTATTCGACCACGACCAGCTTTCCGTTTTGGAGGCAGAAATGCCCGACCTTCTCCTCGGGATAGGCCTTGGGCGCCATCTTGCTCGACATCTCCGAGCCGCGGAGCTTGTGCCAGCCGATGAAGGCCGCGTCCACGCAGCGCACGAGCGGGTTGTCCACCTGGAAGTAGCTCAGCGTGTCCACGCCCTCGGACTTCATCAAGTCGAGCGCGCCGCTGCGATGCAGCGCCCGCAGCGAGCCGCCGTGCCCGTCCGGGCTGAGCGCGAGCGACGACCTGGTCTCGAGCAGGATTTTCCCGTCGAAGTCCACCGCCGGCATCCGGCCCTGCCGGAAGAAATGCACGCGCCCGCGATCGAGGCCGAAGAATTTGTGCTCCGCGAAGAACGCCTCCGTCGCCTCGTGGTTCGCGTGGCTCGTCATGATGAACCAATGCAGCGGCCTTCCATGGCGCAGCCCCGCCGCCTTGATCTTCTCGGCGAACACCTGGAAAAGCGGCTTCTTCTTCACCGGCGTGACGGCGAACATGCCCTTCGGTCCGTCGTAGCCGAGACGCGTCCCCTGTCCGCCCGCCACGGTGAACGCCGCCACCCGGCCGGCGCGCAATGCTTCCTCGCCGGTCGCCCGCGCCTTGCCCCACGCAGCGGCCTCGCCGCCGTTCGCCGGCAGTTTTTCATACGGCGCCGGTTGCAGTCCGGACCAATCCGTCGCCGCCACGCCCTGCTTCGCCACCAGTGTGCGGTGCAGTCGCGCGATCTCCGCAAGATCCACCTCCGCCGCCTGCGCCGCGAGTTCGGCGCGGCCCGCGGCCTCGAGCTGCTCCCAGAACGCGAACACCTGCCCCTGCCCCGCCGCTTGGTAGGAAGCCATTAATTGTTCAATGTTCATTATTCATCGTCCATTGTTCATTGGCTATCAGCGGGCGTTACGTCGGGCAGTCTGGACAGAGGCATTCAGTAAGCGGGCCAGTTGCTGGCATTCATCCAAGACAAGCCGGACGGCCTCGTCGGAAGCCAATCTGGCCCGGGTGATCATCTTCAACCACACCTTGGCTTCGTTCAGTTCCTTCAAGGCGATGTCCAGCTTATGCACAAAGTCGGCCCGGCTTTCCGCTCCCCTCGCCTCACCGTAATTCGGAGCCGGGGCCGTCCCCGCCCCCAGCATCTGCTGCGCGATATGTTGTCCCGCGCGGGACAGTGGTAGTTTATCCGACAGGAATGTGACCTGCGCACCGAAATCAATGAGCCGGTCTTCAATCTGGTCCGCCTGTTCGTTTTTCATGGGTATCGTCTGGGTTGGTTGGTTGCGGCCCGTGAAAGCGATCGGCAGTTCGTCAAAAATGACAAATGAGCGATGAACAATGAAAACTGAACAATGATCATTTCTCCTCCTCGAACCGGAACACGAACTCCTGCGGCTTCACGTAGCCGAGCTTGCGGCGGATGACGCGCTCGACCAGCTCCGGGTCGTTTCGCAGCCGTTCCAGATAGGTCTGCTGCTCGCGCAACTTCGCCTCGGCCGCGGCGAGCCGTTTCCGGTTCGACTCCTCCTGCGCGCGCAGCGCGGTCAGCTCCCGGTGCATCTGCAGGAAAAACAGCCCGGCCCAGACGGTGATCGCCAGGAACAGCGCAGCGTAGACGAGGTTGATGGTTTTGCTCCAGTTCACACGGCAAGTGTCTGCCCATAAAGGCCGCGCGGAAATCGCGGGCAACGCTTTTCAGGGCGGGTTGACGAGGATTAGGCGTGATTTTCGCGCCGCGACCGGGATACTCGTCCCCGCGATGTATCAAAGCTTCTACGGCCTCTCGGAGATGCCCTTCCACATCACTCCGGACCCGAAGTTTCTCTACCTCAGCGCCACCCACCAGGAGGCGTTGCAGCACCTGCGCTACGGGGTGACGGAGAAAAAGGGCTTCATCGTGCTCGTCGGCGAGGTCGGCTGCGGCAAGACCACGCTCTGCCGCCGCTTCATGAACGAGCTCGATCCCGCGCACTACGACACCGCCCTCGTGCTCAATCCGCGCGTCAACGAGGTGCAGATGCTCCGCGCCATCCTCGCCGAGCTGGGCGAGTCGCCGGCCGCCGGCCGTAAGACCGACCTGACCCACCAGATCAACGAGGCGCTCCTCCAGCGCATCGCCGCCGGCCGCGAGATCGTGCTCATCATCGACGAGGCGCAGAATCTCTCCTTCGAGGTCTTCGAGCAGGTCCGCCTCCTCTCCAACCTCGAGACCGACAAGCAGAAGCTCCTCCAGATAATCCTGATGGGCCAGCCGGAGCTGAAGGACAAGATCGCCACCGAACAGTTGCGCCAGCTCAGGCAGCGCATCCTCGTGCATTACGAGCTGCGCCCGTTCTCGCTCGCCGAGATGGAGCACTACATCCAGCACCGGCTCGCCAAGGCCGGCGGCAACGGCCGCCCGTGGTTCACCAAGGCCGCGCTCAAGCACATCCACAAGCGCAGCGAAGGCATACCGCGCGTCATCAACAATCTTTGCGACAAGGCCCTCCTCGCCGCCTTCGTCCGCGACTCCGACGAGGTCAACTACTGGGACGCCCGCCGCGCCTGGAAGGACGTCAAGAAACTCACGGACTGAGCAATGCTCATTGATTATCGCTCAATTCCTATCGGCCCATTTCAGCAACCAGCCCGCAATGACCCGATAAGCGATAAGCAATAACCAATAATAATTTCCCCCATGAGCCTCATCAACGACGCCCTCAAGAAGGCCCAGCGCCAGCGCGGCGATGAGTCCGCCCCCGAACCCCTGCCGGCCGAACGCGGACCCGCACCGCGCCGCGGCTCCTCCTCCGGCGGACCGAACCTGATGCTGGGTGCCGGCGTGGGCATTGTCGCCGCCTGCGCCATCATCGTCACGGTCGTCGTGCTCATGCGCCAAGGCGAGGCGCCTCCGGCTGTAACCCCGGTCGTCGCGGCTCCGAAATCCGAACCTGTGCCCACTGTAGCCGGGGTCGCCGACCCCGGCCCGGCCTCCCCGCGGCCGGCTACAACGCAATCGGCCTCGCCCGAGTCTGCACCAGCTTCTCAGGTTTCAGGCCCCAGCCCTCAGGTTTCAAATCCCAGCTCCCAGACCCAAGCTCCCACCGTCCAGACCCCGGACCCCAGACCCCAGACCCCCACGCCTGACTCCGCCACCGGTCCTATCAATGTGCCTGATCTTACCTTGGGCGGCTCGACTTTACCCGCGGCACCCGCGCCCGCCACCGGCATCGGCGGTCCCTCACCCGAGGCCGGTCAGAACAAGGCCATCCTCACCTGGCTCTCGACCCTGCGCGTCGCCGGCATCCGGCCGGCCGGCGCCGACAGCAAGGTGCTGATGAACGATCGCGTCTACAAGCTCAACGACGTCGTCGACTACTCCCTCGGCCTCAAGCTCACCGGGATCGCCATCAAGCAGCTCACCTTCGTCGACGAGAAGGGTGTCAGCTACGTGAAGAGCTTCTGACGCAGCCGGCGAGGACGCTTGCGGCCGCAGCTGCACCGCATCCCGGACTCAGTCCACGCGCTGCAGCGAAAATCCTTCGCACACCGCGTAGTCGTCGTTCACCTGGTTCAACACCCGCACGCCCATGCCGACCTGCCGCGCATCCTTCGGTGCGATCGCCCAGGTGATGAGTTCCACTCCCTCCGGATAATCTCCGACTGGCAGCCGGTCCACCTGGCCGTGGCCGGGCGTGTTCTTCTCGCCGGCGCCGAAATTGAGGATGAGGAAGGTCATGTTGCCCGGGCTGACCTTGCCGCGCACCTTCACGCGCGCGACATACCGCGCGCCGGGCACGGCGGGCTGCCATTGATAGAACGAATCGCCCTTGCAGCCGGAAAGGCGGACGGCATTCCCGTGGCTCGCCGGCTCGAGGGTTATCCGCCGTGTCCGGTAGGGCTCGCCATAACCCCGCCATGCTCCTCCGGCCACCCATTCGAAATCCGTGAATCCCGCGGGGGGATTGATCCGTAGCTCGCTCAACGACGCATCCGCCAGCACCTCGCTCCCGCCACGCACCGGCGTCGCAACCGCGGCCGGCGCGCTGAATCCCGCGAAGTCGAGGCCGGCTCCCTGCCCCTGCGCCTCGCTCGCCAGCCGGAACGCTGCCCGCGGGCGCGGGTCGTTGCGGGTGTATTCCATCAGCAGCGTGGCATTCACCGCCAGCGGATGCCGCGCCTTCGTCTCCGCATAGGCCGCATCGAGCCGCCTCCGGGTCGCCACGCAGTCGCTCCATGCCTCCCGGACCGCCGCGGCATCGATCACCGGCTTGAAGGCGAGCCGCGAGAGTCCGTCCCGCGCCTCGCACATCGCGCAGAAGGCGTCCGCCACCGCCCACGCTGCCTGCACGAACTCCACCCGCTCGCGCACACGGCGGGTCCGGGCCGCCGCTTCCGCCTCGCGCAGCAGCGCGGACAGCTCCTCGCGCACCTCCCGGGGAAAAAGCAGGTGTTGGTGCTCGTCCTTGTAGTATTTCAGCCAATAGGAGGGCGGCGGCTGTCCGAGCCACTGACTGTCGCATAGCTCGAAGAACCTCCGCATCGGTTCCGCCGCTTCCCGCCAGAATTCACGATAATAGGTGTCCAGCAGCGCCGCGGACTCCTGCTCCGCATCCCAGAGCAACTGCGCCGCCAGCCACGCCTTCGGCCCGTCCAGCCCCCAGTTGGCAAAGGTCTCGGCGTAGAAGGCGCGGACTCCGGCTTGATGCGCGAATGGAATCCCCTGTGTGACGGCATACAACGTCGGCCGCGGCACGAAAAACGGCGACCCGTAGTAATAATCGTAGATCGCCACCATGCCCGGCCCGGCCGCGACCCAGCGCTTGATCAGGTCGCGATCCTGCGCCGCGAAGGCCGGGTCGAACCACTGGCTCCGGTCGGCGGTCAGCCACGGCACCACGTTGTTCTCCACCGGGAAACGCGGCGCGTCCTCCGTCCAATCGTAGGCATACGCGCCCAGCAGACGCTCCGGCAACCGCCGCGCCACGTCGTTCACGAAGCCGAACACCAGGTCCGAGTAATCCGGCTTGTCGCGAAACCACCGCGGTCCGCCTGCCGTGAGCCCGTCGAATCCGCCGACCCGCCGCAGCGTCTCCTCCGACTGGTCGTAGTGGATGCTGTCGTTCATCCCGATGGCCGACGACTCCTCGTCGCGCCGCGCCAGCACCCCGGCGGCGTGCTCCGCCGCCCCGGGCGCGACGAGATTGGGCTGCCAGTTCCCGCCCAGCTCCTTCGCCGGAAATTCCCGCCGGCCGAGGAACATCGAGGCGAACTCCGGGTTGGCCCGCACGTCCTCCGGCCGGAACAGGTCCGCCATCGCGTGGCCGTGCTTCAGGACCGCGCGCAAACGGTTCCGGCGCCACCACTCGCGCTCCGCCTCCGAGCCGTGCAGCCCGAGATTCCGGGACACGAACGAGGGCGACGCGCCATGCCTGCCGAACGGCAGCCGCAGCACGTTCTGCCGCGGCACTTCCTCGCCCAGTTCTCCCGGCATGAACCACCGCGCGCCCGCGGCCTTTTCCAAGAACCACGCCGTGGCCGCCCCGATCGCATCCGCCGGCTCGCCGTGAATCACCACGCCTTGGGACGACACCGTGAAGGCGGCCTTCTCCGCGAGCATCGCTCCGCCGGCGGGGGCCAGTCTGATGCCTCTCCGCGGCCGTGCCTCATCGTTCCAGATCAGGATCGGGAATTGCGCCGCCGGCCGCCCGGTGGCCCGGGCCAGCGTGCGCTGGATCAGCTTTGCCGCCCGCATCTCCTCCGGTGTCGGCTCCGCCGCGATGAAGATCGGGCAGCCGCGCCGGTCGGCCACGGTGAACATGCCCTCGCTTTCCGCCGGATGCTCAACCCGCCACCACGCGGCCAGACCCGCCAGACACGCGATGACGCAGGACAGGGCCACCGCCCATCCCGCCGCCCACGGTCCTCCGTCCTCGGTCTTCCGTCCTCCGTGCATCACCTTTCACTGCCGTCGAGTTCCAGCCACCGGAGCGCAATGACCAGCAAGGCCCACCAGGTGGTCAGGATGGCCGGGCATTGGAACGGAAACTCGATCACCGCGTGCAGCAGCGTCTGGCCGCAGCCGATCAGCAGCATCACCGCCACCGGATGCCGCCAGCCGCGGTGCCGCCACCAACACCGCGCCATCCAGCCCAGCCCGCCCGCGATGAGCAGCGCGCCCGCCAGCCCCAGCTCGATCGGGATCTCCAGCCAGTCGCAATGCGCGTGCTCCCAGAAAAGCGCCCCCCGCGCATGGATGGCCGGCTTGTCCTTGATGTATTCGGGGAACAGGTGGCGGAATCCCCCGGCGCCCACCCCCCGCTGCCAATGGTCCCCCAGCATCTGCCACGCGCTGTCCCGCGCCAGCTTCCGGCTGATGTAGCTCTCGTCCCGCTCGATCTTCGACAGCGTCTCCATGCGCCGGGTGATCTCCGTGAAATCCACCCTCCGCACCACCCAGCCCACGGTGCCGAGGATCGCCAGCGCCACCATGGCCGTGACCAGCCGCGGCATGGTCGAGGGCACCGGGCTCGCCGCCCGGACGATGAGGAACGCCGCCACCGCCCCCGCCAGGAACACCGCCAGCGTGATGATGGCCCCGCGGGAGAACGAGAACAGCACCGCGAAGATCAGCACCACCACCGCCACGAACCACAGGGCCGACGGCGTCGAGCGCGACATCCTCCGCCGCCCCTCGAAGAAATGCCACACCGCCAGCCCCAGCGCCGCCGCGGCCGCCAGCCCGAGGTAGGCGCCGGCATGATTGCGGTAAACGAAGCTGCCGAACGAGTCCGCGCCGGGAAATTCGCGGATCCACAGCAGCTTTCTCGTGTCCGTCATCCGCTGCACGAAGCCCGCGGCCGCCAGCATGAGCCCGTTCACCACCAGCACGCCGAGCAGGATCTGGAGCGAGCGCCGCCGCGTGATGCCGATCCAGAGCGCGCAGACCGTGAGCCAGGCCGAGCCATGGATCAGCAACTGCCGCCAGGCGTTGCTCCGCTCGAACGGCGCGTCGATGGAAGCCGGAAGCCACTCGATGTCGGTGACCCGCCGCAGCCACCAGACCGTCTCGTTGCGCTCCCACACCCACCATGGGTTGAGCGCCTGCGCCAGCATCAGCCCCAGCAGCGCCAGCCCCAGCCAGAACGGTGGAAACTTCAGCAACCGCGGCCAGCTGTGCAGGGTGAAGTTCCCGCCCGTGGTCAGCTCGCCCTCGTAACGCCGGGGCAGCAGCGACAAGACCAGGCTGAGGGCCGACAGCGCCAGACCGACCGTTTGCGACCACCCGTGCATGGTGCCGAACGCCCAAGGCAGGAACACCAGATGCACGCAGGCCAGCCCGAGGAACGTCCGCTCCAGCGGATGCAACGGCGGACGGGCCTTGTGCGCGGCGATGTGCATGGCCCATCATCACGCCCGAACCCCGTGCCCGCGTCGAGCCGGATTAGCTCCCCGTCCACCCTGATCCCTCCCCCCTGACGACTGGCATTGACCCGGCCGCGCTGTGGCTGAAACTCTCCACGCCCGCGTGACCAATTGCGCAACAGCCACCGCGACAGCTTTGCTGCAAGCCGGCGTCCGGCACCTCTTCCTGGTGCCCGGCGCCCATATCGACCCGCTGGTCGACGCCGTGTCCGGCAAGGACAAGGCGCAAGGCATCATCTGCTCGCATGAACTCGGCGCCGCTTTCATGGCCGATGGGTATGCCCGGATGCGCGAGGGCATCGGCGCCTGCGCCGCCATCGGCGGACCCGGCGCGGCCAACCTTGTTGCGGCCGCCATGACTGCGCGCCTGCATGGCGTCCCCGTCCTTTATCTCACCGGAGACACCGCCACGATCCTGCGTCATCGCGGCGCGTTCCAGCACGACGAGCCGCTGGGCCGTCGCGAGCGCAAGCTCCTCGGCATCGCGGTGGGCGCCTCCCGGAGCGTGACCGCCGCAAAAGACTGGCCCGCCGCCTGGCAGTGGGCATTCCGGCGGCTGACGTCCGGCACGCCACAGCCGGTGCATCTCTCCCTGCCCTATGACGTGCAACTGGCCGCGCTGGATCATACCGGTCCGATGCCGCGCCTGAGACGTGAACCGGTCCTGGATGCCCGTGAGCTTCGCTTTCTCCGGCAGTCCCTGTCGGCCCTCGCCGGACGCGTCACCCGCATCGCCATCCTGGCCGGGCGCGAGCTGAACACCGCCGCCGGCGCGCGCGCCCTGCTCGAGACGGCGGAGCGGTTCGGGATACCCGTCGCCACCACCGCCGACGCCATCGGACTGTTTCCCCACGCGCACCCCCTGCATCTCGGGCACTTCGGCTATGGGGGCTGTCCGCGGTCCGCCGCCCTGCTGGATCCCAGGCTGCAATCGCTGCTGGTCGTCGGGGCGGAATGGAACGAGCGCAACACTCTCGGCTGGAACGAACAACTCGAACGGCCCGGGCTGAGGCGACTCCACCTCCGGGCTGATCCCGGGCGCGAGCCGGTCGGTGCTCCGTTGCTGTCCGGCGCGCCCTGCGCCGCCGCGCTCCAGTCGCTGCAACAAGCCCTGCCGCGCACCGTGATGTCGCAGCTCGCCGCGGCCCGATCGCGCCGGCTGGCCTGGGTCGAAACACTGCGCCGGGTGCCCCTCGCCTCTCCGCTGCCGTCCGATCTCGACGACTGTCCCGCCATCCATCCGGCCCACCTCGTGCGCGAGCTGCGCGCCGCGCTGCCAGCCGACACCACGTTGTTCTGCGACTCGGGCGCCCACCGGCTGTTCGCCACGCATTACTGGACGCCGGGCCACCGCCTCGGATTCATGACCGCGGCGCGCACCGCCCCGACCGGCTGGGCCATCGCCGCCGCCATCGGCGCCTCGTTCGCGGCCCCGGCTCATCCGATCTGCGTTCTGACCGGCGACGGTTGCATGCTGATGCACGGCAACGAACTGGCGACCGCGGCGCGTTACGGCTGCCGCGTGCTCTTTGTCGTCAGCAACAATTCCGCCAACGGCAACATCCACCGCCGCCTGCTCCGCCTCTACGGCAACGGAGACATGGGGCGGCTGCCCACCGTGGACTGGATGGCCTACGCCCGCGCGCTGGGCGTGCCGGCCACCCGGGTGGATTCCCCGGCCGCCCTCCGGGCCGCGCTGCGGGCCTTCCAGCCGGCCGACGGGCCGTGCCTCATCGAGGCCAGAACGCCGGACACCCACGGGGTGCCCGTCCCCGCCCATGCCTTCACGCTTTGCGATCCGGCTCAATTGCGCCGGCTGTATCCTGCGTATGCCTGACCCGATCGATTCCGGGACACCCCGGCCCCTCAAGATCCTCCTCCTGAGCGCCGGCAGCCTGCTGAGCCAGAACATCCTCGATGCCCTCGAGCCGCGGAGGCCCCGGCTCCGCGTCATCGGCGCCGACGCCGCCCCGGAAAACGCCCGCCTCTTCCGCTGCGACACGGCTTATCTGACTCCCGCGCTCGACGCCGCCGCGGCCTTCGAGGCCCGGTTCGGGGAGATCCTCGCCGGGGAGGAGCCCGACATCGTTTTCCCCGGGCGCGATCACGACGTCAATTTTCTCGCCGATTACCAGGCGCGTCATCCCGGCGGGCGCGCCGCCATCCCCTGCGGCTCGCTCCAAGCCGCCCGGATCATGCAGGACAAATCCCTCAGCCACGAATTCTGCCTGAGCCACGACCTGCCTTGCGCCGCCATCCTGCATCTGCGCCCCGCTGTCACCTTGGAACAGATCAAGGCCTGGCTCGCGCAAACCAGGCTGCCCGTGCTGGCCAAGCCCTGCTCCGGTTACGGCTCCCTCGGGATCAAGTTCATTCAATCGCCGGGGCAATGCGAAAGCCTGCCCCGCGACGGCTCCTGTCTCCTGCAGGAATTCATCGGGCCGGTTCCCGACCTCGGGGAAATCGCCGACAGCGCCCGGCGCGGCCTCCCGTTTTTTTTCACCATCCCCGTGGAGGACCAGTATGCCGCGCAGACCCTGATCGCGCCGGACGGCGGCATCGGCGAAGTCTTCTGCTCGCGCAGCCGGATGGTGCTGGGCCGGTGCGAGGCCTCATGGCCGGTGCGGGACGAGGCCATGGCGTCCGTCGTGCGCGCCAGCGCCCGCGCCTTCGCCGGCATCGGCTGGCGCGGCTCGCTCAACGTGCAATTGCGCCTCCGGCCCGACGGCGGCTGCGCCATCCACGAGTTCAACGGCCGCATGTCCGGCTCGACCTCCGCCCGCCGGCTGCTCGGCTACGACGAGGTCCGCCTGCTGGTCCGGGCCTTCGCGGGCCGCGACCTGGGGCCGGCCCCCGATGAACAGCCGCCCCGCGGGGAGGGCTACGTCGTGCGCAGCCTCACCGATTACTTCGTGCCCCTGGCGAAAGCCGCCGTGCTGCGCGAAACCGGCCGATGGAGCCGTTGAAACCAGTTGCAGCACCCCGGCGTGTGCTGGTCACCGGCGCCGGCGGCTACGTCGGCGCCAACACGGTCGCCCGCCTGCTCTCCGACCCCGCCGTCGCCGAAGTCTGCGCGGCGGTGCGCACCGACGAGGCCGCCCGCACGGTGCGCGGCTGGTTTCCCGGCCAGTCGCGGCTGCGCCTCGCCGTGGGCGAACTGCCCTCCCGTCCATGGGATTTGCACGGCCTCGACACCGTGGTCCACGCCGCCGCCTGGATCAGCCTCCGCGCCAGCTCCGGTCCGGCAGCCCGGTTCGATGAGATCAACGCCGCCGGCACAAGATCGCTGCTGGAGGATGCGCGCGCCGCCGGCGTCTCGCGGTTTGTGTTCCTGTCCTCCCAGGCAGCCTACGGTGTCTCCCGTCCGCCGCCTTGGACGGAAGACTCCCCCCTCGCCCCGGAAACGGACTATGCCCGCAGCAAGGTGGCGGCGGAGCAGGCCTGCCTGGAGCAATCAGCCGGCGGCGTGCCGGTCGTCATCCTGCGCCTCGCCCGCGTCTATGGAGCCGGACTCGCGATGCGCTGGGAGGAGGTTCTGCCGAAGTTCGCCTTGTTGACCGCCTCGGGGCGGCCGATGACCGTTCACGGCGGCGGCCGGGAGCGCGTTGATCTCGTCCACATTCGCGACGTGACCGAGGCCATCGCGCGCGCCGCCACGCGGCCGGCCCTGCCCTCGCCGCTGGTCCTCAACATCGGCGGTGGCGCCACCCGCTCCATCCTCGAGCTGGCGGAAACCTTCCGCTCGCAGGCCCGTGGACTCGGGCTGACCCCGCCGGCCCTGGACCATCAGGCAGCTGCTTCAACCACGGTGCGCCAGTGGGGGATGGAACTCTCCCGCGCCGCGGCCTGCCTCGGCTGGAAACCCGCGGTCTTCACCGAGGAGGGCATCGTGGAACTGCTCCAGCTCGCCCTCGCCCGCCCGGCTAGTCCAGATGCGGGCTATACTCCGGCACCAGCTCCTTGATCGCCTGCTTGAGCTGGTTGGCCTCCAGCTCGCCCGCCTTTTCCTCGATCTGCCGGATGCAGCGCTCGGCCCAGCCGTTCTCGGGCGGGGCGCCGTTGGCCAGCAGCATGATCTGCCCGTGCGCGGTGGGCTGGAGGTGTTCGGAACGATGCTGCAGCTCCTCGAACAGTTTCTCCCCCGCCCGCAGGCCGATGAACTGGATCTCGATGTCCACTTCCGGGCGCAGCCCGCTCAGTTCGATCAACTGCTTCGCAAGGTCCACGATCTTCACGGGCTTGCCCATATCGAGGACGAAGATCTCGCCGCCCCGCCCCATCACCGCGGTCCGCAGCACCAGTCCGACCGCCTCCGGTATGGTCATGAAGTAGCGCGTCACCTCCGGATGCGTCACCGTCACCGGCCCGCCGGCGGCAATCTGCTGCTTGAAGATGGGAATCACGCTGCCGGAGGAGCCCAGCACGTTGCCGAACCGCACCGCGATCAACCGCATCCGGCCGGCCGCGCTTCGTTGGAGCGCCTGCAGATGCATCTCGGCCAGGCGCTTGGAGGCGCCCATGGCGCTGGTGGGGTTGATGGCCTTGTCCGTCGAGATGAGCACGAAGGTCTCCACCGTGCCGGACTCGAGCGCCAGCTCGGCCAGCCGTCGCGTGCCGGTGGTGTTGTTCTTCACCGCCTCGCCGGGCTGCCGCTCCATCATGAACACATGCTTGTGCGCCGCGGCATGGAAGACGATCTGCGGCGTGTAACGCGCCAGGATGCCCCGCATCCGCGGCAGGTCCGTGATGTCCGCCACCAGCGGCACGATGAGGTTGCGGCGGCCGAGTCCGTTCAACTCCGACTCGATGGCGAAGAGGCTGCCCTCGGCCTGCTCGACCAGCAGCAGGCGCTGGGGCGCATAGGCCGCCGCCTGCCGGCACAATTCGCTGCCGATGCTTCCGCCGGCGCCGGTGACCAGCACCACCTTGTCCCGCACCAGCGCCGCCACCTCGTCGCTGCGCAGATCCACGGCCGCCCGGCCCAGCAGATCCTCCACCTGCACCGGGCGGATCTTCGTCACCTGCACATGCCCTGTCGCCAGTTCCGCCAGCGAGGGGATGGTCTCCACCTTCAGCCCCTCGGCCGAGAGCACCTTGTAGATTTCCTGCAGGCGCTTGCCCGACGCCGAGGGCATCGCCAGCACGCAGGAATCGATCGGGGTTTCCTTCCGCAGCCGCCCGATCTCCTCCGGCGCGCCCATCACCGGCACGCCATGGATGTCGTGGCCGTGCTTGCGCCATTCGTCGTCGAGGAAAAACATCGGGCGCAGGCCGAGGTTCGGCTTCGCCTGCGCCTCGCGCACGAACTGCGCCCCGGCGTCGCCCGCGCCCAGCACGGCGATCCGGCGGGCTTTCTGGCCGTTGCCGGCGTTCTTCTGCGCGTAACGCTCGCGGTAGATCCGGAACCCGAGACGCAGGCTCGCCAGCGCGCCCACGGAAAACACGAAGTCGATCAGCACGACGCCGCGCGGTGAAAGCAGCCCGGGCGACAGCCCCACCCGCAACAGGTAGGTCGCCAGGTTCGCGCAGGCCATGGCCGCGCCGATGCGGAACAGGTCCGGCACGCTGAAATACGTCAGCAGGCTCCCGAACTGCCGGAAGAGGAGCAGGAACAGCAGCTTCACCGGCAGCGACAGCGCCACCGACATGAGCCGCTCCTGCTGGAACTGCTCCGGCACGATGAAGTCGAAACGCACCTCGTAGGCCAGATACCGGCAGGCCGCCAGGATGAGCACATACAGCGCCAGCAGCGCCAGCGCCCGGGCGAACCGCTCCTTCGGCGGCATCGGCGCATTCCATGGCCTCGTCGTGTTCATGTCTGCTGGTTGTTGGCTGCTGGGTCTTGGTTATCAGTAAAAAGCCTGCCGTCTGTCATCCGTCTCCTGTCCTCTGATCATTTGCGGACCGGATTGCCTAGGCGCTCCCGCCGCAAATGACCAGTCATTTGACATCGTCGACTGTTCGCTGGGAGTTAGACCAAGCGCCCGTGGCTTATTGACTTTTGTCATCGCGAGGCCCGCATGGCGGGCCGTAGCGATCCAGATGGATTGTTTCGTCGTCCCGCCACCGCGGGACTCCTCGCCATGACAGTCCAAAAGCTACGGGGCGTTGGTATTATTCGGGATCGGCTATTATCCGATAACCAATAACCCCATCCAATAACCACCCAATAACCGCGTGCGTCCGCCTGCCCCTCACCGCGCCGAGGCTCGCCAAGCGCAGGCCGGCCCGTCCTCACCGTTCTCCGTCCTCCGCCTTCGGCTGGTCCCCTTCCTACCCGCTACTCGCTACTCACTACTCGCTACTGTCTCCCCCTCTTTTCGCTCTCGCCCATGAACTCGGGCATCGTGGCGTCGCCCGGCGCCGAGACATCCCGGCGGCCGAGAACCTGCCAGATTGTCCGGAACAGGATCCGCGCGTCGAGCCCCAGGCTGCGATGTTCGACATACCACACGTCGTGGGCGAACTTCTGCTCCCAAGAGAGGGCGTTGCGGCCGTTCACTTGCGCCCAACCCGTAAGCCCCGGCGGCACCTCGTGGCGCCGCCGTTGCTCCGCCGAGTAGCGCGGCAGGTATTGCACCAGCAGCGGACGCGGCCCCACCAGGCTCATCTCGCCCCTGAGCACATTGAACAGCTCGGGCAGTTCGTCCAGCGACGTGGCACGCAGCCATTTGCCGAACGACGTCAGCCGCGCGGCGTCGGAGAGCGGATTTCCGGCTGCGTCCCGGACATCCGTCATCGTGCGGAACTTGATCAATTCAAAGATCTCCTCGCGGCGCCCCGGCCGTTTCTGCCGGAAGAGGACCGGTGTGCCGAGCTTCACTCGCACCAGCAGCGCCACGACCGCCAGCACCGGCAGCCACGCCGGCGCGGCGAGGATGACGACCACCAGATCGAAGAGGCGTTTCAGAAAAAGAGACAACGGATACCGGTTACTGGTTAATGGTTAAAGAGGGCTGTTGGCGGCTCGCTTGAGGTAGCCCATGTAGCCGTTGATCAGCTTGAGCGCCAAATCCACCTTGCCTCGGCCGGCCACCAATAGGTTCTCATCTATCATACCCTCGTCTTTCGCCGTTATCAGATGATCGAGGACTTCACAGCACGAGCCTCGAGCGTTGCTGCAAAACTTGGAATTATCCAAGTAATGGAATCGGCCATACCCCTCGGCAATGTTCGCTTTCACCGATCTCGCTGCATCGAGAATCTGCGAGCTGAGGTGAAACCTTTCGTGCGCCGGCAATTTGGGCGCAACCTCACGGGCGACGAAAATGTGGAGATCCCGTGCCGCCTGCCAGCACTCCAGATCTTCAAAACTTTTGACCGGAGACTTCATTGTTCAGTCCATCATCCAATAACCAGTAACTCATAACCAATAACCAGTAACCTTTATCCAATAACTTTCATCCAATAACAGCAGCACACTCATCAGTGGCTGAACACCTTCCGCACCGCCTCGGCTACGCGTTGCCGGTCGGAGTCCGTCAGGTTCGAGCCCGACGGCAGGCAGAGTCCCTGCTCGAACAACCGCGCCGACACCGCCCCGCCGAAGCACTTGGCTCCCTTGAACACCGGCTGCAGGTGCATCGGTTTCCACACCGGCCGCGCCTCGATGTTCTCCTCCGCCAGCGCCCGCCGCACCTCCTCGCGGTCCGTTCCGGCGGCCTTCGGGTCGATCGTGATGCATGTCAGCCAGCGCGTGCAGCGGCCGTAATCCGCCTCCGGCATGAACGCCACGCCCGGCAGCTCCTTGAACGCCTCCTGGTAGAACGCGCAGTTGCGCCGGCGCGCCTCCACGCGGTCCGCCAGCACGCGCAACTGCCCGCGGCCGATCGCCGCCAGCACGTTGCTCATCCGGTAATTGAACCCCACCTCCGAATGCTCGTAGTGCGGCGCCGGATCGCGCGCCTGCGTCGCCCAGAACCGCGCCTTCTGGACGAGTTTCTCGTCCTTGCTCACCAGCATCCCGCCCCCCGAGGTCGTGATGATCTTGTTGCCGTTGAAGGAAAACACTCCGCAGTCGCCCACCGTGCCTGGCGCGATTGCGACCCGCGGGGTGTTTTGGTTATTAGATATCTGTTCTTTGTTATTGGTTGCCGAACCTGATAACCGAGAACTCTCATCCAATGTCGGGCGCACAGCGCCTCCTCCTGATAACTCCGAACCCCTCACCGATAACTGCTCGGCGCCTTCGCCCAATAACCCTGAACCATCATCCGATAACCGGCATTGGGCGCTGTAATAAACCGCGCCCAATGCCTCCGCCGCATCCTCGATCAGCGGAATCCCGTGCTTCGCGCACGTCGCGGCGATCGGGTCGATGTCCGCGCTCTGCCCGTAAAGATGCACGAGGATGACCGCCCTCGGCTTCCTGCCCCGCCGGATGCCGGCCTCCACCGCCTCGGCCAGCAGCGCCGGGTCCATGTTCCACGATCGCTCGTCGCAATCCACGAACACCGGCGTCGCCCGCTCGTAGCGCACCGGATTGGCGCTCGCCGAGAACGTCAGCGTCGAGCCGACGACCTCGTCGCCCGGCTGGAGATCGAGCCAGCGCATCGCCAGGTGCAGCGCCGCCGTGCCCGACGACAGCGCCGCCGCGCGCAGCGGCGCTGCGACGCTATTGGTTACTGGTGGATGGTTATTAGTAGTTCCCCCCAATAACGAATTACTCCCATCCAATAACACCTCCTTGCCCAGCAAGGCGGCAAACTCCTCTTCGAATTGGTCGACCTGCGGCCCGAGCGGCGCGATCCAGTTCGAGGCGAACGTCTCTTGAACCAGCTTCAGCTCGTCCCCGCCCATGTGTGGAGACGAAAGATAGATGCGCGGCTTGCTCACTCGCCCGGAATCACGCAGGCGACGCCCCTTCGGGTCAAATCATTACCCGCGATTCCGACCTGTTCGGCAAAGCGCCAAGCGCATGGAGCCAAGGGCAAGCCCACCCTCCCCCGATGACCAACAACCCCCATCCTATGACCCAACCGCATAGTCCCGCTTTAACGGGACGACGACGGATCCCCTCTTGCGCCTTTTTGCGCCATTCAATAACTCCAAAATCGATAACCGCGTCCCTATGGCACGCTCGCGCGCAGCACTTGCTTCACGATCGCATCATCCAGATACAGCCCGTGACTTTTTAGCGACTGAATCTCCGTTTCCAAGGAGTCGATCAGGCCGGCCCGCTTGGCACGCAGCAGAAAGCCCAGGGTTCCGAAGTATCGGAAACCCATTGCTTGGGCCACGCGACGACCGCGCAGATCATCCATCAGCAACAGCGCATCGGGACGCTGTGCCGCCAGAGCCAGGGCTGCCGCTTCGCCTTCGTCGGCCTGGAGGCAAAAAGCCGCATATTGGGCGCATCCGGCTCGCGGACGCAGTGGGCCAGAGCGGCTTGAAGGGCGGGAACCTCTCGCTGCGTCGCCCGGCCTTCCACCACCTCGCGCCACACCGCCGTGGGAATCCACACCTCCTGCGCAAGCTGGTGCAGGAGCCCCCACCGGTGGATTTCGGCCAGACCGATCAACGGACTCGCATCGGCGATGATCAGCGGCTCACGCCATCTCGATGTCATGCGCGATCTGCTCGTCGGTCAGGTTGATCCAGGAGATCTTCAGCTTGCCCAATTCCTCCATGAAATCGCCCAGCGGCAGACCGGCTAGGTGCGCCGCCTGTGCGAGCGTCAGCCTGCGCAACTCGAAAAGCTTGGCGGCGGCCAGCAGCCGGACTTCTTGGCCCGCTTGCGCCGGGTCCACCCCGGCGCTGGCCAGCAATTCCTCGTCCACCGGGATTTGCAGCATCGTCATGCCTCTTGAATAGCCCGAAATCCCGGGTCTGCAATCACCTAAACAGCGTTCAGCCGCGTGGCCCCGCCGGGAATTTGCGCGGTTGTAGAGCACCTCGTTGAGGTGCTTCCGCAGCCCAGCGGGCTGCGCTACATCCCTTCCCCTTCGCGCTTACCCCTTCGCCGGCGCGCTCCGCGCGCCCAGCCCGAGCTTCGCCAGCGCCGCGATCAGCTCCGTGGCGATGGCCAGACCCAGCCCTGCGAAACGCCGGTGACCAAAACATTCCGGCTCATTGTTTTGATGGTGCCGACCAATCCAGCCGGGACAGGCCGGATATCCGGCGGAAATGATCATCCAGGGTAGCCAGCGGGATTTGGTTTTCGGACGCCAGGGCTGCAATCCAGATGTCGTTTTCAGGCATGGGCGTCCCGGCCTGGGCCAGCGCCGCCTTGATGCGTCCGTATTCCACGGCGGTGCCGCCGTTCGCAGGAGCACGCCTGCGCTGAGCATGAAGATGCGGATCGCCTCCTTCTGCCGATCGGGGCGGATGCCGCGATTAGCACCATACTCCAGTTCACCCAGCGCAAACAGCGGAACCCACAGTTCACCCGCCCCGCGCAGATGTTCCAAGATGCCGGGCTGGCGCCGTAACGCAGCCACGATCACGGACGTGTCCAGCGCGACTTTACCAGTCGCGCCCATCGACTTTTTCGCAGCCCTCCTCGATCGCCTCAGCCAGTTCCAAACCCTCGGCCTCGGTCAACAAATTCGCCGCCCGCTCCAATGCAGCTCCATCACCCGTCCCATGAGCACGCAACTTGCGCACGAACGCCGCCGCCTCCTCCAGCTTGGGCGCGGGCAGAGTCTTCAAATCGGCCAGAATGGCCTCCAGCGTGCTCATGCGATCAAGATGACTGGATTATCGCCGCAGGCAAGCCCGCCCTCCGAGCACCGCAGTCCGTCGTCCGCCCTCCGTCGTCTTCACTTCTTGTGCCTTTTGCGCCTTTTTGTGGCCAAAAATAATGCGCGCCGAGCGCCTCCGCTGCATCCTCGATCAGTGGTATCCCGTGCTCCGCGCAAATCGCCGCGATCGGGTCGATGTCCGCGCTCTGCCCGTAGAGATGCACGAGGATGACCGCCCTTGGCTTTTTCCCGCGCCGGATGCCGTCCTCCACCGCCGCGGCCAGAAGTTCCGGATCCATGTTCCAGGATTTTTCGTCGCAATCCACGAACACCGGCGTCGCCCGCTCGTAGAGCACCGGGTTGGCGCTCGCCGAGAACGTCAGCGTCGAGCCGACGACCTCGTCGCCCGGCTGGAGATCGAGCCAGCGCATCGCCAGGTGCAGCGCCGCCGTGCCGGAAGACAAAGCTGCGGCGTGCAGCCTTGCAGATGGCAGATGTCCGATGCCAGAAGTCAGCCTTACGTCCTCTGCTGACCGTAGTCTGTCGTCTGTCGTCTGTCGTCCGACCAATTCGGCAAACTCCTCCTCGAATTGGTCGACCTGCGGCCCCAGCGGCGCGATCCAGTTCGAGGCGAACGTCTCTTGAACCAGCTTCAGCTCGTCCCCGCCCATGTGGGGCGACGAAAGATAGATGCGCCGAGGAGGGGCCATGGCGCAATAACGCCCCATAAAGCCGCCAATTTGCAATTCGATTATTTTGGCTTGAGCCGCTTGCGCCCGGCCGGGACAGTGCCAACGGCGGTGCTTTTGCCATGACTCTCCACGCACTACTGCTTGAGGCCCGGGGCTGGGTGGTAAGTCGTCGCTCCCCCGCCTTTGCGCGCTATCGGGCCTCGCCGGCATATCGCGACGCGCGCAAGGACGTCGAACGCGTCGGCGTGCAGCCCGGCTTGGAACTCGAGGTCTTCAGCAAGAACATCCCGAGGGTCGGCGCCGGTCCCGCTTGCTCGGTTGTCATTGCCGGCGAGGAGGTGCTGCGCCTCGACTGCTTCGGCCCCGGTGCCGGCCACTTGCACGCCGATTTCCTCGTCACCGCCACCCGGCCGGAGCGGCGCCTGTTCTTCATCGAGGACGCGGTGCCGGCCCAGGTCGAGCGCTCGCTGTTCGAGATCCGGCGCAACCTGCGCTATTACACCTCTCACTCCCGCTGGCCGGCGGCGCGCCGGTTCGTCGCCGACCCGGCGCTGCTCGACGCGGCGTTGGAGCGCGTCCGCCAGTTGATGATGCGGATCCATCAGCGGAGCATGCTGGAAAGCCGCCCCTTGGACACCGCCCTCTCCCCCTATGTCCGATAATCCCCGGCCACGCCTGCTCGCCGGCGTGCAACTCGTCGGCGTGGATTTCCGCGCTCTCGAGACGCATCGCGACCGGCGCGGCGCCTTCACCGAGGTCTTCCAGCAGCACTGGCGGACCTGCCTCGATCCGGTGCAATGGAGTGTCGTCCACTCCATCGCGGGCGTGCTCCGCGGCATGCATCTGCACCGCCGCCACGACGAGTATTTCGCCCTGCTCGAGGGCCGGGCTCTTATCGGGCTCCACGACCTGCGCCCCGACTCACCCACCGCCGGCCAAAGCTCTCTCTTCGAGATGACCGGCGCACATCTGGCCTGCGTCGCCTTCCCGCGGGGCATACTCCACGGCTGGTATTTTCCCGACCCATCGTTCCACCTGCAGGCCGTGTCCGAGGCGTTTCTCGACTACGGCGACGACGACAACCACGGCTGCCACTGGGCCGACCCCGACCTGGGCATACCGTGGCCGCAGAAGACCGTCATCCTCTCCGAGCGCGCCGCCGGTTTCCCTTCGCTCCGCGAACTCACCTCCCGGCTCAGCGCATCGCCTTTCCCTGCAGCCGGCGTATCCAGTGCCTGACGGGCCCCGGAATGCGCCTCCGCGCCGCCTGCCAAATTTCCCGGATAGTCCAGCGGTCCGGCCGCGCGCGACTGTTACCCTCATGGCGCTCCAGATACCGGGTGAGTTGCCGTTCCACTTCTCTCCGGAAAGCCTCGCGCTCCGCCGGGTCGGTTACCTTGCCGTGATGTCTCTGCAATTCTTCCAGGCGCTCCGCTGAACTCATTCCGGGATGCTCCCCGCGGCGGAAATACAGGACCGTCGGCCGGCGCCCGCTTGCGAAGCGCCAGCCCGGCTGCACCAGCATCTGGTGCCACATGTATTGGTCGGTGTATTGTCCGGTCGGCGTCGTGCGCCAGCCAAGGGGCAGCCGCCGGTAGGCCGCCAGCGTGTGCCCGCCGAACGAGAGCGGAATCCCCACCCCGCCGCGCAGGACATCCGCACGATGCGCGTCATTGGTAAGGTCCAGCACCGGCTCCCACAGCTTTGCCGATCCGTCCGGCCTGATGCCCACGCATAGCGTGTGCGCGAAATCGGCCTCCGTCAGAAGTCCGAGCATCACCTCGACGTGGTCCGGCAGCATCAGATCCCGGTCGCACAGATAGCACACGATCTCTCCGCCGGCCTCCTTCTGCAGCACCTCGTGTCGGTGGATTTCCCCCCGTCGCGCTCCCTTGGAGAAATCCATGAATCGCACGCGCGGGTCCTGCCGCTCCAGTGCCTTGGCCGCTCCCCGCGTCACCTCCTCCACTCCGTCACCGATGATGAATACCTCCAGCTCCCGCACCGTCTGCGCCAGGATGCTTCCCACCGAATACGACAACAGCGGCCCGCGGTCGCCCGTCGTCGGGACGATGACCGTAGCCTTCACGCTGGTGACAACCCCGCCAGTCTTCTCAGTTCCACCACGGCCCTGACCACGGCCAGCCCCTCGGCGGCATCGCTCTTGGGCGGGGGCCCGCCCCGGACATGACCGACGAAGGCCGCCAGCTCGCGCTTGAGCGCGGCGTCCGTGCCAAACTTCCGCCGCTCGATATGCGGGCTCGCCCTGTCGGCGCCGCGCACTATCTCCACGAAGCCCTGTTCCGGATCGTCCATGACGGCCGTGCCGTCACGGCAATGCAGCCGCGCCTCGCGGCGCTTGGTTGCGTGCCGGTTCGAAACCTCGAAGACCTGCCACGGCTCCGTCCCGAGCAGCGCCGTCATGCCCACGGCGCGACCGTCATGCATGTCGGCAACGGCTGCGCGTGGCGGCGGGATGTCGCCGAGGATTTCGATGGCTAGGGCGAGGTCGTGCGGCGCCAGGTTCCAGATGCTGTCCACGTCCTTCCGCGGGCTGGTCCAGTTCGCCCGCGTGCTGCGCAGGCCGGTCACCGAACCCAGCTCACCCGATCGGGCGATGGCCCCGAGCATCTCCACGCCCGGGTGATACCGCCACACATGCCCGACGAACAACCGTCCTGCTCCTTCACGCGCGAGTCGCTCCGCCGCCGCCTCGTCGGTGGCGAGCGGCTTCTCGACCAGCACGGGCACGCCGCGCGGCAGCAGTGAAGAGACGATCTCAGCATGTGTCGTCGCCGGCGTGGCCACCACGATCCCGTCCACCTCCGGCAGGGCTCCCAAATTCCGCCCGGCGGACCTGGCGCCCGCTGCCAGCGCCCCGCTTCGCGCCTCGGCGCCGGTTTCAATCACCGCGACCTCCCCCCCGAGTTCCCTCAGATCCCGCAGGATGTTGCGCCCCCACAATCCGCACCCGATCAACCCTATGGAAGTCCGGCTGCGCATCTGGCCGTGGGCAGTCAGCAACCGCGCGCCACGAAGGCGTTCTCGACAAGCTTCAGCCCGTCGCCCCTGACCAATCCACCGGGAATATGCATGTGCGGCCGGATCACGCGCATCAAGCAGGCGATACCGCTCCGCCGCGTCAAATCATTAACCCGCCGCTATCCGCCCCTGCCGTCTGGCGTCTGTTTCCCCGCCCTTGGCGCTTAGCCCTTGGCCCTCAGCTTTCAGTCTTCAGCATTCAGCTTTCCGTCATCCGTCGTTTATCATCAGGCGCAGCTTTTCCGTCATTCGCGAATTGTCATTCGATCAAGCCTCTCCTGCTAATTCCAATGCATCGCGCACCACCGAATCAGGCAACAGGGCTCCTGGGCGAATCAGAGCCTTGATCCCGGGTCGAACCGCGGGGATCAACCCGGCCCGCTTTGCGAGCAACAAAACCCCGCCGGTTCCCCGGACCTTCGCGCCGAACAATTGGGCGCAATCGCGAGCGGCACGATCGTCCAGCAGACAGACGGCACCGGGTTCGCTCAGTGCCCGGCTGATCACAGCCGTCTCACCGTGGCCCAAATCCCAAGCCACCACTCTCAAATCCAATGTCATGGGCCGGGCTACGGAAGCTCCACCTTCTGATTCCAGCCAGTTCCGGGCTGGATCGCTCGCCGGCCCGGCCTTGATCTCGGCCGCCACCTCGTAAGGTATCACCACTTGCGACGCCAGCCTGGCCGGGAGACGTGGTTGGTTGATCTTCCCCAGCAGGATTAATGGTGACGCGTTAACGACCCAGACGCTCATGACCGCAGCTCGGCGGCCAGTTCCCCGGGGCGCAGTTGGACAGGGGAGACGCCGAAGCCGGGCAAGGCCGCGACAAACTCCGCCCGGGAAAGTGCCGCCACTTCAGCCGCCTTCGCCTGTGACAGGCGTCCCAGCTCGAACCATTTCACCGCAGCCGCCAGACGCATCTCCGCGCCAGAACTCCGCCGGCGATCGACGCAAGCTGGCGAACGTCTCATCAGGTATGTCGAGCGTCACCTTCATCACCTGGCTAATTAGCACTACTGCGTTAAGTTCCCGGCCGAATCTGCTCCGTTTCCCAGAGGAGATGTCACCTAATAGGTGACATCCTTGCCGTGGTTGCCGGACGGGGTGAATGTAACGGAGTAGTGTTAGGCATCCGGTCTGAAAGTTGTGTCCGTCAAGTTCAGCAAAAGGGGATTTGTGGAGGGATGGTTTGGTAAGTTAAAGAGAATCTTTGGGATGGGGTGCAGGGGAAGGGGCGAAGCCCCTTCCCCGCTCTGGACAGGTTTAGGCGGCCTTGGTGTTCGGGGCGGGCCTCTTGAGCTGTTCGCGCAGCGGCTCCATGTTGAGGTAGCGGTTGGCATCGATCCATTCCTCGTGGGTCTCGACGGCGAGTGCGCGGATCAGCCGCAGGCAACTGGGCTCATCGGGGAAGATGCGCACGATGTGGGTGCGGCGCTTGAACTCCTGGTTGAGTCGCTCGAGCAGGTTGGTGGATTTGAGGTGCTTGTGGTGGGCCAGGGGCAGGCGGTAGAAGGTGAAGGTCTCCTCGATGTTGGCCTCGACCCAGGCGCAGAGCTTGGGGTGGCGGTCCTGCCAGCGGGTCAGCCAGGCGGTCAGGTCGGTGCGCGCCTCGGTGGCGTCACGCCGGTCGTAGAGCCAGCGCAGCTCCTGCAGGCAGGTGCGGTCGGCCGAGCGCGGCAGATGATCGAGGGCATTGCGCAGGAAATGCACGTAACAGCGCTGCCACAGGGCGGTGGGCAGGGTCTCGGCGACGGCCTGTTTGAGGCCCTCGTGCTGGTCAGTCACCACGAAGTGCACGCCGCGCAGGCCGCGCTGCTTGAGACCGATCAGGAAGCTCTTCCAGGCGGTGTGGCTCTCGCGGCTGTCCAACTCGACCGCCAGCACCTGGCGGCGGCCGTCCCAGTCGATGCCGATGGCCACCAGCACGGCACGGGGGCGGATGACCCCGTCCTCCCGGACCCGTTCATAACGGGCATCGAGGATGAGGTAGGCATACTCCTCGCTCAGCGGTCGGCCCATGAAGCGGCCCAGCTCGGCGTCCATCTGCACGGTGATGGCGGAGACGCTGCTGGCGCTGAAGCCGTGGCCGCAGAGCTCTTCGGTCACGGCGCGGACCTTGCGGGTGGAAACGCCCTGCACATACATCTCGGCCAGAGCCAGCAGCAGGGCCTGCTCGCTGCGCTGGTAACGGGTGAAGACCTCGGTGCGGAACAGCCCGCCGCGGTCCTGCGGCACCCGCAGCTCCAGGGTGCCGATGCGGGTGGTCAGCTTGCGCCCATAGTAGCCGCTGCGGTAACCGCGGCGCTCGCCGGTGCGCTCGCCCTTGGTCGCACCAAGTGCTTCCTCCATCTCGGCCTCCAGCACCTCCTGCACGGTGGTCTGCAAAAGCGCTCGTAGCGCCTCGTCGCTCTGTAAAAGCGCCAGCAATTGCTCGCGCGTGATGCTCGTCTTGGTCATGTCCTTGGTTGGACGGGTCATGGTGGCTTCCTTCATTGGTGGTTTTTAGCTTAAGCACCAAACCACCTACCATGATCCGTCATTTTGCTGAACTTTTAGGACACTACCGGTCTGAAATGTCCACTCTGCCTTTGGACGCAGCGGCTACGCCCCATCACGTCAATCATCGCCTTGCCTTGCAATGGTTCGGTTGGAGCGACCGCGAACCCGTTTTCTACCGTCCGTCGTCTGCCCGCGCCTTTCGCGCTTCGCCCTTGGCACCTGGCGCTTTGCGCTTTGCAGCAAGCCACAAGCTCCGCCCCCTCGGGTCAAATCATCACCCGCCAACCGCTCTTTACCCCATCCTCGCCACATCCCGAAGGAACGCAGTGAACGCCCCCAGTTCCGAGTTCCCCGAACCGAGCCCCGTCACGGGCTGTCCTTTGGCACGAAGACGCCAAGCGGCTCCAAGCTCCGCAGCAGGGCTGCGAACTCAGGATCTTTCAGCAATTCCCGCATGGCAACGGTGCTGGAAATCCGGAGGAATTTCTGCTCCCGAGCCAGGTTGAAGCCATAGCGGCGCAAGTCCCGGAAAAAATTGGGAAGCCGGTCGGCCACCCCCGCCAGCCCGCTCCTCCAGCCGTGTTGCTCGTAGGAATGCACCTCGTCGCCCACCAGGTGCCAGAAAACCACATGCAGATGCTGTCCCCCTTTGGAGAAATCCCCGATTTCCGCCGGCTTCAGGATGCGCGCTCCGACCGACATGGATTGGGCGTGCGCCCGCTGCTCCATTTTCCAGCCGGCATTCACCCAGCAGGTATCGGGCGTATGCACCCCCGCCTGGCCGTAAGGGACTGAACCGGGCTTCCAATAGGCGGCGTAGACCTGGACCTCCACGCCGCCCCGCCGGTAGCTGCGATACACCACCTCGTCGAAGCGAAGGATGCTGAACACCCGGGCGCGCATCTCCTCGCTGTCGGCGAGCTCGAGGTCGCGCACCACCCAGCCGGCCAGTGTCCTTGGCACAATCTGCTCCAGCGGCTCAGTCAGCCTCTGCCGCCGATCCGACGCCAGCGAAGGCAGCACCGCCAGCAACACCGCCAGCAGCAGCACCGCCGCCATGGCGACAGTGACGAAACCGATCACTTTCCGACGGGTCATGACACACCCCTACACGCCGGTCAGCTTTCTCGCCGGCACGCCCATGACGGTGACTCCGTGCGGAACATCCATGATTACAACAGAGCCTGCCCCCACTACGGCGCCGTCCCCCACCCGCTTCCCGGGAATCACCCTTGCGCCGGATCCAAAGAACACTTCCCGGCCCACCTGCACAAATCCCGTCAGGTCGCAGTGCCCGCTCAACGTGGTATAGCAGCCGATTTTCACATCGTGGCCGGCGCTGGCGCCGCAATTGAACATCACATGGTCCTCCAGCACGATGTCCGAAGTCAGGATCACCCCGGGGCAGAGCACCACGCCCTCACCCAGCTTCACATTGTTTCCGCATATCACGGCAGGATGCACGAATCGCCTGAAAACCGCACCTCGTTCCTTGAGCGACTCCACCACCCGCCGCTTGATTTTCGGCTGGCCGATCGCACAGAGGAATTCCTCGCCGGCACGGGGGGTGTAGTCTGCCACGGCTCCTGTCACGCCGACCGGCACCGCGTAGCCAGCCAGCGCATTGGGATTGTCATCCAGAAACCCCTCCACCTTCCATTCCCGGCCGTAGGCGGGATCATGCGCGCACCACGCCAGTAACTCCCGTCCGAAACCACCCGCGCCGACAATGAGCACTCTCTTCATCGGTCTCAGGCCAATGTGGCTCCTCCATCCATCACCAAATCCGCGCCTGTCATCCAACGGGAACCAGGCGAGAGCAGAAACAGCACCCCGCTGGCCACATCTTCAGGCCGGCCCAATCCCAGCGGATATCGTGCCGCATACTCGGCCTTTTGGGTTGCCGTGAGCGGCTGTTCGACTTCACCAGCCATTCCAGCCGCGATCAAGCCGGGCGAGAGCAGGTTTACTCGCACCTTGAGCCTGGCCGCCTCCAGTGCCAGTCCGCGGACCGCACCGCATAGCGCCGCTTTGCTCGCTGAATACGCCGCATAGCCCGCCGCACCCCGGTGCGCTGCGATCGACCCGATGAACACCACCCCGCCACCCGACTGGATTTTCTTGGCCCGCAGCAACGCCCGGCAAAGCAGCATCGGTCCTTCAAGGTTCACCGCGAGGATGCGACGCCAGTCGGCGTCGCTGAGCATGGTAAACGGCCGCACCAGTGTCACGCCGGCCGCAAGCACCACACCGTTCAGCTCGGGCAGTTCGCCCGCAAATTTTTCGAAGCTGTCCGGCGCCAGCAGGTCCAGAGCCCTGAGGTCATCCGTCCCGGTCGCACTGCGGCTGGTGCCGATTGTTCGCGCCCCGGTTTGCGCCAGCCGCTCCATGCACGCCCGTCCTACGCTGCCCCGTGCACCGACGACCAGCACCGTTGCCCCGTCCAGCCGATCTGTTTTGGCGTCGCTCCTACTCATGCTCCGCGTGCCAGGGCGTGAATGTCCTGGATGGTCGTGCATTGCGCCAGCTCCTGAACGCTGATCTGACGTCCGTAGCAGGCGTCGAAGGCAGCGAGCGTCGTCAGGGCGGCCAGTGAATCCCAATACGGCAGCTCGCGAAACTTCGTATCGGCCCGCAGGGTGCCCGGCTCCGCGCCGACAATGTTGGTTTCCAGCTCGGCGATGAATTGGTCGATGCTCATGACTTCAGGGAATCGGATGGCATCACATACTGTTCCAGCGAGCAATGCCGGAGTGGTCCGAGCCGGAGCAGACAGCTGCCCCAGGACAGCCCGACGCCGAATCCGGAGCACAGGACGGTCAGTGACTGCTCGCGCAACTTCTCCCCCAGCGCATCGCACAGGGCGGCGGGAACCGAGGCCGAACTCTGGTTGCCGAACCGCTCGGCCGTTTGCCATGGCACTTTTTCCGCCGGGGCCTTGATGCGCTTGGCCAGGTTCGAGAGGATGAACCGGTTCGCCTGGTGAAACACGAAGCTGTCGACGGATTCGATGGTGTGACCGCTGTAGTCCAGCATCTCCTTCACCGCCCCCGGCTCCTCCCTCAAGGTGAAGTTGAACACCTCCAGCCCGTCCATGAACAGGTTGTCCTCCGAGCGCACGCTGCCCTCGGCATCGGTGTGCTCCACCGCAGTCTCGGCGGATCCGGGCTGCCGGTAGCCGCCGGCGGGAATCTTGATCGCCCCATGCCCGCGTCCATCCGAGTGCAGGGAAAACCACGAAGGCTCGTCCACAGCGCTCCGCTCGATCAGGGTCGCCGTCCCGGCATCACCGAACAAAACGACCGTTGTCCGGTCGCGCGGGTTGATGGATTGCGTGACCGTGTCTCCCGCCAGCAGCAGCACCCGTTCGCATCCGCCGGACTCCACCATGGCACATGCTACATACAATCCGTAAACCCAGCCCGAGCACCCTTGATTGATGTCAAACGCCGCGGCGGTTTTCGGCAGCCCGAGACGACCGTGCAGCAGATTCGCATTGCAGGGTTGCCAGTGATCCGGCGTCTGCGTGACGCAGATGATGCCGTCGATGGCTTCCGGCTCGAGTGATAGTCCGGCCAGCAGCCGCCGCGCCGCATTCTCGCATAAATCCAGTGTGGTCACCCCGCGGGGCGCGACATGCCTGCTGTTGACGCCCACCAGCGTCCGCATTCTCTCGAGCAGGATCTTGTTGTCCCCGAACAGGTGCGCCTCGTCATCCAGGGTCCGGACCACGGGGCCAGTCGTGGTGGCGATGGCGGCAATCTTCACCCGTTTGAATTGAGCGCGGGGCATGCTCAGATCGTCCCCGAGTCCACGAACAGGTTCTGGCCGGTCACCGAGGCCGCGCCGTCGCCGAGCAGGAACACCGCCGTGTCCGCCACCGACTCCAGCGTCGTGGCGCGCTTGAGCGCGGTGCGGTTGTAGATGCGCTGCCGCTGCTCCTCGGTCAGCTTGCCGCTCATCGCCGTCTCCATGAAGCCGGCCACGATGCAGTTCGAGCGGATGCCGCGCTCGCCCCACTCGCGCGCCGTGTTCTTCGAGAACGCCTCCAGCGCCCCCTTGGTCGAGGCATACATCGCCAGCCCCTTGTAGCCCGTATGCACGCTGATCGAGGAGATGTGGACGATCGATCCCGCCACCCGGTTGAACAGCATGTGGCGGATGGCGTATTTCGTCACCATCAGCGGGCCGAACACGTTGACGTCATACATCGCCCGCAGCTTCGCGGCATCTAGGTTCGTCACGATGTCGTCGTAGGCCGTGGCCGCATTGTTCACATAGCCATGGAGCGGCGTCCCGAATGGCAGGAACTTGTCGAACAAGTCTTCCTTCACCGCATCCACCGCGCCGAGGTCGAAGGCATGGAATCGCACCCGGTCCGGATGTTTCTTCTGCAACTCTGCGTATTCCCCCGAAAGCCGGCGGCTGACGCCAGAGACGCTCCAGCCGGCCGCGACCACCGCCTTGGCGATGGCCAGACCCAGCCCCTGCGAGACTCCCGAGACAAGAATGTTCCGGCTCATGGTTTTGATGGCGCCGACCAATCCAGCCGGGACAGGCCGGAGATCCGGTGAAAATGATCATCCAAGGTTGCCAGCGGGATTTGGTTTTCGGACGCCAAGGCTGCAATCCAGATGTCGTTTTCAGGTATGGGCGTCCCGGCCTGGGCCAGCGCCGCCTTGATGCGCCCGTATTCCGCAGCGGTGCCGCCTGTCGGCAGGAGCACACCGGCGCTCAGCATGAAGATGCGGATCGCCTCCTTTTGCCGATCGGGGCGGCTGGCGCGATTCGCCCCATACTCCAGTTCACCCAGCACAAACAGCGGAACCCACAGTTCACCCGCTCCGCGCAGGTGCTCCAAAATGCCGGGCTGGCGCCGCAAGGCGGCCACGATCACGGACGTATCCAGCGCGACTTTACCAGTCGCGCCCATCGGCTTTTTCGCAGCCCTCCTCGATCGCCTCGGCCAGTTCCAAACCCTCGGCCTCGGTCAGCAAATTCGCCGCCCGCTCCAAAGCAGCTCCATCACCCGTCCCATGAGCATGCAACTTGCGCACAAACGCCGCCGCTTCCTCCAGCTTGGGCGCGGGCAGAGTCTTCAAATCGGCCAGAATGGCCTCCAGCGTGCTCATGCGATCAAGATGACCCGATTATCGCCGCAGGCAAGCCCGCCCTCTGTCGTTCATTGTATAGCACTTCGGTGAGGTGCTTCGACGCTCCTCCCCAATAACCAACAACCTTCATCCAATAACCAAACCGCGTGGTCCCGCCGGGACTATCGAGCTTCGCTCAATAGGCTGTCAGCAATAGGTGGAGCGGATTGCCCTCAATCCGCTCTGAACGCGTTGGGGCAACGCGTTCCACCCGCGTCAGGCTGATTGGCGAGCCTAAATAAACGCGGTCCGGCACCTGTCGTCCGTCATCTGTCCTCAGTCCACTGTCTTCCGTCGGACCGGCTGACCTTCCCCGTGCGGGTTTGTGCGATGTCGTCCACAAACCGGATCAAGCGCGGAACCTTGAACGGTTGCAAGCGCGCGCCCAGCCACTCCCGCAACTCCGCCTCCGTCAGTCTCTGGTCTTTGGTCCCTGGTCTCTGGTCTTGCTCTGCGACAATTTCAGCGCAGAGCAAGTGCCCCGTCACGGAATTGGTCCGCCCGAACACCCGCGCCTGCCTCACCAGCGGGTGTTCCTCCAGCACCGCCTCCACTTCGCGCGGATTCACCTTGCTGCCGCCCACGTTCACCCAGTCGCGCTCCCGCGCCACGATTCGGAACCGCAGCGGCGCTTCCGACACGATCTCCACCACGTCCCCGGTATCATACCAGTCGGCGGCGGCCGCCGAGGTTGTTGGTTCAGGGGTGTTGGTTATTTGTTGCTGGAAATTGCTTGTCGGTTGAAGGGGTTTCTCGGTCGGAGGAGAGCCAATACCTGATAACTGATCCCCTGTAACTGGCGGCGTTGGAAACGCCGCATTCGCAAACTCCCCGAGCAAACTGCGATGCACCCGCAATCTGCCATCCCGCACCGCCACCTTGTCCTCCAGCCCCGCGGCAATCGCGAATACATCGCCTTCCGCCGCCAGCAGCGCGCCGGCCTCGGTCGAGGCATAGATGTTGTGGAACCGCGCGTTCGGGAACAAGCCGCGCAGGCGGTCGAGCAGCTTCGCGTCCGAACTCTCCCCGCCCAGCGTGACGGAGCGCACCCCCGATAACGGGTGCTCCACCGGCAGCAGCAGCCGGTAGAAGCTCGGCGTGGCCGAAATGTGCGTGATTCCGTGGCGCTCGATCGCAGCCAGCACAGCGGCGCGCTCCAGACCGTAAACATCCACCAGCGTGCTACCGTTCGCCAGCGCCTGCAGATACACTTGGATGCCGGCCATGTGCGTCGGGTTGTAGGCGAACGCCCACACTGCCTCCGCGTGCCTTGGCGACACCCTGACCGTCCGTGAGAGATTGGCGGCGGTCTGCCAGACCAGCTTGGGCAGCCCTGTCGAACCGGAAGTGAACAGTCCCAGCCGCGCCTGCGACCCTCCGGCAGCTGCCCGCATCAGTGCCTCCAAGGTAATCTTGCCCGTCCCGCCTTCCTGCAGGCCAGCGGGCTCGCTCGCGCCCTCTCCTCTTGCGTCTTTTGCGCCTTCTTGCGGCCAATCCGTCTGTCGTCGGTTCACCGTCTCACCGTCCACCGCCTCACGGCTGAACCCCAGCGCCGCCAGCTCCTGCCCGCTGAAATCGCGATCGAACAGCGTCAGTTCCGCCCCGTGCGCCAGAGCCATGGCGATTTCCAGCAGAGCATCCCGGGTCGAGGCCGGTTGGCAGAGCGGCCGGACCGCTCCTCGATTCACGGCATCCAGCAGCTCGCCGTAAGTGCTCGTCGCCCCCGTCCGCCCGTCAATCAGCCAGGGTTTTGTTTCAGTAGTGCTCATTCACCTCGACTTGTGGATACTACACCGCGTCGGCCACGCCGTTCACGCGATTCTATGTCTCTATCCAATAACCAGTCACCAATAACCTCTATCCAGTAACCAGCCGCGTAGCCCCGCCGGGATTATACGCGCAAATATTAATCTTCCACTTTCCACTCTCACTTTGCTCTTTCACTCGCCGCCTTCTCAATCTTGGCGGCGATCTCCCCCACCGTGTGCACCAGTCCGTCGGCGAACACATCCACCCCGAACTTCTCCTCGATGCGCACCGTCAGCTCGGCGAGGTCGAGCGACTCGAACCCGAGGTCCTCGCGCAGGCGCGCCAGGGATGTGATGCTGTCGGCCGGCGGCTGTTTCTTGTTGGCCCGGACCTCGTTGATGATCGTGTGCAGATTGTTGTGCATGAATGGAGTCAGTCCAAGCTCGGGTTTCCGCCGAAATCTTCAAGCATTTCGACGAAGCTTTCCGCCAAACGGCACCGGGCAAAGCGCCCCTCCGCAAGCTTTCTGGCCTGCCGCCCCGAGCTCACCCGCAGGCCTCGGTCATCGGCCAACCGGCAAAGGGCGTCGGCCAAGGCTCCGGGATTCCATGGCGGCACGGCGATGCCGCACTGATTCTCGGTGATCATATCCGCCAGCCAGCCGGGATAGTTGGTCACGACCGGGATGCCCGACGAGATGTAATCGAAAAACTTGTTCGGCGACGTGCCATGGTAAAACGCGGGCACGTCGGCCAGGATCTGCAGTCCGCAATCGAAGCTCGCGGTGATCCGGGCGATCTCCGTCTTCTTCACCGGCGGGAAGAACAGGCAATTGGCGAGCCCCTCGGCGCTTGCCCGCGCCACGAGCCGGTCCTTCTGGTTGCCGTCGCCGATCAGCACCAGCTTGATGTCCGCCCGGCCGCGACGCTTCAACTCGGCCGCGGCATCCAAGACCGCATCGAGTCCATTCGCGATGCCGTGGGCACCGGTGAAACCCGCGGTAAAATCGCCGGGACTGATTCCCGGCAGGCTCAGTGGTCCCCGCTTTTGGGGCGTGAAGAGGGACAGGTCGCAGCCGTTGGGAATCATCTCCACCCGGCGGTTTGCCGGCGCCCGGCGCTTGATTCCGTCCACGATTCCGGGCGCCAGCCCGATGCAGGCATCGGCGCACCGATAGGCCATCCATTCCAACAGGCTCATGCCGGCAAGCAGCAAGGGATTCTTCATGCCCAGGGCCCGGGGCAGCTCGGGCCAGAGATCCCGCACCTCGAAGATGAACGGCTTTCTCCGCCCCGACATCTTCATCACGATGCCCGGCACGGCGGCGGTCAGCGGGGTGGAGGTGGCGAACAAGACATCATAGTCCTCCCGTAGGGCGATGCGCGCACTGCGCAGGGCGAATCGCGCGAAGAGCCACGCGCGGCGCATGATGCTCACCCGGTTTGAGTAGGCCAGCGGCAGTGCGATGACATCGATGCCGTCAATGTCACCCCGGTGCCACCCGCAATTCGCGTCCCACGGCAGGATCGAGGACCACTGGGCGTTCCGGCCGCACACCATCGTTACTTCATGCCCGCGGTGGATCAGCCCCCTCGCAAACTCGTAGGAACGCGTGCCACCGGATCCATCCGGTGTGGTGAAGTGCTGGTGGAAGTAGAGGACGCGCATGGGCGCTGAAGTTCGCGGATGAACGCTCTCAGCCATCGGGCGGCTGCGGTTGGAACTCGGTGACGAGCTCCACGTCGCCCGCCGCCTCCGTCTCGATGAGCAGCGAGCAGGCTGGCGCGGCTTCCCCGTAGTGCGGCGACCACCAGCCGTAGGCCGATGATTCATCTGCCCGCATCAGCCGCGCGCTTGCGCCGGGCACGCCGTGCCAACGCACGCTGTAGGGGGAGCCTGCCACCTCCGCAGCCACGGCGTCGCCGCTCTCCGCCATCCGCCAACCGGCATCCGAGAGACGCCAGTGCCAGCAAAGCGCACGGCCCGCTCCTCCGGTTACGCGGTCTTTCACGATGAAGCCCCCGCCCGGCCGCGGGGACACCGATCTCGTCCAATGTATCCCCAGTCCGGCATAGCCATCATGCGATGCACCGATTGTTTCGCCGTCCTCTGCCGCGTGCGCGGCTATACGCGGTCCTCTGTCATTCGTGTTCCGCCCTCCGTCCTCCATCCTCCGCTTGCCTCGCCATAGCTCCGCAGGAGCGACGGCGGATCCTCCGGACACCCGGCCGCTCGGCCACGGCAGATACAGGAACCGGCTGAACTTCCGCATCGGCTCCCGGTCGTCCACCGTGAGCACGTTATGTTGTGCCGCGGATCCTAATGCCGTGAATCTTTCACGGGAATTGTAGGAAAAGGAACCACCGTCCATCGCCACCGGCCGCCCCTTGTGCCACACATCCACATGGAGCATGTCCGCATGGCCCGGCCGGTGGCGGAACTTCTCCGGACAACGCAGGAACAGGCGGCATGGGCCGTTGATCAGTTGCAGACAGCCTGCCGCTTTGGCGTGCCATCCCGGTGCGGACTCCGGCCAAGGCACACGCTTCAAGCCGCGCCCATCCGCGCCCATCCAGGCTGCCGCCTCGTCCCACGAGCCCTCTGGCAAGGACAGCTCGCCTCGAAATGCCGCCGCGGCCAGCTGGATGGTCGGCCGCATATCCAGGTAGTCCGCCTCGGCCAGTTGCAGCACAGCCGAGCCGTCGTTTGCTCCATAGAGCGGCGCCCGGCCTGTTGCCGGATCTGTCAGCATCAACAGGAAGCCGAGCGCCCGTTTGCCCGCTGCGTCGAGCCACGGCGGGACCGGCCGGACCGCGCGCTGCAAGCGGTCGCGGCACCAGCACAAGTCGTGCAGCAGCACGCGGTGATAGATGAGCGAATGCTGCGAAAATCCCCCGTCGTTGTAGAGCAGCTCGTTGAGCTGCTTCTCCAGCTCCCGCAATCCGCGTGCCATCCAGCCATCGCTCTCGGCGTGCTGCGGAGCCAGCAGCGCAACCGTGATGAGTCCGACGCATTCGCTGACTCCGTGATTATTCCTCTGGCTCAAAGCGTAATCGAGGTTCGCCGCTATCCTCCGGCCCGTGACCGTGATGAACCTCGCCAGCCGTTCCCGGCTCGATTCCGGCACACCCATTGCCTCCGCGGCAAAAGTCACCGCCATCAGCCGGAAGGTCGCCTCCTGCCCGCACATCCAGTTCGGCCCGAGATTCGGCGGATTCATCCGGCACCAATCTTCAAACAACCGCCAGAAGCCCTCCTTGAAACGCACCTCTCCGGTCCGGGCGAACGCTCGCGCCAGGCTGAACGCCCATGAGAACCGGCTCAACTCCCACACGCCCTTGATATCGCCGTCCGCCGCATCGCTGATCTCCGACCAATGAACATCCGACCACCGGCGTCTGACCTCTGACATCTGCCCACCGTTCTCCGTCCTCCGTCCTCCGTCCTCCGTCATCTGGTTTCGGTGCCAGTCCGGCGGAAAACCCGCGCGCACCGTCCGGTGTGAGAACAACCGGAACTCACCTCGCAGCACGGCTTCGGCCTCTTCCACGCAGGCTTCGCCCCATGCCGCGGATGATTCCACCTTTCGCGTATGCAGGGTCAGTCCCGGCACGGGCAGCTCCTCCCAGGCCACCGTCGGGGTCGCCCGCTTCAGCAGACCCGTCTTCCGCCACAACGCATACCCGGCCCGGTAGGCGATCCAGCCCGGCCCCATGTGCGTCAACAGCGCCCAATACTGTCTCAACGTCCGCATCCGATCAGCTCACAGCCGTGTATCGCATCATTCCGCTGTCCGTTCTCCCTCGCCGGACCTCTGCCCTCTGTCGTCTGTGTTGGCGCTCTCCGCTTCGCCCTCCGCGCTTTCCACCCTGCTCGGCATCATCCAATAGCCCGGAACCGACAACCAAGAACCCGTGGCTTATGACTCCGCTATCGCCAAACGCCCCGTGTGTCGATCACCAGCTTGTCCCGCAGCAACGCGCGGTCGAGGCCGGCGAACTGCCGGTGGTTCACCAGCAGCACGACGATATCGGCGCACCGCACTGCCTCCTCGGCGTCGCAGAAACGCGCATTCGGCAGCTTCGCCAGCGAATCCGGCAGTCCTTTCACATGCGGCTCGACAGCGAGCACCTCGCCTATGCCTGCCTTCGCCAGTGCAACGGCGATCTCCATCGCCGGGCTCTCCCGCAGATCGTCGATGTCCGCCTTGAACGCCAGCCCCAGGCACGCGATCATAGGCTTTTTCATTTTGCCAGCGGCCTTCCGCACCCGGGCCACGATGTGATGCGGCTTGCCATCGTTCACCTCGCGCGCCGTGCGGATGAGAGGCGAGACGTCCGGGGCGGAATGAACGATGAACCACGGATCCACCGCGATGCAATGTCCGCCCACGCCCGGCCCGGGTTGCAGGATCTTCACCCGTGGATGCCGGTTTGACAGGCGGATCAGCTCCCACACATCGATGCCGAGCTTGTCGCAGATGAGCGACAGCTCGTTGGCAAACGCGATGTTCACATCCCGGAACGAGTTCTCTGTGAGCTTGGCCAGTTCGGCGGTGCGTGCGTCGGTGAGGAAGATCTCCCCCGTGCAGAATCGCTGATAAAGCTCCTTCGCCGCCCTTCCGGCCTCCGGGGTCAACCCGCCGGCGATCCGGTCGTTCGCCACCAGTTCCTTCAGCATATTGCCGGGGAGGACGCGCTCCGGGCAGTGGGCGAACAGGAGGGGGAACCGGCGCTCCGCCTCTGTTTGCTCCGGGTTATTGGTTCCGGGTTCATGGGCATCGGCCACCTGAGAACGATTAACCATCAACCGAGAACCAACTCGCCCGCTTCGAGCGAGCTCCTCATGCACCCAGTCCCGCACCTTCTCGGTCGTTCCGACCGGGCTCGTGGATTCGAGGATGATGAGGCTGCCCGCCACGACGTGAGGCGCGACGGCACGTGCCGCCTGCTCCACATACGAGAGGTCGGGAATCTTCGCTCCGTTGGAATCCTTCGTAAACGGAGTGGGCACCGCTATGATGAAGGTGCTTGCGGATGCGGGCGTGCTGGCGGCCCGCAGGTTGCCGCTTTGCACCGCCGCCTTCACCAGGATGTCGAGATCCGGTTCGTGAAAATGCAGCCCTCCGCTGTTGATGGTCGCGACAACGTCAGGCCGCACATCCACACCGAGGACCTTCAGGCCCTTCGTGGCGAAGACCGAGGCGGTCGGCAGGCCGATGTAACCCAGGCCAATTACACAGATGTCGTATTTCATGGAAGTGCTCTCTTTGCGATCCTTGCGTCTTTTCGCGGCTGATCGTCAGGTCTCCGGTTTCAGCTCTCAGGTTTTGGACCGTCCCCTGCGGTCAGTTTTTCCGTTGGCGCCCGCCTCTTACCGCTTGGCGCTCAGCCCTCTGCCGCCCGTCTTCGATCATTCGTGCCCGCTCGTGTCATTGGCGGTTAACAGATCCCCTTCACCCATCCCCTGCATGACGATGCTCCAGCGGGAAACCTCCAGGATATCGCCGAGCGGAATGGGCTCGGGGCCGCCGCCGACTGCCCCGAGGAAGGATCTGACGGCCTCAGGATGACCCTTCCGCGGACCACGGTTCCAGAAGCCGCCACCGCTCAGTCCGCCCATGCCCTGCGATGAGAGCCGCGACCAGTTAAAGATCCTGGCCGAGCATACGTCACCGGAAACCTCCACGATTTCCTTCGGCAGGTGCGCGGGCAGATCGGTGCGATAGTCGATCAAGCCTGTCGAGCCACCCGCAAATCCCAGCTCAAATGCACCTCCATCCTGGCCGTCGTCATCACGCCGCGTGCAATGCACGGTTTCAATCGGTGCGCCGGCGAGGAAACACATCAGGTCCACGAAATGACACACCTCGCCCACGATGCGTCCTCCTCCCGCTCGCGGATCCAGCGCCCAATGGCCGGGCTCCAAGCGGCCGGCATTGACTGTCATCGTGAACCGGCGCGGTCCCGGGCGTGTTGCCAGAGCCCGCTTCAGGGCCACCGCCATCGGTGCGAACCGCCGGTTGAAGCCGACCATGAAGATAGGAGAACTGGGAGCTGGGAGCTGAGGGCTGAGGGCTGTCTCGATGGAACGAAGCTCCTCGAGCGTGAGGCACAACGGCTTCTCCACCCACACATGCTTGCCGGCCCGCAACGCTGCCGCCGCCTGGGCGGCGTGAGCGTCGTGCCGGGTTGTGATGAAGACAGCCTTCACCCCGGGATCGCCCAGGAGCGATTCCACGTCGGTAGTTGCCCTCTCCGCCCCGAACGCCCGGGCCGCCAACAGCGCGGGAGCACCCTGGGTCGAGGCCACGGCCGCCAGAGCCGGCCGTGTGGGGAGACGCATCATCGCCGGCAGGAGCGTCCGCATGGCGAAATTGCCCGCCCCGATTACCCCCACACGCACCGTGGGTTTCTCGTATGTTCCCTTTTGTGCTTTTTGCGCCTTTTCGCGACCATTCCCAAGTTGGATGGTTCGGTTTAATGTGCTTTCCGAATTCGCATCGTAAGTCATCAGCACACCGAGCGCCTTCGGATCCCCAAGTGCGGCGTAGGCCGCAGATGCTTCGCGCAATTCAAACCGATGCGTGATCAGATCCTCGACCGGCAGCTTGCCCGCGGCCATGAGGGCCAGCACACGGTTGAAGTTGTCCCGGGCCGAACCGGGCCCCGTGGATTCGCGCCTTCCATAGGAGCACGAAACTTGGAACGACACCTCGTTCCGATAAAAATCCACCCGGTTGAGCTGCAGCCCCACCACGCCGACCAGCACCACCTTGCCGCGATGCCGGCAACTGCGCGCCGACTGGCTGACCACCTCGTCCGACGACGTGCTCGCGGTGATGAGCACACCTGCGACACCTTCCCCCTTCGTCCACGCCAGTGCCGCTGACGCCGGTGCTCCTGTTGCCGTCTTGATGCCTGATTTCTCCGCCAAGGTCCGGCGTTCAGGCGAGGGATCAAGCCCCAGCACCTCGCAGCCCCGGGCCAGGAGAATGCGCGACGCCAGTTGCCCGATCAAACCGAGTCCGGTCACCACCACCTTGTCTCCGGGAGCGACCGCCAGCAGGTTGATTCCCTGCAATGCAATCGCGCACAGCGGCGTGAAGCTGGCAGCCTCATCACTGACACCCTCGGGCACCTTCGCGCACAGCGCTTGTGCAACGGACACTGCCTCCGCGTGCGGCCCGTTGGATACGACTCGGTCCCCGACGCGGAACGCGTCGGAGGACAGTTCTTGGTTGGTGGTTATGGGTTCTTGGTTGGCCGAGCGGCCTGCGCTCTCCCGATAACCCTGAACTGAGAGCTGAGAACCCTCTGCTCCCTGTGAACCAACAGCAGATAACGGTGGACCCGTTTTCTTCTGATAACCTTTATCCAATAACTGGGAACCGTCATCGTCGACAGCGATGACAGTTCCCACCTGACAATACCCGAGAGGGATGGGCTGGTTTAACTTCGCCCGCACGGCGCGCAACGTTTCGAGCAATCCGTTGGCCCGGATCTTGTCGAGGACGGCCCGGACCTTTTCCGGCTGCTGGCGCGCTTTGCCGAGCCAGCCTGCCTTGCCGAACTCCACCAGCATGCGCTCCGTGCCCGCCGAGATTAGGGAACGCGTCGTGTGGACGAGCAATGCGCCCTCGCGCGGCCCCGGCGCGGGCACCTCGACCAGCTCGGTCCTGCCGTCCCCCAAATGCTGAAGTAGCTGGAGCAAGAGATTGGTTCTCGGTTTCTCGTTCTTGGTTATTGGCCCGATTGCAGCCCTACGCCCTTACCGCTTCGCTTCTCGCTCTCTGCCAACCTCGGTTGTCCGCCTTTCCGCTTTCGGCTATATGTCCCATGCACTGGGGCCATCTGTGTTCATCAGTGCAATCCGTGGGCAAATGCAGTTTCTCCCAATTCGTGTCTTTCGTGTCCATTCGCGGTTCAACCCTCCGTCTTCCACCCTCCGTCCACTGTCTTCCGTGCTCAACTCAGCTCTCTCTCCAGAATCCCCACGATTGTCTCCGCCGCGTTCCCATCGCCGTAAGGATTCTTCAATGCCGCGCGGCGCGCATATTCTGAGGCATTGCTGAGCAGGATCCCCGCTTCGCGCAAGATCACGTCAGGATCCGTGCCCACTAGCTTGCAGGTGCCGGCGGTCACGCCCTCCGGTCGCTCCGTCGTGGAGCGCATCACCAGCACCGGCTTGCCCAGGCCCGGCGCCTCCTCCTGCACGCCGCCCGAGTCGCTGAGCAGGAAGTGGCAGCGGTCCATGAGCCACACGAAATCCTCGTAGCCCAGCGGCTCGATGAGCGCGATGCGCGGATGCCCGCCCAACAACCGCTTCACCGGCTCCCGCACGTTCGGATTCAGATGCACGGGATAAATCACGCCGGTGTCCGGATGCTTTTCCACGACCGCGAGAATGGCCCGGCAGATGCCCTCGAAACCCTCGCCGAATGACTCCCGGCGATGGCCGGTGACCAGAATCCAGCGGGATTCCGGAGGACGGACGACGGCAGACAGAGAACGGTGCAGCTTCTGTTCAGCAAAGTAACGGTGGGCAAATGCATCGGGCACACCGGCCTTCACAGCCCGCGCTACAGCATCGGCCGTGGCCTGCTGCTGCCTTGCCCGCATCCACAGCAGCGCGTCGATCACCGTGTTGCCTGTCACACGGATTCGCTCGGCTGGAATGCGTTCCGCCAGCAGGTTGCCACGCGACACCTCCGTGGGCGCGAAGCACCAGCGCGAGATCGGGTCGGCCAGCCGGCGGTTCATCTCCTCCGGCCACGGCGCGTCGAAGTCGTAGGTGCGCAGCCCGGCCTCGACGTGCCCGACCGGGATGCGCGCGTAGAAGGCCGCCAGCGCGGCCGCAAAGGCGGTCGTCGTATCGCCCTGCACCAGCACCGCCGCCGGGCGGTTCTCGGACAGCCAGGAAGTCATGGCTGTAAGCACGCGCGCCGTGAGGTCGGGCAGCGTCTGGTTGGCCTGCATCAGCGCGAGGTCCGCATCGGGCTTCAGGCCGAAGGCCGCCAGGGTCTGGGCCAGCATCTCCCGGTGCTGACCGGTCGAGAGCAGGACCGGCCGCAGCACATCACTCCGGGCCAGCGCCATGTGGACCGGCGCCAGCTTGATGGCCTCCGGCCGCGTCCCCACCACCAGGGCGACATTGTTCCGCACCACTACGCTTCCCCCGCTTCCTGGAAAAGGCGCTCCTTGAGTCGCATGGAAAAGTAATACCCCGCATCCTGCATCTGTTCGACCAGAGGCCGAACCTGCCCGATCATGCCCCGCTCCTTGGCCTCGAGCAGGATTCGCCCCGTTCCGACAACGTGGAGCCCGTAGGCCATGACGGCCACGCGGCGGCCTTTGCGCTCGTCCATAACCACGCCCGCTCCGATCTCCCTTGCAAGCGCGATCACCGCAGCTTCCCCGGAATCCAGTTCGGCGGCAAGGAACGCATCCGGAGCGACAGCCGGTGCTTGGATCCGCGCCCTCTCCAGCCAAACCGCCAGCCGCCGTTCGTCTGTTCCCAGACCATCGCGCAGTTCATCGCGAACGGCAGGCGGAATCACGAGAGAAGGGAGAACCTTCTCGATGAGACTGAGCCCGTCCACACGGCTCAATGCGAGAATCGGTCCGGTATTGCACACCACCGTGCGTGGCAGCGGACGGCGATTCGCAGGGACGGTCATGAAAGGCCGAATTCGGTCCTTGCCTCGTCGTCATCCATGTCCGCCACCGGCACGCCATGCCGGCTTGCTTCGAGCAGAAACTTTACGCGCGACACGCCGGCCATCGCGGCCGCCTGGCCGGATGTGATCTCACCGAGCTCGAAGTATTTCAGGGCCAGCAGGAACCGGCTGCGTCGCACGACCGCATCATGCGATTTCACGCCGTGCAACAGCAGGCTTTCTGGAATCTCCAGCGTGATTGTTTTCATCGATGGATCGCGGCGGCGGCTTGGCAGACTGAATACCTGCCAGCCCGGCACGTCAAGCGCCAGGCCGGAAGCCGTGGTGTGTGGCGCGAATATGAAGCATCTCCCGGTGCTGACCGGTCGAGAGCAGGACCGGGCGCAGCACATCACTCCGGGCCAGCGCCATGTGGACCGGCGCCAGCTTGATGGCCTCCGGCCGCGTCCCCACCACCAAGGCGATCGTCTTGCTCATGATTTCGTTCGTCGAAGTTCTTGGGTAGCGGTTCACAGTTCTCAGTTGATTGTTCTCCGTTCATAACCGCGTGAGAAGCTTTACGCGGTCAGTCACCAACCGCGTGGTCCCGCAGGGACTCCACGCGGTCCGCCCTCAGAAGCTCTTCGCTCCTTGCGCTCGCTCAACACTCCAACAACCGACATTCCGGAACATCCAACCGCCGCTTCGCCCGCGCATCCTCCGTCTCATCAATACTCCTCTGGGCGCAGCCGGCTGATGCGGTGGAGCACGTAATAGATCGCCAGGCCGGCCACTCCGGCGAACATCAATCCGAGCAGCACCATGTTGAACAGCATGGCCAGGCGGGAATTGCGCCCGGAATCCTCGGTAAAGCCCAGCAGCCGGCCAATCCGGTATTCCAGCATGGTGTGCAAGCTGTGAGTGAGCTTGGCGTATTGATGCCGGATAGCCGGTTCACCGGCCCCCGTTTCCACCAGCTGGTTGTAAGTCTTGTAATTGCTCATGACTTCGAGGAAATTCCGCCTGTCCTCCGCGCGCAGGATGGTCCCGTCGTAGGCTTCCAGTCGTTCCACCAGTTTTTTTTCAAACTCCGCCGCAGTCTCTTCTCCGTCGGCGGCACCGGAGCCGGCTGTTCCGGCCTGCCGGCTGAATTCCAAGCGGCTTGCCAGATCGATGATGCCCACGGCATGGCTGATCCCCGGGATCGTGCGCTGGGTCAGTGAAGCCACGTTGCGGCTCACTGTGTAGAGGCAATAGAAGCTGGCCGTCACCATGAGGCACAACAGCCCCAGAACGATGCGGTTCAGCAGGTAGCGTGTCCCGCCTCTGTCTTCCTCTGTTCGTTGGGCAGGCGTTTTCACGACAGGTAGGCCTTGCACCAGAGTTCCAAAGTCAGTAGCTGCCAGATCGCGAACGAGTTGTCTTCCCGTCTGTCGTAATGATCCTGGCACAGTCGTTGCACTTCCGCCGGCTCGAAGTATCCGCGCGCGCGGACCGCCTGCGGCGAGAGCAGATCACCTACCATCTCCCGCAGGTCGTTGCGCAGCCAGTGGCCAACCGGAGCGCCAAACCCGGCCTTGCCCTGTTGCAGCACCTCTTGAGGCAGCACGGGCGCCATGGCCTTTCTCAGGATATGCTTGCCGACACCCGCCCGGATCTTGAGCGCCGGGGCCACATTGCCCGCCACCCACTCCACAAGTTCCCAATCGAGGAACGGCACCCTGACTTCCGCCGATGCCGCCATGCTCATCTTGTCGTTGTAGTTCAGGTTCAGGCTCGGGAGGAACATCTTGAGGTCCAGATGGAGCATCTGGTTGAGGAAATCCGCCTCGGCCACGCTGGCAAAGCAATCCAGATGGCGGTGGCGCGCATCGTAGCCGACTGTTTCCTCCCGGAGCGAAGGCAGGTAAAGCTGTCGCTTCTGCTGCTCGTCGCGGTAGATGCTGTCCATGATGAATCTTTCCTGCGGCGGAAGGGAGCCGCTGCGGAGCATCTTCTTCAGGAAGCGCATGTAGCCGCCCAGGCGCGAGCCGGCGAATGGCGGCAGGCTTCGCACGACCGGCTCCAGCACTTTTCCGCGGAGCCAGCGCGGGAGCATCTGGTAGTCCTGCGCAAGGTAGTGGGCCAGATACTTGCGATACCCGCCGAACACTTCGTCACCGCCGATGCCCGAAAGCAGCACCGTCACATCCCGGCGGGCCTCGCGGTTCACCAGATAGGCGGAGATGATGGCCGGATCCGCCACCGGCTCGTCCATGTGCCAGATGAGGCGCGGCAGCAATTGCGCCACTTCCGGCCGCACCAGGATCGGTGTGTGCCGGCAGCCGAAATGCGCCGCCGTGCGCAAGGCGACCTCCGTGTCATCCACTGTGAGCGCGCCGCGCCGGTGCTCTTCCGGGAAACCGATGGTGTAGGTATGCACCGGCTGGCCGCTGGCCTCGGCCATGCAGGCCACGATGCTGCTCGAGTCCATGCCCGCGCTCAGGAATGCCCCTACCGGCACGTCGCTCAGCATCTGCCCCCGCACCACCTGCGCGAACCGCCGCCGGACCTCCCGCGCCAACCCGGTCTCGTCTGCTTGGAACCGATGCTCCGCCGCCGGATACCGCAGGCTCCAATAACACCGGACCTCCAACCGCCCGCCTTCCCAAAGCGCATAGTGCGCCACCGGCAGCTTTTCTATCCCCTGCAGGATTGTCGCGGGTTCCGGCACCCAGAGAAACGACAGATATTGGTCCAACGCGTGATGATCGATGCGGCGCTCGATCCCGGGCAGCAGGAGGAGGCTCTTCAGCTCCGAGGCGAGCGCCAGCCGGCCATCCTGCCGGCAGTAATACAGCGGCTTGATCCCGAAGTGATCCCGGGCAAAGAACAGCCGGCGGCGTGTCCCGTCCCACAGCGCAAAGGCGAACATGCCGTTGAACTTCCGCACGCAATCAGGGCCCCATTGCCGGTAGGCGCGCAGGATCACCTCGGTGTCGCCCGTCGACCTGAAACGGACTCCGGCCGCCGCCAGCTCGGCGCGGATCTCGCGATGGTTGTAGATTTCCCCGTTATGGACGAGCACCAGTTCGCCATCCTCGGACACCCAGGGCATGTGTCCGGCTGGCGACAGATCGAGGATGGAGAGCCTTCTCGACCCCAGACCCACGAAACCGGTGTCCTCCCCGGTCTTGTGCCAGATCCCCGCGTCATCCGGCCCGCGATGGGCCAGCAGGGTGGTCATCTTGTCGAGACACCCTGGATCGCCCCAATTGACCACGCCGATTATGCCGCACATATGCTGGTCAGTTGCGACGCGGCCGTGCCACGTCCGCGAGAAATGAAAACGTCTCCCGGGCGCAGCGCGTCCAGGAATACACACTAGCCCTCGTCCGGGCGATCTGGGCGCATCGTGCCCGCAGCCCGGGATCCCGGAACATGCGCGCCAGCACCTCCATCATCCCCGGCACATCGAGCGGGTTGAAATACAATCCGCCGTCACCCAGCACCTCCGGCATCGGCCCCATCCGGGAGCAAGCGATGGGCAGGCTCGCCGACATGGCTTCGATGAGGATGTTGGGCAGGTTTTCGCAACTGGTGGCGAAGATGAACCCGTCCGCCTGATGGTAGTGCGCATGCAGTTCCTGATAGGAGACGGGGCCCACGTAGCGCAGGAACCGGCCCTCCGGGTCCAGGCCCTGCATCGCCTCCCGCAGGCGGCCTTCGGAAGGCGGGTAGGCCGGCCCCACGAAGTCCACGCACATCGGCAGGCTACGCGCCCGCAAACCGGCCACCGCCTCGGCGACGTGCCACTGGTGCTTGTAGGGCGCCACGATCGAGACATACAGCCAGCGGAACGGGCGCTCCATGGTGTAGCTTTCGGGAGGTTTCTGCGGCCGGTCCTCCCGGCGGAATCGTTCTGAGATTCCATGCGGCACGATCCGCGCGTGCCGGTAGTGGGTCCGGAGATAAGATTCGATGCCAAGCTTGGCCCACTGTGTCAGGAAGATCATGCCGGCGGCCCGCCGGAAGGTCCTTGCTTGCATGTATTGGAGCAGGTGCAGCCGCAGCCGCATCCACCCCCGGGCGTAGCGCGCCCGTTCTGCCGGGCTGAACGGCAGCATGTTTTGCGAAACCGAGACATAGGGATGGAAATTGCCCAGGTAGGTGCTGCCCGGGAAGAAGAGCAGGTTGCAACCCTCGGCCCGGGCTTGTCCTTCCAACTGCCTCCTCTGCCAGAGGAACCCCGCCGCATACAGCTCGTCGTGCTCCTTCTGGTGCTGCAGCGTCAGCCAGGGCCGCTCCGGCATCTCGGCCAGGGCGGCGCTGTTGCCCCAGACCACCACGCGCTCGATCCCGGCCTCGCGGGGCTCGGCCGCCTTGAACATCTCGCTCAAGTAGGTCAGCCCGCCGCCCGTGCGGGTGTTGCCAGCATCAACGCCGATGACCACGTCGGATTTCTCTGTTGGAGGTTTGCCGCTCTGCGGGCTTGGCCACATCTGGTAGCGCTTGTTTGCCCAACCAAAGCGCAAGTATCGACGGAGCCATCACAAACACCAAATATTCCAGTGTTTGCGCCAAGTAGCCACGGTGAAAGAATATGAAGGAAAACGCTACCCATACGCTATAGGCAACGACACCCATCAAATCGCCAGATTTAGTCAGCAACTTACGATCTCCAGCGCCAAACAACCAGCCTACCCCGAAACTTCCAAGGCCAACTCCCCACCAACGCAGAGCAATGAAATACTCCCCAAAAAACGGTATGGCAAATCCCGAGCCATAGGCGCCAGAAGTCCCGAAGCTGTCGGCAATGATCGAGTTGGTCATAGAGTAATACTTGGCGCCAAACACCGTAAGCGGGATTGGGCGTGCCAATGCACCCCATAAGGGATCAAGCCAAGTCATGATTCCTTCTTCCCTCACGTAGTGCATCACATAGCCCATAGTATAGAAGGTTGAAGAATCTCCGAACATAGAGATCAGGAGCCGATCCCAAGCAACCTTGGACACCGCACTAGCATCGATCCCTTCTCCATATACCCTGGTCAGTCCGATCAGCCCCATTAGGACGAAAGAGCCGATAGCCACGGCGGTAAGGATAAGCAAAGATGGGCGACGCCCAGTAACGAGAGAATGGACGCTTAGAAGACTGATGATTAGAACGACAAGTCTAAGCCTAAAGCCGCTCGTGAGAAATACCACACAGGTAAGCGTTGACGCTCCGACGACCACCCATATGTTTGCGCGCCCAAGACGCCATGCTCCGACAATCACCGCACACGAGGTGATCATGAAGCTGATCGAGCCGAATAGGTAGTTGTATAGGCTAGAACCATAGACAGAACCCGTTGACTCACCAAGCGTGCCAGCATAGGTGAGATCTGCACCGAATGGATTAAGGAACTTCTGGATCCGAAAGCCGTGCCCCCACAGTCCAAAGAAGAGTGCCAGTCCAAGTAGGACCAGAGCGAAGATCGAATGCCAATTCAGATGCTGTGGTTTAGAGTGGAAGTGTATGCCCGCCGTCAGCTTCGGGCTAAGACTTCCCCAAGCGCCAATGACGTATCCACAAAAAAGCGTGGCCAAGGACAAGATCGTGCTAAGCGTCGCGTCATCGGCATAGACTAGGAGATCCTGATTATCGAAGACACCGGCACCCAAGATAGAGAGTGCCAATGGCCCGATCAGGCAATAATAGCAGTAGCACGCCAGGAGGATGTTGAGGCTGTTGAAGTAACGCCACGGCCCCGCTCGGAGTCGTAGATTCGCTCCGATGCACAATGCTAGCATCATCGCAAGGGCCGCACGGAGCAGATTCGTGGTATCGTCAGGCATGTGGTGAGTGTCGAGTCGGCGTCGGAGATGTTAGGCGGGTAGTCGATATGTGCCTGACAAAATCCTCCACCACTCTGCCAAGCCCAAAGTCTCTCATCGCAATGTCGCGACTGTGCTGCCCCATCCCTACGAGCTCCGAGGCCGAGAGGACTGCATTCTCCATGGCTTTATTAAGTTCAGACGGCGTATTGTTTTCAACCAGCCAACCATTTCGATGAGGGTCGAGCAATTCAAGCGCATTGCCAACCCATGCGCTTAGGATAAGTGGGCATCCAGTCAACGCTGCTTCGATTACGCTCAATGGATTGGGATCGCGATGCGAAGCCAGCACAAAGACATCCGCAGCCCTCAGCCATTCACGCACGCCTTCCGCAGGGAGATTTCCAGTCATCCGCAGCGAGCCGTCATTGAGCAAGCGCGCATATTCCGTCATTATCCTCGATGCAAGACGACCGGTGCCGATCAGAACCATTCGTGCCGATACGTGCTGTTCGCGCAGCCTAGCAAAGGCCTGCAGGAGTTCGAGCACTCCTTTCCTTTCCTCCAATTGTGCCACCTGCACGAATACGGTTTCATCAGCGTTGAGACCCTTCTGCCTTCGTAGGGCCTCTCGCATCTCAGGCGGTGCCGGTGTATAGAATTCGTCATCCACCACATTCGGCAGCCGCATGAAGGTGCGGCCCGGACCGACCTCGCCGGTAATATACCTTTCGCCGCGGGCATTCGGAACCGCGAAGACCTCGAATCGGCGCAACACCAGGCGCCTGAGCCAGGCAATCGGTCCGGAAGCATTGAGCACCGCATCGGCATGGCCTTCTGACCAAAGGATCGGCTTCCCCAACCCGACCCGTCGTCCAAGAAACGCCACCGCCATGCTGGCCGGCATGTTCCACGCGCCACCGACCACGACTGCGGTGGGTCGGAATTGCCGCAGACGCCTGAGAACGCCGGCATTGACGTGAAGGGTGTAATCGCCAACCCGGCCCGACATGCCCGGAGCGAACCAATAGGGGTGCCTCAGATCCGTATCGGACAGCTTCCAGTGTCGGTTCCACTCGGTCCGCGCACAATATACCACCAGCAACTCACCCTTGTTCCTCTGCAATTCGAAGGCCAGGCGATCGAAGAACACCGAGCGATACGGCGTCGGTATATTGGTTAGCACAGCCAGTCTCACCCCAATCATGACGCTTCAATTTTTCCGCAGAACGGCCCGCACTAGCCGGCCCAAACCGAGAAAATACAGCAACCCGGCCAAAAACCTTTTATCCCAGAACCGGGTGGCGGCCCCATGGAAATACCGCCGCGCTTCTCGCCTGTGACTCTCGGCTAAAAGCAACCAAAGATTGATGCTTTGGCGCAGCATCAATTCAGCATAAAAAGGCTCGCTGCGATACTGATCAAATAACCGGACGGTATGGACGTAAGTGTGCCACCGATTCCGCGTGGTATTGGTGCCGTGCAGTCTATATCGAACCCAGAGATGATCCGAGAACGCGACCTGAGTTATGCGCGCCGCCTTGCAAAAAAAATACAGGTCTTCCATGGCCACCTCCGGATCGAATGGACCGACACGCTCCACAACCTCCTTGCGCCACAGGAACCATTGAACCGGCAGACGGACCTCCCCATACATCACTTTGAAGAAGAGTTCCCCCGTCGCACCATCGCACGGCATTTCACCAAGCTGCCTGCCGTCCTGGTCGATCATTACCGCCCGCGCGTATATTCCACCAGCTTGTGGCTGGGCCAACAATGCGCGCACAGCGGAGTCCAGCCCCCCCGGCACGATCTCATCGTCTGAGGCGATGGAAAAATAGAAGCTGGGCCGAGCGAGCGCGAATTCGCTGTTGATGAGATTCAATGTGGCGGAGAGGCCTCGGTTCACGGAGTTTCTGCGAAAGCAATAGCCCAATTCGGAGCAAAGCACCTCTGCAATACGGGGAGTTTCGTCCTTTGAACCATCGTCCCAAACCACGACCAGCTTGTTGGGGTATGGGTCGGCCGAGATCGAGCGTAAGCACCTTTCAATGTATTTCTCGTGATTGAATGCCGGGATCCTGATCAACACCAACGGATTTGCCGATGAGGCCTGGTTCATGACTTGCCTGACTCTCGCAAGACGACCCGCAGGACACTGCCGAGGAACAGCCAATACAGGGCATACAAAAGTATCCACGCCTTGACGGCGCCAGCGGCTCCTCCACTCCCATCGTTGCCGACGAACAGGACAACGCAGACGGCATAAATGACATTGAACAATACCTCGGAAACCACGAACAGCAGTGTCCGGCCCTTGGCCAGCATGACATACGACATCACCCAGCTCCCGATCTTGAGGAAATCACCGATCAATTGATAGGCCAGCAAGCCTTCCATGGGGCGAAACTCCCGGGAAAACAGCAGTGGCACCAACCAGGAGCGCATCAGCCACATGGCTGAAAATAGCAACGCTACGGAAGGGAGCAACAGGGCATACCCCCGTTTCAACTCCCGCACCACCCCTTCTGCGGCAAGAGCTGAGAACCTGGGGAGATAATACACGCCAAGCGTCGCGGTGAAGAATGCTAGATAGGCGCCCGAAAACCGCATCAACCCTTGCCAGTAACCCGCCTCTGCCAGTGAGCAACGGCTGAGAATCCAGTCGCGAGCAAACAACTGGGCGCACGGGGCGCAAACCGCAGTGGCTACCGCCATCACGGCATAGCTTGAAAGACGGCGCATGGTATCGCGATCCCGAGTCCATGAAACCCGCCTTCGCTTCAGCCACGGATGCCGGCGAAGTTCCGGCAGTAGAAGAATCATCACTACCGAAGACGCCAGCACCGTGGCGGCTAGCGCCCCGCGCAGCCCGAACGCCAGCGGCAGACCGGCGGCCACCGTCAAACCGAGCAGGCTTTGTCCGATGTTGTAGGCGGTGAGCTTGCCCACTTGCCCCAGCCCGTTGAGCACGGACAGGACCAGATTGTTCAGGGCAAATACGGGCACCGCCAGACCGAGCAGCGCAAAGACCCACCAGAGCGCGCCATCGCCCAAGAAGACATCGGCCAGCCAGTGCGAGAGCGACAGGCAGGCTGATCCGACGCCCAAGGTGACCCACAGGAGCAGGGTGTAGGAGAGTCCGAGGAAGTCATGGAGCCGCACCGACTGCTCTTTCCATTCGGCACTGTATTTCACGGCTGCCGTGTTGAAGAGACTGCTCGAGAGGCCTTGCAGCACGCTGGAGATGTTCTGCACCTGGCCGATCAATGCCAGTCCGGGCGGCCCGGCCACCACGGCCACGACCTTGTTGACGATAAACGCCGCCGCCAGCTTGATGGCGGTCGAAGTGCCTGTGAGCAGGCTGGTGCGGATCAGTTCCAAGAGTTGACCGCGGTGATCACTGCCGAGACTTGGTCCTCCGTCATCACCGGACTCACCGGCAGGGATACGACTTCCCGATGGATCGCTTCGGTAATCGGAAAAGAGAGCCGATGCAGTCGCGGATAGCATTCCTGCCGGTGCGGCGGGATCGGGTAGTGGATGATCGTCTGCACGCCGTGCTGGCTGAGATGCCGGCCAAATCCGTCCCGATCCGGCACGCGCACCACAAAAAGGTGCCAGACGTGCGCTGCTTCGCCGATGACCACCGCCGGCAGGGCGACCTTCGGATTCTTGATTTCGGCGAGGTAACGGCGCGCCACGACCCGCCGCCTCTGGTTTTCGGCGTCGAGATGCCGCAGGCGGACGCGGAGAAACGCAGCTTGGATTTCATCGAGGCGCGAATTCGGCCCCTGATACAGGTTGTGGTATTTGACGTGCGAGCCGTAGTTGCGCAGCGCCCGGATGACCTTGGCCAGTTCGGCATCGGCCGTCAGCACCGCCCCGGCGTCTCCCAGCGCCCCCAGATTTTTGCCGGGATAGAAACTAAAGCCGGCCGCCTGCCCCCAAGTGCCAGCCTTGCGCCCTTGCAACACGGCGCCATGCGCCTGCGCCGCATCTTCGATGACCATCAGTCCGTGCTCTTTTGCAAACCGGCAGATTGCGGGCATGTCCGCCATCTGGCCATACAGGTGCACCGCCATGATCGCTTTCGTTCGCGGGGTCAGAGCCGCCGCCAGGCCGGCGGGATCCAGGTTGAACGACCGGGCATCGGGTTCGACCAGCACCGGCACCAGCCGGTTTTCGGTGATCGCCAGCACGCTGGCGATGAAAGTATTGGCTGGGACGATGACCTCGTCGCCTTCCCGCAGGCGCCCAAGCTCCTTGGCGGCGCGGAGGATCAGGATCAGGGCATCAAGCCCGTTGGCCACTCCGACGCACTCCCCTTTCCCACAGAACGCGGCAAACTCCTTCTCGAATGCCTCGTGCTCCCTGCCGTGGATATACCAGCCGGAGTCGAGGACTCTCGCGGCTGCAGCGATCAAGTCGTTTCGATACTGACCGTTGAGGCATTTTAGATCTAGAAATGGAATGGAATTCATGTGTGCTACCTAGTGCAGTGTTTCCATATTAGCGTGACAAACGGCGATTTTATCGTTTCCCACTGCGACATGCCCCGTATCGCTGCTGCGCTGGAGATGAATGAGGATCAACGTCGCGAGTTGGAGCGACTGGCCAAGGCGCCGACCACGCCCCAGCGGGTGGGCGGCGAGCGCAAATTGTGCTGGCCCGGTCCGGCGGACGCACGCAGTTGGCGACGGCGGCAGCGCTGGGCGTCAGCCGCCCGGTGGTGATTCGTTGGAGCGGCGCTTTGCCGCCCTGGGGTGCCGGGACTGTTGAAGGACGCGCCCGGCCGTGGCCGCAAATCTTCGATTTCCGAGAGCCGAAAGGAAAAGCTCATCACCCAAACCACGCAGCCTCCGCCGAACCGCACCCGCTGGAGCGTGCGCTCCATGGCGCGACAAGTGGGCGTCACGCCGGCGAGTGTCCAGCGCATCTGGAGCGCCAATGACATCAAGCCGCATCTGACGCGCACCTTCAAGCTCTCCCGTGATCCGCAGTTCGAGGCTAAGTTCTGGGACGTGATCGGGCTTTACCTCAATCCGCCCGACCGGGCGCTGGTGCTTTGCTGCGACGAGAAGAGCCAATGCCAGGCCCTCGAGCGCACCCAGCCTGGCCTGCCGCTGGGCATCGGCCACGTGCGCACGCGCACCCATGATTACACCCGCCACGGCACCATCACCCTCTTCGCCGTCCTGAACTATCTCGACGGTCGAATCCTGAGCACCACGGCTACGCAGCACACGCATGTCGAGTGGCTGGCGTTCCTGAAAAAAGTGCACCGCCAGACGCCTCCCGAATTGGCCCTGCACCTCATCGTCGACAATTACGCGACCCACAAACACCCCGTGGTTCGCGCGTGGCTCGCAAAACATCCCCGAATGCACCTGCACTTCACGCCGACCGGTTCCTCGTGACTCAACCTCGTGGAGCGCTTCTTCCGCCAACTCACCGACAACGTCGTGTGGGAAGGCAGCTTCACCTGCGTCGGCGAACTGGTCCGCGCGATCAACATCCACTTGGCGCATCACAATCTCAAGCCCATCCCCTATCGCTGGAAAACCGAAGGGGTGGCGATCCTGGCCAAAATCCAGCGGGCTCGCGAGGCGCAGGCCAAAGCTGCTTTGTAACTCCATTTGAGAAACACTACACTAGGAACTATTCTTGAACTTCAGCGACGATGTAGATCTCGCCTGCAATGTCGGGATATCTTTCCCCAAGTTGCATGAATGCATCCAACATTTCCGGGCTCCATGATTGCTCGATCTGCGAATTTGAGACGGGTTTCATCCAATAACCACCAAATACCTCTATACGGTAGCAAGCTTGAGTGAAACACGCCCTAAAAGATTCCGGGGTGAAGACCCGACGATGACCGTGATGAACATCCGCCTTGCTCATGGCGTCCTCAGCATCCAGCAGACCCATGATCACGGCCGCTTGCCGATGCAGAGAAAGAGCATTAGGAACCGCAGCAAACACCCGCCCCTTATGTTCGAGCCAAGGCCTCATCAGGCGAAGCACGGCGGCAGGATCGTCAACATGCTCCAACACATGTCCGAGAACGATGCTGTCGAATTTCCGTGATGGACGATAATCCTCAAAGAGACTGCAAACCACCTCGGCTGCTGGGAATCGCCTCTTAAGCATCTCGCAGAAAGTCGGAGCACCGTCCACTAATGTGAGGTGTTCCACCAAGGGTCCTATTGAGGATTACTCAAAGTAGCTACGGATGCACAGGTAGCGCGGTGCTTCAGCCCGCGCCGTTTCCCTCGCGAGTGCGGGCTGAAGCACCGCACTACTGAGGTGGACCCCGTCCGTTGGACAGCGGATCGGGTAAAATAAGTTAAGATATGGGAGGGGGCGCAGGGGGAGGGGCGAAGCTCCACCCCCGCTCTGATTGGGTTGTTGGCTGATGAGCGCATGGAGTTCAAGCGCT
>Ga0187894_10000290_pt1 | contig 67887 bp, 66 predicted proteins | sample GBC1701081metaG_FD_136650 | JGI IMG/M metagenome (GOLD analysis project Ga0187894, IMG submission 136650) | White microbial mat communities from a lava cave in the Kipuka Kanohina Cave System on the Island of Hawaii, USA - GBC170108-1 metaG ... | reverse complement strand
GTTTGATATAGCAGATCGGACATCATGTCGCTTCGGCTAGGCGGCGACGGGAGCAGCCGGAACAAATCGGAACGGGAAGCGGCGCGAACATTGTGGCGTGAAAAGCGGAGGCAAGCCCCTTCTGCCGGCGGCCCCGCGGTGGCAAGCCCCGCCTCGGACGGGCCAGCCGCCGGGGCCGCCGCTCGTCCGGCCGGGTGACCGCGCCCAGCGCGCTGAAACCGCCGGTGGAATGGGTTTGTCAGATGTCCCCGGGGCCTGATTACTGGCCGGTCTAAAACATCCCCTCCATGATCCCGCCCCGCCTGCTTCCACGCCTCCTGTTCCCGCTCCTGTTCCTGGCCTCCGCGCTCCGCGCCGACGACGGCATGTGGCTGCTCAACAACCCCCCGCTGAAGGAGCTGAAGGCCAAACACGGCTTCGAGCCGACACCCGCCTGGCTCGAACACGTCCAGAAATCCTCCGTGCGGTTCAACAACGGCGGCTCCGGCTCGTTCGCGTCCGCCGACGGCCTCGCGGTCACCAACCACCATGTCGCCGCCGACGCCATCTACAAGCTCAGCACGGCGCAGCACAATTACCTCCGCGACGGTTTCTACGCGAAGACCCGCGCCGAGGAGCTGAAGTGCGTGGACCTCGAGCTGAACGTGCTGATGTCCGTCGAGGACGTGACCGCGCGCATCAACGCCGCGGTGAAGCCCGACCTGTCCCCGGCCGAGGCGCAGGTGGCCCGGCAGTCCGCGCTGGCCGAGGTCGAGCAGGAGTCGCTCGAGCAGACCGGCCTGCGCAGCGACGTCGTCACGCTCTACCAGGGCGGCCAATACCACCTCTATCGCTACAAGCGCTACACCGACGTGCGCCTCGTCTGGGCGCCCGAGCAGCAGGCGGCGTTCTTCGGCGGCGACCCGGACAATTTCGGCTATCCCCGCTACTGCATGGATGTGACCCTGTTCCGGGTCTACGAGAACGGGCAGCCGGTGAAGGTGGAGCATTTCCTGAAATGGAACCCCGCCGGCACGCAGGACGGCGAGCTGGTGTTCATCACCGGCCATCCCGGCTCGACGCAGCGGCTCATCACCATGGCCGAGCTGGAATACGCCCGCGACGTGCAGGTGCCCGGCGCCATGCGTTACCTGAAGAACCGCGAGGTGCTGCTCAACAGCTACGGCAAGCGCGGCGAGGAGCAGGCGCGCCGCGCGCGCGACGAGCTGCTCTCCATCGAGAACAGCCGCAAGGTCTACGACGGCCGCATCTCCGGCCTGCTCGACCCGGAGCTGATCGCCGCCAAGCGCGCCGAGGAGGAGGCGCTGAGGAAGTTCTCCGCCGACCATCCCGGGTTCGGCGCCGCCGACGCGTGGGACAGGATCGCCGCCGCCCAGCAGGTGCTGGCCCTGCGCGCCCCGCGCCACAACCTGCTCGAGGCCTACGCGTTCAATTCCGACCTGTTCGGCAAGGCCCGCGCGCTCCTGCGCGCCGCCACCGAGCGCTCGAAGCCCAACGGCGAGCGCCTCCGCGAATACCGCGACTCGGCCAGGACCGAGTTCGAGCTGGCGCTGTTCTCCGAGGAGCCGGTTTACAACGACTTCGAGATGCTCAAGGTGAAGAACTTCCTCGAATACCTGGCGATGGAGCTGGGCGCGAGCGACCCGGTCGTGCCGGCCGCCCTGGCGGGCAAGGCCCCCGGCGTGCGGGCGCAGGAACTCGTCGCCGGCACGAAGATGCACGACCTGGAGTTCCGCAAAAAGCTCTACGCCATGTCCGCCGAGGAACTGGCGAAGGTGGACGACCCGATGCTCGGCCTCGCGCGCGCCGTGGACGCCGATGCCCGCGCCGGCCGCAAGATCATCGAGACGCAGAACGAGATCAAGCAGCAGGCCCACGCGCGCATCGCCAAGGTGCGCTACGCCAAGGACGGCGACAAAGTCTCGCCCGACGCCACCTTCACGCTCCGCATGTCCTACGGCACCGTCAAGGGTGTGGTGGATGACGGCGAGGTGATCGCGCCCTACACGAAGACCGCCGGCCTGTTCGAGCGCGCCGCCTCGCGCAATCACGTCTCCCCTTACGATCTGGCGCCGAGCTGGATCGCGGCGAAGGACAGGCTGGACGGCGACGCCGCCTACAACTTCATCCACACCTGCTATTCCATCGGCGGCAACTCGGGCAGCCCGACGCTGAACCGGAACGGCGAGTTCATCGGCATCCTCTTCGACGGCAACATCCACTCGCTGGTCTGGAACTACGCCTATTCCGACACCGTCGCCCGCTCGGTCTCGGTGGACGTGCGCGGCATCCTCGAGGCCATGCGCACCGTCTATGGCGCCGACGCGCTGGTGGCGGAGATTTTGGGAACAAACTGATTGGGAGGCGTTGTTGGAGGCGGGGTGCCCTCACCCCGCTCGCGTCATGCCAGTCAGCCGATGATTCGCGGGGTGAGGGCACCCCGCCTCCAAGACCGTGCTGAACTGTCCGCGTTCGTGCGGCGTGACATCTCCCACGGACCGCCGCACGATGCCGGCATGTCCAGGCAGATTCCACTCCGGCTGCCGTTGCTGCTCCTGACCGCCGCGCTCGCGGGCTGCGGCACGTTCATCACCCCGGCGGAGGACGAGGGCGAGAGGCTCGCGAGCACCATCGGCGGCTATTTCATGGAGGGCCGGGTGACCTCGACCCCGACCAGCGCGGCCATCTATCTCAACGGCCGGCCGCTGGGCTATGCGCCCATGACCGCGCGGATGGAGGTGAACCGCGATGGCGACTTGGTGGACGATATCACGCTGGCGGCGGAGTTCGCCGGCGGCAGCGGTGCCGAGGCCGGCGGCCGGCGGATGGAGCAGGATTTCACGCGGGGCAACAAGCCGCCCTCGGCGGTGAGTTTCAACCCCGGCGGTTCCTCCGCGCTGGGGCGTTGAGCGGTCCGCGGGTCATTGAGGATCGCATATCTATTGGCTCTCACTCGATAGACTGACGTTGGCTCAACCAAAGGCAGAGCGGACCGGCCCGGTCCGCCTCGAGGGGGAATGCCACATTCTCGGCGCACCGGCCCGGTGCGCCGTGAACCTGATATCATGTTCGCGGCGGAGCGAGCCGCTCCGCCCTACCCCGGGCAACGCGCGCGCCAGTCCATTTGTTTCGCGAGCATCAGCAAGAGCGCGTCCGGAGGTTTACCCGCCTTGGGCGGCGCCAAAGGCGACCAGGGCCGCGCTCCACCGGGCGAACGATAACCGGTATACGGAGAAGCGGGGTGGGGGCACCCCGCCTCCAGCCGAACCATCGCCGGTCCTATGGTTTCTCCGGGCCGAGGATCCTGCCCTCCAGCTCCAGCACGGTGGCGATGAACGCCTCGGGCGTGGCCGCGTTCAACAGCGCCAGGCGGTTGGGCTCGTCCTTGATCAGCCGGCAGAGCGCGCCAACGAGGATGAGGTAGTCGGTCGGGTTGCTCTTCGGCGTGCCGAGCACGAACATGAGCTTCACCGTCTGGTTGCTGTTCTCGAAAAGCACGCCGGAGGCGCTGCGGCCGACGGCGAGGACGATCTTCTTCACATGCTCGGTGCGGGCGTGGGGCAGGGCGATCTCGTTGCCGAGGCAGGTGGTGTCCACGCGCTCGCGGGCGAGCAGCTCGTGGTAGAAGCCCTGGAAGTTCGCCACGTCCGGGTGGGTCTCGAGGAGCTTGGCGACCTCGTTGAGCGCGGCCGTGCGTTTGGTGCTTTGGACCGCGAGGGTGATGCGCGCGGGATCGAGGAGCTTGGAGAGCCGGGTGGCCATGCAGTGGGCGGGGCGGAAGCGTTAACAGATTCCGCGGCCGGTGCGTTGGCAAGGCCGGAAACGGCGGCGGGCCCGCGGGAATTGCGTTGCCGGCCGGCGCGGCGGCGGCATCGAATCCCGCCATGCAACAACTGATACTCACGGGCGCCCTGCTGGCCGCGGTCGCGGCGGCGCCGGCGCAGGATTTCACCCGGACCATGACGGCCGGGGAACAGGCGGCGGCGGGCCTGGCCAAGCTCACGCCGGAGGAACTGGCGCGGCTGAAGGCCGCGGTCGAGCGCTACAAGAGCGGCGAGCTGGCGGCCGGGGAGGAAGGGGCGGCGAAGGCCGGGCGGGAGGCCAAGGAGCGGGCCGCGGCCGCCGAGAGCGCGGGGAAAAGGCAGCCGGCCTGGCTGGGAGCGCTGGCCACGCTCCGGCGCGTGAACGAGAAGCCCGAGGAGCAGGAGGCGCTGGAAACGCGGCTGGCGGGCGACTTCCGGGGCTGGGAGCGCGGCACGGTGTTCGTCCTCGAGAACGGGCAGCGGTGGCAGGTGAGCGACGGCGCCCAGTATTTCTCTCCCGTGCTACCCCCGCCCAAGGTCTGGATCCGCCCCGGCGCATTCGGCAGCTTCTGGATGGAGTTCGAGGGGGTGAAGACCAAGGTGAAGGTGAAGCCGATCACCCTGTAGGCCGCCCGGGCCGGACCGCTGGTGTGCGCCGGGCGTCGGTTCGTCGCAAACGGGTTGGCGGAAACGCAGCACCGGTCAATCTCGGGCCATGAGAAAGACATTCATCATCGCCGCGCTCTGCGGGGCGGCGGTCCTGCCGGTGGTCGCCGGCCAGCTGAGGGAACTGCCCGCGGAGAAATTCCGCGAACTCGGCCTGCACAAGCTGACGGCGGAGGAGCTGGCCGCGCTGGAGTCGCTCTGGGCCGGGCGCGACGAGGCGGTGAAAGCCGAGGCGGCGACGAAGATCGCGGCCGCGGAGGCGCGCGCGCAGGAGGCGGAGAAGAAAGCGGCGGAACCGGCGGGCGATCCGAAGCAGCCAGGCTGGCTGCACGCGTTGATCACCTTGAAGCGGGCGGAGGAGAAACCGGACGCCGCCGGCGTGTTCGAATCGCGGCTGGCGGGCGACTTCACCGGCTGGAGCGGTCACACGTTGTTCCGGCTGGAGAACGGGCAGGTGTGGCAGCAGATGAATCCCGGCGAATACCCCGGCAAGGTGCTGCCGCGGCCCGCGGTGAAGATCTATCCGGGAGCGCTGGGCACGTATTGGCTGCAGGTCGAGGGCCTGCGCCAGCGCGTGCGCGTGAAGCCCTACAAGCTGGAGTGAGTCCGGTGGGGCGGCTTGCCCACAAGACACCTTGATCAATCGCGTTGAGGGCAACGCGCTCCACCTTGATGGTGCAGGAAGCGGGGTGCGGGCACCCCGCCTCCATTTTAGGAGCTGGCCGGCGGGGTGGCCTCGGCGGGCGTGGCGGCGGCCTCCTCCTCGTCGGATTCGACAACGCGGGCGATAGCCAGGAGCTTGTCGCCCGCGTCGAGGTTGACGAGGCGGACGCCCTTGGCGCCGCGGCCGGTCTCGCGAATCTCTTTCACCCGGGTGCGGATGCTCTGGCCTTTGGCGGTAAGGAGCATGACCTCGTCGGTGTCGCGGACGCTGAGCGCGCCGGCGACGGCGACGGAGCCGTCGTCGGGCAGGTCGATGGCGATGACGCCGGTGCCGCCGCGGCGGATGAGCCGGTAGTCCTCGAAGGGCGTGCGCTTGCCGATGCCGTCCTCGCGGGCGACGAGCAGGCGGGCCTGGGGGTCGCAGACTTCGAGGGCCTGGAGAAAGTCGCCCTGCTTCTTGAAGCGCATGCCGGTGACGCCGCCGGTGAAGCGGCCTTGGGAGCGGAGACCCTCCTTGGCTCCGGTGGGGGCGTCGGCCCCGGTTTCGTCCTCGGGACTTTCCGCGGCGTCGGCCGCCTCGGGTTCGCCGGCTTGCGCGAGCATGACGCCCTCGAAGAAGCGGACGGCCTGGCCGAGGTGGGAGACGAGGATGAGCTCGTTGCTGCCGTTGGTCAGGACGCAGCCGATGATGGCGTCGCTGCCGGCGAGCTTTATGCCGCGGATGCCGCCCTCGCGGGTGGCGCCCTCGTATTCGGCGAGGGCGGTCTTCTTGATGGCGCCGTGGCGGGTGGCCGCGACGACGAAGAGCTCGGGGGAGAACTCCTTGAAGCAGAGCATGGCGGCGAGTTTCTCGCCGGCGTTGAGCCGGAGGAAGGAGGAGACGGACTTGCCCTTGGCGGTGCGGGTGCCCTCGGGGATGTCGTAGATCTTCCGGGCGAGGCACTGGCCGGTGCTGGTGAGGAAGAGCACGTAGTCGTGGGTGGAGGCGGTGAAGAGCGTCTCGACGAAGTCCTCCTCGTAGGTCTCGGCGCCGATGACGCCCTTGCCGCCGCGTTTCTGGGCGCGGTAGGCGGCGACGGGGGTGCGCTTGATGAAGCCGAGGTGCGAGACGGTGATGACGCAGCCCTCGTTGGGGATGACGTCCTCCATGCGCAGCTCGCCGGCGTCGTCCACGATCTCGGTGCGGCGGGGGGAGGCGTATTTGTCCTTCAGCTCGAGCAGCTCCTGCTTGATGAGCGCCATGAGCCGGGTCTCGGAGGCGAGGATGGCGGAGAGTTCCTCGACGAGCTTGAGCAGCTCCATGTATTCGGACTCGATTTTGCCGCGCTCGAGGCCGGTGAGCTGGTAGAGGCGGAGCTCGAGGATGGCGTTGGTCTGCGCCTCGGAGAGGGGATACTTGGCCATCAAACGCTGCTTGGCCTCCTCCTTGTCCTTGGAGGCGCGGATGATCTTCACGAAGTCGTCGAGGTTATCGAGGGCGATGATGTAGCCCTCGAGGAGGTGGGCGCGCTCCTTGGCGCGATCGAGGCGGAATCGGGTGCGGCGCGTGACGACCTCGCGGCGGTGGGCGATGTAGCACTCGAGAAGCTCCTTGATGTTCATCTGCTTCGGCCGCTTCTGGTCGAGGGCGAGGAGGATGACGCCGAAGGAGGATTCGAGGGCGGTCTTCTGGTAGAGCTGGTTGATGACGATCTGGGCCTGCTCGCCGCGCTTGAGCTCGATGACGATGCGGGTGTGCTCGTCGGACTCGTCGCGGAGGTCGCGGATGCCGTCGATCTGCTTCTCGCGCACGAGCTCGGCGATGCGGAGCACGAGGGTGGCGCGGTTCACGTTGTAGGGGATCTCGGTGATGACGATCTGCTCGCCGCCGCCCTTGAGTTCCTCGGTGTGGGCCTTGCCGCGGGTGCGGACGATGCCGCGGCCGGTGGCGAGGTAGGACTTGATGCCGGCGCGGCCGTTGATGTAGCCGCCGGTGGGAAAATCCGGGCCGGGGATGATGGTGACCAGCTCCTCGACGGGAATGTCGGGGCGGTCGATGACGGCGCAGGCGGCGGCGATGATCTCGCCGAGGTTGTGCGGCGGGATGTTGGTCGTCATGCCGACCGCGATGCCGGTCGAGCCGTTCATCAGGAGGTTCGGCAGGGCGGAGGGGAGGACGGTGGGCTCGGTGGTGGACTCCTTGTAGTTGGGCGCGAAGTCCACGGTCTCCTCCTCGATGTCCTTGAGGAGTTCCTCGGCGACGTCCTTGAGGCGGGCCTCGGTGTAGCGGTAGGCGGCGGGCGGGTCGCCGTCGACGGAGCCGAAGTTGCCCTGCGGGTCGATGAGCGGGTAGCGCATGACCCAGGTCTGGGCGAGGCGGACGAGGGTGTCGTAAACGGAGGAGTCGCCATGCGGGTGGTAGTTCTTGAGCACCTCGCCGACCACGCCGGCGCATTTGTCGAAGGCGCGGTTGTGGAGGAGGCCCTCGCGGAGCATGGCGTAGAGGATGCGGCGCTGGACGGGCTTCAGGCCGTCGCGGGCGTCGGGCAGCGCGCGGCTGATGATGACCGACATCGAGTAATCGATGTAGGCCGTCTGCATGATGTCGGTGATGTTCGCCGTGGAGAGCTTTTCGTTGGCCGTATACACAGGAGGAAAGTAGCGGATCGATATGGTGGGAATTGGAATTACTTGGCGACGTGGTTGAGGAAGCACAGTGCGGTGCCGGTTTCATGAAACGAGGCGTCGAAGCGAGTTCCATTGGCCAGGCGGATGTCCATTTCGATCATGCCGGTCTCAGAAGTTAGTTCGGACTTCAGGTCGTCATTGAGGAAACGCCGAGCCGCCAATATGTCAGAAAACCGCCAGGCTTTCCATGAGGTCAGGGAGATCAATATTCTCCTCACGGGGTTCGTGGTCCTTGCCAAGCTGCGCGGGCGCTTCTTTTGCATAGAAAGATCAGGAGCGGGCGAGAGTCCACAGATCCTGCATGAGGAGGACCTGGAAATCCGAGATCTGCTCTCGCAGTTTATGGTTGGTGACCATCTCGGGGCGTGGATCCACATAGTAAACGCCATCCAAGCGATTTAGCGCCACTGTATAGCCGAGGAAGTGATTGGTCTTAAAAGTGGAATTGATGCCGAATATGCTATTACCCCGTTTGGCCCTTTGCACGTCGTGCAGAAACACCGCTATAACCGGCACGTCACGGCCGAGCAGCTTTGTAAGCAGAAATTTGTCCAAGAATATCTTATCAATGCGATCCTTGCTCGTCGTCTTGATCGAACCGACAATCTCCTGCGGATGGATGAACTTGGTTTCGGAAGCGACAATCGCTTGGTTGCGGGAAAACACGACGTCCAGCTCGTAGGACATCTTGTTGTCAGGGAAGCCGGGTATCGGAAGATTGATGGTGCGGGGTTCGCATTTGAGTCCGACTTCCTGGAGGGTCAGCTTGATCAGATTCTCGAAAAGCTGGCCGATGCGTTTGCGAGACTGGTTTTCATTTTCAAAAGAGTCACCGATGCAGCCAATCGCCTGCTGGGTAGTATAGATAACCCTGTTGATTTCACCGGTTTTGGCGTAGGCCCGCAGCCCGCGGGATGAAGCACCGCGCTGTTGCAAACGCTTCAAGTCGGCAAGCGCCGACATAAAGCGTGAGAAAGCCGTCTTAAGCTGGGATTCGTCCGCAATCAGCAGGTCGGTATTAAGGGGACGGGTGATTTTGTGGGCGACGGCTTTGGGATACTGGTAGAAAACGTAATTGTGATGGGAAGGAGAGACAATGCGCGTGGGCTTGGCGTCAGCCAGGTGTGCCAGGTAGGACGCAGCCAGCTTTTCGTAATCAGGCAGGCGTTTGAAGGCGTGCTTGTCCTGCACGCTGGCTTGGAGGTCTTGCAGGGCAGGCGGCTTCACCGGATGGACTTCCTTCTCTCGGCGTTGCGCTGGTCATACTCTATCCACTTGGAGACGGGCCAGTCCTCGACCAACTCAATGCGTTCGGCGGTCCAGCGGAGATATTCCTCGGACAAGTCGCAACCCTGCCAGCGGCGGCCCAATTGCTCTGCGACGACGGCGGTGGTGCCAGAGCCGAGGAATGGATCGATCACGAGTTCACCGGGATTGGAGGAGGCAAGGATGATCTTGCGCAGGAGTTCCTCCGGTTTCTGCGTCGGGTGCGGGGTTTTCTCGTGCATCCCGTTGCAGGTGGTCGGCACTTCGATGACGTCCTTGGGTTTGGCGCCCAGCGGATGGGGCTCCCAAGTCTTGTGCTTGTTCTGCCGGCCGCCGTATTGGCTGGTCTCGGCCTGCGGGTGGACGGGGTATTTCAGCGTGTGGCTGCCGTAGGGGATGCGAACATGGTCGGTGTTGAACGTGAAATCCCGGCTCTTGCGGAAGTGCAGGATACTTTCGTGGGAGCGGCCCCAGTCGTCACCGAGATTGGCCTTGTTCATGTAGTGCCAGATGATCCAGCGACAGCCGGCAAAAAAACGGGAGGCGGGGTGGCGCAGGTCGGCCAGCACTTCTGAGAAGCCGCACACGTAGAGGGTGCCGGTGGGTTTCAGCACCCGGGCCGCCTGCTCGATCCAAGTGGCCGACCACTGGATGTAGGAAGCCTGCGATTCGAATGTGTCCCACTCGGCTTTCTTGATGTTGTAAGGCGGGTCGGCAAAAATCAGGTCAACCGATGCAGTCGGCAGTGACTTCAGCCATGCAATTGAGTTTCCGAGCCAGAGACTCCCATGTGGATGCTGATAGTATTGTCGGAGTGTGCTGGCATCGCCATTCACACCTACGGGCGTATCAAGATAGGTGCCCCGCCGCACGGGCTCGCCAAAGAACAAAAGCGGTTCTTTGGCTCGAGCATAGGACGCTTGTGATTCCTCCACGGCCGATTTGCGTTGCGCGGCCGCCTTTCGCGCTGGTTTGCGCGCGGGAGTAGCGTCTTTTGTAATCAGTTTAGACATCCAGATACTGCACGTTCAGGGCGTTGTCCTCGATGAACTGGCGGCGGGGGGCGACCTCTTCGCCCATCAGGAGGGTGAAGAGGGCGTCGGCCTTGGCGGCGTCGTTGATGTTCACCTTGAGGAGCCGGCGCTTCTCGGGGTCCATAGTGGTCTCGTAGAGCTGCTTCGGGTTCATTTCGCCGAGGCCCTTGTAGCGCTGGATGGAGAGGCCCTTGCGGCCGCTGGCGCGGATCTGGGTGATGATGTCGAGGGCGGAGGCGAGCTCGGTGCGGGTCTCGTGCTTGGTGCCGGCGTTCTCGGTGAAGACATAACGGGCTTTTTCGGCCGGACCGAAGGCGGAGACGTCGAGGCCGGACTTGGCGAGGCCCTTGAGGAGCTTGGTCATTTCGTTGGCCTCGAAAATCTCGTGGATGGTGACGCGGCGGGCGGAGAGGGGCGGGGTGGAACCGTTGGCTTTGCCCGAAGAACCGGGGTCACCGACCCCGGCTACAGTGGCCGCAGATCCGGCGAGGTCGGGGTGGGCGGTCATGAAGGCGGCGCGGGCCTTGTCGTCGGCGAGGAACTGGTGGGACTCCTTGTTGCCCTCGCGGATGCGCGCGATGTAGCGCGGCAGCTCGTGGGTGTCCTGGTTCTGCTGGTCGAGGTATTCGGCGAGGGAGGCGCCGTGGCGGGTGATGCCGCTGCCGAGCTTTTCGAGGGCGGCGAGCATCTCGACGATCTGGTCGAGGGCGGCGGGGGCGAAGGGCGTCCGGCCGTTGCCGGCGGGGGCGAGCAGGATGTCCTCGGCGCCGAGCTCGAGGAGGATGCGGTTGAGCTGCTCGTCGTTGTCCACGTATTGCTCGCGCTTCTTGCGCTTGATTTTGTAGAGCGGGGGCTGGGCGATGTAGACGTAGCCGCGCTCGATGATGCCCTTCATCTGGCGGTAGAGGAAGGTGAGGAGGAGCGTGCGGATGTGGGAGCCGTCCACGTCGGCGTCGGTCATGATGATGACGCGGTGGTAGCGGGCCTTGTCGGCGTTGAAGGAGGCGTCGTCCTCGCCGGTGCCGATGCCGGTGCCGATGGCGGTGATGAGGGTGCGGATTTCCTCGTTGGAAAGGACCTTGTCGAGCTGGGCCTTCTCGGAGTTGATGAGCTTGCCGCGGAGGGGGAGGATGGCCTGGTAACGGCGGTCGCGGCCCTGCTTGGCGGAGCCGCCGGCGGAGTCGCCCTCGACGATGTAGAGTTCGCAGAGCGCGGGATCCTTCTCGGAGCAGTCGGCGAGCTTGCCGGGGAGGCCGCCGCCGGAGAGCGCGCCCTTGCGGATGGTCTCGCGGGCCTTGCGGGCGGCCTCGCGGGCGCGGGCGGCGGTGAGGGATTTCTCGACGATGCGCTTGGCGACGGCGGTGTTGCTCTCGAAATGGAACATCAGGCCCTCGTAGGCGGCGGAGCCGACGATGCTCTCGACCTCGGGGGAGAGGAGCTTGACCTTGGTCTGCGACTCGAACTTCGGGTCGGAGTGCTTGATGGAGATGACGGCGGCGAGGCCCTCGCGCACGTCGTCGCCGGTGATCTGCGGATCCTTGTCCTTGAGGAGATTGTTGGCCTTGGAGAACTGGTTGATGGCGCGGGTGAGCGCGGAGCGGAAACCCACGAGATGCGTGCCGCCGTCGGGGTTGTGGATGGTGTTGGTGTAGCAGAGGACGAGGTCGTTGTAGGAGTCGTTGTATTGCAGGACGACCTCGAGGTGGATCTCGGCGGGCTTGTCGTCGATGGTGGTTTTGACCTCCTTGGCGATGCGGACGGGCTTGGGATGGAGCGGGTCCTTGCCCTGGTTCATCTGCTTCACGAACTCGATGACGCCGTCCTTGTAGAAATATTTCTCGGGCTTGGGTTCGGCGGGGCGCTCGTCGGTGAACACGATCTCGAGGCCGGAGTTGAGGAAGGCGAGCTCGCGCAGGCGCTGGCTGATGCGGTCGGCCTTGAAGACGGTGGTCTCCTTGAAAATCTCCGGGTCGGGCTTGAAGGTGATGAGCGTGCCGGTGCCCTTGGCCTTGCCGATGACCTCGAGCTTCTTGGTGGTTTTGCCGCGCTCGAAGGTCATGTGGTGGATCTGGCCGTCGCGCGAGACCTCGACCTCGAACCACTCGGAGACGGCGTTGACGCACTTGGCGCCGACGCCGTGGGTGCCGCCGGAGAACTTGTAGCCGCCCTGGCCGTATTTGCCGCCGGAGTGCAGCGTGGTGAGCACCATCTCGACGCCGGGAATCTTGTATTGCGGGTGGATGTCGACCGGGATGCCGCGGCCGTTGTCGCGGATCGAGATCGAGCCGTCGACGTGGATGACGACCTCGATCCTGTCGCAATGGCCGGCGAGATGCTCGTCCACGGAGTTGTCGAGGACCTCGGAGACGCAGTGGTGCAGCGCGCGCTCGTCGGTGCCGCCGATATACATGCCGGGCTTCTTGCGGACGGCCTCGAGGCCCTCGAGTTTGCCGAGTTTTGAGGCGTCGTAGGTCTCGGCGCCGGCGTTGTTTTTGACAGGTGAAGGAGCGTCTTCGGGAGCGGACATTTAGGCGGAAAAAGGTGGGCGAAAACGTCTCGCAAACGACAGGTTCCGACAACGTTTTTCTCCTCGTTTTCGGAGATATTTTCGGCTTCGGGGAGGCTGTCATAAGTAACTGGCTTTCAAGATATAAAGCCTCCTGATTTTCGCGCCGAAATTCTGCCCGTGGGGAACCGCCGGAGGACGGTGCATAACGGGCCAAATCGAGCCCGAAAAGCAAGCCCGGCAACGAGGGAAAGATTCGTTTGACCGACCCCCGGTGCGCCGCAATGTCGCCGCATGGTTGCCCTAGACTTGTCCAAGCTGCTCGCGTTGCAGGAAAGCGACATGAAGCGGCTGGGGATCGAGGAGCAGTTGCGGGCCATCCCGCGCGACATCGCCGCGGTGGAGGCGAAGATCGCGGCGGAAAAACAGGCCATCGAGACGGCCAAGGCCGAGTGGCGCGAACTGGAGGCGAAAAAGAAAACGCTCGAAACCGAGATCAAGAGCGCCGAGGAGCGCGCGGCCCGCTACCGCACCCAGCAGCTCGAAGTGCGCAAGAACGACGAATACAAGGCGCTCACGCACGAGATCGAGACGACCGAGGCGGCCATCGGCGCTTTCGAGGAAGAGGAATTGAAAGTGATGTATGCCATCGACGAGGCGAAAAAGAAGTTCGCCGATGCGGAGGCGGTTTTGAAGGGCAACATCACCGGCCACGAGCGGCGCATCACCCTGCTGCGAGAGCGCGAAAAGGAGCTGAACGCCGAGCACGCGACCGTATCCGCCGCGGTGGCCGCGGCCCGCGGAGAGGCGCCGGAGATCCAAATCCGGCTTTACGACCGGCTGGCCTCCAAGCCGGGGCATCCGGTCTGCGCGCCCGTAAGCGGCGGGCGCTGCGGGGGTTGCCACATGAAAGTGTCGTCCAACGTCGAGTTCGAGGCGCGCAAGGGGGAGAATCTTGTGACTTGCGACCAGTGCGGACGCGTGGTCCAGTGGGCGTCCTAGTTTCGGAGCCAGGCCTTCGCTCCGGAGTTCTTTGAACCTCGGAGAGGAAAGTCCGGACACCACAGGGCAGGATTCCGCGCGAAAGCGCGGGCGCGGCGCGTCAAGGCGCCGTGACGGACAGTGTCACAGAAAACAAACCGCCCCGCCGGGCAACCGCGGGGTCAGGGTGAAAAGGTGGGGTAAGAGCCCACCGCGCGCGCCGGCAACGGCCGCGGCTCGAAAAACCCAATCCGGTGCAAGACTGAATAGGCGGCTGGACGGCCCGTCCGATAGCCGCGGGTTAGTCGCACCCTGCCTCGCTCCTCCGGAGCCAAGCAGGGCAGGCCCGCCTTCGGGCGGGCGTTGAGAGAAATGAAGGCCATCCCGGCTCCGGCCGGGAGACAGAATCCGGCTTACCGGCTGCGAAACTAGTTCATCAAAACATGCGGGGCGTTCTGCTGGATGGCAGGACGCCCCGCGCCATTTTCAAAGAGAGTGAACTGCGCTTCAGGTCGCGCCGTTGGCGGCGAGGACTAGCGTGAGCCGCGTGCTGCGGCCGGGTGCGGTGTCCACCGAGAAGGTGGCGCCGATCTCGCGGGCACGGGCAGCCATGTTGGACAGGCCGCCCAGCCGGGCCGAGGCCTCCACCGGGTCGAAGCCCCGTCCGTCGTCGGTGATGGAGAGGATGCGCTTGGCGCCGTCCGTCTCCACCTTCACCTGGATGCTCCCGGCTCCGCCGTGGCGGATGGAATTGCTGATGCCCTCGCGCACGATCTGCAGGGCGTGCAGCTCCTCCGCGGACGACAGCAAGGGCGCGGCGTCACGCTGGAGCATAAGTTCGATCCGGCCGGGATGCAGGGCGCACAGTGTGTCGATCAGCGCCTGGAGCGTGAATGCGAACGGCAGGCGGTCTCGTTCCTCCGGCTCGAGGCCGGTGATGAAACTGCGCACCTCCCGGATGGTCCGGTTGAGGCTGGCCATCGCCGCCTTGAGCCGGCGCTCGGCCGCCTCGGGATCGGCCCGGATTGAATCAGCCGCCACCTCGACACCCAGTCCGGCGGCGAAGAGGGACTGGATGACGCCGTCGTGCAGGTCGCGTGCGAGCCGGGTCTTCAACTCGGCTGAGCGGCGCACGGCCTCCTCGCTGCGGCGCAGGGCCTCTTCGACCCGCCGGCGCTCCTCGATTTCCGACTGCAAGGCGGCTTGATGGGCGAAGGACGTCTCGACCAGTCGTGCCAGCCGGCCGAACTCGCCGGGATCCCGCAACAGAGGGGCCAGTGGCGTGGCAGTGCCGCCGCCGAGGCTCTCTTCGAGGCGGCCCAGCGGCAGGATCACGAAGCGGGCCAGTCCGAACAGGACCATCACGATCGCCGCGAGGCCGAAGCCGGCAAAGAGCACGAACTCTTCTTTGTTCTCCGCTTGCAGCAGCGTGAGCGGCGCCGATTCGTAAGTGTAGTGCAGCGCGGCCGGAGCGGTGCCGTCCCATCCCGGCAACTCGCGATGGAGGTAGATTCCGGTCGCACTGACCTCCGGCCTGCGCGCGTCTGCCGGGAGCAAGTCCAGCCGGCCGCCCAGGGTGGCACGAAGGCTGGCGAGGTGGGCTTCGTTCCACAGCCGGCCGGTCAGCAGCCAGCCTTGCGGCGGCGTCACGCGCGCGTTGTCGGACGAGGGCTGGATGGGCGCGGCGCGCACCTCCAGCCGGCCGGCAGGGATTGTGAGAAAGAAATGGGCGAACTTGTCGCGGTTGAGCCGCGCCGCGAGCTCGTCCCGGGGGAGGGGGAACCGGCGGAGCGACTCGTCCAGTTCGCGCACGATGCCGTGGACCGGCGTGGCATCCGGATGGAGCACCCAGGCCGCATGGGCGTCGAAGGTCGGCAGACTGGCCTCTAGCACTACTCCGTTACATTCACTCCGTCCGGCAACCACCGCAAGAATGTCACCTATTAGGTGACATCTCCTCTGGGAAACGGAGCAGATTCGGCCTGTAACCTAACGCAGTAGTGCTAGGTTGATGCGGGCCCACTCCGGGTCGGGCCGGCCGACAAAGGCGAGCAATTCGTCCCAGTAGGAATAGTCGTTGGCGAAGTTGGCCAGCGGCAGGCCGGTGAGTTCCAGCATCCGGTCGAGCAGCACCCGGCGTTCCTCCTCGACGGCCGCGAGCATCCGCGCCGCCTCCTCCCGGTGCGACCGCTGCAGGAACCACAGGCTGCCGCCAAACGCGGTGACAATGCAGCCGAGCAGGATGAACAGGCGGAGGCGGGTGGACATGGGGTCGGAGATGGAGACGGTGCCAGATGGCATATGGCGGGGCAAAGGCGAAGAAGACCCTGCCCCCGCGGGTCTATTCGGCACGGAGGAAATAGCCCTTGACTCGTCCCGGCGATTTTGGGTCTTTCGCCGTTCCTTTATTTCCAACCGCCATGGCCAATACCAAGTCCGCAATCAAAGCCGCCCGCCAGAACGTGCGCCGCGCCGCCCGCAACCAGTCCGCCAAGACCCGCCTGAAGACCCTCGCCAAGGCCGTCGCCGCCGCGGCCAATGACGCCGAAAAGGCCCGCGCCGCCGCCATCGCCTACAGCTCCGCGCTCGACAAGGCCGTGAAGAGCGGCGTGATCCACCGCAACACCGCCTCGCACCACAAGTCGCAGGTCGCGAAGTTCATTTTCGGCGCCAAGAAGTAGGGCGGCATCGCATTTCCGGAAAGCCCCGTGCGCCTGCTGGCCGCGGGGCTTTTTTGCTGGCCGGGGTCCGGGCTTGCGCCCGGCGCGGCGCGCGCGGAATTTGTCGCGGTGGCCCCGCCCGCGCAGCTCCGCCGTCATGTCCTGCCTTGGAACCGGCCGCTGCCCGCGCAGGCGGCGGCGTGGCTGGCGCGCGATTGGGACGGCGCGGGCCCGCTTGATCTCGGCGGCACGCTGGTCGTCGTGCCGACGCGCCAGTCGGGCCGCCGGTTGCGCGAGGCGCTGGCGGAGCACGCGGCCGCGCGGGGCTCGGCCGTGCTCGCGCCGCGGGTCGTGCTTCCGGAGGATCTGCTCGTGGCTCCGGCGGGAGTGAAGACGGCGTCGCGCCTGGAGTCGCGCGTGGCGTGGAGCGGCGTGCTGCGGAGGACGGATCTGGAGGAGTTCCGCGCGGTTTTCCCGGTCGATCCTCCGGCGCGCGGCTTCGCCTGGGCCTCGCGGCTGGCGGAGCAGTTGCAGCATTTGCAGGCGACCCTGGCCGAGAACGGAGTGCGCTTGGGTGATGTGGCCCGCCGGGCGGAAAAAATCCTGCCCGAGTCCGAACGCTGGGAGCAACTGGCCGGACTGGAACGGCGCTACGATGTCGCGCTGGCGAAGCGCGGCCTGCAGGATGTCCACGCTGCGCACATCGGGTTCGCGCGGGAGCCGGCCGCTCCCGCCGGGATCGGGCGCATCGTGCTGCTGGCCGCGCCGGATCCGTGGCCGCTGGTGCTTCGGATGCTCGAAAAAATTTCCGCGGCGATGCCGGTGGACGTGGTGGTGTTCGCCCCGGAAGGAAGCGAAGCCGACGGGCTGTTCGATGACTGGGGCCGGCCGCGCGCGGAGGCCTGGAACAAACGGCCGCTCGAACTGCCGGACTTCGACACGCAGGTGCGGCTCTGCGCCGATGCGGCCGGGCAGGCGGAGTGCGTGACAGATCTGGCGCGGCGCTACGGCGCACCGCAGGGCTTGCTCGCGGTCGGAGTGGCGGATGCGGAAGTCGCGCCCGTGCTGGAACACGCGCTCCGCGGCGCGGGCCTGCCGGTGTTCAACCCCGCCGGACGGCTGCGCAGGCAGGACGGGCTGCACGCCCTGCTGGCGACGCTGGCCGCGCTGGCGCGCGAACCGGCGTTCGAGACGGTGCAAGCGCTGGCGCGCTGCCCGGACTTTCTCGCATGGTTGTCCGAGCGCGAGGGCGCCGGGTTTTCCCCGGCGGCGATGCTGCGGGAACTGGACGATCTGCATTCCCGGCATCTGCCGGCGACACTCGAGGCGGCGCAGGTGCATATGGCTCGCCGGCCGGCAGCTGCGGCGGCGCTGTCCGCCGCCGCGGAGTTGAGCGCGGCGCTCACGAAGGGCGTATTCCCGGATAATGTGTCCGCGGGACTTGGACTGTTGTTCGGCAAGCGGATGGTCGCGGGCGGCTCGCTCCTGGCGGAATCCGCGGAGGCGTGGATGGAAATCCTGCGCGAAATCGCCGTGGTGAGAGAAAATTCCCCCGGCCTGACGGACGCGGAATGGTGGGAGCTGGCGCTGGAGCAATTCGGAGACAACCGGCGGTTCGACGAACGCCCGGCGGGTGCGATCGACCTGCCCGGCTGGCTGGAATTGCTGTGGGAGGACGCGCCGCATCTCGTCGTCACCGGCTGCAACGACGGGTGCGTGCCCGAGGCCGTGGCGGGTGATGCGTTCCTGCCGGAGGCGCTGCGCGCCGTCTTGGGACTGAAGACCAACGAGGAGCGGTTCGCGCGCGATGCCTACATGCTCGCGGCGCTGGCGGCGGCGCGCGCGGAGCGCGGCCGGCTGGATCTGCTCGTGGGCAAGGTGTCGGCGGCGGGCGATCCACTACGGCCGTCGCGCCTGCTGCTGGCCTGCGACGACTCCGTTCTGCCGCGCCGGGTGGCGGCGCTGTTCCGTCCGGCCGCCGCGGTGAAACCGGCGCGGCCATGGCGCCGGGCCTGGCAACTGACGCCACCGGCGGTCGCGCCGCCCGCGCGCGTGTCGGTGACGGCGTTCCGCGACTATCTCCGCTGTCCGTTCCGTTTCTACCTGAAGCACGCACTGGGGATGGAGGCGGTCGATCCGCACAAGTCCGAGATGGACGCGCTGGACTTCGGCACGCTCTGCCATGTGGCGCTGGAGGCGATGGGCCGCGAGGCGGCGCTGCGCGATTGCGCGGACGAAGCGGTGCTGCGGGGGTTCCTGCTCGAGCGGCTCGACCGGCTGGCGCGCGACCGCTACGGCCGGGAGCAGGCGTTGCCGCTGCTGGTGCAGCTCGAGTCGGCCCGGCAGCGGCTGGCGCGCGCCGCCACGGTGCAGGCGGCGGAGCGCGCGGCCGGCTGGGTGATCGAGGAGGTGGAGAAAAAGTTCGAGCTGGCGCTCGGCGGCGTGACCGTGAGCGGCAAGATCGACCGGGTGGAACGCAACGAGGCGACCGGCGGGCGGCGCGTGCTCGATTACAAGACGTCCGACCGGGCGGTGACACCGCAGGCGGCGCATGTCCGCGCGGCGCGGCGCAACGGGGAAGACGCGCCTGCGTGGGCGCGGTTCGACTCCGGCGGGAAGGAGCTGATCTGGATGGACCTGCAACTGCCGCTCTACCTCGTGGCGCTGGCGGATGAAGCGGGGACGACGGTGGAAGCGGGATACTTCAACCTGCCGAAGGCGGTTGGTGAGACGGCGGTGACGGCTTGGGGCGGCTACGATGAAGCCTGGCGCGCGGCGGCGGTGCGCTGCGCTGAGGGCGTGGCCGGCGCGGTGGCGACCGGAATGTTCTGGCCGCCTGCCGAGGTGCCGGCGCGGGACGAGGAGGAGGCGTTTGCGGACCTGTTCCATCACGGCACCGCGGCGAGCGTGGAGTGGAGGGGCGCGCGATGAACCCGGCCGGACACGTGATGATCCTCGCCTCGGCGGGCTCGGGCAAGACCTACGCGCTGACCGGCCGGTTCATCGCGTTGCTGGCGCGCGGCGCGGCGCCGGAGCGGATCGCGGCGCTCACGTTCACGCGCAAGGCGGCGGGGGAGTTCTTCGACGAGATCCTCAAGAAGCTCGCGCGCGCCGCCGTGGACGAGGCCGCGGCGCGCAGACTGGCGGCGGAGATCGAGGCGCCCGAGATGGGGCGCGCGGACTGCCTGCGGATGCTGCGCATGATGACGGATTCGATGCACCGGCTGAGCCTCGGCACGCTCGACAGCTTCTTCGCGCGGGTGGTGCGGGCGTTCCCGCTGGAGCTGGGGCTCGGGGGGGACTTCGAAGTCATGGAGGAGCACGCGGCGCGGCTGGAGCGACGGCGCGTGCTGCGGCGGATGTTCGCGCACGGCGCGGGCGGCGGGGCGCGGCAGGATTTCATCGAGGCGTTCAAGCGCGCGACCTTCGGCACGGAGGAGAAACGGCTCGGGGCGCGGCTGGACGCGTTCCTCGACGAGCACGCCGAGGTGTATCTGGCCGCGCCGGAGGCCGCCTGCTGGGGCCGCGCGGAGCGCATCTGGCCGGACGGTTGCGCCTGGTTGGAGCCCGCGGACGGGAAACGGCGCGCGGAGGCGGCACAAAGACTGCGCGCGGCGCTGGCGTGGGCGACGTTCAGCGACGCGCAACGCGCCCGGTGGGCGGCGTTCTTCGCGGCGCTGGAGGAATGGGCGCCAGGAGCGCCGCTGCCCGGGCCGATGGCTTATGTGCTGGGCAACACATTCAAGGAGTGGCCGGCGCTGGCGGAGATCATGATCGAGCGGAAGAAGCTGCCGCTGTCGCGCGAGGCGGCGGAGGCGCTGCGCGCGCTGGCGGGCGGCATTGTCGGCGCGGAGCTGGCGCGGAGGCTGGAAGTCACGCAGGGGATTTACGCGGTGCTGTGCGGCTACGACGAGGTCTATGACCAGGCGGTCCGGCGCGGCGGGCGGCTGACGTTCGCCGATGTGCAGCGGCTGCTCCGGCCGGACACGCCGACCGGGGCGCGGGTGCTGTCGCGCGAGGCCGCGGAGGCGCGCCTGTTCATCGACTGGCGTCTCGACGCGCAGATCGAGCACTGGCTGCTGGACGAATTCCAGGACACGAGCTTCGGCCAGTGGAGCGTGCTGCGGAACCTGATCGACGAGGCGGTGCAGGATCCGGCGGGGAAGCGCAGCTTCTTCTACGTGGGCGATGTGAAACAGGCGATCTTCGCCTGGCGCGAGGGCGACGCGCGGCTGTTTCGCGAAATCTTCGAGCACTACAACCGCGCCGCGCCGGGGGCGATCCGCGAGGAGCGGCTCGACCGGTCGTGGCGGTCGGGGCCGCCGGTGATCGCGATGATGAACCGGGTGCTGGGCGACGCGGTGGCGTTGCGGGGGCTTTTCCCGGAGCCGGCGGCGGAACGCTGGTCGAAAGAATGGCGCGACCACGAGTGCGCGCAGCCGGAGCTGGGCGGATATGCGGTCCTGCGGCACGCCGCGGATCGGGAGGGAAGGTTCGCGGAGACGCTGCGGATTCTGACCGAAACCGGAGCGTTGCGGCGCGGCCTGAGCACGGCGGTGCTGGTGCAGAAGAACGACACGGCGGCGGAGCTGGCGGACTACCTGCGGCGCGAGGGCGGACTGCCGGCGGTGGCCGAGTCGGATCTCCACATCGGCACCGACAACCCCGTGAACTGCGCGCTGCTGGCGCTGTGCCGCGCGGCGGCGCATCCCGGTGACACCGCCGCGTGGGCGCACCTGCAGATGACGCCGTTGCGGGCGGTGCTCGAGGAGGAGGGATGCGGAACGCATGACGCCGCGGTGCGGCGCGTGCTGGGGGAGATCCACGAGCAGGGATTCGAGAAGGCGCTGGAAGGCTGGGCCGCGCGGCTGGAGCGGGCACTGGCGGCGGACGATGACTTCAGCCGCGAGCGGGTGCGTCAATTGACGGAGGCGGCGCGGCGGTTCGACGAGACGGGGAGCCGGGACGTGGCGGAGTTCGGCGAGTTCATCGCGCGTCATGCGGTGAGGGAGCCGGAGACGGCGGAGGTCGTGCGCGTGATGACGGTGCACAAGGCCAAGGGGTTGGGCTTCGATTTGGTGGTGCTGCCGGACCTGGAGGGAACCAAGCTGGCGGCGCGCCGCCGCGGGCTCGCGGTGCAACGCAACCCGGATCGGACGGTAGAGTGGGTGCTGGATCTGCCGCCGGAGATGTTCCATGTCCGCGATGAGACGCTGGCGGCCCATGTGGTGTCGGCCGAGGCCGACGCCTGCTACGAGGAACTGGCCGTGCTTTACGTGGCGATGACGCGGGCGAAACGCGCGCTGTATGTGATCACCGAGCCGGTCGGTTCGTCGAAGTCGCATAATTTCCCGCGCCTGCTCCAGGAGGCGCTCGGGGAAGAGTGGGAGGCGGGTGACGAGAAATGGTTCGAGAAGATCAAGCCGCCTGTCGGCGGCTCGCTGGCCGAAGCCGGATTGCCCATGCTGGAGCCCAGCGGCGACATCGGGGTGCGGCGTCGGGAGGCGCATACACCTTCGAGTGCGCGCGAGAACCGGGTGTCCGCGAGACGGCTTTTTGCCTTGGGGGAGGGGGACGCGGCAGGTTTCGGGCGCTCAGTGCATGCATTGCTGGCCCAAGTGGAGTGGTTGGACGCAGATGGCGTGGCGTTTTGGGCGCGCGCCTGGCGCGGGCAGGGCATCGCAGCGGAAGAGGCTTTGGCCTGCTTGCGGGCCGGGTCGCTGGCCGGAGTGTGGACGAAACCGACGGCAACGGTTCAGGCGGAAGTGTGGCGCGAGCGGGCCTTTGAGGTGGTGCTCGATGAGGTGTGGGTCAGCGGAACCTTCGATCGCGTGCGAATCGAGAGGGATGCCCGGGGGCGGATTTGCCGGGCCAAAGTATATGACTTCAAAACTGACCGGGGGGGAGGGAGCGGCACCGAAGAGGCGAAACAAACGGCCCGGCACGTGCCGCAACTGAATCTCTACCGGCGGGCCTTGGCGCGGCTGACGGGATTGGCTGAAAGTGAGGTGGAGGCGGAAGTGATTTTCACCGAGACGCGGAGTCGCTTCCGCGTGCCGTCGAGAGTCTAAAATGTGCTTTACAGCGACTGTGGTGAGCAGCACGGTGCGTCTCTAACACTCTATCATTATGGGAAATCTGAAGAAAAAGCGCCGTCTCAAGATGTCGAAACACAAGCGCCGGAAACGCCTCAAGGCCAACCGCCACAAGAAGCGCACTTGGCAGAAGTAAGGTTCGTTCAGAGCCTGCGCCGAATTGCCCGCCCGTCACGAGAGTGGCGGGCTTTGTTTTGGCTGCTGAGCACCGCGATAGTAAAAGACTGCTTAAGCCAAGAACTGAATGATGGTTGCGGATTTTTTGGACTTGTCATGCCAGTGGTTGGACTCATATCCACCCATCCCGCAACTTATTCCTTGGTCTGCCTAATCGATGTGCTAGGAATGTCATTCCGGGCGCAAAGAGGAGCTGGCCCGGACGCACACTACTCACCAGCACCCCCAGATGATCTTCGCCAAAAAGACCAAGGGCTACTGCGCCGAATTCGGCGACCAGTCCATCCGGGTGGCACGGTTGTCCCAGTTCGGAGCGCCGGTTGTGGTCGAAGCGCTTAAGGAGTTTGCCGCCGAAGACGCCGGCGGTGTCAACGAGTGGTTCAAGCTGGCGGAAGGCAAGGGGCCCACCGGGCTGGCGCATACTTATTGCGGCATCTATCCGGCCAAGCGGCTGGTGCGCCGCCAGACGCTGGACGGCAAACGCCTCAAGGAGCCGACGTATTTCAACGAGCTGTTCACCCAGCAGTTCCGCATTGAGCCCGAGAAATACACGATGATGACGCTCAATTCGGGCGATGGGAGCGAATACGACGCCACCAAGGCCACGCAGAAGGAAGTCCTGTTCTGCGGCCTGCCCGGGGATGAAATTGTTGCCACGCAAGATCGCATGCTGGAGCGCGGCATCTACCCGGAGCGGCTTGAGTTGGGCACAGTGGCCCTGCTCGGCGCGCTGGTGAACTACCTGAAGTTCACCCAAAGCCGGACTCCGCTGCTGCTGCTCGAGATGGGAGATGAGAACATCCAGAGTTTCATCCTGAGCGCCGATGGCGTCGATATTTCGCGTCCCATCCCCAGCGGTGTCGCCGCGATGATCCCCCTTGTGCAGAAAGAGCTGGGGCTGAAGGACGAGGAATCCGCCAAGAAGCTGTTTTATTCCAACACCTTCGACTTTACCAGCATGGGCGGCACGCTGGTCAAAAAGCTCCTGAAAGAGCTGCAGTCGTCCATCGGTTTCTACGAAGTGCAGACCGGCCAGTCCATCGGCAATGTGCTCTGCACTCAGTTGCCGGCCAGCCTGTGCTGGATCAGCAGCACCATCGCCTCCTCCCTGGGCGTGACACCCTTCAAGGCCGACATCGGCCCCTGGGTGGACTCGCTCAACATCAAACTAGCCGACGGGGTCGCCCCCAACCCCTTCGACGAACAATGGATGGGGCTCTTCGCCCTCATCGCCTCCTACGACCAACATGGCACTGCAGCTCCTGAGGAAAAAAAGTGACGCCGGGCCCGTAGCGGCGCCCCTGTGGCATCCTAATTTCCGCAACTACGAAAGGTTGCCGGACACGAAGGTCGTGCGCACCACGTTCTTCGTGAACACGGCGGCCATCGCGATCGCCGCCGGACTGCTCCTGTGGACGGGCTACCGCGAGCTGCAGATCAAGAACCTCGGGGCGCAGATTGCCGACTCCCAGTCCCAGATTGACAGCAAGGCCAAGCAGTATGCCGACGCCAAGCGCCTCAGCCAGGTCTTCGCCGACCAGGAAAAGAAGATCCAGGAGGCGGTGACTTTCTCCGCGCAGTCCCTGTCGCCGACCGATTTCATCATCAACCTCGGCCGCACCCTGCCGAAGGACATCGCGGTTGAATTCGTGGACATGCGGTTCGCACACACCGGCGGCCCGTCCATCGTTCTGCGCGGCATCGCCGCCGGTCCGTCCCAGACAGCCACCGGCGCCGCCTCGGCCTACGTGGATGTCTTCCGCACCGATCCTGCTTTCGTGGCCACGATCGCCAATGCGGAAATCACCACGGTCAACCGCGACGTTTCCCGCGGCGTCGTCACCTTTGAAATCGTTCTGAAATTGAAAGTGCCGGGCAAGGAGGGCAAATCATGACCGGCGCCGATCTCATGGTCTTGATCAAGAAGCACCCGACGGGTTTCGGGGCGCTGCTGGTCTGCTTGATCTGCGGTGGTTTGATTTATTACCGCGGGGGCGAGATTTCGGCCCGGATCCGAGCCGGCGACGAGAAGGCCCAGGAGGCCTCCACCGTGCTGTCCAACGTCAGCAATTCCGTCAATCTGCCCGAGCAAACCGAGGCGCTCCAGGCGGCGGCAAAGGAGCTTGAATCGCGTCTGGTCCGCCCCACTTCGATCGCGCTCAACCTTCAGTATTTCTACAAGATGGAGTCCGAGGCCGGGGTGAAGATCCTCGATGTCCGGCAGAACTACAACCCCAACGCGCGCGCCAACGTCCGCGGCCCCGCCACCGCCTTTGTGCCCGTCCCCTACGTCGTGTCCGTCCAAGGCACCTTCGGCCAGACCTTGCTCTTCCTGAAGAAGATCGAGGCCGGCCAGCACATCACGCGTTTCTCCAACGTGACTTTCACGAAGGCCGGCGGATCCGATAGCGGTGACGGATTGGACCTGATGACGCTTTCCCTCAACGTCGACATCCTCGGCCAGCCATGAAGACCACGACCCGTCACGCCCTGATTCGCGGTTTGCTCGCCCTTCTTCTGGCGGGTTCAGCCGCCGTCGGCTTCGCGCAGGTGGCCCCTCCCGCCAAACGGGAGGCCACGGTCGCCGCCGCCCGAAAATTGCTCGAACCCAAGGATGCGACGCTCCCGGCCAAGGTGGCCGATCCGTTCCATCCCGGCAACTTCGGTTCGACCGCCGCGCAGACTCAGACGACTGGCGGCGAGCAGACTGTTTCCGATGGCGGCGCTTCGCAGACGGACGGCCAGCGCTCCGGCCGGGGCCTGCTGGTGACCATCGCCAATTCCATCAAGCCCAGCGGCTATTTCGTCATCGGCGGCTCGCCGACCCTCGTCTTCGGTCAAAAGCGGGTCAAAGCCGGCGAGTTCCTGACTATAAACTTTGAAGGCAAGGACTATAACCTAGAAGTCACCGCCATCGACCGCACCTCCTTTACCCTGCGCCTCAACAACGAGGCCTACACCCGGCCCATCAAATAAGGACTTACCATGAGCACACGCCTCCTCCTCACCGCGCTCTGCGCCCTCGGTCTCGCTGCCCGTTCTTGGTCGCAGGAAACGCCACCTCCGGCGGAACCCGCCGCCCCCGCCCAGCCGGCGGCCACCATCGAGGGCGCCGCGCCCGGCGCCGGCTCGGCGAGCCGCGACCGCGACACCCTCTCGGTGGATTTCCCCGATGAGGACATCAAGACCATCCTCCGCAACGTCGCCGACCTCTTCGAGCTCAACCTCGTTGTCCCCGACACCCTCGCCGGCAAGACCTCCATCAAGCTCCGCGACGTCACCTGGCGCCAGATTTTCACCGTTGTTCTCTCGCCCGTCGGCTACAGCTACATCGAGGAGGGCAACATCATCAAGGTCGTCTCCAACGAGTCGCTCCTGCAGGAGCCCACCACCACCGACGTCATCATCGTCAACAACGCCAAGGCCGCTGATCTCGTGCCCACCATCCAGGTGCTCGTCGACTCCGCCGCCGGCGGCAAGATCGTCGTCGACGCCCGCAGCAACGCCCTCGTCATCACCGAGCGCCCCTCCCGCATGGGCCGCATCAAGCAGACCATCGAGGCCCTCGACAAGGCCACCGCCCAGGTGATGATCGAGACCAAATTCGTCGAGGTCACCGATCGCGACGTCCGCAACATCGGTGTCAACTGGGCCTCGCTGCAGGGCATGCAGTTCGGCGTCCGCGGCATCAGCCAGAGCTTCACCCGCAGCCGCGGCCAGTCCGGCAACGACGGCTCCACCACCAACAACGCCACCGGCACCAGCAACAGCACCAGCAACAACTCCGGCACGACCAACAGCACCAGCAACAATCAGAACAACAACAGCACCAACACGGTCACCAACCCGGTCACCACCACCACCACCACCAATACCCCGGCCAGCACCTCCACCACCACCAGCACGGTTGTCACCGGCACGACCCCCTCCACGACCAACACCACGACCACCTCGTCCGGCCAGCAGAACACGGCCACCACGGTGACCAACACCAACACCGCCACCACCGGCTCGGACACCTCGCGCACCGGCCTCACCAGCAGCGGCACCACCGGTTCGACCACGACCACCGCCGGCACCACCGCCTCGACCGCCATCACCAACCTGCTCGGACTCACCAACACCGACAGCACCAACCGCGTCGCCTCGGCGGTGTTCTCGTCCTCCGACTTCAACATCATCCTCTCCGCGCTCAAGACCTACAGCGACATCAAGCTCGTCTCCAACCCGACGGTCGTGACGCTCAACAACACCGAGGCGTTCATCAACATCGGCGAGGAATTCCCGATCCCGAACTACACCTACAACGCCGAGCGCGGCGCCTTCGAGGTGTCCGGGTTCACCTACAAGCCCATCGGCGTCATCCTGAAGGTCACTCCGCAGGTCAACGCCCAGGGCCTCATCAAGCTCACCGTCGAGCCCGAGGTCAGCCAGCGCACCGCCGACACCAGCTTCGGCGGCGCCGGCGGCGCGAGCATCCCCGTCATCGCCACCCGCAAGGCCAAGACCTACGTCCAGTTGCAGAACGGCTTCACCATGGGCATCGGCGGCCTCATCACCACCAGCCGCAACCACGGCGGCAGCAAGGTGCCCCTGCTCGGCGACATCCCCGGTCTCGGCAAGCTCTTCTCCTCGAAGTCGGTGAATGACCAGGCGACGAACCTGCTGATCTTCCTCACCGCCAGCACGGTCAGCGCCGATGGCGCCGCGCCGGAGGACGTCTTCGATCCGAACGCCATCCAGGCCGTCGGCGGGCTTAATGCCGAGAACCTGCCCGGTCAGCGGGCACGCAAGTAATCCGCCCGCGCACGCTCGCGGCGCCTTTTCCGGCCGGTCCCGCCGATGCGGGACCGGTCTTTTTGTTTACCACCACCCGCTCACGAAGCCCTGGGCGCATTTGATCGCGAGCACCCCGAGGTTCTTGGCTGCGTGCGCCGCCACGCACGGCAGCAGCGAGTGGCGCGGGTTGAGCGGCATGAAGCGCACGAAATAGAACCACAGCGAGCCGGCGAACACCGCCCCCGTGCTGAACCACGCCTTCGTGCCGCCGCGCCAATGCAGCGCACCCTCGCTCCATTCCCACAGGAACGGATGCAGCAGCGCGAAGACCGCCGAGGCAGCCACGATGCCGCCGACGAGAAATGTCCGGCCCCGCCCGGTCGCCACGAGATAGCCGCGGAAGATCAGCTCCTCCACGCAGGCCGCCGCCAGCGTGTAGAGTCCGAAAAGCACGGTGATGCGGCTCTGTTCGCCGCTGATGCCCAAGGCGTGTTCCCCCCAGGTTTCCGCTCCGAGCAGCACCAGCGCACCCGCCGCGGCCAGCACCGTTGCCGCGACCGGCGCGGGCGTCGCTCCGGGCAGCGCCCGCTCCGGCGGCGAACCCCGTCCGGTGGCGCGATAGTCGTCGAGCCACCATTTCGCCACCATCAGGGCGGCGGCGATCATCAACAACAGCAGAAGCGGCTGGTCCTGACCCATGCCGTTAAGGAACTTTATCGCACCCATCACAGGCAAGACTGGCTTGAGTATTTGTTAGCCATTTTGCCTGCCGGAAGTAGTCTGCCCGTTGTCATGCCAGCTTCGCCGGACTTCGCCGCCATCTTCCAGCCGCTCGCGCCCCACCTGGCCGCGCTCGACCGGTTCCTGCTGGAGCAGGTGGATCGGTTCGAGCCGGAAATCCGCGACATGGCGGCGTATTGCCTCGAAACCAGCGGCAAGCGCCTGCGCCCGTCACTGGTCTTCCTGAGCGGATGGACCGGAGAGGGCGATGTCCGGCCCGACATCGTGCGCGCCGCGGCCGTGGTCGAGATGGTGCATCTCGCCACCCTCGTGCATGACGACATCATGGATGCCGCCGAGATCCGGCGCAACCGCCAGACGGTCGCGCGCACCCTCGGACCCGAGGCCGCGGTGCTGCTCGGCGATGCCCTGTTCTCGCAGGCGCTGCATGTTGCGTCCCAGTTTTCCACCACCGCGGTCTGCCTTGCCGTATCCGAGTCCACCCGCCGTGTCTGCTCCGGTGAAATCATGCAGACGCTCCGGCGGCATGACATCAATCTGACCCTGGCCGAATACCGCCGCATCATCGATCTGAAGACGGCCGAGCTCTTCCGCGTGTCCTGCTACCTCGGCAGCAGCCTCACCGGCAGCCCGGCCGCGTGCGTGCAGGCGGTCGAGCGGTTCGGCCGGCATCTGGGCGTGGCCTACCAGATCTACGACGACCTCGTGGATTTTCTCGGCGAGGAGCAGCGCATCGGCAAGACCCTCGGCACCGACCTTGCGACGGGAAAGCTGACGCTGCCGTTGATGCTGCTGCTCGAGCGCCTGCCGGAGGCCGAGCGCAGCGGATTGCAAAGCGCCCTGCGCGAGGGCGTCCCGTTCAGCCTGGCGGCCAGTTCCCAGCGCATGCGCGATCTCGGCATCGCCGAGGCGGTGGTGACGGCAATAGAGGCCGAGCTGACCGCCGCCCGTGCCGCGGTGTCCGGTTTCACGGCCCATTCACAAGTGCCTCTGCTCCTGCCGCTCTGTGACCTGCTGGCCGCGCAGGTGGCCGCGCTCCACAAGCCGGTTGCCGCCTAGGCACAAGACCCCGGCACTGTTTCCTTGCTTGGAGCCGGGCCGGGGATAACCTGCCTGTTCACCGGCACCGATGAACCTCGCCAAGGTATTTTCCAAGACCCTGGTGGCCTCGCCTGAGCGGAAGCAGGAGGCCGATTCGGACTATGCCATCGTCAGACAGGTGCAGGCGGGCGACGTGGCGGCCTTCGACAAGATCATCCTCAAATACCGCGAGCGGCTGTTCGGCATCATTTACAATCTGACTTCGAACCGCGAGGACACCGCGGATTTGGTGCAGGAGGCCTTCATCAAGGCCTTTCAGTCCATCAATCGTTTCCAGGGGCAAGCCTCGTTCTTCACTTGGCTTTACAAGATTGCGGTCAACAACGCCCTGACGCACCTGCGGAAAAACAAGCTGCGCACTTTTTTCAGCTTGGAGAGGCTTCAGGAGGAGCCTTTCAACGCGGAAATCGTTGCCAAGCTTACGGATAAAACAGGAGGCGACCGCGATGCCTACCTGCGGGAACTTCAGGAAAAATTGAACGAGGCGATGCAAAAACTGTCTATCAAGCATCGCACTGTCATCACCTTGTTCGAAATTGATGGACTCAGCCACGCCGAGATTGCCGACGTCATGGAATGTTCGGAAGGCACCGTGCGCTCCCGGCTGCACTATGCGAAGCAATTCCTGCAGGGTGAACTGAGTCGCTACCTCCGCTGATTTTTCATGCTGCCCAACGACCCCCAATCCCGCGTCACCCTTGAGGATCTGATTCATCTCAAGCGCGCGGAGCGTCCGGAGCTTGGGTTCTGGACGCGCTTCGAGCACGAACTGCGTGAGAAGCAACTGGCCGCCCTGCTCGAAAAGCGGACGTGGTGGCATGGGCTGACCCGTGCGATCGCCCGCCATGCCTACATTCCTGCCGGGGCAGCTGCTGCGCTCGCGTTCGGGCTCATCACGTTCCGCCAGTATTCGCCGTCACCCGTCGCACAGGAGCGCGAAGACGGCCCGCGCGTGATGGCTGACAAGCCGGTTGCCCGGCCCGCCGCCGTGCTTGAGAATCACGCGGCGATGCCGCAGGACTTGCCCGCAGCCGAATCTCGCGAGGAACCGCTGGTTGCCGAGCCCGTCGTCACTGCCACGATGGTGGCCAGCACCGTGCCACAGGATGTCTCCGAGATGATCCCTTGGAGCGCGCCGCGGACCGAAAATTCGCCTTCCGCCCGCTCCATCGCCGCCACTCTGGCCCGGCTGGAGCAGACCGAACCCGAATTGCTCGAGGCCGCGCTCAACGGCCGCAACGCGCAACCGGCCCGCGTGCAGTCCGCGTCTGTGCGTCCCCCGGTTGAGCTCGCTTCCATCACCATGAATCCGCCCCGCAGCAGCAGCCGGCTGCTGGCCGGTTACAACGAGCGTGAGTTCGCTCCCGAGCCCACCGCGCCCGACCTCGTCCGCGAGCGCCTCGCCCGTCGTCTGGCCGACACGGAGCTGCTGGACCAGATTCGCCGTCTCGATCTGAAGGGCAACCGGGTTTCGCTGAAATTATAAGTCAGTCGGCCTGCACCTCTGCCTCTGGCTCGCGCTCAACGGGCCATTTTGTTTTCCAATCGCGGAGGTCTCCGCCTTCATTTCCCTGCATGGCGGTGGTTCAATCCAGTTTGACCATGCACACCGGTTCTCGCGGCACCCACGGGATCACCGATGGAGTGGCGCGGGCGCTGGCGCAAGGCGGCCTGAAGCACGGCGTAGCGACCCTCTTCTGCCGTCACACGAGTTGCTCGCTCGTCATCATGGAGAATGCCGATCCGTCGGCCCGCCGCGATCTCGAGGCCTGGCTCGACCGGCTCGTGCCGGAGGACGATCCGCACTTCACCCACACGCGCGAGGGGGCCGACGACATGCCGGGCCACATCAAGATGGCCCTCACCCGCACGAGCGAGAGCGTGCCCTTCACCGCCGGCCGGTTGCAGCTCGGCACCTGGCAGGGCATCTTCCTCTGGGAGCACCGGCGGGCGCCGCACACCCGCGAGATCCTGCTGACCTTCGTCGGAGAGTGAGGATTATTTTTCGGCCACGCAGATGCCGCAGATGTCGGTGAAGAAGTCGTTGCCCTTGTCGTCCACCAAGATGAACGCCGGGAAATCCTCCACCTCGATCCGCCAGACCGCCTCCATGCCGAGCTCGGGAAATTCAAGCTGCTCGACCTTCCGGATGTTGTCTTGGGCGAGGATGGCGGCCGGGCCGCCGATGCTGCCGAGATAGAAGCCGCCGTGTTTCTTGCAGGCGTCGGTCACCGCTTTGCTGCGGTTGCCCTTGGCCAGCATGATCATAGAGCCGCCGTGCGACTGGAACAAGTCCACGTAGGAATCCATGCGGCCGGCGGTGGTCGGCCCGAACGAGCCGGAGGCGTAGCCGGCCGGCGTCTTGGCCGGGCCGGCGTAATAGACCGGGTGCTGCTTGATGTAGTCCGGCAGGCCCTCGCCGGCGTCCAGCCGCTCCTTGAGCTTCGCGTGCGCGCTGTCCCGGGCGACGATCATCGGACCGGTCAGCGAGACGCGGGTGGTCACGGGATGCTTCGACAGCACGGCGAGGATCTCCTTCATCGGCCGCTCGAGGTCCACCTGCACGATGCCGTTGTCCTTGAACGCCCGCTGCTCCGCCGGGATGAACCGCCCGGGGTTCGGCTCCATCTTCTCCAGAAACACCCCTTCCTTTGTGATCTTCGCCTTGATGTTGCGGTCGGCGCTGCATGACACGCCCATGGCCACGGGGCAGCTCGCCCCGTGCCGCGGCAGGCGGATCACCCGCACGTCGAGCGCGAAATACTTGCCGCCGAACTGCGCGCCGATCTTCGATTCCTGGGCGATCTTCAGCACCTTTTCCTCCATCGCGAGGTCGCGGAACGCCCGGCCGTGCTCGTTGCCGCTGGTGGGCAGCGCGTCGAGATACTTGGTCGTGCCGAGCTTCAGCGTCTTCATGCATGCCTCGGCGCTCGTGCCGCCGATGACAAACACGAGATGGTAGGGCGGGCAGGCGGCGGTGCCCAGCAGTTGCAGCTTCTCGGTGAAGAACTTCTCGAGGTTGGCCGGCGTGAGCAGCGCGCGCGTCTCCTGGAAAAGGAACAGCTTGTTGGCCGAGCCGCCGCCCTTGGCCACGAAGAGGAACTCGTATTTTGCCCCCTCCGTCGCATGCAGGTCGATCTGCGCGGGCAGGTTGGTGCCGGTGTTCGCCTCCTTGAACATGTCCAGCGGCGCCACCTGCGAGTAGCGCAGGTTCTCCTTCGTGTAGCACTCGTAGACGCCCTTCGCCAGCCACTCGGAGTCGTTGGAGCCTGTCCAGACCTGCTGGCCCTTCTTGGCGAAGATGGCGCAGGTGCCGGTGTCCTGGCACATCGGCAGGATGCCCTTGGCGGCGATCTCGGCGTTCTTCAGCAGGGTCAGCGCCACGTAGCGGTCGTTCTTCGAGGCTTCGGGATCCTGCAGGATGGTGGCGACCTGTTCGAGGTGCTTTGTGCGCAGAAAAAAATTGGTGTCGTGGAACGCCTCGCGCGCCAGCCAGGCCAGAGTCTCGGGCGTGATCTTCAGGATTTCCTTCCCCTCGAAGGTGGCGGTCGACACGCCCTCCTTGGTCAGCAGGCGGTAATCCGCCTCATCGGCGCCGAGGGGCAGGGGATCCTGATACACGAAGGGGGGCGTGGGCATGGCCTCAACCTAGCCCGGAGCAGCGCGATGACAAGCCGCGGCGGGCTGGACGTGCGCTCCTATTACCACCTTTTGCCGCCGGTTGAAGCCCGGCTACAGCATCTTGAGCTTGGGCAGATCCTGCACGTCGATGTAGCCCGCCGGCCGGCCACGGGCGTCGAGCGCGAAGAGGTCGGAAATCTTGAATTGCTGGAAGATCTTCAGTGCCTCCACCGCCAGCGCGTCGGCGGCCACCGTCTTGCCGCCGCGGGTCATGACTTCTCCCACCGGTTTCTGCAGGAAGACCGGTCCGCCGTTCAACGCGCTGCGCCGGAAGTCGCCGTCGGTGAACACGCCGGTCAGCCTGCCCTTCGCATCCACCAGTGCCACCGCTCCGGCCTTGGCCCGCGTCATGGCGAAGATGGCTTCCTGCACGGTGGTCTTCTTCTCCTTCAGCACCGGACAGGCCTCGCCCTTCCGCATGATGTCCTTCACGCGCAACAAAAGCGTCAGGCCGAGTGTCCCGGCGGGATGGAATTTCGCGAAATCCTCCCGCGTCAGCCCGCGGCTCTCCAGCAGCACCATGGCCAGCGCATCGCCCAGCGCCAGCGCCGCGGTCGTGCTCGCGGTCGGGGCCAGCGCCAGCGGGCAGGCCTCGCGCGGGGCGGAATAGACCAGCCGGTAGTCCGCGCCGCGCGCCAGCTCGCTGTCGGCCGTGCCGGTCAGCGCCATGGTTTTCAACCCGAACTTCTCGAACAACGGCAGCAATCGCAGCATCTCGGGCGTGGCCCCGCTGTTGCTCAGCAGCACGGCCAGGTCGCCCGCCGCGCACAGCCCGAGATCGCCGTGCAGCGCTTGGGTCGGGTCGAGGAAGCACGAGGGCACGCCGATGCTGTTGAACGTGCCTGTCAGCTTCTCCGCGATGTGCGCGTTCTTCCCCACGCCGGAGAAGACCACCTTGCGCCCGGCGGCGACTGCCGCTTCGACCGCGCGCGCGCCCTTTACGAAGTCTCCGTTCAACACTTTGGCGGTCGCCTCCAGCGCCTCCCGTTCGATGGCCAGGCACTGGCGCGCCTTGGCGAGGATGGATGGGTCGGAGAGGGGCATCTAAATCTTGTGTTGGAAAATCGCCGGCGCAAACCTACCGGCCGGACCTGCCCGTTCAACCACTTTCCCGCCGTGCGTCATGTCTCCCGTCTCTGCCGCCTGCTGCCGCTGTTTGCGGCGCTGCTGTTGCTCGCGGGTTGCCCGGATGTCGGTCGCCGCACCTACGCCACCGAACTCGACGAGCCGGCATTCCGTCAGGCACAGTCCCTGATGAAGTCCGGTCGCCGGCAGGAGGCGCTGACCGCCTTCCTCAATGTCATCGAAAAACGCGGCAACGACGCGCCCGAGTCGCACCTAGAGGCCGGCCTGCTCTACCTGCAGCACATCAACGACCCGCTCGCCGCCATCTACCACTTCAAGAAATACCTCGCCATCCGCCCGAACAGCCCGCAGGCCTCGCTCGTCCGGCAGCGGATCGACTTCGCCGTCCGCGAATTCGCCAAGACGCTGCCCGCGCAGCCGCTGCCCACGCAATTCGAGCGCATCGACCTGCTCGCCAAGATCGACCGGCTCCAGCGCGAGAACGAGGACCTCAAGCAGCAGCTTGCCGACCTCAAGGCCGGCCGGCTTGAAGCCCTGCCGCTCACCGGCGCCGGCGGCGCCTTGCCCGCAGGATCCGAGCCGGCCGGCGGCGCGCTGTTCGATTCACCCGCCGACAGCATCCCGACCGTGAGCACCCGCCCGCAACCTCCCGTCGTCCGCACTGCGCCCCCGGCTGCCGCCGTGACCACCGCCCCGAAGCAGGCGGAGCAGAAAGCGGCGCCTCCTCCCGCCCAGCCCAACCGCGCCGCCCGCACGCATGTCGTCCGGCAGGGCGACACGCTCTACAAGCTCGCCGACCAGTATTACCGCGACAAGTCGCGCTGGCGCGACATCTTCGCCGCCAACCGCGATGTGATGAAGTCCGAGACCGACCTCAAGATCGGCATGACGCTCAAGATACCGTGACATGCCGCGCAATCTTCCGCCCGGGATTTTCACCATCCGCGGCCTCATGGGGGTCTGCCATCTGCTGGTGGACGAGCGCGGAGAGACCGTCCTGATCGACACGGGGCTGGTGGGGGAACCGATGCAGATCCGTTGGATATTCCGGCGGCTGGGACTGCAACCATCATCGCTCAAGGCCATTCTCCTGACGCACGGACATATCGATCACGTCGGCAACCTCGACTGGGTCAGGCGCTGGAGCGGGGCGCCCGTTTATGCGCATCCGCTCGAGGCGGCCCATATTGCCGGCACCTATCCCTATGAAGGCATGGCCCGCTGGTGCGGCCGGATGGAGCGGATCGGCTACCATTTGATCCGCTATCGTCCCGGTCGGATCGACCGTCACATTGCCGACGGGGAGCTGCTGCCATTCTGGAGCGGACTGCGGGTCGTGCATCTGCCGGGGCACACGCTCGGCCACTGCGGCTATTTCAGCGAAAAGCACGGATTGCTTTTCAGCGGCGACCTTTTTGCCAGTTATTTCTTCAACGTCCATCGGCCACCGCCCATCTTCAACGCTGCGCCGGAACTGATACCCGGCAGCATGCGGCGCGTCCTTGCCCTCGATCCGCGGCTCATGCTGCCGCAGCACTACGACGTGGCCGACGGCCTTTTGCACCGGCGGCGTTTCGACGCCCTCTGCCGGCGCGTGCTGGACTAGGATTGGGTCAGCGCCTGACGCAGCGCGCGTGCTTCGGCGAGCAACTCCTGCGCGGCGGCGATTGTGTCCGCCGGTGCCGGGGTGGCGGTTGTATCGGTGGCGTCGGAGTGCGGATCGTCGGGATCGCCGAGACCGGCCTGGCGGAACTTGCGGAGCCGCTCGAGGATGAGATCGCGGATGCCCTCGGCATTCTCCACGCCGTGGAACACGCCGGAGTGCAGCGAGGATTCCCCGTGATAGGCCTCGCTCGATTCGCCGCCGCCGCCGGCGGACTGCACCTTCACGTCGGCCAGCCCGAGCAGCCGTTGCAGCGGCCCCTGCGTGACCACGACCTGCTGGAGGTTGGCGAAGCTCATCGTGGATTCCAGCACGGTGGTGATCCCGGAGCGGATCCGCAGGCTGCGGTCGGTGACGATATACCACCGCTGCTCGTAATCGAGCCGCACGATCGCGTAGGTGATCGGGATCTGCACGAGATAGACCAGCACGCCTGCGTATTCGACGAGGCTGATCAGAGGGAACACCCACCAAGGCGAGCGTTCCACGAAACGGCCCAGCCGCGCCTTCGCCCGCTCCTTGGCGGCCTCGCGGTTTTTCGACGATTTCTTCTTGGTGACGGTCTTCTCCGGTTCCGCCTCCACCGGCGGGCTCACTTCCGCCGGTTCGGGGGGCGCGTTCTTCCTCGCTGCGGCCAGCGCCGCCTCCGCGGTCGCGGCCTTGCGCGCGCTGTCCCTGACGGTGTCGGCCACGCTCTCCACCTTGGCGAGAAACCAGAGCGAAACGACGATGCCGATCAAGGCGCCGACTTGGCCGACACCCCAACCGGCAAGCTTCAGTTTGTAGAAATTCCGTCCGGCGCGGAACACCCGCACCGAATCGGGCGCGCCGGCCGGCGGCGCGGGCTCATGCGGCACGCGCAGCCAACGCAGGACGAGGTCGCGGATGCGGTCAAACATCGCCGGTCGGTTTGCGCGCTCCCAAGACGAGCCGGGTTTCGCGCAGCTCGCGGGCGACCTCGCGCAACGCGGCGGCCAGCTCGGCCTCCTGTCCGGTCGCAGCGGGCGTGGCGGGCTTGTGTGCGGGATCCTTCACGCCGCGCATCCGGTCGTAGAGGAAGTCGCGCACGGCCTCGAACTCCTTGAGCCCCTCCAGCGACATCTCCGCGCTCGAGCTGCCGCTGGCGGTCTGGATGAGCACGCGGGCGAGGCCGAGCCAGCGTTCGACGAAGTTGGAGCGCAGGTGGATGTCCTGGATGCGCGCGTAGTTCACGATCGTCTCCTTGCGGAAGAGGATGCCCCAGCGCATCGAGATGCCCTCGTCGGTGAACTTGTAGCGCATCGTGTGGTAGCGAAAATACGCCGGCAGGATCAGGAACGGGAACGCCGGCGGGAACACCAGGCAGCACAGCACGTAGTAGGTCCACAGGCTCTTGTCCGGCTGTTCGATGGCCAGGATGGCTTTTTCGTCCACAAGGTTCACGGCGGACAGGAAACCGGACTGCCAAGCCCGGCGCAAGCGCCGGGTCGTGGGAAAGCAGAACCCCGATTGTAGGGCGGCATCGCCACCATCTCGATTGGTGGTATCCGGCTTCGGGACGGGCTCTGAGCGCGTCCGGAGGCCGCGCTCCACCTTTGCCGATTCGAGCCCGTCTTACCTCAGCGCCTGCTCCAGGTCGGCAATCAGGTCGTCGGCGTCTTCGAGTCCGACTGAGAGGCGCAGCAAGTCGGTGGGTGCGGGCGTGCCGGCGCCCTCCACGCTGGCGCGGTGCTCCAGCAGGCTCTCGACGCCGCCGAGCGAGGTCGCTCGCTTCCAGAGTTTCGTCTTCGCCGCGACGGCGATGGCGGCCGATTCGCCGGCCTTCACCCGGATCGAGAGCATCCCGCCGAAGCCGCCTTTCATCTGCTTGGCCGCCACGGCATGCCCTGCGGCGGAGGGGAGACCCGGGTAAAGCACGGCTGTGACCCGCGAGTGCTTGGAAAAATGCTCTGCGATCCGCCGGGCGGAACCGCACTGCCGCTCGACCCGCACGAACAGCGTCCGCATCCCGCGCAGCAACAGCCACGCCTCGAAGGTGCCGGGGATGTTGCCGGCGTGCTTCCGCACGGCCTTGATCCGCTGCCAGTGCTCGTCGTCCTTGGCGGTGACGAGCGCTCCGGCCACGAGGTCGGAGTGGCCGTTGAGATACTTGGTGGCCGAATGCATCACGAGGTCCGCGCCGAGGATGATCGGCTGGGTGAGCACAGGCGTGGCGACGGTTGAATCCACTGCCAGCCGGGCGCCGGCTTGGTGAGCGATGTCCGCGGCGGCGGCGATGTCGGTGACGGTCCAGAGCGGGTTGGCCGGGGTCTCGATCCAGACCAGCCTGGTCTTCCCGGATTGGACGGCGCGGGCGAGGGCGTCGAGGTCCGAGGTCTCGACGAGCTCGATCTTCAGCCCCCATTCGGAGGCGTGGCCGAGCAACCAGTTCCGGAGGCCCCAATACATCACCTTGGGCGCGACGACATGGTCGCCGGGCTTGAGCGAGAGAAAGACGGATGTGGCTGCGGCCATTCCTGAACTGAAGAGTGCGGCGGCCGCACCCTGCTCGAGGTGCGCCAGCAGCGCCTCGGGCTGGTCGAAGGTCGGATTGTCGGCGCGGGCGTAGGAGCGGCCGGAGCGGTATTGGTTGTCCTCGTCGCGCAGGAAAGTGGTGGACGGTTGCAGCACCGGCGAGATGCCGCGGGTTTTCTCATCCACCCAGCCGAGACCCTGCGCGGCGGCGGTCGCGGGCTTCACGTCCTTGGGATTCACGGGAGCCAGATTTGCGGAAAGGCGATGCGCTGCAAAGCCGGATTGCGGTGTTCCGGGCCGGAATCCGTCAAGCTGTAGGAGCCGCTTTACGCGGCGATACGGGCACCCTCATGCCATCGGTCGGGGCATAAAGCCCCTCCTACGGATTAATGGCTCTCACAACGCCCCGAGCGACTCGTCGAGGACGGCGAGGAGGAAGTCGGCGTCGGCCGGGGTGATGTTCATCGGCGGGGCGAAGCGGATGGTCTGGCCCCAGAGGCCGCCCTTGCCGAGGAGCAGGCCGAGTTCGCGGGCGTTTTCGACCACCTGCGCGCAGGCCTCCTTGCCGGGCTCCTTGGTCTGGCGGTCCTTGACGAACTCGATGCCGAGCATCAGGCCGCGGCCGCGGACGTCGCCGATGCACGCGTATTTGTCCTTCAGCCTGTTCAGGCCGGCGAGGATGTGGGTGCCGAGCCGGAGGCAGTTTTCCTGGGTCTTCTCCCGCTCGATGACCTCGAGCACGGCCTTGCCGATGGCGCAGACGACCGGGTTGCCGCCAAAGGTGTTGAAGTGGGTCTTCTGCGCGAGCAGCGCGGCGATCTTCGGCGTGGTGACGACGGCGGCGAGCGGCGCGCCGTTGCCGATGCCCTTGGCCATGGTGACGATGTCGGGGATGACGCCGTGCGTCTCGAAGCCCCAGAAATGCGTGCCGGTGCGGCCGAAGCCGGTCTGGACCTCGTCGGCGATGCACACGCCGCCGGCGGCGCGGACGTGCTCGTAGGCGTGCTTGAGGTAGTTGGCCGGGAACTCGACGAAGCCGCCGACGCCCTGCATGGACTCGGCGATGAAGCCCGCGACCTTGCCGGGTGTGGTGTAGTCGATGACCTGCTTGACGTCGTCGGCGTATTTGCGGCCGGCGGCGGGGTCGTCGTAGCCGTAAAGCCCGCGGTAGGGATAGGGGGCGACGGCGTGGTGGAAACCGAAGCTGTGCGGGACGTTGAACTTCCAGTTGCTGTTCGCGGTCACGCCCATGCCCGCGGCGTTGCCGCCGTGGTAGGCGTTGCGCAGGGCGATGACGTCGTAGTTCCCGGTGTAGAGCCGGGCCATGAGCAGCGCGAGGTCGTTGGCCTCGGAGCCGGAGTTGACGAAATAGCAGACCTTGAGGTCGCCGGGCATCGTGGCGGTCAGCTTCTCGGCGAACTGCGCGATGTTCGGGTGCAGGTAGAGGGTGGTGGCGTGCTGGAGGGTCTCGTTCTGCTTGTTCGCGGCGGCCACGACATGCGGGTGGCAGTGGCCGACGCTGACCGTGACGATGCCGCCGAGGCCGTCGAGGTAGCGCTTGCCGGTCTCGTCCCACACCCACTGCATCCTGCCCTCCACGATCATGATCGGCTGCTGGTAGTAGAGCAGGATGCCGGGGTTGAGGTGCTGCTTGCGGAGGGCGAGCACCTCGGCGGCGGACGGGCCGGTGTAGGGCGCGGGCTTGAAGTCGGTGGGCGGCAGCGGGATGGATTTCATCGGGAGAGATTGGGACAGAATGAACAGAATACTACAGAATGGGATAAGAGGCCTTTGATTCTGTCCATTTTGTCAATTCTGTCGAAAGGCTTCAGGAATTCGGGGCTAGTTTGCGGAGAACGAGGTAGATGCCGCCGGCGAGGAGGAAGCCGGTGAACCAGGCGTAGCTGTAGAGGTTCATCCAGAACGGGCCGACGCCCTCGACCGCCTTGATGGTGCCGAGAAATCCCGGGATGTTGGGCAGCACGCCGACCACCAGCGCGACGATGGCCACGAGGCTGAAGCCGCCCCGGTAGGCGTAGGCGCCGTCGTGGCGGTAGAGGTCCGCGACAACCAGCTCGGTGCGGCGGACGAAGAAATAATCGGCGATCAGGATGCCGCCGATGGGACCGAGCAGCGCGCTGTAGCCGATGAGCCAGGTGAAGATGTAGCCGGACGGGTCGGCGACAAGCTTCCACGGCATCATGAGGATGCCGATGACGCCCGTGATGATGCCGCCGGCGCGCCGGCTGATGGCGTGCGGGGCGAGGTTGGAGAACGAGATGGCCGGCGAGACCACGTTGGCCGCGAGGTTGGTCGTGAGCGTGGCGAGCGTGAGGGCGAACATCGCCACGAGCGTGAGCATGACGTTGTCGAACCGCGCCATCAGCTCGATGGGGTCCCAGATGGTCTCGCCGAAGATGACGACGGTCGCGCTGGTCACGGCCACGCCGATGAACGCGTAGAACGGCATCGTGGTGTTGAGCCCGAGCGCCTGGCCGATCATCTGGTCCTTCTGGCTGCGGGCCAGGCGGGTGAAGTCCGGGATGTTGAGCGAGAGCGTCGCCCAGAAGCCGACCATGCCGGTCAGGCCGGGCACGAAGAATTTCCAGAAGTCGGCATTGGTGGCGAACTTCGACGGCTGGCTGAGCATCGGGCCGAAGCCGCCGGCCTTGGCCCAGGCCCAGCCGAGCAGCGCCACGCCGATGACGAGCAGCAGCGGCGCGCCCCAGTCCTCGACCGTGCGGATGCTCTCCATGCCGCGCCAGAAGATCCAGACGTTGAGCGCCCAGAAGGCCAGGAAGCACGCGAACTGCGCGGCGTTGATGCCGAGGAAGCCGAGCAGCGGCGCCGACTCGAGCCCGGGGGCGAAGGCGAGCGCGAGCTTGTAGATGGCCCAGCCGCCAATCCACGTCTGGATGCCGAACCAGCCGCAGGCCACGATGGCGCGCAGGATGGCGGGGATGTTCGCGCCGAGCACGCCGAACGAGGCGCGGGCGAAGACGGGGAAGGGGATGCCGTATTTCGTGCCGGCGTGGGCGTTGAGCACCATCGGGATGAGCACGATGAGGTTGCCGAGGAACACCGTCAGCACCGCCTGCCACCAGTTCATGCCGCCGCTGATGAGCGACGAGGCGAGCATGTAGGTGGGGATGCACACGCTCATGCCGACCCAGAGGGCGGCGATGTTCCACTTGTTCCACGTGCGCTGCTCCGGTGGCACCGGGGCGAGATCGGCGTTGCTCAGGCCGTTGGCAGGAACAGCAATGGCGCCGGATGCGATTTTCTCTGAGCCGGTCGTGGAGGGCATGATTACAAAGCTCCAAGCGCCAACATCCAAGCTCCAGAGAAGCTCCACTTTTCAATCTCCATGAATGTGGCGGTTCTTCGTCGGTGCTTGGAAGATTGGACATTCATTGGGGTTTGGATGTTGGCGCTTGGAGCTTTCCCACTGGTCAAAAGTGACTCGGTTTGCGCTTCAGGAACCGGCCGCGGCCGAGCTGGCCGACAAACTTCCCGTCGCGCGCGGCGACCTGTCCGCGGACCGTGACCACGCTGGCGCGGCCCTCCAGCGGCCAGCCCTCGAAGGCGCTGTAATCCACGTTCATGTGCTGGGTCTTCACCGAGATCCTCCCGCGATACTTCGGGTCGAAGACCACGAGGTCGGCGTCCGCGCCGGGCTGGATGGCGCCTTTCCTCGGGAAGAGATCGAACTGCTTCGCCACGGCGGTGCTGGCGACATTCACGAAGGTGTGGAGGTCGATGCGACCCCCGGCGACACCGTGCGTGTAGAGCAGGTTCACGCGCTCCTCGAGCGAGGGGATGCCGTTGGGGATCTTGGTGAAGTCGTCCTTCCCCATCGGTTTCTGCTTTTTGAAGTCGAACGGCGCGTGGTCGGTCGCGACGGTCTGGATGAGCCCGTCGCGCAGGCCCGTCCAGAGGACGGACTGGTTGCGCTTGTCGCGCAGCGGGGGCGACATGACGTATTTGGCGCCCTCGAACTTCGGCTTCTCGGCGTAGGTCTTGTCGAGGGTGAGGTATTGGATGAGCGTCTCGACGCCGACGCGCACCCCGCGCTGGCGGGCGGCGACGGCCTCGTCGAGCGCCTCCTTGCAGCTCAAGTGGACGATGTAGGTCGCGGCGCCGGTCAGCTCGGCGAAGGTCATCAGGTGGTGCACGCCCTCGGCCTCGACCGCCGGCGGGCGGCTCTCGTGGTGCTGGCCGGGGTCGGTCTTGCCGGCGGCGAGCAGCTCCTTGCTGCGCTCGGCGACGAGCGTCTCGTTCTCGCAATGCGCGGTCACGACCACGCCGAGTTCCTTGGCGAGTTTGAGCGTGCGGTAGAGCTCGGTGTCGTCCACGCCGAACGCACCCTTGTAGGCGAGGAAGATCTTGAACGACGAGATGCCGCGCCGGACGATCTCGCGGAGCTGCGCCTCGGTCGTGTCGTCGAACTTGGTCACGCCCATGTGGAACGAGAAGTCGCAGGCGCTCTTGCCCTCGGCCTGGCTCATCCAGAGCTCGAACGACTTCAGCGCGTCGTCCTTGCGCGCCGGGCAGCACATCTCGATCAGCGTCGTCGTGCCGCCGATCAGCGCGGCCTGCGAGCCGGTCTCGTAGGTGTCCTTGGCCATCGTGCCCATGAACGGCAGGTAGATATGCACGTGCGGGTCGATGAAGCCCGGGAAGACATACTTGCCGCGGGCATCTATCGTTTCGGTGCCGGCAGGGGCCGACAGGTTCCTATCTATGCGGGTGATCTGCTCGCCTTCGCAGTAGATATCGGCAACATAACGGCTGTCGGCGGTGACGATTTCACCGTTCTTGATCAGGAGTGACATGTGACGTGTGACTTGTGACGAGTTAGGAAGGATCGGAAAGTTTCCGCCGCAGACCGTTGAGCATGCGGCGAAGTTCGCTGAGAAGTTCGAGGCAAGCGGCAGCCTGCTGATCGGAGGCAAAGCCGAGTTCGACTGCAAGATGGAGCTGGGTGTCCAACTCGGCAACAGAACCCTCGGCGTGGGAAATGAACTGGATGAACTCGCCGGTCGTATGCCTGGCCTGGCCCTCCGCGATATTGGAGGAGATGGACACGGCGGCGCGTCGCATTTGGGACACCAATCCAAACTTCTCGTCAGGAGGGAACGTCTTGGTCAGGGCGTAGACGAGTTTGGTGACGGCAATGCCCTTCTGCCACACGACAAGATCACGATATCCCTCAGCCTTTGGGTTCTCAAATTTCAGCGGTTTCATTGCTCGTCACACTTCACATGTCACACTTCACATGTCACTCGGCACACACGCGGTGATCATTTGCGCCAGACATCACCGATATCACCTCCGAACCACCGCGTGCTGACGACCTTCTGCTGGGTGTAGAACTGGATGCTCTCCTTTCCCTGGATGTGGAGGTCGCCGTAGAAGGAGTCGTCCCAGCCGGTGAAGGGGAACATCGCCATCGTGGCGGGCACGCCGACGTTGACGCCGACCATGCCCGCCTTCACGCGCATGGTGAACTCGCGGGCGGCGCGGCCGTTCTGGGTGAAGATGGCCGCGCCGTTGCCGAAGGCCGACCGGTTAGCCTGCTCGATGGCGGCGTCGAGGTCGTCCATCCGCATGACATTCAGCACCGGGCCGAAAACCTCCTCCCGGGAGAGGGTCGTGCCATGCTGCACATGGTCAACGACCGTGGCGCCGAGGAAGAAGCCCTTGGGCGCGTCCGGCACCTTCACGCAGCGGCCGTCGGCGATGACCTTGGCGCCCTCCTTCTCCCCGGTGGCCACGAGGCTCAACACGCGGTCGCGGTGCGCGGCGGTGATGACCGGGCCCATGTCGGGTTGCGCGGGCCGGTCGGTCGGGCCGACCTTGATGGCCTTGGCGGCCTTGACCAGCTCGGGGAGGACGAGGTCCGCCGCCTGGCCGACGACGAGGGCGCTCGAACCCGCCATGCATCGTTCGCCCGCGCAGCCGAAGGCGGCGGTGGAGAGGTTCTCGACCGTTTTGGAAACATCGGCGTCGGGCATGACGACGATGTAGTTCTTCGCGCCGCCGTTGGCCTGGACGCGCTTGCCGTGCTTCGTGCCGGTGTCCCAGATGTATTTGGCGATGGGCGTCGAGCCGACGAACGACACCGCCTTGACCTTCGGGTGAGTGAGGAGCGCGTCCACGGCCGCGCGGCCGCCGTGGACGATGTTGAACACGCCCTTGGGGCAGCCGGCCTGCTCCATCAGTTTGCCGAGGAACACGGCGCTGAGCGGCACCTTTTCGCTCGGCTTGAGGACGAAGGTGTTCCCGCAGGCGATGGCGGTCGGGAACATCCAGAGCGGCACCATGGCGGGAAAGTTGAACGGCGTGATGCCCGCGCAGACGCCGAGCGGCATATGGATCGTCTCGCAGTCCACGCCGCGCGCGATGTTCTTGAGCGAGTCGCCGAAGAGGAGGGTGGGGATGCCGCAGGCGTATTCGATGTTCTCGAGCCCGCGGAAGACGGAGCCGCGCGCTTCGACGTGGGTCTTGCCGTGCTCCCGCGAAACGGTGCGGCAGAGCTCGTCGAAGTTCTGCTCGACCAACTGGCGGAGCTTGAAGAAGACCCGCGCCCGCTCGACCGGGGGCGTGTCGCGCCACGCGGGGAACGCCGCCGCCGCGGCCTCGACCGCGGCGTTGACCTCGGCCGCGCCGCCGGCCGGACATTCGGCGATGACGTCGCCGGTGGAGGGATTGAAGACGGGCGTGCCGGGGATCTTCGGGGTGATCCACTCGCCGTTGATATAGTTGGGGCAGAGGGTGCGTGAGGTGGTCATGACAATGACAAATGACGGATGACGAATGCCGGTGCAGGTGTGCCAGCGCGGGCTTGCCGAAAGCGGGGCGGTGTGTAGTGTGCGCGCATGAGTCAGTTGCACCGGATCACGTTCAATCCGAACCAATGCGGGGGCAAACCCTGCATCCGGGGGATGCGCATCCGCGTGAAGGACGTGCTGGAGATGCTTGCTGGGGGTGCAACCGAAGCCCAGATTCTGGAAGACTTCCCTTATCTGGAACGCGAGGACATCCAAGCGTGCTATGAGTATGCGGCGCAGTCAGTGAACCACCCGGTCTTGATGCTCGGGCAGCGGTGAAATTCCTGATCGACGCCCAACTGCCACCGCTAATGGTGCGCTGGCTGCAAACCGCAGGCCATGACGCAGCACATGTGGAAGATGTCGGGCTGCGCAATGCCGACGACGATCCGATTTGGCTCCATGCGTTGAAGTCGGGCGCAATCATCGTGACGAAGGACGAGGATTTTGCGACGGCCGCGCGGACGGCGAAAGGAAACGACGCTCCTGTGGTCGTGTGGCTCCGAATTGGCAATGCGACGAACCCGGTATTGCGTTCATGGTTTGAGCCACGGCTCGCTGGAATCGTGCAGTTGGTAACGGAAGGGAATCGGATCATCGAGGTGGTCTGAGTATCAATCGCTGCTCGCCGGACACGCGGCGATGACGTCGCCGGTGGAGGGGTTGAAGAGGGGCGTGCCGTCCTTGCGGTCAAGCCAGGCGCCGCCGATGTAGTCGGGACAGGGGAGGAGGCTCATGGCGAGAAAGCTCCAAGCTCCAACATCCAAGCTCCAGAGAAACTCCGGGATTCAATCTTCAAGGGAGAAGGCATGGATTAGAGGGGTCAGGGTGATGTTATACGGTAGATACTGCAGAAAATCAGATGCAGCTCCTTGGCTTCGCGATAGAGAATCCGGGCTTCGTTAGCTAGTGGCAGTTCAGAGGCTGCGATCATGCGGAGGAAGAACTTCGCTTCCTTCCGGCACCGGCCGATGATGTTCCGAAAGTCCTTTTTCGAGAGTCCCTCGTTAGCCTCGCAATAGTTTGCGCCGACACTGGTGCCACAACCGACCATCTGGTCTATCAGCCGGTCATTATTCGGGCCACGTGGCACTTTTTTCAGAAAACGAATGACAGCCTCGCCAAAGAGAGCAGTGCGTTCCTCCAGGTCGAACGGGTGTCGCTGAGTTTCTCCACCATCTTCCTCAACAGTCCAAGAACTTCCGTTCTGCGCTGGATATTCGAGGATAGTTCCAGGGCCAACCTTTGCTTGCTGCTTGGCGCTTCTCTGGAGCTTGGATGTTGGAGCTTGGCGTTTCATTTCATGGATGCGGCGGGATGGGCTGCATCTCGCCCTTGGCGAGGCGGGCTTGGTAATCCGACCAGGTCATCGGCGTGTCGCCGTTGGAGATTTCGGTCATGGTGATGCAGCCGTCCACGGGGCAGACGAGCGAACAGAGGTTGCAGCCGACGCAGTCGGCCTCGCGGACCTTCGGCACGGGCTTGTGCGGGACGCGGCCGGGGCCGAGGCCGACGCCGAGTTTATCCGGCGGCAGGAGATCGATGCACTGGTGCGCGCCGTCCTCGCAGGCGATGTAGCAGAGATTGCAGCCGATGCACTTGTCGTAGTCTATGCGGGCAACGCGCTGGAAGTGCAGGTCGAGGTTCTCCCATTTCTGGAGGGTCTGAACCGATTTGCCGCGGAGGTCGGCGAGGGACTTCATGCCCTTGGAGTCGAGGTAGGCGCTGAGGCCCTCGTTGAGGTCCTCGGCGATGCGGAAGCCGTAGTGCATGATGGCGGTGCAGACCTGGAGGGAGGTCGAGCCGAGGGCGATGAACTCGGCGGCGTCGCGCCAGGTGGCGATGCCGCCGATGCCGGAGATGGGGAGGCCGACCTCGGGGTCGGCGGCGCAGGCTTGCACCATGTTGAGCGCGATGGGCTTCACCGCCGGGCCGCAATAGCCGCCGTGGGAACTGAGGCCGCGGACGGTGGGCTCGGGCACGAACGTGTCGAGGTCCACGTTGGTGATCGAGTTGATGGTGTTGATGAGGGAGATGGCGTCGGCCCCGGCGCGCTTGGCCGCGCGGGCGGCCATGGTGACGTCGGTGATGTTGGGCGTGAGCTTGACGATGACGGGGATGGTGGCGGCCTCCATGACCCAGCTCGTGATCTTCTCGGCCACGGCGGGCTGCTGGCCGACGGCGGAGCCCATGCCGCGCTCGCACATGCCGTGCGGGCAGCCGTAGTTGAGCTCGATGCCGTCGGCGCCGGCGTCGGCGGAGCGCTTGGCGAACTCGTGCCACTCCTCGCGCGTCTCGACCATGAGGGAGGCGATGACGGCGTGGTGGGGCCAGCGCTTCTTGACCTCGGCGATCTCCTTGAAGTTGGTCTCGGGCGAGCGGTCGGAGATGAGCTCGATGTTGTTGAAGCCGATCATGCGGGTCGGGCCGTGGTGGAGCGCGGAGTAGCGCGAGGCGACGTTGACGATGGGCGTGCCGATGGTCTTCCAGACCACGCCGCCCCAGCCGGCCTCGAAGGCGCGGTGGGCCTGGTAGCCGGTGTTGGCGGGCGGGCCGGAGGCGACCCAGAAGGGATTCGGGGACTTGATGCCGGCGAGATTGCAGCTCAGATCAGCCATAAAAGTGTGACGTGTGAAATGTGACGTGTGACGAGCGGGGCGGGGCGTTAAGCCCCTCCTATAGTTTGTCAGCGAGCGCCGCCTCGAGCTCGTGGGCGCGGACGGGTTTGAGGAGGCCGGAGCCGGCGGCGCCCTGCTTGGCGCCGAGGCGCGAGGGCTGGACGGGCGGGGCGGCCTCGGCCTTGGTGAGGAAGGCGTGGATGCCGTGCGCGGCTTTCTTGCCCTCGCCGACGGCGTTGACGACCTCGCGGCCGCCGTTGCCACAGTCGCCGCCGGTGAAAATGTGCGCGACATTGGTCCGGCCGGTGAGCGGATCGCAGGCGATGACGCCGCGGTCGTCGATCTTCAACTGCGGGAAGAGCGAACGGAGCATCGCGGCCTGTTTCTCCTGTCCGACGGCCTTGAGCACGAGGTCGCAGGGCTCGACCCACTCGGAGCCGGAGACGACCTCGACCTTCTCGCCGACGAGACGGGTGCGGACGAGGCGCAGGCCGGAGACGTGGCCGTTGGTTTCGATGATGCCGACGGGAGCGGCGTTGAAGAGGAACTGCGCGCCGTCCTCCTTCGCGAGGTCGTATTCGAAGTGGTAGGCGGACATGTCGGCCTCGGCGCGGCGGTAGACGATGAAGGAGCGGTCGGCGCCGAGCCGCTTGGCCTGCGAGACGGCATCGATGGCGGTGTTGCCGCAGCCGATGACGGCCACGCGGCGGCCGGTGGGGACGGTGTGCAGCGGGTCGGTGTGGATGCGGGAGATGAACTCGAGCGCGTCCATCACCTCGGGCAGGTCCTCGCCGGGGATTCGGAGCCTGGTTGCGGCGCCGAGCCCGATGCCGATGAAGATCGCATCGTAGTCCTTCTCGAGCCGGGCAACGGTCACATCCTTGCCGACGACCACGCCCGTGCGGACCTCGACGCCGAGCGACTCGACCTGCTTGACCTCGTCGAGGCTGACCTGCGGCTTCATCTTGTAGTAGGCGATACCGTAGGTGTTGAGGCCGCCGGGCTGGCGCTGGCGCTCGAAGATGGTGACGGAGTGCCCGAGCTGCGCGAGCTCGGCCGCGCAGCCGAGACCGGCGGGGCCGGCGCCGATGACGGCGATCTTCCTGCCGGACTTCCTCGCGGGCGGGGCGGGCAGGGCGTTGAGGCCGCGCTCGGCGACGTAGTCGGTGGCGTAGCGCTGGAGCCGACCGATCTGGATGGGCTGCTCGTCGCGGTCGTCGAGCACGCAGGCCCCCTCGCAGAGCACCTGGGTCGGGCAGACACGGGCGCAGGACGCGCCGAGGATGTTGGCGGTGAGGATGGTCCTGGCCGCGCCGGCCGGGTTGCCGAAGGCGATCTTCTTGATGAAGGCCGGGATGTCGATGCCAGTCGGGCACGCCATGATGCACGGGGCGTCGAAGCAGTAGAGGCAGCGGCTGGCCTCGACCATGGCCTCCTGCGGGCGCATGGGCGGCTTCAGGTCGGCGAAATTGGCGGCGAGGACATCGGCTGGGAGCAGCGGCGAGAGGGGCATGGAGGTGCGTTCGCTTCGCGAGGCGCGAACGCCCGGCTCCGGGGAAGTCAGTCTGGTTTGGCCGGCTATTCCCAGGGCCGCGACGCGACGCCTGCTGGAATGATGATCAGGTGATTGGTGGGTTGAATGCTGCGGATAAGCCGCTAGTTTCCAAGCAGTAATTAGGGCTGTTCCAAGGACCACAGGCCGCTCAAAGCGCGTTGAGGTCAACGCGCTCCACCCCAAAGCTACCCACCATGCCTCTCGACCCGAAACGCACCGTCAGCGAACTGAAGGAACTCCGTGCCCTGACCGGCGACGAGAACGGGGCGCAGCGGGTGGCTTTCACCCCCGTGTGGCTGAAGTCGCGCGAGTGGCTGCGCGGCAAGCTGACCGGTCTGCCGCACGAGGTGCACAACGATGCCGCCGGCAACACCTGGATGACCCTGCGCGGCGGGAGTCCGAAGGAACTGCTCATCGGCGGGCACATGGATTCCGTGCCGAACGGCGGCTGGCTCGACGGGTGCCTCAACGTGCTGGCCGGCGTCGAGATCCTGCGCCGGATCAACGAGCAATACCGCGGCAAGCCGCCGGTGACCGTCCGCGTGGTGGACTGGGCCGACGAGGAGGGCGCACGCTTCGGCAAGAGCCTCTTCGGGTCCTCGGCGTGCTCCGGCACGCTGAACATGGAGGAGGCGCGGGTGCTCAGGGACAATCAGGGTATCACGCTGCCCGACGCGCTGAAGGCGGTCGGCATCAACTTCGAGAAGGTGAAGGACAGCGGCGTCGAGCTGAAGCACGCCGCCGCCTACCTAGAGCTGCACATCGAGCAGGGGCCGGTGTTGCTCGACCTCGACCTGCCGCTCGGCGCCGTGCTCGGAACCTTCGGCGTCGAGCGCCACGCCATCACCTTCCGCGGCCAGGCCGCGCACTCCGGCAGCACCCCGATGAACCGGCGCAAAGACGCCTTCCTCGCCGCCGCGCGGATGAGCCCGGAAATCTACGAGATCGCGAAGCGCAGCGGCGAGGGCGTCTGCACGCTCGGCTCCTGCACGACCAAGCCCGGCATCGTGACCAGCGTGGTCGAGGAATGCCGGGTCACGCTCGACCAGCGGCACCTCGACGCGAAGAAGCTCGCCACCATGCTCGCCGAGGCGAAGGCGACGGCGGACAAGTTCGCCGGGGAAGGCAACGTGACGGTCTCATGGGAGCGGCTCTGGCAGATCGAGCCGCGGCCGTTCCATCCCGAGCTGATCGAGATGTGCGACGCGGCGATCAAGGAGACCTGCGGCAAGTCCCACCGGCTGCCCTCCGGCCCGCTGCACGATGCGGCCGAGCCGTGCGGTCGCGGCATCCCGACGGTGATGATGTTCACGCAGAGCCTTCACGGCATCAGCCACAACAAGATCGAGGACACCAAGGAGGAACACATCGAGCTGAGCGTGGTGGCGTTCGACAAGCTGGCCTCGAAGGCGATGGAGTGGGTGGCGGGGAAGAAACTGTAGGAGGGGCTTTATGCCCCGATCTTCATATCCACATGACTCTGACTCCCGGACGCGGCTACGAAGCCCTGCGGCGCGGGCGCTGGTCAACACCTCGGGCAAAGTATTTTCTTACCTTTTGCACAGAGAACAGGGCACCCGGTCTAATGCAGCCGAACGTCTTGTCTGGATTGCTCGCAACCGGCCAACAGCTCGATAGCGAAGCCGTCTGGCATTTGCGCACAACTGTGGTGATGCCGGATCATATCCACCTGCTGGTCTCACTGGGTGACACAGCCGAACTCACCGGAGCAGTGAGATTGTTCAAAGGGCGATTGGCTCCTGTGCTGCGGAGGTCTGCATTGAGCTGGCAAAAAGCATATTTTGATCATCGCTTGCGACCGGATGAGGATGTGCTGCCGCTATTCCTCTACATATTTCTCAATCCCTATCGTGCGAGGTTGCTGGACGGAACGGAGAGATGGCCGGGTTACTATTGCTGCGAAGAAGACTGGAAATGGTTCGAGCCATTGACGAACGCGAGCGTGCCGTTCCCGGAGTGGCTGGACTGAAAGTCGGGGCGTAAAGCCCCTCCTACAGTCAAGGCGTTCCACCACGGCTGAATCAACCCGCGAAGAACTTCTGGATCCGCTGGAGCGACTTGATGAGCCGGTCGATCTCGTCCTCGGTGTTGTAGAGGTAGAAGCTGGCGCGGGAGGTGGAGTTGAGCCCGAGTTTCTTCATCAGCGGCTGGTTGCAATGGTGACCGCCGCGCAGCGCGATGCCGTCCTGATCGGCGAGGGTGACGACGTCGTGGGCGTGGGCGCCGGGCAGGGCGAAGGAGACGACGCCGCTGCGGTGGTGCGCCGGGCCGAGCACGCGGATGCCGGGCACCCCGGCCTTGATACGCTCGTAGGCGGTGGCGGCGAGCTGCTCATCGTGTTGGGCGATGGCTTCGCGGCCGAGTGCGTCGAGATATTCCATCGCCGCGCCGAGGGCGATGGCGCCGGCGATGTGGGGGGTGCCGGCTTCGAACTTGGCGGGCGAGGGCGCCCATTTGCTCTCGAAGTAGTCCACGGAAGAGATCATCGAACCGCCGCCGCGGTAGGGCGGCATGTCGTCGAGCAACGGGCTGCGGCCGTAGAGGACACCGATGCCGGTGGGGCCGCACATCTTGTGGCCGGAGAGGGCGAGGAAGTCGCAGCCGATGGCCTGCACGTCCACCGGCAGATGGCCGCCGCTCTGCGCGGCGTCGATGACGGTGATTGCGCCGACCTTCCTGGCCGCGGCGCAAAGCCCGGCGGCGGGGTTGATGACGCCGAGGGTGTTGGAAACGTGGGTGAACGCGAAGATCTTCACCTCGGGCGTGAGCACCTCGGGCAGCTTGGCCAGGTCGAGCAAGCCGGTGTCGCCCGGGACGATGGGCAGGTAGCGGAGTTTCGCGCCGGTGCGGCGGGCGAGGAGCTGCCACGGCACCATGTTGCTGTGGTGCTCCATCTCGGTGAGGAGGATGACGTCGCCCGGCTTCAGGTGCTCGTCGCCCCAGGCGTTGGCGACGAGGTTGATGCCGTCGGTCGTGCCGCCGGTGAAGACGATCTCGCCGGGCGCCTTGGCGTTGAGAAACTTCACCGCGCGCTCGCGGGCTTTCTCGTAGGCGTCGGTGGCGCGGTTGGACAGCGCGTGGATGCCGCGGTGGACGTTGGCGTTGTCGAGCTCGTAGTAATTCCGCAGCGCGTCGATGACCGCGCGCGGCTTCTGCGAGGTGGCGGCGTTGTCGAGATAGACGAGCGGCTTGCCGTTGATCCTCTGGTCGAGGATCGGGAAGTCGGCGCGGATGTTCTGCCAGGATTTGCTCAAGGGTGATTCAGGTGTTGTGGGTCGGGCTTTACGCCCGACGTGTCGGGGATAAACCCCGACCTACAATGAAATCATTCAGTCGGAGGGTTTCTCGGTGGTCACGGGCGTCTTGTCGCCCTTGGCGGCGTTGAGGGCGGCGTGCCACGAGAGGGTGGCGCACTTGATGCGGGCGGGGAACTGGTGGACGCCCGCCAGGGCGGACAGGTCGGAGAGTTCGTCGTCCTTCACGTCGCCGGTCTTGATGAGATTCATGACACCGCCGGTGACGGCCTCGGCCTCGGCGACGGTCCTGCCCTTGAGGCTGACGGTCATGAGCGAGGCGCTGGCCTGCGAGATGGCGCAGCCGCTGCCCTGGAAGCTGATGTCGGCGATGCGGTCGCCCTCGAGCTGCACGTAGACCGTGACCTCGTCGCCGCAGAGCGGGTTGTTGCCCGAGCCGACGCGGTTGGCCGCGGGCAGCACGGAATAGTTCCGCGGCCGGCGGTTGTGGTCGAGAATGACGGACTGGTAGAGGTCGGTGAGGTCGTGCATCGGCCGGAACGTGAGCGGCAGAGGCTACGCGGGGCCCCGGGTTTGGCAAACAGTGTTTCCGTGCTATGACGGCGCGGCGTGGAACTGTGCGGCTTCGCTTTCGGTTGTAGGTCGGGCTTCATGCCCGACGCCGACATGAGATGTCGGGGATAAACCCCGACCTACAGTTCGTTCAGCGCGGGGCGCTGAGTTTCACGGGCACCTCGAGGTCGTCGTCGCCGCGGCGGATTTTCAGCCGGACGGTTTCGCCGGGCTGGCGGCGTTCGAGCGCGAGCGAAACGTCGGGCATGGAGCGCACGGGCGTGTTGTCGATGGCGGTGATGATGTCGCCGAGCTCGATGCGACCAAGGCGCGAGCGGCGGGTCGGGCGCAGGCCGGCGTCGGCCGCACCCGTGCCGCGGACGACCTCGAGGATGAGCGCGCCCTTGATGCCGAGCTGCTGCTCGATGGCGGGCTCGGCGAGCTGCACGCCGAGGGTGGGGCGGCGGAGGCGGCCGTGCGTGATGAGGTCGGGCACGACCCAGTTGATTTCGTCCACGGGGATGGCGAAGCCGATGCCGGCGGACGCGCCGGAGGGGCTGTAGATCTGGGTGTTCACGCCGACGAGGCGGCCGGCGGAGTCGAGCAGCGGGCCGCCGGAGTTGCCGGGGTTGATGGCGGCGTCGGTCTGGATGCAGCCGCGGATGGGCACGCGGGCGAGCGACTCGATCTCGCGACCGAGCGCGCTGATGACGCCGGTGGTGAGCGACTGGTCGAGGCCGAAAGGGTTGCCGATGGCGAACACGCTCTGGCCGACGCGCAGGTTGGCGGAGCGGCCGACCGGGATGGGGCGCAGGACGGACTTGGGCGCGTCGATCTTGAGCACGGCGAGGTCTTTCTCCGGAGCGACGCCGATGAGCTTCGCCTCGTAGGTGGTGCGGTCGGAGAGCGTCACGCGGGCGGCGTCGGCGTTGCGGATGACGTGGTAGTTGGTGATGATGTGGCCCTGGTCGTCCCAGACGAAACCTGAGCCGGCGCCGACGGGGATCTCGCCGAGGTTGCGCGAGAAGAAATCGGTCTGGACGGCGAGCGTGGTGATGTAGACGACGGACGGCGACGCGCCCTCGAAAAGGGAGATGTTGCGTTGTTCATCCGGCAGCAGGTCGCCGCGGGGGGCGGCGGGCCGGGACTCGGCCGAGGTGCGGGCGATTTCCATGCCGCCGCGCAGGCCGGAAGCTCCGGGCCGGGAGAGAAAGTAGCCCGTCAGGTAGCCGACCATGGTGAGGACGAACGAGGCGAGGAAGAGCTGGGTGCGCGAGATCCACATGCGGCACAGGTTGCGCCATGCGGCGAAAGGCGCAAGCCGCCGCTCGCGCACGCGCCCCTGCACGTCTGGCGCAGGTTTCCCAGCGCGTTGAGGGCAACGCGCTCCACCTACCTAGCTCCGCGTTATTGACTGACGGTCTGATTGCAAAAGGTAGGGCGGAGCGGCCCGCTCCGCTTCGAACGTGATATCGTTTTCGCGGCGCACCGAGCCGGTGCGCCCTACCCAGCAGTCGATGCGCGAAATTCAACAGTCGCGAATCAGCCCAGCATCGGGGGGGCGGTGTGGCCGGTGGGCGGAGGCACGACCTGCAGGATGCGGGCGAGCAGCCGGCGCACGCGCAGGACACCGGCGATGTGGCGGCTGCCCTTGTCGGTGACGACGGGCAGGGTCTTGAAGCCGTGTTCGCGGAAGGCGCCGGCGACGACGACCATGCTTTCGGCGGAGGTGACGCAGACGGGTTCGCGCGTCATGAAAAGCGCCAGCGGCGTCTCGGGCGGCACGATGGCGGCCTGCGCCTGCATCAGGCCGGTGAGCGTGATGAGTCCGTCGAGCCGCTTCCCGTCAGCGGAGACGTAGAAGAAGTCCGACGGATGCTCCGCGAAGATCTGGGTGACCTCGTGGAGCGTCAGGGTGGGTTCGAGCAGCGGCTCGGGGGCGGGCTCGAGGAATTCCTCGAGTTTCATCTCGCGCAGGGCCTTGAGCACGGCGGGGCGCTCCTGCCAAGTGCCCTCGGTGCGGCGGGTGATGGCGGAGGTGAGCGCGTGGCGCAGCGGCGCGAGCGACTTGGCCATGGTGTCGAAGACGTTGCGGCCGAGGACGACGATCTCGGCGGGCGTGCGGGCGCGGACGGAGGCGCTGCGGGGCTTGTTGTTCACCAGCGCGGCCTCGCCGAAGAAGTTGCCGGGGCCGAGGGTGGCGATGACCTCGCCGGCGGCGTTGCTGAGCGTGGCGCGCAGGATCTCGACCTCGCCCTTTTCGATGACGTAGAAGTTCGCGGGCGGGTCGCCCTGCTTGATGATGACGTCGCCGGGCTCGTAGTGGGCGTGGGTGACGCGGTCGGTGACGTCGGTCTTGATGTGGCTGAGGTCGCGGGGGAAGAGCAGCAGCCACGCCCAGTCGAAGCCGACCTGGATGCGGCGCGACCACGACGGCAGCTTGAAGAGATAGACGCCGCGCCAGGCGAACCACGCGAGGAAACCCGAGAGCCGGAGGCCGAACATCTCCGCCACGGCGCTGTGCCCGCCGATGGAGCAGAGCTGGCCGAGCACCTTGAAGCGGAAGGGGCGGGTGGGCTCGCCGCGGAGGATGCGCACGATGTTGAGCGCGCACTGGCGGCCCTGGCGCTCGGCGAACTGGCCGGTGGGGGGCGAGGGCTGGCCGTCGTGGGCGTTGATGACGGTGGCGCAGTCGCCGAGGGCCCAGGCGCAATCGGAGCCCTCGAGACGCATGTCGGGCTCGGTGAGAGGCCGGCCTTTTTCCTTCGGCGTGTCGAGCCGTTCGATGACGGGCGCGGTGGTGCTGCCGATGGTGCAGACGATGGTGCCGCCGCGCACGAAGCCGTCCTTGAGGCCGACGCCTTCGGCGGTGGCGAGCTGCACGCGGGCGTTGAGGCGCATGGTGACGCCGGCCTGCGCCATCTTCTGCCGGGCGAACTCGCGGAGCGGCGGGCTGATCTCGGGCAGGAGCTGGTCGCGGGAATGGATGAGGGTGACGGTGATGTCCTCCTCGCGGATGTTGGAGAAGAAGCGCACGCTGCCGCGCACGAGGTCGTTGATCTCGCCGGCGGCCTCGACGCCGCTGTAACCGCCGCCGACGACGATGAAGGAGAGATACCAGCGGCGCTTCTCGGGATCGTCGCAGACCTCGGCGCGCTCCATCTGCTGCAGGACTTGGGTGCGGAGGACGGCGGCGTCGCCCACGGTCTTGAGCGGGTGGGCGTGGTCGGCCATGCCGGGCACGACGTTGAGGTTGGCGATGTTGCCGCAGGCGAGGACGACGTGGTCGTAGCCGAGGCGGCGCGGCGAGCCGTCGTGGCCGTCGTAGATGAGCTCGCGGGCGGCGAGGTCCACCTGCTTGACCTCCTCGGTGCGGCAGACGACGCCGGGCAGGAGCTGCCGCAGCGGCACGATGACGTCCATCAGGTTGAGCGAGGAGCCGACGGCGTCGGCCAGCAGGGGGCTGAACACGAGGTGGTTCTCGCGGTTGAAGAGGACGAGCTCGGCCTCGGGCGGCGCCAGCTTGCGCCGGAGGATCTGCGCGCACTTCACGCCGCCGAAGCCCCCGCCGATGATGACGATGCGTTTCCGGTTCATGGCGGCTTGGACAGCAGGCTGGCGGGCGGCGCCGGGGATGGCAATGCGGGTTTGCGCCGGAGCGGGGAAATACCTGTTGACCGGCGCGGGGTGCGGCACCTTTATTCGCCCTCCCGTGGTCACTGGAGAGGTGGCAGAGTGGTCGAATGCGCGCGCTTGGAAAGCGCGTATAGGCTAAACCCTATCGGGGGTTCGAATCCCCCCCTCTCCGCCACTTTTCGATTTTTGCGAACCGAGCGCGAAATCGATAAAATCGGCGCAAGTCGCTGAGGGCAAGTGGTCCGCGGGGCACGCTCAATTTATCCACTTTGGCTTAGGTTCGGAATTCTCCCGGAAAACGACCGCAAAGATCGCACGCGCGCGAGGCTTGCGTGTGCTACCGATAAAATCCGCGCGTTGATTTTCGCGACCGGCCTGCGAAACTTTCCCGCAACCAAACGTCGCATCGAATCGGATCAGGCCAGCCGGTTTCCCGACGAGGAAGGAGAATCCGCCATGCCTGCGATTTCATCGAACGTTGTCCCCGTTGCGACCGGCGCCCTGCCGGTCGGCATCTACGCCCGGGTCTCGACCTTCAACCAGGTCGGCGGGCGCTTCGACTCCTGCGAGAGCCAGATCGTCATCTGCCGCGATTACCTCGTCAAACACGCCGCCGCCGAAGGCTGGCGCGAGTTCATCGCGCTCACGGATGCGGCTTATTCCGGAGCCAACATGAACCGGCCGGGCATGCGGGAGCTGATGCAGCATATCGAGGCCGGCCGGATCAAGGTGGTGCTCATCTTCAAGCTCGAGCGCGTGCTCCGCAGCACGCCCGAATGGGCGCCCTTCCGCGCCTTCCTCGAGAAGCACGGCTGCCGGCTGGTGAGCGCGACGGAGGACATTTCGGACGAGACGCCCTCGGGCCGGCTCAAGAACAACATCGTGATGAGCGTGAACGAGTATGAGCGCGACAACACGGCCGAGAAGATCCACCTCAAGCTGGTCGAGCAGGCCAAGCGCGGCCTGTGGACCGGCGGCAACATCCCTTGCGGCTATACCCACGACGCCGAGCATCAGGGCCTCAAACCGCTGCCCGAGGAAGCCGCCGTGCTCCGCCGGGTCTTTGAGCAGGCTGCCCGGCTCGTCTCGCTGACCGAAATCGCCAACACCCTCAATGTGGAGGGCATCCGCACCCGCGCCCGAATGCAGATACGCGGGACGGCACCCGCCGCAACATCGGCGAAAGGCGCTTCCGGACGGACATCCTCCGCCGGCTGATCATGCGCCCGCTTTACGCCGGGCGCGTGCGGATGCACGGCATCGAATACCCCGGCCAGCACGAGGCCATCGTCCCAGCCGACCTGTGGGAGCGGGCCAACGCTGCGATCAAGCAGGCGCTCCAACCGGCCCGCTGCCGGCTGCGCGCTCGCGACAAGCACTTTCATGTGCTCAAGGGAATCGCCCTCTGCGGCTGCTGCGGCCGGGCGATGATCCCGAATGCGAGCGGCAAGCGCAACGCCTCGGGCCAGCTGTATCGCTACTACACCTGCGGCCACGCGCACAAGGAGCGCACTGAAGCGCGCTGCACGGTGCGGCATGTTTCGGCTGCCGCGCTCGAAGCTGCCGTCATCGTTTTTCTGGGCGAATGCGCTCGGCATCCCGACGTGCTGCGGGTGCCTTCGGAGCAGGCCCAGCGCCGAAGTGAAACCGAGCGGGCACCGCTGCAGACGCGGCTGCGTGAACTGGAACACACCTTGGAGGAATTGACCCGGCAGCTCCGCAACTGCGCGCAGGCCGTGGCTCGCGGCGGCATCGAGTTTCTGGGCGATGAACTCCGTCAAGAGGCCGCCCGGTTGCACGAGCAGAAACAGGCCCTGCTGGTGGAACGCGAACAAGCCCGGCAGGATCTGGCGGCCTGCGACGAGCGTTCGCTCGATCCGGAGAGGGTTCGCCGTTCGCTGGCCCGGCTCGAGGAACTGCTCCCTGCCTTGTCGCCGGAGCAGCAGCGCGACCTGCTGTTGCTCTTCCTCGAGCGGGTCGAGGTGCGGCCGGCAGTGAAGCCCGCGCCGGACGCCTGCGCCCGGCACATCGAGTTGCGGCTCAAGGTGCGTGTGCATCGGCTGATCGAGGGCATGGAGGAACGGATCGTCATCGATGCGGCCGACCGCAGATCGCGCCAGCCACCGCTGCAACCCGACCGCTGCTGTTGCAAACCGAGGTGGCCGTGAGGCAGACCGGCGGCGTGGCGCTCATGAGCCCCTTCGCCCGGACCCTGCTGACCGCCAAGCGGGCGGCGGCTCCGCGGCCCGCTGCAGCTCCGGTCCGGCATCCGCTGCACCGGGCACGCGCGTGGCAGCGCCGGCTGGATGCGGAGCCGAAGTTCCGGCGCATCGATCTGGCCAAGTCCGAGGGACTGACGCCCGGTGCGGTGACCCATCACATGAAGCTGTTGCTTCTGGCGCCTGCCATTCAGGAGCGACTGCTCAATCTGACCACTCCGACCGAAATGCGCCGGTTCAGCTTGAACCGCATGAAGGCACTGGCCGAGTTTCCCGCCGAGGAGCAGCTCCTGCGTTTTTGCCGAACTGGAGAACGCCGGTTAGTTCGAGGAGTATTCGGCGCGCAGCCGGCAACACGCCGGCCGGCTGTCAGGCTCGACCCGGCACAAGCCCGCGGCGCACAGCCGGGCAAGTTTTCGGGCAGCAAGGTGCGGCGTCACTCCGACCGCCGCCGCCATCTCGCGGGCGTTCGCGCGGCCGCCCGCAGGTGCGTGATGATCCGCGCCTCCAACGGGTCCGTGACCAGTTGGGTGAGGTCGAGGAGAGCTCCCTCTTGGAAATCATGTGCCGCTGTGCCGCCCGCACCAGCGAGCGCGTTCAGTCGCCGCTGCTCCTCGAATCGGCCGACCGCGACGGCGAGCAGTGCATCGATCAGGTCCAATACCTCCTCGTCGCTCAGGCGGTCGAACCGCCGGGTGTCGAGCAGCGCCATGGCATCACAGGCCCATCCGCAGGCTGGCAGCCTCGGCACGGGTTCGAGCCCTATATGATGACGACAGTCTCATGGCCGCACGCTGAGAGCGGGGCGCGCCCCTTCCAGCACCCGCAGCGAACACGATCCGATGGAGTGTTCGTTGCAACACCCCAAGGCTTACAGCACGCGAACCGGCCAGCGCCCGGCCCGTTCCGTCACCCAGGTCGCCGTGCCACCCCTTCAGATCGAGGATAATGTGGTTGGGGACGGTGGCGGACTCATCGAAGGTCGGATTGAATGACCACGTCTGGCCGCACAGGCCGCGCCAAGACTTCGGCTTGTGCAGATGGCCCGAGAGGACGATCCGGGGTGGACGCGGTCCGGCGGTCAGCGCCCCGGCCAGTCCCCGGCAGCCGTTGTCGGTGCCTCCGCTCCCGCTCACTCCCGTCGCGGCGAGCGCCGGAGGAAGGTGATGGAGCAGGATCCACTTGCCGTGCGGAGCGTGCGGCCAGATGCCCGGAAACCGGAACGGGTGGCAGAAAATATGATAGCCGCCGCAATCGGCGCCCTGGCCGTCGATCGTCACCTCCGGCCGCGCCATCTTGTCGAGCCAGCCGCAACAGGCGTCGGTATCCACGACTCCGTCGCTGTCCCACCAGTCGTGGTTGCCGGAGCAGACGAACAGCCGGCCCGGAAAATCCCGCAGCCAGTCGCGCACCCACTTCGACTGCTCGCGCAGCGAAGCCCGATGCGTGCCGAACATGTCGAGCAAGTCGCCGGCGAGGCACACTGCGTCGTAATCCCGCGACTGCTTCGCCACCCACTCGAACCAGTGGGCGCGGAAGTGCAGGTCGGAGACGTGAAGCAGCTTCATGGGGGCGGGGTCGGACCTCGGGCATCATCGATCGGTTCCACGCGGGCAAACATGGTCACCCGAGAGCAGGTCCGGGCCGCTGGCTGGGAGCAGTCGCGAGCACCTGGCCCACTTCAGCCGCCTTGAGGGCCGGCACCCGCGCCTGATCCGCAAACTCCCGCCAGCGTGCGATGCCTGCCCGCACCTGCTCGATGATCCCCTGGGCGCTCCGTCGGTCGAGGCCTTCGTTGTCCGCCAGCCGCAACAGATTGTCCACCGATGCTGCGCGCCTTTCACCAAGGATCGCCATGCCCCGCTCGGCGATCTGCTGCGGGCTGGAAAAGGTCACGTCGTAGGCCGGCCCGAGCTGCCATTTCCGGTCCCGATACAGGAAGCCATGGTTCTTGCCGTGATCGTCGCGATTGCTGGCGAGGACGTTGAAGGCGGCCCGTCGGAGCGCGCGCCAGACCTCCGTCTCGTCGTGCGTCAGGCGCCGCGTGACCCGCAGGAAGGTCTCGTAGTTCAGATCGCCGCCGCCCACATGCATCATGCCCGCGAGGGTGTGGTGATGGATGCGCTCCGCGCCTTCACGGTCGAACCGCTTGACCGCAAAATGCCGCCGCACCTTGCCGCCTCGCTTGGTTTCGAGGAGCCGGGTTTCGGGCATCTCGACGCCGGCCGCCCGCGCCATCCGCGCGTAAGCCTCCTCCATCGGTCCGTGGGAATTATCCGGGCTGGTGTCCAGCTTCACGAGCCAGGCTTCATGCGTTGTCGGAATCTCGCCCGCGCCGGCGAGAGGGAGCTGCGAGCCTTCCCGCGCCAGGGCGATCAGGGCCTTCGGCCGCGCGCCGCCCGCGGACGAACCCACGCCCGCCAGCACATCCAGGTCGATTTCCCCGGCTTGCTCCGCCCGCAGGGCCGCGGCCTGCAGGGCGTCCAAGGACACGGAGGTCCACGGATGCTCGACCGGGTTCTGGGCGGGTTCATAGGTCAGGGCTCCCATGCCGTGGTTGCCGACAAAGGCGAGCATCGCGAGCGGGGTGACCTCGTGCTCAGGTGTCCCCTGCTGCCGGAACCACTCCAGCATCACGCGCCGGCCCCACGCATCCGGAAGGGAATCATCGAACAGCCCCGGCAACCGGCCTCGGCCTCGCGTTTGCACCCCCGGCCGCAGGGGCAGATTGAAAGGGGACAATGCATGACCGGTGGCGATGAACCCGGGATCGTATTCAAAGGCGAGGTCCGTCGGCGTCTGCGCCAGCCGCCCGACAATCTGTCCGCCGTATCTGACGATGATCTGGCTCATGGGCGTTTGCTGCTGCCGCGCTTCCGCTTCGGCTTCACCAGTTCGGCAAGCGTCACGGTGGACAAGTCCGGCTCCTGTCCGATCCGGTCGAACTCTTCCATCAGCCCGAGCACGTCGAGGACTTTCAGGAGACGCAGGAGCGAGATCCGGCCCGTGCGCTCGAAGAGCACATAGGTTGCTTCCTTGAGTCCCGCCCGTCGCGCCATGTCGGCCTGCGTCCAGGCGCGCTGGAGCCGCCGGTCGCGAATCCTCGATGCGAGATCGGCAGCCACCTCGGGGGCGCTTTTTATCGATAACATATGGTGGACTATTGGCGATTATGCCAACTAGTCGATATCATATTGCCACTTGTGACTACCGAGAAGGCGGGCGGAACGAGCCTCGTTCTCAGACTCCTGCGTCCCATGCACTACGGGTGAGGCGAGATGCTCGGGCTCAACGCTCCGGGCGATACCCCAAGGTATCGGGCACGAAATTGAAGCTCTGGCTGACCCGCGCGAGCGCGGGGCTGCCGCGCCACCGGGGCGGGTCGAACCGCCACTGTCTTACCGCCTGCAACGCCGCGAATCGCAGGGTTTCATCAACCGTGCCGATGATGTCCGGAAAGCGAGTGCGGCCCTCCTCGTCCACGTAGAAATCCACCCGCACGACGCCACCGATACCGCCTTCCTTGAGCGCCTTGGGATAGGCGGGTGCGACGCGTGAGACCGGACGAAGAGGGCGGTCGAGTTCTTCCCGACCCCGCGGCGCGAAGATGAAATCGCGTTCGGACAGAAGATGGGAACGCATACCTTCGGAGGGATCCTTGCGATCGATGAACACCGTGCCCTGGACCCCGAAGTTGAAGTCGATGTCCATCACCGTTGGCCGGGGCCGGCCTTCGTGCCGCGTCGGACGAAACCGCCACTGTTTCACGGCCAAGACCGAAGCCTTGGCGAAGTCCTTCCGGGTGTAGGCCGTGACGAGGAGGTCGGCGAGCTGCCCGAACTCATCCACCTCGATGAGCAGGCGCACGGCTCCCGGCGGCGCTCCCTCGGCGAAGGCCCGAGCCGGATACTCCGGCTTCACGTAGCGTGCAATCTGGACGGTCTGGTCCGGCCGCAGCGTCGGAGCGACCGCCACCGGCTGGCCGCAACCGACCGCGGCCAGCCCCGCCAGCAAGCCCAGTCCTGCAACTGCACGCGCTCTCTCCGACGAAACCATGTCTTCAGGCTAACGAAGCAGCAAATGAGTCACGGCTCCATGCCCTTGTCGCGCGGCGGGAGGAATTCATCACCGAATCCAAGTCATACAGCCAGCCAATGCATTGAAATGCCCTTATCGGCTCCAGTCGGTGCGCAGCCACGTCCGCACCGGACCACGGCCGGCGCCACTGGCGCGCGTTTCGGCCATCAGCCGAGATACCCCGGGCAGGAAATCTTCCTCCTTCGCCGGCAAGTCCCGCAGACATCGTTGCAGCTTCTTCCAATACGACGGATGCGCATCCTCCTGAATCCCCAGCCGCGCGATGTGCGCGACGCGGCCCGACACGCCCAAGTGTTCCGCCGCCGCGGCAATCAGTTCCGGGGCATTGCCGAGGTCGCTCAGGACCATCGCTCCGCACCGGATCGGCTGAAACGTCTCGGTATCCGCCTGACCGCGGAGCAGTGCGCAGCCGAGGGCTTCGTGGGGCAGCCATTCGAGGTTCTCGGGCACAAGCCGCGGCCACAGCGGCGCGTAATGGGCGCAACCGCGCGCAATTGCCACGCCGAGCAGATCGTCGCAGTTCAGCTTGGCCGCCTGTCGGCAAGCCCGCAAAAATGGCGTCTCGACTCCTCCGCCAGCTCCGCGCTGATTGGTCTCGGGCGGCATCATCGGCCCGCGAGCAGCAGATACTGCTCCAATGCCGCGATCAGCGGCGGCAATTCCGTTTTCACGATCTTCCACGCCACCGCGAAATCGACAAACCCGTCCGCTCCGGTGATGCGACGGCGGATGCGTCGCGCCAGGCGCACCGGCCCGACCGACAGCTTGGCCCGGCTCACCCGGTCCAGCTCGCGGCTCAGATCATCGATCATCGCCAGCCGTAGCGCCACTGCGTCCTGGGTTTTGCCGTCCCTCTTGAAGCGCGCCAGCGTTGTTCCCTCGAGGTAGGCGGTGGCGTGCCGGGCCGACTCCAGCATGTCATGCACGTAGGCACGGGCGTCCTTGACGGGCTTAGCGGCCATAGATCGTGCGGCGGTCCCGTTCGATCGATTCCTTGCGATACGGATTGGTCATTTCCGCGACGGCTTCATGGGCCAGCAGATGCGCCGGCACACCGAGCAACCGGCTGCATTCCTGCTCGATCGTCACGATCTCCAATCCCGGATGCTCGGGAAACGTGGCGATCAGATCCACATCGCTTCCAACGCAGGCATCCCCGCGGGCGACCGAGCCGAACACCTCCAACCGGGTGATACCGTGCTTGCGGCAGAACGGCTCCAGCCGTCGCGCGACTTCGTGCAGCGGCGGAGGCTGCCGCCGCCCCGGCCGGGATCGGACCGCCGGAGGCAGGCGCAGCCCGCCGACACGATGTTTGCCAGGACTGCGCTTGGAACGGGCCGCCGGACGATTCATCACCACCCGAGTAGGCCTAGGGGAAAACGAAACCAAGACGGAAGTGACGCGAACCCGGATTGGACCGCTGGCGGAGCGCGGTCACGCCCGGAGACGAGGCGAGCCTGGTTTGGGCGCGGAAACTTTCACGGTCGCGACCGAGGCCTCTGTCGGCCGGTGGCCGGGGCGCATCTCCATCGCAACCCGCCCGGCGAGCGCCCGGCGCGCCGCTTCGCGTTCGGGGTGCTCGAACGCCTCCGCGACCGCATCCAGTTCGATCCGGGTCATGCCGAGCTTCCGGCCCTGCGCCCGCCAGGTCGCGACCGCGCCCGTCACCTGCGATAGAATCTTCCGGGCCTCTTTCGCCGGCAGATTGAAGTATTCCCGGACCGAGAGCAGACCGTCGATGGTGGCCGCCGGTCCGGTCTCCTCCGAAAGCCAGGTCTTCGGTTCGCGCCGCCGCTCCGGGCTGGGATTGACGTCGAAGGCGGGCGAGAGCCGCCACAAGCCCTTTTGCTCCCGCAGGAACCCATGGTTGCGCAGGTGGTCGTCGACATTCGTGATGAGGATGGAAAACGCCATCCGGCGCCACAACTCGGCCAGGTCGGTTTGCGCCGCGGCGCCATGGCTGCGGATCGCATCGGCAATCTGGGTATAGGTGTGGTCCGCACCCGGATCGACGCCAAGGAGCGTCGCGGCCGAGACATACATGAGCCGGCCGCCTTCGCCGGTCCGGTCGAAGCGCCGGATGAGGGCGACCGGCAGCCCGTCGCTGTCGACCAAACGCGCCCGGGCCGCGTTGATGCCGGCCGCCTTCGCCAGCGTGAGTGCCAGCACCTCGCCCTTGGTCACCGCGCGCTCGTCGGCCACGCTCGGGAACTTCGCGATGGCGAGGGCACCGTCCGCCTCGATCACGCTGCACTTCGGGCGCATGCCGCCCAAGGATGTGCCGCGGCCGCGCAGGAAGGCGAGGTCCGCCATCGTCTCCTTGTGCCGCTCCACGGCGTGGGTCGCACTCAGGAGTTGCCTTAACGCGAGGAGCGGCGGCGTGCGGCGCTCGCTCTCCGCCGTGCGCTGGAACACCCCCTGCTCGTCGCGCAGGCGCAAGGCACCGATGCGCGCCTCGTCATCGACCGCCAGCAGGAAGTCCACGGGCCCCAACGCCGTGCCGCCCCGGCCGCGCTTCGCCGCGTCCCGCCGGATCACCTTCCGGGCCCAGCCGTCCGGCTCCGTGTCCGCGATCGCGCCGGGAAAAATGCTCTCGCCGGTCCGCGCCGCGCCATGCTGCGGCCCGGCGACCAACGGCAGCCGCGGCTCCAGCGCGAACGCGCCGGGCCGCGCCAGCCAGCTGTCCGTATACGCAAACACCGCCCGCTCGCGCAAACCCTCCCGGTCCACGCGCAGGATGCCCACCGGTTCGGTCCGGCCGCCCAGATGCACTTGCAGCATCCGTTTCACAGTGGCGCCTCCTTTTTCGGCCGCACGCGCTTGGGCACGCGCGCGGCATCCATCAGCAGGCCATGTTCGTCGCGACTCGCATCGATCATCTCGCCCAAAATTTCGCCGAAGCCCAGAACCTGCAAGGCCATCGCATATACGCCAAGGGCCACCGTCGGGTCGCCCCTCTCCGCGCGGCGATACGTGGCCTTGCTGACGGCCAGCCGTTCGCGCATCATCTCCACGGTCAGGCCCCGCTTGCGCCGCGCGAGGGCAATGTCCGCCCCGAACTTCGCCAGGGAACGGCGCAGCGGCGAGGGAAGGATCTGATGGACGGCGGATTTCATAAGGGATTATGGATAGCTCTATAAACCATAGGAAGGTTTATGTATTATTCTTTATAGGCGCTTAAACACCGAAGGCAAGCGCCGATGGGTTCCGTGATTCAGGTCGCCGTGCCATCCTTCAGATCGAGGATGATGTCGTTGGGGGAAGTGGCGGTCTCATCGAAGGTCGCGTTGAAAGACCGGGTCTGGCAGCATGGGCCTCGCCACGACTTCGGCTTGTGCAGGTGACGTGAAGCAGCTCCATAGCCGGTAGAATGACTCTCAGTCATGGCCGCTGTTCCTCGAATCCGGGCTTAAGACCGGATCAGGCCGACTCCCCGACCGCGGGGGCTGGGGCGGCGGTGGAGCCCCAGATAGGCGTGCCGGCCCTCGAGGCCGGACACGCCGTAGCTGCGCGCCGAAGGGACCGGCGCGCGGAGCTCCGACGACTCCATGTGACACCCGAACAACCCATCCACCAGCCCCCGTCCCCAGCCACCCCACAGAAGTGTGATAACGGCGCGCGCCCCGACCTCCCCAGAGAGGCTGCAAAACTCGGCCTTGCCTTCAGGTGGCAAAAGGCTACCTTTCCTATATGGGCCAACCCGTCAAACTCTCCGAAAGCCTTGTCCTCGACGCCCGCCTCACCGGCGAGGTGGCCGAGCGCTCCATCGCCGGCCAGATCGAATTTTGGGCCGGCCTCGGCCGCGCCGTTGAGTCCCTCCTTCGCGCGGACCGCGCCCTGGCGCTGAAAAAGCGCGGCGAAACCACGCCGCTATCGTCTTGCCTGAGATCGGTCAACACCCGCGCCGGCCAGGCCCGTCTCGCCGCCGTGCTGGCCGCCCGGCCTTACCCTCATTTCGAGCCGGCCTCGGCGCCGGGCCTCCTCGTGAAGATCGACGAGGACGGCACCCGCACCACGGGCCGTTTCGTCCACCGGGAATTCCGTCCGGCCAAGGCGCGGTGACCCTTCCCCTTGATGCCCGGCCCCTCCTTGTCGCCCTCGCCGGTCCCAACGGCGCCGGCAAATCGACGTTTTTTCACGCGCTTCTGCAACCCGCCGGATTGCGCTTCGTCAACGCCGACGACCTGGCCCGCGAGTTGAACCTCGGCCCTTACGAAGCCGCCGAGCTGGCGAATCGGCTCCGTCACACCCTCGTGCAGCAGCGCGAGAGCTTCGTCTTCGAGACCGTGTTTTCCGATCCCGTCGGCGACAAGGTCAGATTCCTCCGCGCGGCAGCCCGCTCCGGCTATACCGTCGTGCTCTGCTTCATAGGCCTGGACCGGGCGGAAACCTCGGAAGAACGGGTCGCCATGCGCGTTTTCCAAGGTGGCCACGATGTGCCCTCGGACAAACTCGTCGCCCGCTTTGCCCGCACCCTGCGGAACCTGCACCGGGCGATACGCGCACTGCCCTTCGTCCTCGTCTTCGACAACAGCGACCTGCGGCACCCGTTCCGCCCGGTGGCGGAATTCAAGGACGGTCAGCCTGTCAGTCTGGTGAAACCGCTGCCCGCTTGGTTGAAACTGCCGTAAGGCCGGTGGGTTTATCCCGCGCGCCTCAGCCCAGCGCCCAGGCGACAATCTGCCGGCTGGAAAACTCGATGGTTCCGATGCGCAGCACCAACGCTTGCCGCGGATCCAGCGGCAGATCGGGCGCCTGCGCCAGTTCCAGCCGGCCCTGTAGCCAGGGCAATTCGCAATCTCTCAAATCCACGCGCCCTCTCGCAGCAGAGCGGCACCGAGCTGCTCAGCGCGCCCAGGCTCACCGTCCTCTCCGGCAACCCCGCCACCATCACCGTCGCGCAGGAGATGCGCTATCCGCAGTCCTACGGCGAGATTCAGAGCCAGGTCGGCACCGGCAGCATCTCGGGCGGCGGCTCGGCCGGCGTCTCCATCACCTCCGGCACCCCGCAGGAGTTCACCACCCGCAACGTCGGCGTC
>Ga0187894_10000289_pt1 | contig 67920 bp, 61 predicted proteins | sample GBC1701081metaG_FD_136650 | JGI IMG/M metagenome (GOLD analysis project Ga0187894, IMG submission 136650) | White microbial mat communities from a lava cave in the Kipuka Kanohina Cave System on the Island of Hawaii, USA - GBC170108-1 metaG ... | reverse complement strand
GGCGCGCGTGCTCGCGATCGCCGACGCGCTGGTCGATGAATCGCTCGCGCAGCGCCCGGCCACGCTCGCGCGCCTGCGCCCGCCCGGCGCTCGGCACGACGTGCTGCCCGACGATTCGCTGCGTGCTCGAGAAAGGCGCGACGCACAGCGCGCGGCGTGGCTGGCCGAGCTGCGAGCGATCCCGCGCGCGCAGCTGAGCGAGCGCGCGCATGCCGGGCTCGCTTACGACCTCGCGCGCCCGCTGCTCGAGGCGAGCGCTGCGACGAGAATCTGCCGGCGCGAGCTGTGGGGCGTGAGCCAAGTCGGTCCGGCATGGCACGTCGACTTCGCGGATGCCGCGCTCGCGCAGCCGGTCGAGAGCGCAGAGCTCCGTGCGCAAGCTCGCGCGCGCTGGGCGCAGCTCCCGCGCTACGTGAATGACGAGATTGCCGCGCTGCGCGAAGGCCTCTCGCGCGGGTACAGCGCGCCGCGGCTCGTCGTCGACCACGTGCTCGCCCAGCTCGAGACGTTGATCGCTGCGCCGGACGAGGCGCTGCCCTTCGCGAGCCCCGCGTTCCGCAGCGACGACCCCGAGTTTCGCGCGGCTTTCCTCGCCGGCGTCGCGCGCGACGTGCGCCCCTCGCTCGCGCGCTATCGCGATTTCCTGCGCGCCGAGTATGCGCCGCGAGCGCGCGAGAGCATCGCAGTCTCCGCCTCGCCTGGCGGCCGCACTTGTTACGACGCCGTGCTGCTCTCCTACACGACGCTCGCGATCTCGCCGGAAGAGGTGCACGCGCGCGGCCTCGCGGCGCTGACCGAGGTCGAACGCGAGATCGAGGCGATCTCAGCGCGAAGCTTCGGCGGAACGCCGGTGCGCGCGTTGCTGCAGCAGCTGCGCAGCGATCCGAAGTACCTGTATCGCGACGAAGCGCAGCTGATGGCGGTCGGGCAAGCGGCGATGGAGCGCGCTTGGACCGCGCTGCCGCGCGCGTTCGCGAAGCTGCCGCGCGCGCGGGCGATTCTCGAGCCGATCCCGGCGTTCCAGGCACGAACCGCAGCGGCGCACTACTTGGCCGCGGCGCTCGACGGCAGCGCACCGGCGACCTACCGCGTCCGGACGTTCGGCGCGGAGCGCCAGAGCCAGGCGAGCGGGGAGTCGACGGCGTTCCACGAGATCGTGCCGGGCCATCACCTGCAGATCGCGCTCGCGAACGAACGCGAGGACCTGCCGCGCATCGCGCGCCTGCTCGGTCGCAGCGGCTTCAGCGAGGGCTGGGCGCTCTACGCCGAGCAAGTCGCCGACGAGCTCGGCCTCTACTCGAGCGAGGCCGCTCGCGTCGGAATGCTGAACGGGCGCGCGTGGCGCGCGGTGCGCATGGTCGTCGACTCGGGCATCCACGCGCTCGGCTGGAGCCGCGAGCGCGCGCTCGCGTTCCTGCTCGAGCACACCGCGCTCTCGCCCGAACAGGCCGCCCAGGAGATCGACCGCTACATCGCGCGGCCCGGCCAGGCGCCGTCCTACCTGCTCGGTTATCAGGAAATCATCGCGCTGCGGGAAAACGCCGAGAGCGAGCTAGGCACCCGCTTCGATCTGCGCGCGTTCCACGAAGTCGTGATCGGCCAAGGCAGCGCGACGCTTCCGCTGCTGCGGGAGCGGGTCGAGAGCTGGATCCGCCGGCAACGCGCTGCGTCCTAGCCGCTACGGGTGCTGGCTCGAAACCGCGACGATCTCGCCCGTCATGTACGAGGCGTAGTCGCTCGCCAGGAACACCATCACGTTCGCGACCTCGAACGGCGCCGCGGCGCGGCCGAAGGCTTCGCGCTTCTCGAGCTCCTCGAGCAGCCCGTCGGGCGTCACCTTCGAGAGGAACTCGTGCAGCGCGAGGCTCGGCGCGACGGCGTTGACGCGCACGCCGCGCTGCGCGGCTTCGAGCGCGACGCAGCGCGTGAACGCCATCACGCCCGCCTTCGCGGCGGCGTAATGACTTTGCCCCGGCTGTGCGCGCCAGCCGAGCACCGACGCGTTGTTGACGATCGCGCCCTGCCCGCGCGCGAGCATGTGCGGCAGTAACGCTCTGGTGACGCGCATCGTGCCGTTCAACGTCACGTCGAGGACCTTCGTCCACTGGGCGTCGGTCATGTCGACCAGGTTCGCGGTGCCGCCGAGACCGGCGTTGTTGACGAGCACGTCGACGCTACCGAGCGCCGCCAGCGCGGCGTCGCGCAGCGCGTCGACCTGGTCCTGCTGCGTGACGTCGCAGAGCGCGGTCGCGGGCTTCGTGCCCGTCAGCTCCGCGAGCTTCTCGGCGCTCTCCGCGAGACGCCGTGGGTGCAGATCGCTGATCAGGAGCCGCGCGCCTTCCTCCGCGAAACGCCGCGCCGCCCAGAAGCCGATGCCGGTGCCGGCGGCGGCCGTAATCACTGCAGTCTTGCCTGCGAGCAGCTGCTTGCCCTGCGGATACGTCGGAATCGTGCGACTCACGAAGGCCTCGGTTCCCGCGGCAGCCCGAGTGCGCGCTCCGCGATCTGATTGCGTTGGATTTCGTTCGAGCCGCCGTAGATCGTGTCGCTGCGCGTGAACAGATAGAGGCGCTGCAGCGGCGTGAGCTCGTAGGGGAAGCCCGCGGCGACGTCGCTCTCGGGCCCGAGCACGTCCATCGCGAGCTCGCCGAGCTTCTGGTGCCAGGTCGCCCAGAAGATCTTGTGAATCATCCCGGCGCCGGAGAGCGCCGTTTGGTCGGAGAGCGTGCGCAGCGCGTTCGAGCGCTGGATCTCGAGCCCGATCCACGCGTCCGCGATGCGCTGGCGGATCAGCGGGTCGCTCGCCTTTCCGTTCAGCTTCGCGATGCGGATGATCGCCTCCAGCTCGTTGCGGAACAGCATCTGCTGGCCGAGCGTCGAGACGCCGCGCTCGAACGCGAGCGTCGCCATCGCCACCTTCCAGCCTTCGCCGGGCGCCCCTAACAGATTGTCGCGGGCCGTGCGCGCGCCGTCGTAGAACACTTCGAAGAACTCCGCGTCGCCGGTGATCTGCCTAATCGGCCGGATCGTGACGCCGGGCTGCTTCATTGGCACGAGCAGATACGAGAGGCCGGCGTGGCGCTTCGAATCCGGATCGGTGCGAGCGATCACGAAGCAGAAGTCCGCCCACTCGGCCCACGAGGTCCACACCTTCTGGCCGTCGATCACCCACTCGTCGCCGTCGAGCCGTGCGCGCGTCTGCACGTTCGCGAGGTCGCTGCCGGCGTTCGGCTCGGAGTAGCCCTGACACCAAATGGTTTCGCCCGCGACGATGCCGGGCAGGAAGCGCGCGCGCTGCGCCGGCGTGCCGAACGCGATGCAGGTCGGGCCGAACAGCGTCTCGCCCATGTGATTGATGCGGCCCGGGCCGCCCGCGCGCGCGTACTCCTCGTAGAAGATCACTTGTTGGGACAGCGAGAGGCCGCGGCCGCCGTGCTCGCGCGGCCAGCCAACGCACGTCCAACCGCCGCTCGCGAGCCGCTTTTCCCACGCGCGTCGATCCTCGACGAGCGCGCCTTCGTCTCCGGGGCCGCCGCGATGGCGCAGCGCACGAAACTCGCCGGAGAGCGCCGCGTCGAGCCAGGCCGCGACCTCGGCGCGGAAAGCTTCGTCTTCGGGAGAAAACTGGATGTCCACGCGCTGGCCCTTTGGTGGCCCTTTGGGGTCAGACCCCAAAGGGCCATCCGACGCCGAGCACATTACGATACGATCCGTCTCGAAGCCAGGAAAAACCCAGCAAGAACCGCAACTTCCGAGACTAGGGAGAGAGGTCTTGAGCGATAGCCCGGAAGCGCGGCCGCGCGAGGCGCAGGCGAACGACGCCCAACGAGATTGGAGCGCGATGACGATTCCGCGCACGCTCGAGCGCGCGGCAGCGCTCTGGGCGAGCGCGTCAGCGCTCGAGGACGGCGACGCGCGCTTCACGTTCTCGCAGCTCGCGGCCGAGGTCGAGCGCGCGGCGCGCGGTTTCCTGGCGGCCGGCGTCGTCAAGGGCGATCGCATCGGCATCTGGGCGCCTAACAGCTCGGCTTGGGAGATCGCGGCGCTCGGCGCGCAGAGCGCCGGCGCGGTGCTCGTCACGCTCAACACGCGCTTCAAGGCGCACGAGGCGGCCTACGTGCTCGCGAAGAGCGGCGCGCGGCTGCTCTTCACGGTCGGGGATTTCCTCGGCATGAACTACGCCGAGACGATCGGGCAGCAAGAGCTGCCCAGGCTCGAGCGAATCGTGACGCTCTCCGGCAACGCGAAGAACGCGAGGCCGTGGAGCGAGTTCGTCGCGGGCGGCGCGGCAGTCACGGCGGCTGCGCTGCGCGAGCGCGCGGCGTCCGTAACACCCGACGATCTGAGCGACATCCTGTTCACGAGCGGCACGACCGGCTTCCCGAAGGGCGTGATGACCGCGCACGGACAGAACCTGAAGGTGTTCGACGCCTGGAGCGCGGGCGCCGGCATTCGCGCGGGCGACCGCTACCTGATCATCAACCCGTACTTCCACAGCTTCGGCTACAAGGCCGGCTGGCTGACCTGCTTGATGCGCGGAGCGACCGCGCTGCCGCACGCGGTCTTCGACGTCGCCGCGGTGCTGGCGCGCTGCGAACGCGAGCGCGTGAACGTGCTGCCCGGCCCGCCGACGCTCTACCAATCCATCCTCGCGCATCCCGAGCGTGCGAAGTTCGACCTTTCCAGCTTGCGCCTCGCCGTGACCGGTGCGGCGCCGGTGCCCGTCGCGCTCGTGGAGCGCATGAAGAGCGAGCTCGGCTTCGAGACCGTAATTACTGCCTACGGGCTCACCGAGAGCTGCGGCACGGTCTCGCTGTGCACGCCCGCCGACGACGCGGAGACGATCAGCACCACGTCGGGCAGGCCACTGCCAGACACCGAGGTGAAGTGCGTTCGCGAGGACGGCAGCGAGGCGCCGCGCGGCGAGCCCGGAGAGCTCTGGGTGCGAGGCTACAACGTGATGCGCGGCTACTTCGATGACGCGGCAGAGACCGCGAAAGCGATCGATGCGGACGGCTGGCTGCATACTGGCGACGTCGCGGTGATCGACGAGCGCGGCTACCTGCGCATCACCGACCGCATCAAGGACATGTACATCTACGGCGGCTTCAACTGTTATCCCGCGGAGATCGAGAATCTGATCTACAAGCACCCGGGCATCGCTCAGGTCGCCGTGATCGGCGTTCCGCACGAGCGCCAAGGCGAGATCGGCATTGCGTTCGTGGTGCCGGCCGCTGGCGCACGCATCGAGCCCGACGAGCTGATCGGTTGGTGCCGTAACAACATGGCGAACTACAAGGTGCCCGGCTCCGTGCGCATCATGAGCGCGCTGCCGCAGAACGCGTCGGGCAAGGTGCTGAAGACGGAGCTGCGCAAGCTCGCAGCGAGCGAGGCGAGGTAGCCTCGCGCGCAGTGAGCTCGCTCGCGCACATCACCGACCTCTGGCCGCTGCTCGAAGCGCGCGCGGCGGCGACGCCGAGGGCGCTGTTCGCGGAGGACGAGCGCGGGCGCGCGCTTTCGTTCGAGCAGCTGCGCGACGAGGCGCTGCGCTGTGCGGCGGGGCTCGCGGCGCTCGGCGTCGCGCGCGACATGCGCGTCTCCTGGCAGCTGCCGACGCGCATCGACGCGTACGTGCTGGCGGCGGCGCTCTCGCGACTCGGAGCTGTACAGAACCCGCTGCTGCCGATCCTGCGCGAGCGCGAGGTCGGCTTCATCGTACGCCAGCTCGCCTCGCAGCAGCTGATCGTGCCGCGCGTGTTTCGCGGCTTCGACTTCGAGGCGATGGCCCACGCGATCGCGAAGGAAGCTCCCGGGCTCGCAGTGCACTGTGTCGAGCAGGGGCTGCCGACCGGCGATCCGGCGCAGCTTCCGCCCGCGCCGGTTGTTACGGATCCGAGCGACGCGCCCGTGCGCTGGGTGCTCTACAGCTCCGGCACGACCGCCGATCCGAAAGGCGCCAAGCACACGGATCACTCGGTCGGCTGCGCCGGACGCGCGATGAGCGAGCTGCTCGCGCTCACAGCGACGGATCGTGCCGCGCTGCCGTTTCCGGTGACGCACGTCGGCGGCATCAACTGGCTGTTCGGGAGCCTGATGACCGGCTGCGCGCTGCTCTTGGTCGAGAGCTTCGACGCGAAGCGCACGCCGCTCTGGCTCGCGCAGCAGCGCGCGACGCTGCTCGGAGCGGGCACCGTCTTCCATCAGGCCTATCTCGCGGCGCAGCGCGAGGCGGGCGCCCGCACGCTCTTTGCCGCCGTGCGCGCCTACCCGGGCGGCGGCGCGCCCAAGCCTCCGCAGCTGTTCTGGGATCTGCTGCGCGAGACCGGCGCGCCGATCCTCTCGGGCTACGGCCTGACCGAGCACCCGATCGCGGTGATGGCCTCGGTGAGCGATCCGCACGAGAAGCTCGCGGCGAGCGAGGGCCGCGCGACGCGCGGCACGCAGCTTCGCATCGTGAAGAGCGATGGCGGCGACGCGCCGCCCGGAGCGGAAGGCGAAGTTCGCGTGCGCGGCCCGCATCTGTTTCGCGGCTACGTCGATGCCGAGCTCGACGCCCACGCGTTCGACGAGCTCGGTTACCTGAGAACTGGCGATCTCGGCATGCTCGACGCGGCCGGCTTCCTGACGATCACGGGCAGGCTGAAGGACGTGATCATCCGCAAGGGCGAGAACATCTCTGCGAAGGAGATCGAGGATCACGTGCACGCCCACGCGAGCGTGCGGGAAGCCGCAGTGATCGGTCTGGAGGACGCGGAGCGCGGCGAGCGCGTGTGCGCGGTGCTCGCGCTGCGCGAAGGCGCCGCTCCGCTCTCGCTGGCCGATCTCGCCGCGTTCCTACGCGCGCGCGGCGTCGCGACCTACAAGCTGCCCGAGCAGGTCGAGCAGCTCGGCGAGCTGCCGCGCAATCCGTCGGGCAAAGTGTTGAAACGCGAGCTGCAGCAGCGCTTTGGCAGGAGCTCGCAGCGCTGACGAGGAGCGCAGCGTGATCGAGACCGCATTCACGAAGCTGGTCGGCGTCGCGAGGCCGCTGCAAGCGGCCGGGCTTCCCGCGATCACGACGCAGGATCTCGTCGCCGCAGTCTGCAGCGCAGGCGGCCTCGGCATGGTGCCGACGCCGCTCGTCAGCCCGGCGCGCCTCGAGGCCACGCTCGACGCGCTGGCGGAGCGCACGCGAGGTCGGTTCGGCGCGAACTTCCTGATGCCCTTCCTCGATCTCGATTGTCTCGACATCGCCGCACGCAAGGCGCGCGTCGTGGAGTTCTTCTACGGCGATCCGGAAGACGCGCTGGTGAAGCGCGCGGGCCAGCACGGGGCGCTGGTGAGCTGGCAGGTGGGCTCACTGCGCGAAGCGCTCGCCGCCGAGCGCGCGGGCTGCGATTTCATCGTCGCTCAGGGCAGCGAGGCCGGTGGTCACGTGCGCGGGACGGCCGGGTTGCTGCCGCTGCTTGCACAGGTGTTAGGTGCCGTACGAGTCCCGGTGCTCGCGGCGGGCGGCATCGCGACCGCGCGGGATCTCGCGGCGGTGCTCGCTGCGGGTGCAGCAGGCGCACGCCTCGGCACGCGCTTCGTCGCGTGCCGCGAATCCGGCGCGCATCAGGACTACATCGCTGCGCTGCTCGCCGCGCGTGCTGAAGACACCTGTCTCACGCAAGCATTCTCCGCGGGCTGGCCGAATGCGCCGCATCGCGTGCTGCGCAGCGCAATCGACGCCGCGAGCGCGCTCACGGGTGACGTCGCGGGCGAAATCGTGCTCGAGGGACGCGTCGTGCCGCTCGAGCGCTGGTCGGTGATCGCACCGACACGCGAGACCTCGGGAAAGATCGATGCGATGGCGCTCTACGCCGGCGAGTCGGTCGCGAGCATCGACGCGATCACGCCCGCGGCCGAGATCGTCCGCGAGCTGTGCGACGGTGCGGAAGCGCTGCTGCGCGCCGCTGCGGGGCTTCTGCGCTAGTGCGCGGAGCGAATCGGCACGACGTGCGCGCTGCCTGGGTTCAATGCTCCCCGCCTTCTCGCTTCGCCTTCTTCTCCGCTGCGAGGCGTTCCTGCTCGGCCGTGTAAGCGGCGACGGTCCCGACCAAGTCGACGTCGTAGATGTCGGTATCGAACACCACCGCCTTCGCCGGAAACCCGACGCGGTACTCCTTGCCGTCGCGCGTGCGCTCGAGATGGCCGTAATCGACGAGCCAGCGCCGCAGCGTCACGTGGTCCGTCTCGAGCGCAGGCGCGATCTCGCGCTTCCAACGCTTCAGATGCGCGTTGATCTCGCGCTCGGAGTACGTCCGCTTCTCGTCGAGCTCGAGCGTGACGCTCTTCATCAGGATCTCGCGATCGCGCCGCGCGCGCGGAAATCCGCGCGGCCCGCGATCCGCGCCGAGCCGAAGCAGGCGCTCCACGAATTCTTCGAGCGAGATCATCGGCTGCGTAAGCTAGGGCGCGCTCTGCGAGCTGGCCGCAGCCTCGGGATAACAACCCGCGTACTCGTGCCCGAAGCCCCAGCGGAAGTACAGCGGCACGGCCGGGTGGCCGCCGACGCGAACGCCGCTGCGCATCAGCCAGCCGTAGACGAGATTCGTCTCACTCGCGACGCAGCTGGCCAGCTGATCGTCCGCGCGCTCGCGATCCTCTGCGGAGCCGCCGCACCAATAGGCGTAGTCGTGCTCCTGGCAGCAATGCCGCCAGTCGGCGTCGCCGAAGCGGTCGATCCACCACGAGCAGGCGTCGAAGCGGAACGGCAGCGTCGGCTTGCTGCCGGGATAGCCGCGCTCCGCGCACCAGTCGGCGGCGGCGCGTTCGATCTGCCCGGCGGCTTCTGGATCGCGGTCGTAGGGCTCGCTGGTGTGGCGCGAGAGCGCCGTGCACGACGTCAGCGCGACGATGTAGAGAAAGAGCGCGAGCGCGAAGCTACCGATCAGGAATCTCTTCATGCGCGCAGCATAATATCTGCTCGGCGCGCTCGCGCAGGAGCCGATGATGCAGCTGCTCGATCACGTATCGATCACGGTGCGCGACCTCACTCGCGCGCGGCTCTTCTACCGGGCTGTGATGGCCGCGCTTGGCGCCCGAGAGGTCTACGACGAGCCGCACGCGATCGGCTTCGGCGAGCGCAACAGCGGGGCCGATGATGCGCACTCCTACCTGAGCGTGTTCGAATCACCGGAGGCCCAGCCAGACGAGCGCCGTCACGTCTGCTTCCGCACCGCGAGCCGCGCCCAGGTGCGCGCGTGCTTCGAGGCGGGCCTGCGCGCAGGCGGCACGGGCGATGGCGCGCCCGGCGTTCGCCCGAGCTATCACGCGAGCTACTACGCCGCCTTCTTACACGACCTCGAAGGCAATCGCATCGAAGTCGTCTGCCATCGCAGCGAAGACAGCGCTTAGCGAGAGGTCGACGCATCCCGGCTGCCGATCGGCGTCCAGCTCGCCGATCACCCGTTGCCAGCAAAATCCGCTGCAACCCCGAGGCGCGCGGAGTAAAGAAAGCTAAACCGCGCCCCGGTGACCGTGATGCAGCCTGACAGCGACGCCCTCCAAGCTCAGGACCTCTCCGACGCCTGGCCTTTCCTCGATCGCGAGGAGCGCCTCGAGGGTTTCCGTTTGCTCGCGGCCGACGAGGCGGAGCGCTTCTTCAGTGCGCTCGATTCGCGCGATGAGTGCGAGCTGCTGACGGCCTTTGGTCCGCCCGAACGGCAGCGCTGGATGCGGGCGCTCGCGCCCGACGACGCAGCCGACGTCGTCCAGGCGGCAGCCGCAGACCAGCGCGAGATGCTGCTCGGCGCGCTCGATGGTCTCGCGCGGCGCGAGGTCTCGGCGCTGCTCGCGTACGCGGAGGACGAGGCGGGCGGCCTGATGAGCCCGCGCTACGTGCGGCTGCGCCCGGAGATGACGATCGACGAGGCGATCGCGTATCTGCGCCGCGCTGCGCGCGAGCGCGTCGAGACGATCTATTACATCTACGTGCTCGACGCCGAGAACCGCCTGCTCGGCGTCGCGTCGTTCCGCGACCTGTTCGCGGCGCAGCCCGAGAAGCTGGTGCGCGACGTGATGCGCACGAAGGTCGTCACCGTGCGCGACGATCTCGACCAGGAAGCGGTCGCGAACGTGATCGCCGAGAACAACCTGATGGCGGTGCCGGTCGTCAACGCGCAGGGCCAGCTGCAGGGCATCGTGACGATCGACGACGTCGTCGACGTCGTGCGCGAAGAGGCGACCGAGGACATCCAGAAGATCGGCGGCAGCGCCGCACTCGACGCGCCCTATCTCGAGACCGGCATCCTCGATCTGGTGCGCAAGCGAGCCGTCTGGCTGACGGTGCTCTTCATCGGGCAGTTCCTGACGACCGCCGCGATGGCGTTCTTCGAGGACGAGCTGGCGAAGGCGCTCGTGCTCTCGCTGTTCATCCCGCTCGTGATCTCGAGCGGCGGAAACTCCGGCTCGCAGGCCAGCACGCTCGTGATCCGCGCGATGGCGATGGAGGAAGTGCGGCTGCGCGATTGGTGGCGCGTGCTGCGGCGCGAGGTCCTGATCGGATTGTTACTGGGCACCGTGCTCGGCACGATCGGTCTGGCGCGCGTCGTTCTGTTCCCCGGCGCCGAGCAGAGCTTCGGCGAGCACTTCGTGCTGATCGGCATCACCGTCTCGCTCTCATTGGTGTGGATCGTGATGTGGGGCGCGACCGCGGGCGCGATGCTGCCGTTCGCGCTGCGCCGCCTCGGCTTCGACCCCGCGAGCGCGAGCGCGCCATTCGTCGCGACGCTCGTCGATGTCACGGGCCTCGTGATCTACTTCAGCGTCGCGACGGTGGTGCTCGGTGGGACGCTGCTGTGATGCGCGCCTCTGGATCCGCCTAACAGCTCGGCCCGCAGTTACTCGTGGCGCCGGTTCGCGCGCTGCGGTCGGAGCGCCGACCGAGCCACCACCAGGCGGCGGCTCCGAGCGCAATCGTCCCGAGCCCGATCGCAGCCGGGTCGTCGAACTGGGCGAGAGCGGCGGCCGCGGCGCCGCCCACGGCCACCGACGCGGCGAGCGGCAGCGCGCAGCACACGGCGAGGCTTCCCAGGAAGCCGAACACCGTGGCTTTGGCGAGGCGACCGCCGCGGGTCGCGCCTTGCGTCGTCGGTACTAGCAGCGACCGGAACGACTCGGCGTCCGGATTCACTCCACGCACCTCGAGCCGGAGTCGCCCCGCATCCGCGCTCGGTCCGTGCTCGAAGACGATGCCGTCACAGCACTCGCGCTCGAGCGCGACGAGGCGATCCAGCTTCTCCGCGAGCCCGGGCGCCGCATCGAGCTCCCACGCGATGCCGGAGAGCAGCCGTTCGCTGCGCCGCGCGTGGGGCAGAATCTCGCGGCGAATCCACGCGATTCGCTCGGCGAGACCTTCCGGCGAGAGCGTGCAGACCTCCGCCAGATTCTTCCCGGGAGCCGAGCTCGAATGATCGGTAACGATCGGTTCCATCGAAGCCTCCTCGAGCGCGGAGGCTACGAGTTGAACCGAGCTTCAAGTCAAGGGCAGCGGCCGCGCTCGCGCAGCTCGCGCGAGCATTCGGCGAGCGTCGGGCACTCGCAGCGCGTCACGACGCCGAGCATGCGCCGCGCGCGCTCGAGCTCGGCGAGCCGCAGCTTCAGCTCCGCGCGCTTGCGTGCAGCGAGCGCCCGCCAGCGAGCCCCAGGAGGCGTGCGGCGCTCGAAGCCGCGCAGCAGCGTCTGGATCTCGGACAGCCGGAACCCAGCGGCCTTCGCGACGCGAATCAGCGCGAGACGATCGAGGATCTCGTCGTCGTAGACGCGCTTGCCGCCGCTGCGCTCACCGTGCGGGATCAGACCCGAGCGTTCGTAATAACGGAGCGCGGAAGCGGCGACCCCGGAGCGACGTGCGACCTCACCGATCGAGAGCATCGCGGGAATCTAACGCGACCAGCGTGCTCAGGGCCTCGGTCCGAACAGAACGACGAGTGCGCCGGCGATGCAGATCGCGCCGCCCAGCAAATCCCAGCGATCCGGTGCGATCCGCTCTGCGCTCCACAGCCACAGGATCGACGCGGCTACGCAGATCCCGCCATACGCGGCGTAAGCGCGGCCTGCGTACGTGGACTCGACGCGGGTCAAGCAGATCGCGAAGCCGATCAAGCTGATCACCCCGAGCAGGCAGAGCCACACGCTCCTGCCGACGCGAAGCCACGCCCAGAACGCGTAACAACCCACTATCTCGAGCGCGGCAGCGAGAACGAAGAAAAGAAGCGATCTCATGCGCACATCCTCCGCGGGCGAAGGACCTCATTGACGCGCGGCGGCGTTCTCCGCCGATTCGCTGCGTCCTCAGCAACACCCGCGCCGTTTCTCCGCGCGCAGCGCAAGCGCTTCGCGCACCGCGTGGGCGTCGTGCGCGAGCTCGGTCGCGCCGATGAAGCCGCGCAGAAAATCTCGCAGCGCGCGCGCCGCGGCGAGCAGTGCGCGCATCACGACTGGGCTCCCGCGAGCGCAGGCGCCGCGGCCGGCGCGCGCAGCGTGCGCAGCCAGACGCGCGCGGCGTCGAGCAGCACGATCCAGACGATCGCCATGAACAGGCCCGTAATCACTGCGTCGAGCTGCGCGTTGAAGATCACGATGTTCGTCTCGGCGATCTTCTCCGGCGCGATCGCGCCTGCAGCGAGCTGGCCCTTCAGATGCTCGGCCTGCGCGAGGAAGCCGATGCGGCGGTCGGGGTTCCAGATCTTGTGCCAGCCCGCGGTCATCGTGACGGTCACCAGCCACGTCAGCGGAAGCGCGGTGCAGATCGCGTAAACGGGCCGCGCGCCCTTCAGCAGGATCGTCGTGCCGAGCGTCAGCGCGATCGAGGCAAGCAGCTGGTTCGCGATGCCAAACAGCGGCCAGAGCGTGTTGATGCCACCGAGCGGGTCGATCACGCCCTGATACAGGAAGTAGCCCCAGCCGCCGACGATCAACGCAGAGGCGACGACATTGCCGGTGAGCGACGTGGTCCGTCCGAGCGTCTTCGAGAATTGCCCCAACAAGTCCTGCATCATGAAGCGCCCGACGCGCGTGCCGGCGTCGAGCGTGGTGAGGATGAACAGCGCCTCGAACATGATCGCGAAGTGGTACCAGAGGGCCTTCAGCGCATCGCCGCCGAGCGCTCGCGAGAAGATCTCCGCCATGCCGACCGCGAGGCTCGGCGCGCCGCCGGTGCGGGAGAGCAGAGTGGTTTCGCCGATCTGCTGCGTCAGCGTGGTGAGGTGCAGCGGGTCGAGCGCGAAGCCCCAGCTCGAGATCACTCGAGCAGCGCTCTCGGGCGTCGTGCCGATCACCGCGGGCGGCGAGTTGATCGCGAAGTAGATGCCCGGCTCCATCACCGCCGCCGACATCAGCGCCATGATGCCGACGAACGATTCCATGAGCATCGCGCCGTAGCCGACGAAGCGAGCGTGCGTTTCCTTGTCGAGCAGCTTCGGCGTGGTGCCACTCGAGATCAGGCTGTGGAAGCCCGACATCGCCCCGCACGCGATCGTGATGAAGCAGAACGGGAAGAGCTTCCCCGAGAACACCGGTCCGCTGCCGTCGATGAACTGCGTCAGCGCGGGCAGCTTCACGTCGGGCTGCACGATCAGCAGGCCCGCCGCGAGCAGCGCGACGGTGCCGATCTTGATGAACGCGGACAGGTAATCGCGCGGCGCCAGTAACAACCACACCGGCAGCACGCTCGCGGTGAAGCCGTAAGCGATGATCGCGAGCGCGATCGTTTGCTTCGGCAGATCGAACCAAGGGCGCAGCGCCGCGCTCTCGCCGACCCATTGGCCCGCGACGACCGAGAACAAGACGAGCGCGAGGCCCCAGGCGGTGGCTTCGAGCACGCGGCCGGGGCGGATGCGCACCATGTAGATGCCCATCGCGATCGCGATCGGAATCGTCGCCGCGACCGTCGAGGTCGCCCACGGGCTCCCGAACATCGCGTTCACGACGACGAGGCCGAGCACGCCGATCAGGATCAGCATGATCGCGAGCACACCGACCAGCGCCGCAGCGCCACCGACCGGCCCGATCTCCTCGCGGATCATCTGCCCCAATGACTTTCCGTCGCGCCGCAGCGAGCCGACCAGAATCGTGAAATCTTGGACTGCGCCGCCGATCACCACGCCGATCAGGATGTAGAGCGTGCCGGGCAAGTAGCCGAACTGCGCGGCGAGGATCGGGCCCACCAGCGGGCCCGGGCCGGCGATCGCGGCGAAGTGGTGGCCGAACGCGACCCACTTGTTGGTGGGCACGTAGTCGCGGCGATCGGAGAGCCGGTGCGCGGGCGTGATGTTCGCGTCGTCGAGCGCGAACGCCTTCGCGGCCAGGAAGGCGGAGTAGAAGCGGTAGCCGATCGCGTAGACGCACAGCGCCGCCACCAGGAACCACGCGCTCGAGATCGTCTCGTCGTTCGCGGTGGCGATCATGCCGAGCGCGCCGGCGCCGAGCAGCGAGACGAGGACCCAGACGAGATGCCGCATTCAGCCCCCTGCAAAGAACTGTCAGCATTCTCCGCGGAGAGTGCAGCGATCGCCACCAGAGGTGAGCTCACGCGGTTAGGCTGCGCGCATGCATCGCAGTCGACTCGCCGGCTTCATCGTAGATTGCAAGGACGCAAATCCATCGCGCGCCGCGGAATTCTGGGGCCCCGCACTCGGGCTCGACGTGCTCGGCGCCGAAGGCTCTGAATACGTGCGCCTCGACGGGCGGCCGCACGCGCTCACGATCGAGGTGCAACGCGTCCCGCACGAGAGTCGCGTGCATCTCGACATCGAGAGCGACGACATCGAGGCCGAGGCCGCGCGATTGGAGCGGTTGGGCGCGAAGCGCGTGGGGAAGGTCAAGAGCTGGATCGTGATGGAGGCGCCGACTGGGCAGCGGTTCTGTGTGGTGCGGGCGAAGGAGGCGCTGGAAGGAAAGCCCGGAGCGCGCACGCATCGCTGAGCGGGTTGCGGAGCGGATTTTGCTGCACGCGCTCGCGACTGCGCGGGCCGGGCGGCGGGGGCTCGGCTTCGCTCACCCGCGTGACCGCGATGGGCGGTGCCGTGAGACGCTCGGGTTCGTTCGCGATGCGCTTTCGCCGTGCGCGCGGTCACGCCTGGGGTTCGCTCCGCGACCGCCGCCTCGCTTCGCGAGGCGCGGTCCACCCCCGCCGCCCGGCCCGCGCCGTCGCTCGCGGTCGGTGGTGTGCGGCGAGCCTCGTGCATCTGGTTATTACTGGGGGTGGTGACGTCGGTCGCGCCATTGAGGCGCGACCGGCGTCACTCTCTACGGTCAGCGTGCGGCGAGCGAGGATGGGTCGTCGGTTTGTTTGCGTTTCGCGCCGCCGGCGCTCGTTGCGACCGAGCCGGCGACTACGGCGAGCGCGCCGGCCGAGCTGGGGGCGTCGAGGCGCTCGGCGGGGACGGCGCCGGCGGCGAGTGCGGCGATTGCGAGGGTGACGAGCGGGCCGAGCGCGAGGAGTGCGGAGACGCGTGAGGCTTCCCAATGCGCGAGCGCGGCGGCGAGCGCGCCGTAGCCGAGGAGAGTGTTTGCGCCGCAGAACGCAATGAGCAGCCAGCCGCGCGCGTCGAGGGCCGCGAGCGCGTTCGGCGCAGCGAACGGCGTGAAGCAGAGTGCGCAGCCGGCGTAGATCAACAGCATCAAGGGCTGCGCGGGCAGGCGCACGAGGAGCTGTTTCTGTGCGAGGCCGTAGCCGGCCCAGACGACGGATGCGAACACGATCAGCGCGATCCCTGATGAGTAGCGGCCGAGCTCGGAGGCGAGCTGTGCGAGCTGCGCCCAGCTGAACGTGAAGAGGCCCGCGACGAGCGTCGCGAAGCCGGCCCACTGCACGCGCGTGAAGCGCTCGCCGAACACGAAGATGCCGCCGAGCGAGAGCAGCACCTGCGCGAGCTGGATCAGCACCTGCGCACCCGCCGGTGTCGTGCGCTGCAGGCCGACGAGGTACGCGATGTAGTTCACCGCGAGGGCGAGCACCGCGAGCAGGAGCAGTCGCCAGCCGCCGGCGGCGAGCCTGCGCAGCTCCGGCAGCTCGCGCCGCAGTGCGAGCCAGGCGAACAGCGCCGCGCTCGCGATCACGAAGCGCGCCCAGGTCAACGTGAGCGGATCGACGCGCTCGAGCGCGCCCGCGAGTGCGAACGGAAGCACCGCCCATAACAGCATCGTCAGCGCGGCGAAGCTCGCGCCGAGCGCGACCTCGCCGGTGGGACGATGAAGAACCGTGGGGGACTCCAGGGCCCTCGAGTCCTCCGAGCTCATACAGACGAAGCTCCATCGCGGCGCGGCGGCGGGCTCGGTAGCGTCGCTTTCCCCGCGCGTGCTCGCCAGCGCGCCGGTCCCGGTGCCGCCCTCGAAGGAAATCGTCCGTTGCCGAAGATCCAGCTCGATCACGTCGCGCTCGGCGCGCATTCGATCACCGACGCAGAGCCGTTCCTCGAAGGCGCGCTCGCCGGCACGAAGAGCGGCGGCTTCGCTGGCGGCCCGCCGTTCGGCTTCATGCAGTGGGTGTTCGCGGGCGGCGGGCGCATCGAGCTGATCTACCCGATCGGTTCGGACGGCTTTCTACACCGTTTTCTCGCTCGCGGCGGCCCGCGCGTGCATCACGTCACGTTCAAAGTCGGGAGCCTCGACGAGACGATCGCGCGCGCTACGGCGATGAATTATGGAATTGCGTCGCAGGATCGCAGCGATCCGTATTGGCAGGAGGCGTTCCTGCATCCGAAGCAAGCGCAAGGCATCGTGATCCAGCTCGTGCAGCATTCGCCGCGGCCTGACGATCACGACGATCCTGCGAACGGCACGCCGCTGCCGAACGCGGTGCGTGTGATCGGGCCGCGGCTCGTCGCGCCGAGCGCGGCGGACGCGCGGCGCCAATGGGGAGAGCTGCTGCGCGGCGATGAGGCGCGCGATGGTGAAGCGCTGGTGTTCTCATGGCCCGACTCGCCGCTCGCGATCACGGTGGACATCGACGCGAGCGCCGAGCCCGGGCCGCGCTGCATCGAGCTCGCCGCGACTCGCTCGCTCGCGTTGCCCGTCGGCGCCGTGCCGAAGCTGGGCACCCGCTTCGTGCAGCGCGCCTACCCCGCCCACATCCAAAGCGCGAACGCGACTCCCGCTGCGTAGAGCGCGCCCGCGCCCGCTCCGATCGCGCGCCAGCTTCCACCGCGCCGCCAGAGCGCAACGCATGCGGCGAGCGTCGCGGCGAGCTCGAGCGCCGCGAAGATTGCGCCGTATCGGCGCGGGTCCCAATAACTGACCGGGCTGCGGAAGTGCCACGCGCTGAACGGCCAGAAGTGCCCGTGCGCATCCTCGTTGTGCAGCAACAAGTCGGCCGCGCAGTGCAACGCCATGCTCGCGAGGCACGCGAGCCACGCGGGACGTTTCGCGCGCCACGCGAAGAACGCCGCGAGCGCGATCAGCGGCAGCGAGTTGAAGGCATCGAAAAATGCCTGCCATTGCGGCTGGAAGTAGATCTCACGCCAGAGCGTTCGCTCGGGTGCACCCCGCAAGCCGCGCTGGTAGGCGTAGAACGCGAGCATCGGCAGATCGGGAAGCAGTGCGCCCACGGCGATCGGCCACGGAGAGCGCGCGAAGCCGCGGCGGCCGAGCAAGAAGCCATTGAGCGCGATGTGCGCGGGAGTGTTCACCAGCGCAGGTCGAGCGCCATCGCGACGCGCCGCTCGCGCGCGAGGCCGTGCGCGATCTCGTCTTCGTAGATCTCGCGCAGCGGCGCCGGGATCTCGCTCTCCGCGAATGCGACGAAGCCGAGCCGCTCGTACCACGGCTGGTTCCACGGCGGTGCGCGGAAGGTGGTCAGCGTGATGCGCACGGCGCCGTGCGCTTCTGCGTGGCCTCGCAGCGCGGCGATCAGCGCGCTCCCGATTCCGCGCTGTTGGTGCTCGGGGCGCACGTCGATCTCGTCGAGGTGGAGATCGCGCCCGAGCCATTGCGCGATCGCGAAGCCGAGCACGCCGCCAGCGGAATCGAGCGCGCACCACAACAGGTCCGCACGCAGCGCCTCTGCGAGCTGCTCGTCGGAAGTGAGCAGCGCGCCGCGCAGCGCGAGCGGCAGCTCCGCGATCGGGAACTCCAGCTCGGCCGCACGCTCGACCTCGCGAATCGCCTCGAACTGATCCGGCCTCGCGCGCACGATGCAGTAACGCGGCGCGCTCATCCGCGCTCGAACACGAAGCGCGTCGCGGTCTCGGTGAATTCGCCGGTCTCGCTGAAGCCGAACGCGACGCGCGGGTCGATGCGAAACAGCGGCGAGTCGTCCGGATAGCCCTCTCCGTACTTCTCCGCGTAGAGCTTCGCGACCTCGCGCGGCGCCTTGCTCGACGCGATGCGCTTGGCGACGCCCTCGAGAATGACCGCGTGCTTGCCGCGCTCCGTCCCCACGCTGCATTCGCGCTGCGCCGCGAGATTGCGGGCCTTGCGGCTCTTGGCGCCCGAGCTGAACCAGAGCGCGTCCGCGTGCCAGACGGCCCAGACCGGCATCGCGTGTGGACGCCCGTCCGGGCGAACCGTCGCGAGCCAGTAGTTATGGCCCGCGCGCAGAATCTTCTCGGCCCAGCTCCACGGGCGCAGCGCGGCCTCGTCCGCGGAGATGCCGTAGCCGGGCATGTGCGGGCGCGTCGCGCGAATTCGCAGCGGCATCGGCGCAGCCTATCACGCTGAATGAAGGCGCCGTGAAGCACGCCTAGGCGGCGCGGCGGAGGCGTGGGAGGTTGCCGATGAAGCCGCAACCGGGAGGAGAAGCACGATGCGAACTCGACTCGCGCTCACGCTGCTCGCTTTCACCTTCTTGCCCGCGCTGGCGCTCGCGCAGGAGCTCGCGCCCGCCGCGCTCACGATCGACGCGGCGCCGCAGGCTCTCGCGCGCGATCTCTCGGTCTGGGGAATGTTCCGCGACGCCGGGCTCGCCCCGAAGGCGGTGATGATTCTGCTCGCACTCTGTTCGGTGTGGAACGGCGCGATCTTCGTCGAGAAAGCGCTGCGGCTGCGCAGCGCGAACCGCCGTGCAGACCGCTTCCTCGCCGCGTTTCGCGCGGCGGAGTCTCTGGAGGCGGTCGCAGCGGAAGCTGGTTCAGCGACCTGCTCGATGGCGGCGCTACATCGCGCGGGTGCACGCGAGCTGCAGGCTTCGCGCGCCGCAGGAGGCATGCTGGCGGGCGAGCTGCGCGACCGACTGCGCGAACGCATCGACGCTGCCCAACAAGTCGTTCACGCAGAGACCGCGCAGGCGTTCGCCGGCGGCATGAGCACGCTCGCGACGATCGGCGCCACTGCACCGTTCATCGGCCTGTTCGGAACGGTGTGGGGAATCATGACTTCGTTCATCGGCATCGCGCAGACGCAGACGACGAACCTGGCGGTCGTCGCGCCGGGAATTGCGGAGGCGCTGCTGGCGACCGCGGTCGGCCTGTTCGCCGCGATTCCCGCCGTCGTGCTCTATAACAAGTTCAGCCGCGATATAGGCGCGTTCCTCGGCCGGCTCGCCGGCTTTCGCCACGAGTTCGCGCTCGCGCTCGCACGTGAGCTCGACTGCGGAGGGCGCTGAGATGGCCGCGAAGCTCGCCGCTCCGGGCGCGGACGGCGCATTCCCGGCGAACAGCGAGATGAACGTCACGCCGTTCGTCGACGTGATGCTCGTGCTGCTGATCATCTTCATGATCGCTGCGCCGCTTTCGACGGTGACGGTGCCGGTCGAACTCCCGCCCGCGACGACGAAGCCTGCAGTCAGCGACCCACCGCGCGATCCGATCTTCGTCAGCGTCGAGAAGAACGGCGCGCTGTTCGTGATGAACGCCGAAATCACGCTCGCCGAGCTGCCCGGGCGACTGCGCGAGCAAACGGCCGGCGACCCGAACGAGCGCATCTACCTGCGCGCGGATCAGAGCCTGCCCTATCGCCGCGTGATGCAGGTGATGAACGTGATGCAGGACGCCGGCTTCTATCGCGTCGGTCTCGTCGCGGAGGAAATCGAGGCGGGGAGCTGACATGCGCGCGCCCGACACTCACACCACCGCTCTCGGCCGCGCGCTCGCGCCGCGCGCGCTCTCGCTCGCGATCCACGCGCTCGCTGTCGCGTGGATCTATCAGGCCCACCTCGCTCCGCTTCCGCCTCTCCCACCCGTGCGCGAGGTCGAGCTCGTCGCACCGCTCTACGTCCCGCCGCCCCCGCCTCCTCCGCCGCCCCCGGATCGAACACCCCAGCCGCCGCCGCAGGCGACGCGAGAACGCGTCCGGCCGCGCGCTGTCGCAGCGCCGCCGCCGGATACCGCCGACACCGAGGCGCTGCCGGCACCGCCCGCTCCTCCCGCGCCGGCAGACGCGACGATCGGCGGCGTGGTCGCGACCGAGACGCACGTCCGCGCCGCAATCCCGCTGCATCGCCCCGAGCCCAAGTATCCAATGCGAGCGAAGCGCTTAGGCCGCGAAGGCCACGTGACCGTTCGTTTCACCGTGCTCGCGAGCGGAGCGATCGCGAACATCGAAATCCTCGACGCCGATCCGCAGGGCTTCTTCGAAGCCGCCGCCACCGCCGCTCTAGCCCGCTGGCGCTACCAACCCTGCGAATGGAACGGCGTCAAAGTCGACCAGCCCGGCCTAACAACCAAGCTCAGGTTCGAGCTAAAGTCCTGACTCGGACACCGAACTGATAGAACCAAGAGTGACGGGACTGCGCCTCGACGGCGCAGTCCCGTCACCGCCTCACCCCAGACTACGCGCCGATGATGCACGGCTAGAGCCGCCGCGGGTGGGCGGGGGTCGCGGAGCGAACCCCAGGCGTGGCCGCGCGCGAACTAAAAGCGCATCGCACACGACCTCCAACAGGCGCACAGCACCGCCCATCGCGGCCACGCGGGTGAGTGGAGGCGAGCCCCCGCCCGCCCGCGGCGGCGGAGTCACGAAACGAGAACGAAGGGCCACCGCTCATCCACAAGCCCGCCCCTGACGCTGCACCCCCGACCGATCCTCCACCACATATCCAACGCCCTTCACCGTGTGGATCAGCCGCAGCTCGAACGACCGATCGACCTTGTTGCGAAGATTGTTCACATGCACGTCGATCGCGTTCGAATACGAATCGAACCCCTCGCCCCAAACGCGCTCGATGATCATCGCGCGCGAGACCACACTCCCCTCGTGCCGCATCAAGTACGCCAGCAGGTCGAACTCGCGCGGCGTCAGCGAGATCGTCTTGCCGCCACGTTTCACCTGATGAGCGGAGATGTCGAGACACAGATCCGCGACTTGCATGCGATTCGCGAGTGGACGCTCGCGGCGCCGCACGAGCGCACGAATCCGCGCCAGCAGCTCGGCGAGCGCGAACGGCTTCGCGAGATAGTCGTCTGCGCCCAGCTCGAGGCCGCGTACGCGGCTCGCCACCTCGCCGAGCGCGGTGAGGCATAACACCGGAGTCGAAACGCCCGCCGCGCGTAAGCGGCGAATCATCTCGAAGCCGTCGAGCCCGGGCAGCTTCACGTCGAGCACGAGCGCGTCGTAGGCGCGCGAGCTGGCGCGCTCGAGGCCGAGCTTGCCGTCGGGCGCAGTCTCCACCGAGAGCCCCGCCTCGCCCAGGAAGCGTGCGATCAGCTCGCGCGCCTCGGCGTCATCTTCGACGTAGAGCACTTTCATGGAATCTCCCGCGCAGTCCCTCGCGCGTGCGGCGGCGCCGCACCTCGCCGGCCGGCGCCGCGCCGATCAGCGGCAGCACCACGCTGAAGCGGCTGCCGCGGCCCGGCTCGCTCTCGACCTCGAGCGCGCCGTCGTGCGCACGCGCGATCTCGCGCGCGAGCGGCAAGCCGAGGCCGAAGCCGCCGCGTGCGATCGGAGCGCTGCCGCGCGCGAAACGCTCGAACAGCTGCGGCAGCTCCTCGGGCGCGATGCCTGGCCCGGTGTCGGCCACCGTCACGCGCACCGCGCCGGCTTCGAGCCGCGCGAGCACCTCGACGGCGTCGCCCTTGCGGGAGTATTTCAGCGCGTTGTCGAGCAGATTCGAGAACAGCCGTTCGAGCCAGCTCGGGTCGCCGCGCACCACCGCGTCCGGCAGCGGCTCGATCAGCACGAGCGCGATCTCGCGCGCCTCCGCGAGCGGCGCGAAGAACTCCAGCTGGGTCCGTAACAGCTTCGCGATCTCGACCGGCTGCGTGTGTGCGGGATCGAGCCCCGATTCGGTTTGCGCGAGACGCAGCAGCGCGTTGACCGCGCTCGCGAGCGCGTCGGTCTCGGCGCGCAGCTCGTGCAGCGTCTCGCGATACGCCGCGGCGTCGCGCGCCTGAGAGAGCGCCGCGTCGAGCTTGCTGCCGATGCGGTGCAGCGGCGTGCGCATTTCGTGCGCGGCGTTCGCGTTGAAGCGCCGCATCTGCTCGACGCCCGCGCGGATGCGGCCGAGCATCGCGTTCAGCGTGACTGCGAGGCGGTCCAGCTCGTCGCCGGAGCCGCTGGTCGGAATCGTCTCGTGCAAGTTCGCGCCGCCGAGGTGATCGGCGATGCGGGTGATCTGATCGATGCTCGCGAGGCTGCGCCGCGCGAGCGCGAGGCCGGTGACGCCGCACAGCAGCAGCATCAGCGGAAGTGCGCCGAGCATCAGGTTGCGCAGTGCTGCGAGGCCGGAGACCCAATGTTGCGTGGAGACGGCGACTTGCAGGAAGCCCGCGGGCGCTGCCGCGGAAGCGACGAAGTAACGACCGCTGCTGCCGATCTCTCCGTTCGTCACCTCGAGCGGAATGCGGCCGCGCGCAACTTGCTCGGGAAGCACCGCTTCGACGCCGCGCAGCGAGCCGGCCTCGTGGCGCAGGCGGCCGTCGAACGCGAGCAGGCGGATTCCGAGCCCGAGCTCCGCATCGGATTGCGCGACGCGGCGCGCGATGTGCTTCGCGCACCACCTCTCGTACTCCGCCGGAGTGCCGAGCTTGGCCTGCCCGCTGAGCGCATCGAGCAGCTCGCTCGCCTGCGTGCGCGCGAGCAGCTCGGCAGCGCGATCGGAGCGCTGGCTCGCGACGGCGTGCACCAGCAGCGCGAAGACCGCGAGCGTCGCGGCCATCGCCACCGTGTATCGCAGCGCCCAGCGAGCCCCGACCGAGAGATTCCAGCGCATCCGCAGGCCCCGAACTGAAGCCAGCCTACCACCAGGCTCAGCGCCCGAGCGGCCGAGTGCGGCCCGCACGCGCGCGCCTTCATCTTGGCTTTAGATGAGAGCTACAGCTCGACCTGAGCGCCGAGCTCGACCACGCGATTCGGCGGCAGCCCGAAGAACTGCGTCGCCGGGCGCGCGTTGCGTGACAGGAATGCGAACAGCGCCTTTCGCCAGCGCGCGAGGCGCGCGGGGCCGTTCGTCAGCAGCGACTCGCGGCCGAGGAAGTAGCTCGCCTCGGCGGGGTCGACCTCGAGGCCGAACGCGCGCGCTTCCCGTAACAAGGAGGGCACGTCGGGATCCTGCATGAAGCCGACGCGCGCCGTCAGGTGGAAGAAGCCCTCGCCGAGATTCTGAACGCGCACGCGGTCGGGCGGGTAGACGCGCGGCTGGCGATCGGTCGCGATGCTGAGGATCACGACGCGCTGATGCAGCGTGCGGTTGTGCTTGAAGTGATGCAGCAGCACGACCGGTACGCCTTCGGGCGTTCCGCTCATCACGACCGCGGTGCCGGGTACGCGATGCGGCCGCGTCGCCTTCACGTCCTCGAGAAACGTGTCGAGCGGCAGCGAGCGCATCTCGCGCGCACTGGCGAGCGCGTTTCGGCCCGCACGCCAAGTGGTCATGATCGCGAAGACGCCGGCGCCGATCGCGAGCGGGAGCCAGCCGCCGTGCATGATCTTCGCGAGGTTCGCCGCGAAGAACGAGACGTCGATCGCGAGGAACACCGCGAGCACGGCCGCCGTCGCTGCGAGCGACCAGCCGAAGCGCCGATGCGCGACGATCGCGAACAGCAGCGAGGTGATGATCATCGTGCCGGTGACGGAGACGCCGTACGCGGCCGCCAGTGGCGACGAGCCGCCGAACGCGAGCGCGAGCCAGAGACACGCGACCAGCAGCGCCCAGTTCACCTCGGGCACGTAGATCTGACCCGCTTCCTCGGCGGAGGTGTGCACGATGCGCGCGCGCGGCCAAAAGCCGAGCTGAACGGCTTGGCGCGTCAGCGAGAACACGCCGGAGATCAGCGCCTGCGATGCAATCACTGCAGCCGCCGTCGCCAGCGCCAGCATCGGGTAGAGCGTCCAGCCCGGAGCCAGCGCATAGAACGGATTCGCTGCGACGCTCGGATCGCGCAGCAGCGCAGCGCCCTGACCGAAGTAATTGAGCAGCAGCGCCGGAAGCGCGCCGGCGATCCAGGCGAGGCGGATCGGCGCGCGCCCGAAGTGTCCGAGATCGGCGTAGAGCGCTTCGGCGCCCGTAATCACCAGCACGACCGAGCCCAGTAGCAGGAACCCGCCGCTGCCGTGCTCTGCCATGAAGCGCACCGCCCAGAGCGGATTCACCGCCGCGAGCACTTCCGGCGCCTGCCAGAGCGACGCGAGCCCGCTGATTGCGATCGCGAGGAACCAAATCGCCATGACTGGGCCGAAGGCACTGCCGATGCGTGCGGTTCCGTTTCGCTGCACCGCGAACAGCGCGATCAAGATCGCGCAGGTGATCGGCACGATCAGCGGATGCAGGGATTCCGCGACGACCTCGAGCCCCTCCACCGCGCCGAACACCGAGACCACCGGCGTAATCACTCCGTCCCCGACCAGCAGCCCCGCACCGAACAGGCCCAACAACAGCAGCGCGTTCACCGCGCGCCCGCGGCTGCCGCGCGTCATCTCCTCGACGAGCGCGAAGAGCGCAAGGATGCCGCCCTCTCCTTGGTTGTCCGCGCGCAGCACGAACCACAAGTATTTGCCGGTGACCGCGATCAAGAGCGCCCAGAACACGAGCGACAACAGGCCGAGCACGTTTTCCGGTGTCGGCGGGACGCCGTGCCCGCCAGGCGCGGTGTTGACGCATTCGCGCAGCGCGTAGAGCGGCGAGGTGCCGATGTCGCCGTAGACGACGCCGAGGGCGCCTAGCGCGAGGGTCCGGATCGGTTTGGCGGCGGCTTTCGGCTGCGCGCCCTGCTGCGTTGGCCCCGACATCGGTGGCTTCTCTACGCGGTTCGGGGCGGCTCCGCCAGTGCGCGGTGGCTGTCGGCGGGTGGGTGGGTTGGTGATTCGGGGGACGGTGGTTTGGGGATCAGCCGCCGGGTGGCTGGGCCGACCGGGGACCCCGGCTCCGGCTGCGCCGCTGTGGACTTTCTAGTGTGCGTCGGCGCAGGCACCGTGACGGTTGTTAGGTAAACCACGCGGTCTGTCGTCAGGATCACCAGCGGCTCCGCCGGACCGGGGACTCACCGGTCGGCCCGGCGCTGCACTGCTCTTGGAAGCGGACGGACCAAGTCAATTTACTCTGGGTGGTGAAGCGAGCGCGCCATCGAGGCGCGCTCGCTTCACTTTGGCTTCTAGGGTCACTAGCACTTTGCCGTGCGCCGACTGCGGAGGAGGGAGTCATCAGGGTTTTTTCGCGAGCGAAGTCCAGAGGTGGAGTGCGGCGTAGGAGCGCCAGGGGCGCCAGGACTCGGAGCGGGCGAGGAGTTTGCGCGGGTCGTCGACGGCTAGGGCGCGGCGTAGGGCGAGGTCGCCATGGGGGAAGGCGTCGGGCCAGGCGATCGCACGCATTAGGACGTAGTCGGCGGTCCAGGGCCCGATGCCGGGGAGCGCGAGCAGGTGTTCGCGTGCGGTTTCGGGGTCGGCGCCGGGTGCGAGGTCGAGCGTGCCGTCGGCGCACGCGCGCGCGGCGGCGCGCAGGCTCTCGGCGCGCGAGCGGGTGAGGCCGATCGACGCGATCGAATCGATGCGTGCTGCGGCGATGCGCTCGGCGCTCGGCGTCAAGCGCACGAGATCCGCGAGCGGCGTTTCGAGCTCCTCGCCGAAGCGCTCGCCGAGCCGCGCTGCGAAGGTGGTCGCCGCGGCCACCGAGACCTGCTGGCCGAGGATCGCGCGCGCAAGCAGCTCGAAGCCGTCGAACGCGCCGGGCACGCGAAGGCCTGGCTGCGCTGCGACGCGCGCGCGCAGCGCGGAGTCGGCGCACAGCTGCGCTTCGATGCGCGCTGGGTCCGCCGCGAGATCGAACAGTGCACGCAGCTTCGCGACGACCTGCGGCAACACCGGCGCGAGCGGCGCGGCGACGAATGCGCGCAGCGCACTCGCGCGCGGCGACCGCGTGACGCGCAGCCAACCTCGGCGCCCGCCGATCGCGACGGTGCGTGAATAACAATCGTCACTCACCCGCTCGACGCCGCGCGTCGCGCGGGCCGCGAGGAAGCCGAGCAGCGAGCGCCACGCGAGCGGCGCGCGATACGAGAGATCGAGCGCGAGCGCTTGCTGCAGCGCCTCGTCTCCGCCACCCGCACCGTTCGCGAGCTTCGCAGCGGCACTCTTGCGCAGGCCGGTCGGCGCGAGCCGGTAATGCGCGCGAAATGCCGCGTTGAAGCGTCGCAGGCTCCCGAAGCCGCTCGCGAACGCGACGTCGACGACGGGCAGCCGCGTGTCGGTCAGCAGCTGCTTCGCGAGCAACAGCCGCCGCGTTCGAATCAGCTCCGCCGGCGCGACGCCGAGCTCGGCGGTCAGCGCGCGCCGCACATGCCGCTCGGAGACGCCGAGCGCGCGCGCGAGCGCAGGGAGCTCGCTCGCGCCGTCTTCGATGCGCCGCACCGCGCGCTGCGCGAGCCGCGAGAGCGCATCGACGCGCGCGAGCCCGGGCGCGAGCTCGGGCCGGCAGCGCAGGCAAGGCCGAAACCCCGCGCGCTCCGCCGCCGCCGCGCTCGCGAAGAACCGACAATTCTTCGCCCGCGGCGTCTTCGCCGTACAAACCGGCCGACAGTAAATCCGCGTCGTAACAACCCCGACGAACAACCTCCCATCGAACCTCCCATCCCGCGCCCGAACCGCCTCATAAGCCGCCCGCGAATCCAACCCACAGGCCGCCGCCGCAACCTCGACCGCCTCCGCTCCCTCCCCTCGCGCCAACGCCTTCGGCTGATCCATGCCGCGATCCTACGCGAGCAAACACCCCCCGACTCGCCGCTTTCGGACATGCTCAACCGCCCGCGACGAGCGACCACTCACGCACGGCGCAACTCGAAAGTGAAGAGAGCCCGCCTCGATGGCGGGCTCTCTTCACCACCCAACCCTCCTGACCGCCGTCGGCGCCCGCGCCAGAGCAGCCGAGCGCCGGGCCGACTGGGGAGTCCCCGGTCCGGCGGAGCCGCTGGTAATCCTGACATCAACCCGCACAGAACGCCTAACAATCAACGTGGCGCCCACACCGCCGCACGCCAGAAGCGCCACAGCGGCGCAGCCGGAGCCGGGGTCCCCAGTCGGCCCAGGCAACCAACGGCTGATCCCCAAAACACCGGCTCCCAACAAACCGTATGCCCCGCTGCTTCAGCTCCCCTTCTCTCGCATCGACTTCTCATCCCACAAATGCACCCGATACCCGTCCGGATCGAGCACCTCCGCCCCATACCCCCAAAACAACTTCTGCGGCGCCTTCGCGAACGACACGCCGCGCGCGCTCAGCTCCGCAAACTTGTGCTCGACATCGTCGACCTGAAGAAACAGATCGCACGCAGCCGCGAGCGCGCGCTCCGGATCGCGCGCGAGAAAAATCGTGAAGCCCGCGTCGTCCTGGATCGCGATCATGTTGCCGTCGGGCGGCTCCATCTCGATCGCGAACCCGAAGTGGTCCACGTAGAAGGCTGCACTCTGCTTCGGGTCGCTGACGAAGAGTCCGAGGTGGTCGAGCTTCACCATGTGAGCCCCCCTCCTCAGCCGCCGAGCGCCCTGTACATCACTTGCGCGCTCGCGGGACACAGCTCCGCGAACTCGCGCGTCGCGCGGATTGCGGGAGGCGCGTGCTCGCGGGGGATCGCTGCGAAGCCCTGACGCGCGAAGAAGCGCGGCGCGCTGGTCGTCAGCAGGTACGCATCGCGTACGCCGCGACGGCGCGCTTCGCCGATCAGCGTCTCGCACAACGCGGCGCCGAGCCCGCGCGAACGCAGCGCGCCAGAAATCGCGACCGAGCGCACCAGCGCCTCCGCGCCGTAATGCTCGAAGCCCGCGCTCGCGACGAGCTCGCCTGCGCGCTCTCCGACGAGGAACGCGCCGAAGTGCGGCGCGACATCTTCCCAGGGCAACGCGGCTTCGCGCAGCAGCGCCTGCACTGCGGCGAGATCGGTCGGCCGAGCGGGACGGATCTCCATAGGGGCCCTCCGCGAGCGCAGTCTACGCGCCTCCGCGCGCACGACGCGGGAGGACCGCGATTCGGCCTATGCTGCGCACTTCGCCGAAGGAGGGAGCGCCGATGTCCGTTTACATCGTGGCCGAAGTGACGATCGACGACCGCGAAGCGTACCGCCGCTACGAAGCTGGCTTCATGGAGATCTGCCAGCGCTATCGCGGCGAGCTGCTCGCGGTGGACGAGGCGCCGCAGGTGATCGAAGGCGAGTGGAAGCACACGCGCACCGTGTTGCTGAAGTTCCCCGACCAAGCCGAAGCGGAGCGCTGGTATCGCTCGCCGGAGTATCAAGCGATCGCGCAGCATCGCTGGCAGGCGTCGCGCGCGAACGTCGCACTGCTGAAGGGATTCGACTGAGCTCGCTGCGCGCCCAATGACCGGAGGAGAATCCAGTTGTCGGTCGAGATGAACGGCATCGCCCACATCCAGCTGAACGTGAACGACGCGGCCCGCTGCCTCCCGTTCTGGGAGCGCTTCTGCAACTTCATGTCGATGAAGACGCTGATCAAGAACGCGGACACGATCTACTGCATCGGCAGCCGCACCGGCATCCTCGTGCGCGCCTCGGCGCCCGAGCACCGCGCGACGAAGTTCGATCAGACGCGCGCGGGGCTGCACCACTTCTGTTTTCGCGCGCGCAGCAACGAGGATGTCTCCGCGGTGCGCGAGTTCCTGCGCGGCGAGCCGGACGTCAAGCTGCTGCGCGAGCCGGAGATCGGACCGTGGGCGCCGGGTTATTACTCGATCTTGTTCGAGGACCCGGACGGCATCCGCGTCGAGGTGAACCACGTGCCCGGCCGCGGACACTTCGGGCCGGAGGGCCAGCTCGGCGGCGGCAAGGGGCCGCTCGGGAAGCTCGAGGGAACCTGAGAAGTCGCTCGCGCCGCGCGCGCTCGCCTAGAACAGCGGCCCCGACTCCTCGTCGTCCTCGGCGCTGCGCGGCGGGATCGGCGGCAGCGCGGGCTCGCGCGCGAGCTGTTGGCTCAGCAGCCAGACGCCGAGCGCGACCGACGCAGTTGCTGGCAGCAGAAATACGACTGGCGTAGTCGCGCCGGGCGCGTTGAAGCCGGGGATCGCGAGCTGATTCGGGTACGCGAGCCCGACCAAGCCAGCGGCCTGCATCGTGCACGAGAGCGCGATCGCCGGGAGCACCGAGCCCGTCGCGAGACGCACGAAGCCGAGCAGCACCGCAAGCGCGAACGTCTGGGCAATCGCGCTGGCGGCTCCCGCCGGCGTCGCGAGATCGCCGCGCGCGAACAGCAGCGCCTGCAGCAGCGCGAGCAGCAGCACTCCGCGCAGCCGTCCGAGGCCCGAGACGCAGCCCTGTAACAACACGCCGCGAAAGAAGAATTCCTCGACCGTCGGCTGCAAGAAGATCATCAGCAGCGCGATCTCGGCGGCTGGCACGATCGCCTTGCCGAGGCCCTCGGGCGACTTCGCGTCCAGCGCGAGCCGGATCCAATTGTCGAGCTCCGAGCTCAGCAGCACCGCGGGCACGAGCAGCAGCACCGGCAGCGCGGCGCGCACAGGGAACGGCGTCAGCCCGATGCGCACCGGCGCGGGCTCGGGCACGAAGCGCGCCACGAGCGTGCCGATGCCGCCGAACGCGAGCGCGCTCGCGAGCGCGACACCGAACGCGTTGCCCTCGGCCGCGGTCGCGATCGCCATGTACAGCAGCATCGCCGCGAGCGAGACGCCGAGCGCCAACAGCGGGCTCGGAAACGGCGGCCCCGGCTGCTCTCGGTTCATCGCATCGTCCCTGCGAGCGCGCGGCCGGTGTGGCTCTCGGCGCAGCGCGCGATCTCCTCGGGCGTGCCAGCGGCGACGACGCGTCCACCGCCGGCGCCGCTCTCGGGTCCGAGGTCGATGACGTAGTCGGCGACCTCGATGACGTCCAGGTGGTGCTCGATCACGAGCACGGTGTTGCCGCGTTCGACGAGGCGCTGCAACACCTCGAGCAGGCGCTCGATGTCGGCAAAGTGCAGGCCGGTGGTCGGCTCGTCGAGCAGGTAGAGCGCTTTGCCGTCGCCGCGCCGCGAGAGCTCGCGCGAGAGCTTCACGCGCTGCGCCTCGCCGCCCGAGAGCGTGGTCGCGGGCTGGCCGAGCTGGAGGTAGCCGAGGCCCACGTCGCGCAGTGTCTCGAGCGGGCGGCGCACGCGCGGAACGCTCTCGAAGAACTGCGCGGCCTCCTCGATCGGCATCGCCAGCACGTCGGCGATCGTCTTGCCCTTGTAACGGATCTCGAGCGTCTCGCGGTTGTAGCGGCGCGCGCCGCATACCTCGCAGGGCACGAACAGGTCCGGCAGGAAGTGCATCTCGACGCGCAGCGAGCCGTCGCCCTGACAGCTCTCGCAGCGGCCGCCCTTCACGTTGAACGAGAAGCGCCCGGGGCCGTAGCCGCGCGCGCGCGCCTCGGGCACTCCGGCGAACAGCGCGCGAATGCCGTCGAACACGCCCGCGTAGGTGGCAGGGTTCGAGCGAGGCGTGCGGCCGATCGGCGCCTGGTCGACGTCGACGACGCGCTCGAGCGCGTCGACCCCTGTCAACGAATCGAACGCGCCGGGCTCGGCTTCGGCGCGGTGGAGGCGCTGCGCGAGCGCGCGGTGCAGCGTGTCGCTCACCAGCGTCGACTTCCCCGAGCCCGAGACACCCGTAACAACGCTGAAGCGCCCGAGCGGCAGCTCGATGCGCACGTTCTGCAGGTTGTGCGCGCGGGCGCCGCTGAGCACGAGGCGGGGCGCGCCGGCGAGCGGCCTGCGCTGTGGCCTCGCGATGCGGCGTGCGCCGGACAGATAGGCGCCAGTGAGCGATCCCGCGTCGGCGCTGATCTCCGCAGGCGTGCCTTCGGCGACGACGCGTCCGCCGTGAACACCCGCGCCGGGGCCCATGTCGATCACCCAGTCGGCGCGTCGAATCGTCTCCTCGTCGTGCTCGACGACGACGATGCTATTGCCGGCGTCACGCAGCCGCTCGAGGCTCGCGAGCAGGCGCGCGTGATCGCGGGGATGCAGCCCGATCGAGGGCTCGTCGAGCACGTAGAGCACGCCCATCAGGTGCGCGCCCACTTGGGTCGCGAGCCGAATGCGCTGCGCCTCGCCGCCGGAGAGTGTCGCGGTGCGGCGATCGAGCGAGAGATAGTCGAGCCCGACGTCGCACAGGAAGCGCAGCTGCTCGCGAATCTCTTCGAGAATGCGCTCCGCGATCGCGCGCTGGTTGGTTCCGAGCGCGAGCGTCTCGAGCCACGCGCGCACCTCCGCGATCGAGAGGGCCGCGACCTCGGGCAGCGTGCGGCCCGCGACGCGCACGTTGCGCGCGACGACTCCGAAGCGCGTGCCGTCGCACTCTGCGCACGCCGCTTCGCGCGAGTAGCGCAGGCGCTCCTCGTCGGGCATTTCGCCGGCTGCGATGCGGCGTGCGAGCTCGCCGAGCACGCCGTCGAACTTGCGGCGCACGCTGCGCAGGCCGCGTTTGCCGTGCTTGAACTCGAGCTCGCGCTCGCCCGCGCCGCGCAGCACGAGCTTCTGCGCGGCCTTCGAGAGCTCGCGCCACGGCGTCTCCGGCGCAACTCCGAGGTGCCTGGCGACGCCCTCCAGCAGCTGCACGTAATAACGCGGCGCGCGCGCGCCGCCCCAAGCTGCGATCGCCAGCGCGAGCGGACGCTCGGCGTCGGGCACCACCTTCGCGGGATCGAGCTCGCTCGACGTGCCGAGGCCCGAGCAGGCCGCGCACGCTCCCGAAGCGCTGTTGAACGAGAACAGCCGCGGCTCGAGCGAGGGATACGAAATCCCGCAATCGGGGCAGGCACTCGTCTGCGAGAACAGCGCCTCGTCCGCGCCGCGCGCCGTCTCCCAGGCGACGACGCAGACGCCGCCGCCGAGACCCAGCGCGGTCGCGAGCGATTCGACGATGCGCGCGCGCGCCGCCTCGCGCACGACGACGCGGTCGACGACCACCTCGATCGTGTGCGCCTTCGTCTTCGCGAGCTTCGGCTCGCTCGCGAGATCGCACAGCGCGCCGTCGATGCGCGCGCGCACGAAGCCCTTCTCCGCGAGCTCCGCGAGCTCCTTCTTGTGCTCGCCCTTCTTCTCGCGCACGACCGGCGCGAGCAGCGTCACGCGCGCGCCCTCACCGAGCGCGAGCACGCGCGCCGCCATCTGCTCGATGGTTTGGCTCGAGATCGGCTTGCCGCAGCGCCAGCAGTGCGCGACGCCGACGCGCGCGAACAACAAGCGCAGGTGATCGAGCAGCTCGGTCGCGGTGCCGACCGTCGAGCGCGGGCTGCGGCTCACCGTTGCCTGCTCGATCGCGATCGACGGCGAGAGCCCCGTGATCGACTCCACTTCGGGGTGCGCGAGCTGATCGAGGAACTGCCGTGCGTACGCAGAGAGCGACTCGACGTAGCGCCGCTGCCCCTCGGCGTAGAGCGTGTCGAAGGCGAGCGACGATTTCCCGCTGCCGGAGAGGCCGGTGATCACGACGAGCTTCCCGCGCGGGATGTCGACGTCGACGTCGCGCAGGTTGTGGACCCTGGCGCCGCGGATCGCGATCACGCTCGGCTCCGCGCCGCTCGCGCGCGCGGGAACCGCGCCCTTGGGCGCGGGATTCTCGGCTTTCAAGATCCTGCGTTCTCTGCGGCCGGCACCTTGAACTCGTCGATGCTCGCGACGGTGCCCTTGCGCTCGATGTAGGTGTGCGCGCGAATCTCTTCGATGAACTTCTCGTACTCGCCCTGTAGCCGTTCCTGATAGAGCTTGTTCATGATCGCGCGCTGCGCGTCCTCGAAGGCCACCGGCTTCACCTCCCGGCGCTCCAGCAGCTGAACGAACGCGCAGCCGAAGGGCTCCTCTCGCACTTCGCCGAGCGCGCCCGGTGCGAGCCCGCTCACGGCCGCTTCGAGCCACGGTGCGAGATCGCTCTCGTGCACCCAGCCGAGCTCGGGATCCATCGTCGCGATGCCATTCGCGACCTCGAGCAGATCTTCGCCGCCGGCGACGCGCGCGTGCGCGGCGCGCACCGCCGAGCATGCGTCCGCGCGCTGCTGGGGGGTCTGCGGCGAGACCACGAAGCTGCGTACGTGGATCTCCTGCCCGCTCTGCGGCCGGCCTGAGAACTCCTGCTCGTAGATCTCCTTCACCTCTTCCGGCGAGATCTCGACCCGCGAGCCGATCACGCCGTTCACGACCTTCGAGTGCTCGATTTCGCCCTTGATCTTCTCGCGATAGGCGGCGTACGGGAGTCCTTGCGCCTCGACGCTTTGGCGCAGCTGCTCGGGCGTGATGCCGTTGTCCGAGGCGATCTCGGCGATCGTGCCGTCGACCTCTTCGTCGCTCGCCTGCAGCTCCGCGCGCTTCACGACGATGCGCAGCAGCGCCTTCTCGATCAGCCGTTCGAGCGCCTGCGCCTCGACCATGCGGAGGTCGCGCTCGGTTGCGCCCGCAGCCTTCGCGCGCGCGAGCGTCGGCGCCGCGAGCTCGCGCACTTCCGAGACGAGCACGATGTCCGAGCCGACCTGCGCAGCGATGCCCTCGACGAGCAGCGAGTTGTCGACGACCGGCGCTCGCTCCTCTTCGATCAGGCCCGCGAGCGCGTCCTGAGCGGCAGCGGGCGCGGCGAGCGAAAGCGCGAGGCATGCGGGTACGAGGAACGAACGGACGCGGGGGCGGGGAGTGCGCATAGGGGGCGCACCTTAGCGCCGGGCCTCGCGGACGATCCCGCGATTGGCGCTCAGCTCGGCTTCGGCCGCCACCCGTAGCGCGCGAGGTCGATGCGGCCGCGGGCGTCGAAGGCGACTCCCTCGCGCTCGAGCAGCGCGCGCTGGACCAGCTCGCCGCCCGGATCGGAGCGCGCGCTCACCTCACCGCGCGCGTTGACGACGCGCTGCCACGGAACCCAGCTGCCGTGCGGGAGGGCGTGCATCGCGTAGCCCGCTTGACGCGCGGAGCGCGGCAGGCCGGCGAGCTCGGCGACCTGGCCGTAGGTGGCGACGCGCCCGCGCGGGATGCGCGCGACGACCCGCCAAATGCGCTCGTAGGGGCTGCTTCGGTCCGAGCGGGCTTTTCGGTTCGCGACTCGTTGCCTCGGCCGCGCCGCCACGCTCACGCTTTCTCGCTCGCGCGGCGCGCGGTGATCGCGACCAGCGAGAAGAACTCGCCCAGCTTGGCGCGCCGCTCGGGCGGCAGATACGAGAAGTTCGTGCCGCGATCGGTGATCTCCCAATAGTGGGGAGAAGCTTCGCGCTCGAGCTCCTCGCGCGCCGTGAGCAAGAGGCCTCGGCGCTCGCCGGCGAGATCGGCGGCGATGCGCTGCGCGGGCGCCGCCTCGCCGCGCGCGAGAAACAGCGTCGCGAGCTGGATCTGCGCGCGGCGCACGCCGAGCAGGTTCTCGGCGCCCTCGTGATCGATCGCGAGCAACACTTCGAGCAGAGCGTCGCGCGCAGCAGGCTTTTCGGCCGCGGCCTCGACCAAGTGCGCGATGTCGTACGCGCCGACCTCGAGCAGGAACGGCAGCTCGCTCGCGCTGGCCAGCCGCCCGTAAAAGCGGATGCGGCTCGCCACCTCGAGCGCTGCGGGCTCGAGGCCCTTCTCGATCAGGAACGCGCCGAGCAGGCGATACTGGTGGAGCACATAATAAGCGGTGCGCGGATCGCGGGCGTTGATCGCGGCGCGCAGGTAGCTGTGGAAAGCGCGCTGGCACAGCTCGAGCAGCGCCGGCTGCGAAAGCGCGTGGCTCTCGCCGAGCCGGCGCGTGTGGATCGCGATCATGCTCGCGACGTCGCGCGCACTGCCGACGGCGTCGCCGAACAGCGCCAGGCATTGGCGCAGGATCTTCGCTTCGAACCAGCTGCCCTCGCGTGCGATTTCCTCGATCGCGGGCTCCGCCATCGAGACGAAATCGGCGTCGCGCGCGATCGCTTCGTCGACGACGAACCACTGCACCGGCAGCTCCCCGCGCAGTCGCGTGACGTCGTCGAGCAGGCTGGCGAGCGCCTCGACCGCGGCCATCGCGATGCTGCGGTCGCTGTGCTGCATCGCGCTGCGCGCGACGTCCTCGAGCTCCTCGACCGCATCGATCACCGCGCGCTTGGTCTCGCGCACGTCGCGGCCGCCCGCATCGCGCACGCGTGCGAGAGATTCCTCGCGGATGCGGCGCACCACCTGATGCGGCGAGACGAAATGAAACACGTAGGCGAAATACGGCAGCAGCATCAGCAGGCACGCGGTCATCATGCCCATCGCGAGCAGGAAGCCGCCGCGCGGCAGAATCGGTGCAGCGCCGGCCTCGCCGCTCAGCACCACCGCGAGCCAAACGCACAGCACCGTGGTGAGCACGAAGAACGCCATCACCGCGACATTCACGCGGTCGCGCACGAACAGCTGAGTGATGCGGTGCGTGTACCGGTTCGCGGCGAGCTCGACGACGATCGCGACCACGGTGATCAGGATCGCGAGCACGCCGGCGACGATCTGCGCGGAGCCGGCCAGCACGGCCAGCGCGGCCGCAGAGTCGAGCGAGCCCAGCCAGTCGAGCGGATGCCGCCACGCACCGCTCCCCTCGAGCCAGCTCGCGAGCGCAAGCAGCCCCGCGGCGAACGCGAGCAGCTGCACGAAGCCGCGCAGGCCTCGGCTGCCCTCGCGCTCGTCGCCCGCCTCTGCCACTCCGTTCCTCCGCGCGCCGCCGCCGCAATAACTCGCCGCCCGCGCGCGACGAGACTGCCCCGCCCCGCCGCCCGCCACAAGTCACCGGAACGGGGACGTTCATACTTGCCGGTGACAAAGGGGACGGTCTTGACAGCGTGCAGCAGGCGCACGGCTGGCACCTAAGTCACCAGCGAGTATGAACGTCCCCGCTGGTGACTTGCGCGCGCGGCTCAGCCGAGCGCGAGCTTTACGACGTCGCTGCGGGCGAGTGAGCCGCCCTCGCTCCAGAGCGACTCGAAGCGCTCGCCCAGCGCGCCGCGCAAGCTCGCGACGTCCGCTTCGTAGCGCTCGCGATTGAAGCTCTCGACCGGCGCACCGATCTCGCTGCGCAACATCGCCGCTGCGCCGAGCAGCAGCGCGGCGCGATCGCTGCGGCCGGCCTGCATGTCGAGGCCGCCGATCTGTTCGAGGCAATATGCAATCGCGACGAGGTGCCCGAGCTGCGCGTAGAGGCCGAGGCTCTCGCCGTAGAGCGCCGCCGCGCGCGCGCCGTCGCCCTGGAGCTGGAGGACCTCTCCGAGATTCACGAGCGCGGTCGCAGTGGCGCCCGCGTCCCCGAGCCTGCGCCCGAGCTCGAGGCTCTCTTCGTAGTGAACGCGCGCACTGTCGAGGTCGCCCGAGAGCTGTGCGAGCGCGCCGAGCCCCACCAGCGTGAACGAGATGCGCTCGAGATCTCCGAGCTGGCGAAACACCGCGAGGCTCTCTTCCAGCGTCCGGCGCGCCTCGGCGGACTCGCCGCGCACCTGGTGGATGTAACCGAGCTGGGCGAGCGCGCGCGCCTCGCCCGCGGCGTCCTCGGCGTCGCGATAGAGCGCGAGCGCATCCTCGCAGGCCGCGAGCGCCTCCTCGGTCTGATCCTGATGGCGCGCGAGGTCGGCGACGCCGTAGAGCGCCTGCGCGCGCACTCGCGCCTCCGTCGCGGCGCCGCGCTCGAGCGAGCGCTCGAGCCAATCGCGGCCCTCGCTCCAGTGCCCGTGCTGATACCAGTAGAACCAGAGCGCGCCGCCGAGACGAAGCGCGAGCTCCGGGACGCGCGCCTCGAGCGCGCCGGCGATCGCGGCGCGCATGTTGTCGTGCTCGCGCTCCAGCCGATCGAGCCACGCGCTGCCTTCCTTGCCGCGCAGCTGTGGCTCGGCGCGCTCGGCGAGCGCGAGGCACCAGGCGCGGTGCCGCTCGCGCAGCGCAGCGCCCTCCGCCGCGGTGTCGAGCTGCTCGTTCGCGAACTCGCGCAGCGTGTCGAGCATGACGAAGCGCACGGCGTCGCCCTCGTCCACACCGCGCACGGCTTTGCTGGGACCTTCGCCGTGAGAAAAACCGAAGCTGATCAGGCTCTTTGCCGCGAGGCTCGCGAGCGCCGTTTCGAGGGACAGCTCGGATTGCGGGTCGCACACCTCCTGCGCCGCGCCTCGCGTGCAGCCGCCGACGAACACGCCGAGCCGGTTGAAGACGGTCTTCTCGGCGGGCTCGAGCAGGTCGTAGCTCCAGGCGATCGCGTCGCGCAGCGTCTGCTGGCGCTCGGGGAGATCGATCGGCCCGTCGGTCAGAACGGTGAGACGGCTGGCGAGCGCGCGCAGCAGTGCGGCCGGCTCGTACGCGCGCGCGCGCGCGGCGGCGAGCTCGATCGCGAGCGGAAGGCCGTCGAGCCGACGGCAGATCTCGGCGATTGCCGGCGCGTTCTCTGCGTTCAACGTGAAGCCGGCGCGCACGGCTTCGGCGCGGTCGACAAACAGCCGCACCGATTCGCACTGCACGATCTCCTGCAGTCGCGCTCGGCTGCCGCGCTCGGGCACGGCGAGCGGCGCGACGGGCACCTCGTGCTCGGCCAGCAGACGCAGCGGCTCGCGGCTGGTCGCGAGCACCTTCAGGCGCGGGCACGCGCGCAGTAGCTCCGCGACCTCGCGTCCACCGGCGCGCACGCGCTCCGAGTCGTCGAGCACGAGCAGCAGGTCCTTCTCAGCGAGGTGCTCGGCGATCGCCTCCACCAGCGTCGCGCCGCGCTTCTCGCGCACACCGAGCGCCTTCGCGATCGCAGAGGGCACCAGCCGCGCGCTGCGCAGCGTGCCGAGCGGCACGTAGAAGACGCCGTCGGCGAAGCGGTGCAACAGCTCGCTCGCCGCGCGCAGCGCGAGGCGGCTCTTGCCGGTGCCGCCGGGCCCAGTGAGCGTCACGACGCGCACGCCGGTGCGCAGCACGAGATCGCGCAGCGCGGCGACCTCGTGCGCGCGGCCGATGAACGGCGTCGGCGGAGTCGGCAGGTTGTTGGGGCGCGTCGCCTGCGTGCGCAGCGGCGGAAAATCAGAGAGCAGCTCGGGGATCACCACCTGATAGAGCCGCTGTGGCGTCGCGATGTCCTTCAGCCGGTGCTCGCCGAGATCGCAGAGCGTGAGGCCTTCGAGCTGAAGCGCCGCACCGGTCAGTGCGGCCGTTTGATCCGAGAGCAGAATCTGCCCGCCGTGTCCCGCCGAGCAGATGCGCGCGGTCGTATGCACGTCCATTCCGACGTAGCCCTCGCCGGTGCGCGACGGCTCGCCGGTGTGGACGCCCATCCGCACGCGCACCGCCGCGCCATCCGGCCATGGCTGCGCCGCCAGCCAGCGTTGGGCATCGATCGCAGCATGCACGCAGCCGAGCGCTTCCGGGAACGCGACGAAGAACGCGTCGCCCTGCGTGTCGACCTCGACACCGCCGTGGCGAGCGAATGCGGCGCGCATCAGATCGCGGTGCGCGCCCAGCGTCGCGGCGTAGCGATCCCCGAGGCGGTGGAGGAGCCGCGTCGACCCCTCGATGTCCGTCAGAAGCAGCGTGACGGTTCCGCTCGGCAGCTCGCGCACCCGGGCAAGATACGCAAGCGACGTTGCGGCGCAGTGGAGTGGTTCACTGCCTGGGGCAGTGCCTCACTGGCCTGGGGCAGTGCCTCACCGCCCGCGCCGCGGCCGGATCCCGCGCGCTCCGGTGTGCTGGCACCCTCGGCGTGAGCGCCGCGCGCCGGGCTGGCTCGCCCGGCGCGCGGGGCTTGTTACGGCGTCAGCGTGAACGTCAGCGTCTGGTCCGCGAGGGTCCCGTCCGGCCGCCGAATCGTTTCAACGCGGAAGTCGAGCGGGCTCACGCCATCCCACCCGATCAGCGCGGCGGGCGCCTCGAGGTGCACCCCGTTCGAGAACAGGCTGAAGCTTCCGCCCGCCGGTGAGACGTCGTCGCCGGTCAACGAAAGCTGCGTCCCGAGCGAAGGGAACGAGAAGCGGTAGACGAAGTTGGCCGGTGCCGGCTCGGCGCTCAGAGTCACGTCGAAGCTGGCGAAGCCGCCCTCGGTGGTCGCCGAGCACGAGATCACGTCGCCCCTCGGATTCTCGAAGTCGCCCACCGGATCGCCGCAGTTGAAGAGCGTCTCGGTGTCGCTGCCGCCGGCGCCCTGCGCGTGGAGGCGCGCGACGACCGTGATCGCGTTTCCAGTCACGCCGCTGTAGTCGTGGTCGACGCTGGCGAGCGCCGAGCCGTCGGGCTGCAGCGACACGAACGGGGCGGGATTGCCGTTCGCGTCCGTGAGCGGCAGCACGGCGCTCGTGCCGTCGCCGAAGTCGATCTCGAGCACCGGCCCGACCAGCGACGCGAACGCGCCGATGCGCACCGAGATCGTCGTCAGCGCGCTGCCCGAGAACACGCTCGTCTCGATCTCGACCGGAATCGCTTCGAACAGCTTGCCCTTGAAGCTCTTCAGCAACACGTTGCCGGCGCCGTCGATGTATTGGATCGAGATCAGCTTCCCGAGCGCGCCCGGGAGCGTGAGCGAGTGCGGACCGGGCACGCCGATGATGTTCCCGGTGCTGAACGGGATCGCGCGACCGGGGCCGCCGGGCACGTTGTCGAGATCTTCGTAGACGAGCGCGAGGATCTCGCGCAGCCCGCTCGCGTCGGTGGCGTCGAGCGTGAGCTCGACGTCGCCGGTCGCGGGCACGGCGATCACGTCCTGCCGCGTCACGACCGGCGGCTTGAAGTCTCCGTCGAGGCCCGCCGCGATCGGATGCAGGAGATCGATCGTCGCCGTGCTGAAGACGCGCGCGTCGCCCGAGACCGGCGCGCTGCCTCGCTGTGCCTCCGGCAGCGTGCACTCGAACTGCGTCCCGGCGAAGAGCACCGTTTGCAGCGATTGGCCGCCGACGTCCAGCGTGTTCACCGTGCCGAGCTGCGTCGGAGACATCGTGTCGATGCAGGCGGTCGGCTCCGTCTGGTTCGTGATCCACTCCTGCGTGAACGTCGCGATCACCGGGTCGAAGCCCTGGATGACCGTGTAGTCCCCGCCGCGGAACGCGACGTCGTGAACGCGCGTGCCGACGGCGACGCGGTCGCTGAACACCTCTCGCACGCCCTGGATCGCGCGCGCCTGCGGCGCGTCCGAGTTCTGGTTGAGCGTGAAGTACTCGCCGCGCGGAGTCGTCACGCGGCCGATCTGCGTCTCGAGCGTCTGGTCGGAGGCGAGCTCGCGGACGTGCAGCTGGAGCGTGCCGAAGGGCGTCGACGGCGCCCCGACCGGCTGCGGCACCGGCGGCGTCTCCGATCCGCTCGTCGCGATGCGCCACTGCGGCAGGCCGAGCAGCGCGAGCGAGATCACCGAATCCTCGTCGTACACGTCGACCTGACGCAGCGACAGCAGGTAGTTGGTCTTCGCAGAGACCAGCGCCTCACCGAGCGTCAGGCCACCCGCCGCGCGCCGCATCAGCTCGGTGACGAGGCCCTCGGTTCCGCGATCCGCGAAATCGGTGTGCCCGATTCCATAATTGATCGGGCGAATTTGCACGCCCGCTTGCTGCGCCCAGTCGAAGGCAGGGTCCACGCTGAGCCCGAACGCCTGCGGGATCGACCACTCCTCCGGCACGTCGAGGCCGGTGTGGCACCCGATGCTCGCGGTGACGGTCTGCTCGAGCCGGCCGTACAGGTCGGTGGTGTCGACGAAATCCGAGTAATCACCGCTGTTGAAGCCATGCGCGGACAAGCCCGCGAAATGGGTGCCGTGGAGATTGACGACCGCCGCAGTCGGAATCTCGCAAGCTTCCGGCGCGCTCGGCGCCGGGATGCCGAACGCATGGCAACGCAGGTCGTCGGCGGTCCACAGCGAGTTGTTGAGGCTGCGCGTCTGCGGGTCGAGCGTGCGCAGCACTTGCTCGGAGCGAGCCGATCCGTCGACGAAGAAGTCGTAGCCCGTGACGAGCGAGTTCGCGGGCGTGATGAGCCCGCTCAGGGCGACGAACGAAGCGAGCTCCGCGGCGATCTCCGTCGGGTGCTTCGCGAGCCGGCCGACCGCCCGCTCCTCGACCCACAGCTTGCGGCCGCCGAACGGCAGGCCCGCCGCGGTGTAGAACGAATCGACGAGGTTGAAGCCCCCGGCGATCGTCGCAGCGAGCGGCGAATCCTCGCGCACGAGCACGTCGCCGCCGTAGAAGCGCTCGTTCGCGATGTCGGTGCCGTCCGTCTCCGCGTAGTGCGGCAGCACGGATTGGTCGCCGAACAGCACAACGGACGTCGCGGACGGCGCCGCAGCGAGCTCGCCCTGGATCAGCGCCTTCAGCGCGACCGCCGCTGCATTCTGCGCCGCCACGTTGCACGGCGCGGAATCGGCGGCGTCGAACAGCGTGCTCGGTGCAGAGACGAGCCGCATCCCGAGCTCGGGGTGGTCGAGCGCCGGCGCGATCTGCGCGAGCCAGGCCGCGAAGTCCGCGTCGGTCATGTCGTACGCGAGCTGGAAGCGCTGCCGCTGAATCACGCCGATCGACTTCGGGGAACCGGGGCCTGAGTGCAGCACCTCGAGCGCGGAGGTCGCGATCGCGGTGGGCACCTTCGGCTGCGCGATGCAGTTCACGCCGAGGCGCCCCTCGCGGTCGAGCGGCTTCGAAACCTGCATGCTGAGCCGGAACGGCGCCGAGCTGAAGCCGCCGTCGTGCGAGACGACCGCGACGTAGAGCGCCGTCTCGTCGGGCCCGATGCGCACGAGCGAGCGCTCGCGGGTCTGCCCCAGCCCCGCCGAGATCGCCTTGACCACGAGACTCTCGTCCTGCAGGTCGGCGAGGTTGAAGGAGCCGAGCTCGTCGAGGCCGATGTCGGACGCCGAGACCGTGCTGCCTGACGGTGCGCCCGCGAGCTGCGAGAGCGGGATCTCGCCAAAGCTGAGCGGGCTGTTCAGGAACGGACTGTTGAGGAACGGCGAGTTCAAGAACGGGCTGTTCAAGAACGGTGAGTTCAAGAACGGGCTGTTGAGGAAGGGCGAGTTCAGGAACGGCGAATTCAGGAACGGACTGTTCAGGAACGGCGAGTTCAAGAACGGAGAGTTCAAGAAGGGGCTGTTCAGGAACGGACTGGTCTTCAGCGTTTGGCCTTCGAACACGGTGAGGCCGGGCGCGCGGCTCAGCACGATCAGGTCGTAGTCCGCGGGCGAGTCGAGCTCGAGCTCGATCTCGCTGCTCGCGGGCAGCGCGCCGCCGTTGGGGAGGCGCACCTCGAACACGTCGAGATCGCCCGGCGTGCCGAGGTCGAACGCGTACGTCCAACCGGCGGGAAGCAGCGGCGCGCTGATCGACGAATCATTCGCCGGCTCGAGGCGGCCGACTGGAGCCGGCAGCACGCGCACGACGAACGGCGCGGAAGCGCTGGCGCCTTCGTCGTCGGTCACCGTGCAGCTGCCGTTCACGTCGCCCGGCGGCAGCGTCGAGGCGTCGAACTGCGCGCGCGCAGAGCCGGTCGCGTAGGCCTGAGCGTTCTCGCTGATCAGCGTCGCGGACTGCGTCGCGCCGCCGACTTGGATCGAGACGCTGTGCGTGTCGAGCACTCCGAAGTCGAGATAGCGGCAGAGCAGCTCGCCGCTTCCGCCCTGTGGGATCTCGACGTTCAGCGCGCTGACGATCGGCGCCGCGTTCTCGACGTCGAGCGGCCCGCTGGTCGCAAAATCGCTCGAGGTCGCAGCGCTCGAGACGCCGTCGAAGACGGTCAGCGTGACGAGCAGCGATGGATCGCTCTCGGGGAAGTTGAAGATCGCGTAGGGGCCGCTGACCGATCGCGGCGTGATCGTCGCTCCGCTCACGTCCCACTGACACGAGAGCTCGCCGCCTTCGTCGAACGACGAGCTGGTGCAGTCGAAGAACACGAAATCGCCCTCGAGCTGCCGGCTGGCCGGCGAGATCGTCATGCGCGCGACCGGCGGCCGGCGCGCCTCGTCCAAATACATCCAGCTCGACTTGTTATTGTTGGTGAGCATGCCCATGCGCAGCTCGAGCGGCCGGCCGTCCGTCGGCAGGCCGCTGATCTCGAGCGTGCGCCAGCCGCTGTCGAGCATCGGATTGCGACCGGCCATCCGAATCGGAAGCATGCACGGTGTCGTGCTGCACACGGCCGGTGCGGCTCCCGGCAGCGGCAGCGAGAACGGCTGGTTGCTGACCGCGTCCGTCAGCGAGAACTGCGCCGTCGGATTCGACGCGTCGCGTACCTGGAAGAAGAACTTGTCCGCACCCGAGATCTCCCACGAGAAGAAGCGCGCCGCGACGAGCAGCCGCGGCGAAGTCGACGAGAAAGTCTGCGCGACGAACGTCTCTCCGCTCGGCTGTCCCAGCGCTCGCGCGCGCGGCAGGCCGATGCGCAGCGCCTTCGTTCCGCGGTAGGGCGTGACGGTGATGCCGCGATCCCGATAGATCGGGAAATCCGCGGCGCCCTCCGTAACAACTGTCTTGACGGGCTCGCCGCCGACCACGCTCCAAGCCGGCGGGGCGGCGCCGGCCGCTCCGGCCTCGAAGCCGGCGTTCTGTACGCCCGTCGGTGTCGGCTGCGCCGCGCCGGCGGCGGCGAGCGCGAACGGGGCCGCGACGAAAGCGATGGCGATCCAGCGTGAGCAAGACGAGCAAAGCAGCATGGGGTCTCCGACACTCGGACGAGGGCCGACATCATCGTCCGATTTGCACGCGCTCGCCTCGCCATTGTTGGGGAGAATTCTCGAATTCGGCACCGGCAAGTCGCGTGCAGGCACGGCGCAACGAGCTCGCTGCGGGGCGCAAACCGGCTTGCCCTGGCCTCCGTCGGGCTAGAACCGCAGGAACCGGCTCAGCGATAGCCCTCCGCGACAGGTCTCCGAGGGAGCTCCCACCAAACTTCATCGCAGCGGGCTCGCAGCGCGTCGTCGAGCTCGAGCTCGGCCGCCGCCAGCGAGGAGGCGAGCTGAGCCGGCTTGCTGGCGCCGATGATCGCCGACGTCACTCCCTTCTGCGCGACGACCCAGGCAACCGCGACCGTGACGAGATCGAGCCCGCGCGCCTCCACTTCCTTCTTCAGTCGTTCGACCGCGTCGAACTGCGCTTCTTGCCAGTAGCGGTGCCGATACATCTTCCCCGCCACGCCGAGCGTGAAGCGCCCCTGCTCCTTTGGCTCGGGCGCGAGCTTGTGCTTGCCAGACAGGAAGCCGCCCGCCAGCGGGTTGTAGACGAGCACGCCGAGACCCTGAGAGATGCAGAGCGGCAGCAGCTCGGTCTCGATCTCGCGATACAAGAGGTTGTATCGCGGCTGTACCGACACGTAGCCCTCGGTGCCGAGCTGATTCGCAGCGATTAGGGCTTCGGCGAGCCGCCAGGCCGGATAGTTCGAGCAGCCGACGTAGCGGACCTTGCCCGCGCGCACGAGATCCTCGAGCGCGCGCAGCGTCTCTTCGATCGGGACGTCGGGATCGAAGAAATGCGTCTGGTAGAGATCGATGCGATCCGTGCGCAGCCGGCGCAGGCTCGCGTCGCATGCCTTCAGGATGTGCTGGCGCGAGAGGCCGACGTCGTTCGCTCCGCGCCCCATCGGTCCGCGGCACTTGGTCGCGAGGATGATGCGGTCGCGGTTATTACGGAGCTGCAGCCATTCGCCGATCAGCTCCTCGGTGCGCCCTACCGTCTCGGCGCTGCCGCCAAGCGGGTAGACATCCGCGGTGTCGAGAAAATCGAGGCCGCCTTCGAGCGAGCGATCCAGAATCGCGAACGAGGTGTCGCGATCGCACTGCAGGCCGAAGGTCATGGTGCCGAGGCAGAGCACCGGGACGCGTAGACCGGTGCGGCCGAGCTGGCGGGTCTTCATGTCGTGCGTGTCTCCGTCGGGGCGCGGCAGACGATGCCACGGAAATCGTCGTGGAGGTTCACGCGCGAGGGACGGCGCGCGGGGGGCGGGGGCTCGCGCCGCTCACCCGCGTGACCGCGAAGGGCTGCGCCTTGCGCCGGCTCGCGGTCGCTGGCGATGCGCTTCGAGCTTGCGCGCGGTCACGCCTGGGGTTCGCTCTGCGACCCCCGCCCCCCGCGCGCCGTCCCTCGCGGTCGGTGGTGTGCGGTCTCTCACGGCGTTTGTTGGGAGGTGGGTGACGCCGGCGCGCCGTCGAGGCGCGCCGGCGTCACTCTCGGTTTCCGTTCGCGGCGCTCGCGGCTTTGGCGTTGGCGAGCGGTGTACCGTCGGCGGAATAGGAGGTTTGTATGACGGCGCGGACGATCGAGACGGGGACGAATCATCTGCTCGCGAGCGTCGAAGAGCGCGTGGCGACGCTGACGCTGAATCGGCCGGAGCGGCGCAATGCGTTCTCGAACGAGATGCTCGACGGCCTGGCTCGCGCGCTGCAGGACGCGGAGCGCGCCAGCGACGTCGGCTGCGTGGTGATTACGGGCGCGGGCGGAGCGTTCAGTGCGGGCGGCGACGTGAAGGGGATGAACGAGCGCAACACGGGGGACCGTGCGCCGCGCGAGGAGGTCGGAATCGACGCGCGGATCCATGCGCAGCGGCTTTCGCAGCGTGAGACGGCGGGGCGCATCTACGCGATGCCGAAGCCGGTGATCGCTGCGCTGCCGGGCGCTGCGGCGGGCGCGGGCTTTGCTCTCGCGCTGGCGTGCGATCTGCGCATCGCCGCCGAGAACGCGGTGCTCGTCACCTCGTTCGCGCGCGTCGGCTTCTCGGGTGATTACGGCGGCACGTATTTCGCGACGCAGGTGGTCGGCGCCGCCAAGGCTCGCGAGCTCTACTACCTCTCGGAGCGCGTCAGCGCGCAGGAGGCGCTGCGCATCGGCCTCGTGAATCGCGTCGTGCCGGCGAGCGAGCTCGAGAAGGCGACGCGCGAGCTCGCGCTGCGGCTCGCGAGCGGGCCGGCCGTCGCATATCGCTACATGAAAGAGAACATCAACCGCGCCGCCGCTGGCGCGGACGTGTTCGAGTGCCTCGACCTCGAGGCGACGCATCACGTGCACACGGGCCTGACGGAGGATCATCGCGAAGCGGCTCGGGCGTTCGTCGAGAAGCGCGAGCCGACTTTCAGAGGTCGCTGACCGTCGCGGTCAGATCTCGTGCGTCAGCGCCGCCGTCTGCTTCACCGCGAGCGCGTACGCCGGGCCCAGCATCAGCCGCAGCAGGCGCTCGCTCGCGTAGAGGCGCTCGCCGGCGAGCTTCGTCTGCCCGAACACGAGGATGCCGATAATGCGATGGCTCTCGCGGCGGCCGTCGGGCAGCGCGAGGTGGATCCAGTACTCCTCGCCGAGGCCTTCGTCGGTCTGCCACTGGTTCACCAGCTCGAAGCCGGCGATCCACGGCTGGAACGTGCCGAAGAAGTGCTCGTAATAAGTGCGCGCTGCGTCCTTGCCGCGGAACGCGATGCCGAGCGTGGCGAGCTCGTAGACGGGATCCTCTTCGAGCGTCGCGAGCGTGGTCGCGATGTCCGAGGCGGCCTCCGCCGCCGCGTGTCGCTTCGCGGTTCGAGTCAGCGCCTCGCGATCCGCACGCATCGATCTCCTCCGGCCGGCGAGCGTAATCAAACAGCGTCGATTCCCGGGCGAGGAAGTGCGAGCGCGCTCACAAGCTGCTTGGCTTAGGCTGTTTCGATCGATCGGAGACTCGATGTCCGCCGCGCTCCCCGAAGCCGTTCGCCAGCTCGTCGACGCCGCGATCGTGCGCTCGCCCTACGGCAAGCTGCTCGGCCTCGAGCTGGTCAGCGCGGAGCCCGATCGCGTGCGCGTCAAGCTGCCGTACCGCCTCGAGGTCACGACACTCGGCGACACCGTGCACGGCGGCGCGATCTCCGCGCTCGTCGATTCCGCGGCGACCGCTGCGTTCTGGTCGCATCCCGAGGCGTCGCCGAAGGCGCGCGGCACGACGATCGGCTTCAGCATCAACTTCGTCGCCGCTGGGCGCGGGCAGGACCTCGTCGCAGAGGCGCAGGTGCGCCGGCGCGGGCGAGAGATCTGCACCGGCGAGGTGAGCGTCAGAGATGCGGCCGGCCGCGAAGTCGCCGTCGCGCTGGTGACGTACAAGATGTCGCTCGCGAGCTGAGCCCGCCGAGCGGACTCGCAGCGCAGCGGTCAGAGCGCCGACTCGCTCGCGTCGGCGTTCTCAGCGCTACGCCCGGTGTAGCCGCGCTCGATCCCGCGCCACGTCTTTTCGAGCTGCACGACCAGCTGATCGAACGCCTGCTGCTCGGCCTCGATGCGCTTCTGGTCGAGCTGCTCGCGAGAGCCCCAGAAGCTCGCGAGCCCATCCTTGCGTGCGGTCGCGTCGGCGAGGCCGTAGACGAAGCCGGTGCGCACGTCGATCAGCAGCGCCGAGGCGGTCGAGGTCACGTGCGCGTCGCGATCGGGCGCGATGCCGAGCGAGATGACGCCCGTCGGGAGCACGCTCTTTCGCCGCACCTCGAACTGCGTGTCGAGCGTGTAGAGCACGAGCACGTCGGCCTGGAGCTTCGCCGCGGAGACGCGCAAGTCGTCGAGGCTGTTCAGATAAGAGGGAATCAACAGCCGATTCAGCGGCGCCGCGCCGGCGACGTTCGGCCAAGCGCTCATCTCTTCGATCTGCGAATCCCGCAGCAGCTCTTGCACGAGCAGCAAGCTGTAGTCGCCCGCAGCGACAGCCGGCCTGCCGGCGCTGAACGACTCGTAGCCGCGCGCCTGTACGCGTCCAATCGCGATGCGGGCTGGGAACTGTGCGGCGGGCTTGCGCGCCATCTCGGCAAGCACATCGGGGCGGTCGATCGAAGCGAGGTTCGCGGGGCTGCCGGGGGTCACGTAGGACGTGCAGCCGGCCGTCAGCACGACCACGGCGCCGAGCGCCGCGAAAAAACGAACGAAGCGACGCACGAGCTCTCCTCGTCTTGAGCGTGCAACCCGAGACACCGCGCCCCACGAGCCGGTTCTGCCCGCGCTTGAACGTGCGGAGCACGTTCCCTAGCGATGGCGGGATCGGAGGGCCGTGCATCGTGGAACCGGCGCAGCTTCGTGCTCTCGTGACAGGCGCGAGTCGCGGCGTCGGACGCGGCGTCGCGGAGGCGCTCGGCGAGATCGGTGGCGCGGTCGCGCTCACCGGACGTGACGAAGCGGCGCTCGCGCAAACCGCCGCAACCGTAACAGCTCTGGGCGGCCGCGGCGTCCCGCTGCGCTGTGATCACCGCGCTGACGCGCAGACAGAACGTGCGTTCGACGACACGCTGCGCGAGCTCGGCGGCCTCGACCTGCTCGTGAACAGTGCCTGGGGCGGCTACGAGAACATGAGCGAAGCGGGCGAGTTCACCTGGCCGCGCCCGTTCTGGGAGCAGCCGCTCTGGCGCTGGGACGCGATGTTCGCCGCCGGCGTGCGCGCCGCGTACGCGTGCTCACGGCTCGCCGCGCGCGCAATGCTTCCGCAGCGGCGCGGGCTGATCGTGAACATCTCTTATTGGGCCGCGCAGAAGTACCTGGGCAACGTCGCCTACGGCGTCGCGAAAGCCGCGACGGATCGCATGACCGCCGACTGCGCCCACGAGCTGCGCGCGCACGGCGTCGCAGTCGTGTCGCTCTATCCGGGCCTCGTGCGCACGGAGAAAGTGATGGAATCGGCGGCGTTCCTCGATCTCTCGAACAGCGAATCGCCGAGGTTCACCGGGCGCGCAGTCGCGGCGCTCGCGCGCGACGCCGAGGTGTTAGGCCACAGCGGGCGCGTGCTGGTCGCTGCGCAGCTCGCGCGGCAGTACGGATTCACGGACGTGGACGGGAAGCTGCCGCGGGCTTTGGCGCCGGGCGACCTGTAACGGCGCCTCGAGCTGATCGATCAATCCCCAATGCTCGCCAGATCGAACACCCCACCGACGCCCTGATTGTTCTCGAAGAAGTCGAAATCGATCGACACCGCCGCCGCGAAGATCACGGCGCGCTCTTCGGCGCTCCAGGTCGCCTGCGAGAAATCCACCCCGAAGGTGTCGGCGTCGGCGAAGACTTCGCGGAGCACGCCGCCCCATTTCTTGCCGATCGTCGCGCTGCGGCCGTCGTCGGCGCGCACCGGGAAGGTCCAGATGCGAAAGAAGGGGCTCGATACGCGCGCGAAGGTGCGGCCGGTGGCATCGCGCAGGTCGTACCTGCGGCGCAGGATGCCGAAGCGGCGATGCACGCTGCCGATGCGCGCGCCATCAGCGTCCTCGACGTTCAGATCCGAAAAGATCCAGAAGAACGGGCGATGCAGCCGTAACACCAGCGCGCCGCTGCGATCGACCGTGGCGGCTTCGAGCGGGCGGTGCGAGCGCAGCAGCCAGCGCGTGAGCACGCGCCCGAAGCCGCCGCCCTCCTCCGCGAGCGTGCCGACCTCCTCGCCGCCCGCGCCGCGGATCGCGTACTGATTGCGTGTCTCGAAGTCGATCAAGATCTCGACCCATTCGCGGCGCTGCTTCAACGAGAGCTGCGGATGCGCGGCAAGGAACGTGCTCTGAAGACGGCTCATCAGCCGGGAAGCTACTACGAACGAGCGACCGGGAGCCGTGAAGAATTGGCGCGCTGGCTACGCCGTGTGGTGCACAGCGCTCAGGCCGCCAGATCTCTGGCGACGCGCTCGAGCACGCGGCCGGCGTCGGCGACGATGATGTCGCCGTGAGCGATCACCACGCGCTTCAAGCTCGGCAGGCGCGACCAGCGCTCGAGCTGCGCGCGTAGCGCGCGCTCGTCCTTCACGAGCCGCATCTTCACCGGCGGCGGGAGATGAGGTTCGTCGCCGGTCATCCCCAAACTCTTGAAGAGCCAGCCGCGCAGGCCGGGACGATTTCTCAGGTCGAAGATCAAATCGCTCAGGATCAGCGTCGTGCCGTTCGGCGAATCGACGAGCAGCGCGCCTTCCCGGTCCTGAGTCCCAGGCACCGCGAGGAACCGCACCGCGGGGTCGCCGAAGTCCACCTCGGTCGCATCGACCGAAACGATCTCCTCGACCTTGCTGCGCGCGCCCGCTGGCACGATCACGCGTAGCGCCGGATAGCGCTGCTTCCAGATCTTCGCGTCCATGCGGTGGATCGGGTTCGGCACGATCAGAAACGCGGGCGTGCCGAAGCGCTCGACTTCGCGCATCGCTTCTTCGCGCAGAGCGATCGCGCTGTAGATGACCGCTCGGCCGTCTTGCAGCCGCACGATCGTCATGCGGCGCTGCACCTCACCCATCGGCGGCATGTGCAGAAAGCCGGTGACGCAAAGGATGTTCTCGTCGAGGCGAGTCAGCTCGCTGTGAGGAAGGACGGTCCAGCGGTCGAACGGCTTCGCCATGCCTCTCATGAAAGCAAGCTACGAGCCACGCCTTTCCCGTGCTCCGGTGAGCTGGGCCTGCCGATCCGACACAATTCTGTGACGCGACGTTGCAGCTTGCACAAAGCCGGCCCCGCGAGCGCGAGAATGCGGCGATGTTCCCCGACGACCGCACGCTCAGCGCCCTGTACGAGGGCCCGCTCGAGGATCCGCCCTGGACGACGTTCCTCGAGGAGCTGCGCGCGCGCTTCGACGCGCTGACCGCCACCTTCATCGTGCACGCGAGCGGCGACGCCGGTCTCGGTCTCTCGATCTCGCGCGGCGTGCGCCGCTTCGAGGCGGCGTATCGCGAGCGCTTCTTCGCGAGCGATCCGTTCGTGAACCTGCCCGAAGGCGAGGTGATGACGCTCGCCGACTTGCTGCCGCTCGCGGAGCTGCGCAACAGCGCGTTCTATCAGCAGCTGCTCGAGCCCGCGGGCGTGCTTCACGTGATGGGCGTCGATCTCGCGGCGGATGGGCTCGACGCGCGGCTGCGCATCTCGCGCGGGCCGCGCTCGCCTCGCTACACGCGCGCCGATCGCGCGCTGCTGGCCGCGCTCGTTCCACACACGCGGCGTTCGCTGCGCCTCTACGCGCGCGTAACGCGCGCCGAGGGCGAGCGCGACGCGTACTCGGGCGCCGCTGATCGCCTCGCGCTCGGCGTGCTGCTACTGGATGCGCGCGGGCGCGTCATCTCCCGTAACAAGACCAGCGAGCGCACGGCGCGCGCGAGCCTCGCGCTCGAAGCCCGCGACGGAATGCCGGTTGCGGCAACCCCCGCGGACACGCGCCGGCTGCGCGAAGCGATCGAGCGCGCGCTCGCCGCGCGCGCACGGCAGGCTCCGGCGCTGGTCGAAGCGCTGCAGCTGCGAGGACGCGCAGGCGCACGGCTCGGCGTGCTCGTGCGCTCGCTGCCCCGCGATGCGGTGGGCGAAGGGAAATCGCGGCCCGCTCTCGCGCTGTTCGTCGGCGATCCGGAAGCGCGCGCCGAGATCCCGATCGACGCACTGCGCGGCCTCTTCGCGTTCACGCCCGCCGAGGCGAGCCTCGCCGCACGGCTCGCCGCCGGCCTCTCGCTCGACGAATCCGCCGCGCAGCTCCGCATCGCCCGCAACACCGCGCGCGCTCACCTCCGCTCGATCTTCGAAAAAACCGGCGTCACCCGTCAGGCCGAGCTCGTTCGCCTGATCCTCCGAAGCGTCGCGACGCTGGGCTGACAAAAAAACCAACGCCGCAGCCACGACCCCGAAAAGCGCGGGAGGCGCGGCTCAAAGCCGCGCCTCCCGCGCCCTCCCCCTAACAGCCGCACACCGACTCCCGAGCAAGAGCCGCCGCGGCGGGGCCGGGCCGGGGGCGGCGCGGGTAGGCGGGGGTCGCGGAGCGAATCCCAGGCGTGGCCGCGCTCACGCTCGAAGCGCACCGCAAACGACCTCGAATGGCGCGCGCCTACGCTCATCGCGGCCACGCGGTGAGCGGAGCCGAGCCCCCGCCGGACCGCGCCGCCCCCGGCCCGGCCCCGCCGCGGCGGCGCTCGCCGTTCCGCCTAATCGCTCTTCAACCGCCTCACCAGAAACCGCGTGGCACCAAATTCTTCTCGCGAGCTTCTTTCGAGAGCGATTCGCGGAATTCCGGGTGCGCGATCCCGATCAGCGCTCGCGCGCGCTCCGGCACCGACAACCCCTTCAGGTTCACCATCCCGTACTCGGTCACGACGTACATCGTGTCGGTGCGCGGCGTAGTGACGATGTTGCCGGGCGTCAGCGTCGCGGCGATCCGACTCTCGCGCTTCCCGTTGCGCTCGTACACGGATGACAAGCAGATGAACGATTTGCCGCGCTTCGACTGATAAGCGCCGCGCACGAACTGGAGCTGGCCGCCGGTGCCCGAGATGTGGCGGTGCCCGCTCGACTCGCTCGCCGCCTGGCCTTGCAGATCGATCTGCGTGGTGTTGTTGATCGAAACCACGCGCTCGTTGCGCGCGATGTTGTCGGGCAGGTTCGTGTAGTCGACCGGATAGCTCTGCGCGCCAGGGTTGCGGTCGATGAACTCGTAGAGCCGCGGCGAGCCGAGCGCGAACGTGAACACCATCTGCCCGCGATTCAGCTGCTTGCGCGCGCCCGTAATCAGTCCCGCTTCGTAGAGCTCGACCATGCCGTCGACGAGCATCTCGGTGTGTACGCCGAGATCCTTCACGCCGGCGTCCTTCAGCATCGAGCAGACCGCGTTCGGCATGCCGCCGATGCCGATCTGCAGGCAGGCGCCGTCTTCGATCTCGGCGGCGATCAGCCGCGCGACGGTCTTGTCGACCTCGGTCGGCGGCGCCGCGGGCAGCGAAGGCGTCGGCGAGCCGTCGCCCTCGATCACGCAGTCGACCTCGCTCGCGTGCACTCCCTCCTCGCAGCCGAGCACCCGCGGATACGACGGGTTCACCTCGATCACGATCTTGCTCGCGCGCTCGGTCACCGCCTTCAGGTACGTGACGGCCGCGCTGAAGTTGAAGTAGCCATGCTCGTCCATCGGGGCGGTCTGCAGGCACGCGACGTCGACGCGCTCGATGAAGCGCCGGTAATAGTCAGGCGCTTCGCCGAAGTTCATCGGGATGTAGTGCGTGATGCCGGCGTCGTGCGCCTTGCGATCGGCGCCGCTGAAGTGCCACGCGAGCATCGTGAAGTGCTCGCCTTTGGGATCGACCTCGAGCAGCGCGCGCGGCTTCAGCGCGAGGCCGGCGCGGATCTTCACGCCGGTCAGCTCGCCGGCGCGCTCGGCCAGCGCGCGATCGAACACGACGGGCTGCGCGCCGTTCAAACCGTAATCGACCCAGTCGCCCGATTTCACGAGCGCGGCGGCCTGATAAGCGGAGACGACGGGCGGTTTCGAGAAGGACGGCACTTCGATCAGCTCCTCAACGGCGCCAGCTGGATCGCGTCTTCCGGACACGCCTCGACGCACAGTTGGCACGCGTGGCAATCGGCCGGCTTCACGACGAACGCTTGCTTGTATCCATGCCCCCAGCCCTTGAGGCGTCCCAGCCAGGACAGCCCGCCGCGCTGTTCGGGCGCGAGCACGCCTAGCTCGAACACACCGTACGGGCAGACGCGCAGGCAATCGGCCTTGCCTTCGCACTTGTTACGGTCGATCGCCGGCGCGACGCGGCCGGGCTCGCCTTTGCATTCGACGTCGTTCATTCGGCTCTCTCGGGGCGGCGGCTGGAGCTTGCTTCAGAGCAATCGCTTCGTCGCGAGGGCCGCGCCCTCGCGCAGCGATCGCAATTTCTCCCAGACGATCGCGTCGGCGACCTGTCCGAGGCCCGCGCTCGTGTCGAAGCCGCAGTCGGTGCCCGCGAGCACGCGCCGCGGGTCTCCAAGCGCGCTCGCCGCGAGCTCGAGGCGATCAGCGACGACCTCTGGATGCTCGACGTAGTTCGTCGTCGTGTCGATCACGCCGGCGATCAGGCTCCAGTCTGCCGGCGGGGGCAGGCGGCGGAGCACCTTGTGCTCGTGGGCGTGGCGCGGGTTCGCCATCGAGAGCACGAGCGCACCCGCGCGCGCGCCGTAGAAGATCTCGGCGAGATCCTCGAACGGGACGTCGAGCGTGTGCGGGCCCTCGTAATTCCCCCAGCAGACGTGCAGGCGCACGCGCTCGCGCGGCACGTTCGAGAGCGCGCGGTTCAGCGCAGCGATCACGTGGCGCGCGAAGGCGAGGAAATCCGCGAGCGGCGCGTCCGCGAACAGCGTGTGCCGCTCCATCGCGAGATCGGGCGCGTCGATCTGCAGCACGTGGCCGGCGGCGACCGCGGCTTCGTATTCGACGCGCAGCGCGGCCGCGACCGCGTCGACGTAGTCGAACAGCTTCGCGTAGTGCTGATTGCCCATCGCCGTGCAGACGATGCCGGGAGAAGGGACGGTCCAGAACGTCGCGCTGAAGCGACCCGCGGCGAGCCGCTCGAAGCGCGCGAGATCGGCGTCGAGCGGAGCGCGATCCTGATAACTCACCGCAGAGGTCGCGGCCGGTGTGTGCAGCAAGCTCACGCTCGGGCGCGAGATGCGGCCGAGCTGATGCTCGAGGTAGCCGGGGTATGCGACCAGATCCCGCATCGGCTTGCGCGGCGTGCTGCCACCGAAGCCCGCGAGCCGACCGCGCACGTAGGTGACGAAGCTCTCGCGCGACTGCTCGCCGTCGTTGCCGACGTCGACGCCCGCCTCGAGCTGCGCCTCGATCACGCGCGCGGTCGAGCTCTCGATCGCGGCGGCGAGCGCGCTCGCGTCCACCGCTTCGCCGCGCGATTGCGCTGCGAGCAGCTTCAGCAGCTCGGGCGCGCGCGGCAGGCTGCCGGCGTGCGTGGTCAGGATGCGGGACTCGCTGCGTCTCATGCGCCGAGCTCGGGCAAGAACTTCCCCTTGTCGAGGAACTTCGTGAACGGATCGCGTGTCGGGTCGGTCTGCCACTCGTATTCGGTGACGTCCGCGATCTGCTGCGCGACCGATGGACCCCACAGCTTCGCGATCATCGCTAGCGCCATGTCCATCCCTGCCGACACGCCGGACGACGTCACCAGCGACCCGTCCTCCACCCAGCGCGCCTCGGGAATCCACTGGGTGTTAGGGCCCGAGGCGCAGGTCAGCGTGAAGAACTGCTTGTTGGTGGTGGCGCGGCGGCCGTCCAGCAGCCCGGCCTTCGCGTAGAGCGCGGCGCCGGTGCAGACCGACATCGCGATCTCGGCGCGCGGCGTGCGCGCGCGCAAAAAATCGAGGATCGCGGCGTTGTCGAGCTGCGGGAAGGTGCCGACGCCGCCCGGCACGAGGATCAGATCGAGCTGCGGCGCGCTCGCGAACGAGAACTCGGCCACGGTGTTAGGTCCCGGAAACGAGCGCACCGGGCCCGCCTGCTCTGCGACGGTGACGATCTTCAGCGCATCGCCGAGGCAACCGAACATCTCGAGCGGCCCGTAGAGATCGAGCAGCTCGAACTGCGGATAGAGCAAGGCGCCGAGCGTTCGCTGCTTCTTCTGGGTCACGGGATCTCTCCAGGACGCGCGGGTGGTCTCGGCGCGAGGCTATCGCGCCGCCCGTGTGCGGTGCTTCCACCAGAATGGAATCGCGAGCGCGCTGAAGGCCGCCGCCTGCAGGAGACCGGTCGGCCAGCCGCGCCCGTTGTCGCTCGCCTCGCTCCAGATCAGATGCGAGAGCGCGACGTAGTGGAGATAGAGCGCCGTCGCGAGCGCGATCCAGCGCCGCTGCGTGAAGTACGCCCAGGCGCCGGTCGCGAGGATCGCCCAGTGGAGTGGCGCCGTGAGCAGCGCGGCGCGGCCGTGCAGCTCGAAGCCGAGCCAGACTTCGACGTTGCGCACCTCGGGCAGCGTGAGATCGCGGAAGATCAGCCAGCCCGTTCCGAGCGCGCACAGCGCCGCCATCCCGGTCATCCAATGCGGCCTCATCGCGGCCCTCCTGGCACGATCTGCGCGGGCGAGTCGACGACGATCTGCGGCTTGCCGCGATGTGCGCTGACGCGTCCCGTCACACAGATCGACTCGCCCACGTGAGTCTCGGGCGGCGACGTAAAGCGCGCGCGGTGCTCGCCCCAGATCAGCGCAGTGAAGACTTGGCGCGGATGGGCGCCGCCGAAGTTCAGGAACGTCGGCGCGCCATTCACGTCGGCGCGGTAAGCCGCATCAGCCACGACGCCGCAGACCGTCGCATGCTCTCCGATGTGGTCCCCCGCCTGCTCGGGCGCGAGCGTTTGCAGATCCGCGAGCGCGCTGCCAGCGGCGAGCGCGAGCGCAATCAGCGCTGAGCGAGCGCGGCGCGCCGTAACAACCACGCCCCTCATCGGGCTGCCGGCTCGTACACGCGCTTCGTGCTCGCCGGATACTTCACGAGCCGATCGGGCGGCCTAACAGGCCTGCTCACCAGCTCCCCGCCGCAGTTCGGACATCGCCCGGCAAGCGCGCCCTCGGCGCACTCCCGACAGAACGTGCACTCGAACGAACAAATGCGCGCCTCCAGCGACCCCGCCGGCAAATCGCGATCGCACCTCTCACACCCAGGCCGCAGCTCGAGCATCTCGCTCCCCTCAGGGCGATGTCACCACCGCCGTCCCAGAAATCACGAATCCTCGCGCGAGCAACACCGAAAAGTGACGAGACCGCGCCTCGATGGCGCGGTCTCGTCACCGCCTCACCTCCCACGACGCGACGAGACGCCCCCGCACAGCAAGAGCCGCGCGGGCCGGCGGGGGTCGCGGAGCGAACCCCAGGCGTGACCGCGCGCAAGCCCGAAGCGCAGCGCACACAACCCGCGCCGCCGCACCGCACAAACCATCGCGGTCACGCGGGTGAGCGGAGGCGAGCCCCCGCCGACCCGCGCGGCGTTGTGACGAACGACTCCCCAATAACAGCCGCGCGTCATTTCCTCTTCTTCTCGGGCCGCTCGCCCCGCGCAATCGCAAACACACGCAGCAGCGCCCTGTGAACGATCCGCGCCGTCTCCGGCCCCGCCGACACCACCTCGCCATAACTCTTCTCACTCGCGCCGTAGATCCAAGGATCGTCCTCATCCCATTCGCTCTTTGGAATGATGTACCCGAGCGCGTCGTTCGCGAGATTCACCATCATGTTCACTCGCCCGCGCATCGCCCCGCGCAACGGCGGCGTCTCGACGGGCGCAATCCGATAGTCCGCGCCGGGCGGGTTCTCGATGCCGCCGACGGCGATCTCGGGATACAGCTCGCCCGGCACGCACGCGATCCACAGCTCGCCGATCCGCACGAGCGCAACCTCGCTGTTCGTGTCGAAACCCCAGCGCAAATCGAGGTCGCGCTCGAGCACGCCGAGCGTTCCGGCCATCACGAGCGGCCAGTTCTCGACCGGCACATCGATCTCGCGCTTCAGCGCCGAGACGCTCGGAGAGCTGACGCGCGCGAACTGGCCGGCAGCGCGTGCCTCGAGCACCGCCTCGGCGAGCTGATAGCCCTGCGCACGCGCCTTCTGCTGCGAGGGCTTCGCGACCAGCTCGCCGCTGCGCGGATCCATCACGGAGATGCGCGGCGTGGTCGTGATCAGGCCGCCGATGTTTCCGGTGAGCCAGAGCGTGGTGCCGCCGAGGCCGGGCTTGTAGAGCGCGCCATCGTAGTCGAGCCCGGCGTCGAGGCCGCGCCGCGCCCAGCCCGCGACGTCGGCAGTCAGCTCGAAGTTGCGGTCCCATAACAGCTCGACGTGATTGCCGAAATTCAGCAGCGTGCCGAGCACGTCGTCGCCGCCGGCGCGCGTCACGATCGCGACGCGCAGGCCATCGTCGATTACCTCGGGCCGGCGCGTGTCGACCGTCGCGATCTCTCGATCGCGGCCGCGGATTTCGGCGATCTCGAGCTCGGCCGGCTCGAGCCTCCGCACCGCCTGCGCGAGCGCAGTTCCCATCTGCTTGCGCAGGAACTTCAGGTAGCCGTCCGCGACTCCGCTGCGTAGCCGCGAGCGTCCCCAGATCCCCTGCGTGTCTGGGCCCTGATGATTGTGTGTGGCGTGCACCAGCAGGTAGTCGAGCCCGAGCTCCTCGCCGTAGACCTCGCGCACCTTCTCGACGAACGAATGCGAGAGCCCGACCACGTCGGCGGAGACGATGCCGACGCGCGTGCTGCCGTCGTCGAACACCACCGCGATCGCTTCCAGCTCGTCGTGGACGCCCGCGGCCGGACGCGGGCTCTGGAAGCCGGCCATGTAGACCGCGTCGAAGCGGCCGTTGTTGTTACGGTCCTCGTAACGGTCGACGTCCTCGTCGTAGCGGCCATCGCCGTCGACATCGGTCCACGAGTCGGCGACCAGCGGCGTGATCGGCGCGCGGCCGAAGCCAGCGCGCAGCTGCGGCTCGGCGGCGAAGGCCGCGGAAGGCACGAGAGCGAGAGCGGCCAGCGCGAACGCTGCGAGCCGCCAGCGCCGCGGACGAGCGAGAAGGCTCAGATCGCCACCGCTGAGCCCGACGGGGCCTCGCGGACGGCACGCTGCCGCGCCTTGGCGGAGGTCGGGCGCAGGCTGTTAGGGCGGAAGCGGCACTCCATCGACGAGCACGCGGGCACGAGAGCCTCCCTTGCACGGGGGATCGCTGAGTTCTGCGCGGCCCAGTCTACGCTCAGCCGATCAGCGACTGCGACGCCGAAATCGCTAGTTACGGGCTGCCCAGCTACCTCGCTGCATCCTTGGCGGCCTGCGCGAGCGCCTGCTCGGTCGCGGCGATCAGGCCGGCCGCGCGCGGATAGCCGGCGTAGCTCGCGACCGTAATCAGCACCTCGCGCACCTGCTCTGGCGTGAGCTCGCCGTTCTTCACGCTCGCCTTCGCCTGGATCGCGAAGGTGTCCTTCTCTCCGAGCGCGGCGATGATGCCCATCAGCACCAGCCGCCGGTCGCGGACGCTCAGCTTGTCCTCGCGCGTCCACACCTCCGCGAAGAGCTGCTCGAGCATCAGGTCGCTGAACGGCATCACGCCGGCCGGCGGCGTCACCACGTCGCCCGCGTAGACCCTCTTCATCATCGCGACGCCGCGTTCGCGGCGGCTGGGATCGGACATCGGGCTCCTCCAAATCTGCGGGGGCGTGACGGCGCCGGACCTAACGCCTGCTCACGAGCTCGGCGGTGCGCTCGACTTCCGCGAGCTCCGCGGTCCCGGGCACGAGGAAGCATTCCTCGCAGCCCGCGGCTTCGAGATTGTCGAGCGCCTCGCGCAGCGCGTCCGGCGTCGAGCGCGTGACCAGCTTCGCCATCGCGCGTGCGGCAGCTTCGCCGAACACGCGCGTGTAGTCGAACACGTACGCGCTCAGCTTCGCCTGCGCGTCGTGCGGCGCGAGCGAGAACCAGAAGCCGCCGATCTTGCGCGGCGCGCTCGTGCGCTTCGCCGCGCTCCACGCCTGGTCGGCCATCTGGTTGAAGCGTGCGATCTCGTTCTTCTCACCGTTGCCGCTCCAGACGTAGACGCCGTCCGCCCAGCGCGCTGCGCGTGCGAACGCCTTCGGCCCCATGACGCCTGCGAGGATCGGCGGCCCGCCCGGCCGCGACGGACGCTGTCCGATCGAATCGCCGCCGGGGAACGCCGGCTCGCCGCGCCAGATCGCGCGCATGCGCGCGACTTGCGCGTCCATGCGCTCGTGGCGCTTCGCGAAGCTCGCCCCGACGGCTCGGTAGTCGGCCTCCCGGCCGCCGACGCCGACGCACACCTCGACCCGGCCAGGGCCGGCCAGCGCGTCGAGCGTCGCGACCTCCTGCGCGACGGCGACGGCGTCGTGCATCGGCAGCACGTAGAGCGTCGGTACGATTCGCACGCGCGCCGTAACAGCTGCCGCGGCAGCCAACGTCGCGCCGAGCGAAACGGTGGGCCCGATCACGCGCTCGCCGCACGAGATCGAGTCGAACGGGCCCGCCTCGATCGCGCGCGCCCAGCCGAGCAGCGTCGCGCGGTCGAGGCCGGGCTTCGTGTACGGGAGGCACAGACCTGTCTTCATCGAACTACACCCTCCTCGTCGCGCAGGCCAGTCGTCCGCCTTCGCACGCACCCGTCCGCGACTCGTGAAGTTTTTGGGGTCAGACCCGGGGTGATCCGACTGGGGGCGACCCGGGTGGCCGCAGTCACCTCGCGCGCTCCCTCGCGAGCGCGTCGCGCAGCTCGCGCTTCAGGATCTTGCCGGCCGGGTTGCGGGGCAGCTGCGCGCTCGCCCAGCTGACGACGCTCGGGATCTTGTAGCCCGCGATGCGCTTCGTGAGATGCGCGCGCAGCTCCTCTTCGCTGAGCACGGCGCCCGGCTTCAAGTGGATCGCGACCGCCACTTCTTCGCCGAGCCGCTCGTGCGGCAGCCCGAACACCGCGCACTCGTAGATCGCCGGGTGCTCGTAGATCGCGGCCTCGACCTCGGCGCAGTACACGTTCTCGCCGGCGCGCAGCACCATGTCCTTCGCGCGGTCCTCGACGTAGACGAAGCCCTCCTCGTCGATGCGGCCGATGTCGCCGCTACGCAGCCAGCCGTCGACGATCGTCTGCGCGGTCGCCTCCGGCTTGTTCCAGTAGCCGCGAATCAGGTGCGGCCCGCGGAACCAGATCTCGCCGACTTCGCCCGGCGCGAGCACGCGGCCGTCTCCGTCGGTGACGCGCACCTCGACGACCGGCACCGTGCGCCCGGAGCTGGTCGGCTTGCGCAGATAATCATCGCCCGCGTTCTGCGGGCCGTAAGCGTTCGTCTCGGTCATGCCGTAGCCGATGTTCGGGCGGCCCTTGCCGCTGAACGACTTCTCGATGCGCTGCACGAGCTGCGGCGGCGCCGGCGCTCCGCCGCCGCCAACCGCGACCAGGCTCGAGGTGTCGTACTTCGAGAACGCCTTCGATTCGAGCAGGTCCCACGCCATCGTCGGCACGCCGACGAAGTTGGTGACGCGCTCGCGCTCGATCAGCTGCAGCGCGCGCTCGGGCTCCCACTTGTGGAGCATCACGAGCTTGGTGCCGGCCGCGAAAGAGGTGAGCATCACCGCGACGCAACCTGTTACGTGGAACAACGGCACCGTCAGGATGAAGCAGGTCGGATGCGACTGCTTTTCCTTGTCCTTCGGGAAGCGCATCGCCTGCACCGCGGCGCGGCAGGCGAACGCACCGAGCGCGGAGAGCACCGCGCGGTGCGTCGAGACGGCGCCCTTCGGGTGGCCGGTGGTGCCGGACGTGTAGAGGATGGTGGCGTCGTCATCGTAAGTGATCGCGACGTCGGGCAGCGGAGCGCCGAGCTTCACGACGTCCTCGTAGCGGTCGGTACGCGGCGGCAGCGGCTTCCCGCTGGTGCGCACTGCGAGCGCGCGGATGTCGAGCCGCTCCATCGCGCCCGCCGCGCGCTCGATCCGCTCGAGATCGCCGATCAGCAGCTTCGCGCCGGAGTCCTCGAGCCCGTAGGCCACCTCGTCTGCTGTCCACCACGCGTTCAGCAGCACCGCAATCGCGCCCACCGAGGTGATCGCCGCGAACGCCGCGATCCACTCCGGGTAGTTGCGCATGCCGATCGCGACGCGGTCGCCCTTCTTCACGCCGTAGTGCGTGACGAGCGCGTTCCCGAGCGCGTCGATCGACTCGGCGACGCGGCCGAAGGTCCAGCGCTCGTCCTCGTAGACGAGGAATTCCTGGGCGGCGCGCAGCTTCGCGAGCGCGAACAGCATGCGCATCGAGGGCGGCGTGCTCTTGAAGACGCGCATGTGCCGGCCGAGCACATCCGCCTCGATCACCTCGAACATCCCGCCCGGGCGCGTGAGCGCCGCGACCGCCTCGTCATACGGAACGGCCATGCCGGCTCCTCTGCGAAAGGCCGGCCATCCTAGGCGAAAGTCACCGCGCCGGGGACGTTCATACCTGGCGGTGACTTCGGGGACAGTCGTGCTCGCCAGGGCTGGCCCCTAAGTCACCGGGAAGTATGAACGTCCCCGTCTGGTGACTTCTGATTGGCCATCGCAGCGAATTCGGAGGAACGTCCTCGCTTCACCTTTTCCGCGGGCTCTCGGAGGTTGCATGCCTCGCCTCGCACTCGGGCTGTTCGTGCTCTATCTGGCGCTCGCGTTTGGGTGGCGCACTTGGCTCCAGCTGCGGCGGACGGGATCGAGCGGATTCGTCGGACTCCCGCGCGCGAGCGCGCTCCAGCGCCTCGGCGGCGCGCTGCTCGTCGTGTCGACTGCGCTCGGCCTGCTCTCGCCAATTTCCGCAATCGCGGGATGGCGCTGGGGGTTGCCACTCTCCGCGCCGCTCCCAATCGCCGGCACCGCGCTCTACGCCTCCGGCCTCGCGCTGACGCTCTGGGCGCAGGTCCAGATGGGCGTTTCGTGGCGCATCGGCGTGAATCCATCGGAGCGGACTACGCTCGTCACCAGCGGGCCATTCGGATTCGCCCGCAACCCCATCTTCACGGGCATGCTCGCGGTTGCGATCGGCCTCGCGCTGCTGCTCCCGAACGCGCCGTCGTTCTTCGGCGCGGTCGCGCTCGTCGTCGGCCTCGAGCTTCAGGTGCGCCTCGTCGAGGAGCCCCATTTGATCGCGCAGCACGGCGAGGCCTACCTCGGCTGGGCGCGCCGCGTCGGGCGTTTCCTTCCCGGCCTCGGGCTGCTGCGCTAACGCCATCGCCCTCCGATCGCCCTCCGAGGAGGCCTCATGCATCGCGCCGCGACGCTGTCCGTGTTGTTGCTCGCCGCTGCGCAGCTGCTCGCCTGCGGCGGCGATCCCTACGCCGGCATGCCGGATCACGTGAAGCGGCGACACCTCGCGCTCGAAGGCGCGCCGAACTTCCGCGATCTCGGCGGCTACGCGACCGGCGACGGCCGCAGCGTGAAGTGGGGACAGCTCTACCGCTCGGACAATCTCTCCCACCTAACAGATGAAGATCTCGCCAAAGTGGCGGCGCTCGGCATCAACCTGGTGTGCGACTTCCGCTCGGCCGCGGAGAAAGCCGCGGAGCCCGATCGCCTGCCTGCGACGGACACGCCCGATGTGCTCGCGCTCGAGATCGGCGCCGAGAGCTTCATCGTGAACGATCTGCGCGAGCGCATCGCGTCGGGCGACACCGAGGGTCTCGATCTGCGCGGGATGCTGATCGAGGGCAACCGCCAGTTCGCGACGCGCTACGCGCCCACCTACGCGGCGATGCTCGAGCGCGTCACGCAGGCCGCGAGCTTGCCCGCGCTCGTCCACTGCACCGCCGGGAAGGACCGCGCGGGCTTCGCCTCCGCGCTGATTCTGAGCGTGCTCGGCGTGCCGCGCGAGACGGTGATGGAAGACTTCCTGCTGACGAATCACTACACCGCGAAGAAGACCGAGCAGCGGCTGCGCATGATCGAGCTGATGTCGTTCTTCCGCGCGGACAGCGAGGCGCTGCGTCCGCTCTTCGGCGTCGAGCCTGCCTATCTCGAAGCCGCTTTCGACGCGATCGAGGCGAATTACGGTGACTTCGACAGCTATCGCCGCGACGCGCTGGGCCTCGACGACGCCGAGCTCGACGCGTTCCGCGCGCTCACGCTGGAGTGACGCCGCGCTGCGGCAACGCGGCGCCGCCCGCGCACGAACCCGCCGGCTCACGCCGCCTGACTAGCTCCGTTTCTCGCGCCGCTTCGCCTTCGAGAGCAAATCACGCAGCGCAGAGCTATCAGGGTTTCGGGCAAGCGCGGCTTCGAGGCGCGCGCGTGCGGCGTCGTGAAGGCCGCCTTCGATCTCGCCGGCGGCGAGCGCGCTGACCGCTTCGAGGCTCGCGAGCTCCTTGGGCGGCACGACCGCGAGCAGCTGCTGCGCGCGCGCCGTGTCGCCCGCCGAGAGCTTCAGCGCCGCGAGCCGCCAATGCGCCTCGATGCTGCTCTCGCGCGTCGCGATCGCAGCCTCGTATTCGCGCGCCGCGCCAGCGTCGTCCCGCTGTGCGACGCGCAGGTCGCCGAGCGCGAGCGGCGCGTCCGCGTCCGCGGGGTCGGCTTCCGCTGCACGCCGCAGCGCGGCCTCCGCCTCGCCGAAGCGGCGCTGCGCCGCGAGCGCGCGTCCGAGCGAGACCCAACAATCGGCGAAGCCAGGCGATGCGGCCGCGCAAGCGCGCGCGTGCTGCTCGGCGCGCGCGAACGCGCCCGCGTGCAGCGCCGCGATCGCACGCTGCGCTGCGATGAACGCACCGTCGCCGGGAAACGCCTCCGCGCGCGCGAGCGCACCCGCGTAATCCCGCGCGCGGATCAGCGCGCGGATGATGTCGAAATCGCGCAGGCGCGGAACCACGTCCTTCGGGTCGATGCCGCCCACCGCGAGATCGACCGCTCGCTGCGGTTCGCCGACCACGTAGCCGAGGCTCTCGAGCCGCGCGCGCTCGGCCGAGGCCGGCGGCTTCGTCCACGCGAGCTCCCGCATTCGGGCGTGCACGCGTTCCACCTCTCGGTCGAGCCCGGCCACCACGTTTGGTTCCCGGCCGGCGAGATCCTCCCGCTCACCCGGGTCCGCGCGCAGGTCGTACAGCTCGGGCCGCGGCGCGCGGATGTACTTCCAGCGCTCGCTGCGCACGCCGTACAGCGGGCTCCAGCCCTGGTTGATGCGCGTGTCGATCGTCTCGACGTATGCGACGCGATTGGGGCTGCCGCGTCCGCGCAGCGCGTTCGAGAGGTCGGAGCCATCGATGTCTGCGAGAGCAGGCGCCCCTGCGAGCGCGAGCACGGTCGGGGCGATGTCCGTGAGCCGCACGACGTTCGGCAGCACGGCGCCCGGCGTGATGCCCGGCCCTGCGATGAGTAGCGGTACGCGCTGCGTCGCGTCGTAGAGCGTGAAGCTGTGAGTCAGCTCGCCGTGCTCGCCGAGCGCTTCGCCGTGATCGGCGGTGACGACGATCAGCGTCCTGCCATCGGCGAAGCGCGCGGCGACGCCATCGAGCAGCCGGCGCAGCTGCGCGTCCGTGTAGGCGATCTCGGAGCGGTAGGCGTCGCCGGCGACGCGCCCCTTCCACGCAGGCGGTGGGTCGTACTCGGCGTGCGGGTCGTAAACGTGGATCCACGCGAAGAAGCGCGGCGGCGCGCCTGCGAGCCAGCCGAGCGCAGCGTCGACCACCGCTTCGGCGCGCCGCTCGGCGTAGCCGCCGCCGCTCGCGGCGTGACGCAGCGACATCGCGTCGTCGTAGTGTGCGAAGCCGCGATCGAGGCCGTAGTGGCGATCCAGCACGATCGCGCCGACGAACGCAGCGGTCACAAATCCGGCTGCCTGCATTCGCTCAGCGAGCGTCGGAATCTCCGCCGGAAGCGCGAACACGCCGTTGCCGCGCACACCGTGCCGCGGCGGCTCGAGGCCGGTCATCAATGTCGCGTGGGCGGGCAACGTGATCGGGGTCGGCGAGATCGCCGCGTCGAAGCGCGCGCCGGCGGCCGCGAGCGCGTCGAGCGTCGGCGTACGCGCGAGCGCGTCGCCGTAGGCGCCGACACGATCCGCGCGCAGCGTGTCGATCGTCACGAGCACGACGCGCTCGGCATGCGGCGGGCGCGAGCAGGCGACGAAGCACAGAGCCAGCAGCCAGACGCGACGCCTCACGCGCGCGAGCTTCGCGCGGGCTCACGACGTTCGGAAGGCCCGCGAGCGCCGAACCCGAGCGGCCCGCGGCCGACCGTGGTGGCGCTAAGTCCTGCGTTCCCGCGCGGCGGCGCGCGGGCGTGGCGAAGCGCCGCGCACGGAGAACGCGCGCGGCGCAGAGCGCGGCACGGCGCTCACGCGCTCGCACCGCGCCTCGAGAGCTGCGTCAGGGAGTCGCGGGAGCCTGAGCCTCGTCCGCGCTGACCCTTTCACTCGCGCCCTTCGAAGCCGGCATGCGCAGGCGTGCACCGATCTGCAGCTTCGTCGGGTCGTCGATGCCGTTCTCGCGGGCGATCTGCTCCCAGTTGGACTCGTTGCCGGTGACTTCCTTCGCGATCGCGGAGAGCGTGTCGCCCTCCTTCACCACGTACTCGCCGCCGGCTGCGGCTGCCATCTCGCCAGAGGGGCTTTCGCCAGCAGGCTGCGCCGCGCTCGGCGCGGGCTCCGTGGTTTGTGCCGTCGGCTGCTCGCCGCTGGGCGTGTCGGTCACCGAAGGGCCCGCTCCGACGCCCGGGGTGGATTCGCTGCCTGCCGCACCCTGCGTATCACTCGGTGCGGGCTCGGTCTGGGGTGCGTGCTCCATTCCCGGTGCGTGTTCCATTCCCGGTGCGGGCTCGGTCGCAGGCGCAGGCTCGGCCGGGGCGCGATCGGTCTCGGGCATCGGCTCAGTTGCCGGCATGGATTCAGCGGGGCCGGCGCCTACTTCCGGCGTCGACTCGGTAGCGGGCGATTCGCCCATCTCGTCTTCGGTCGCCGGATCTTCTGTGGGCGGCGGCGCGGGGCTCTCCTGCGCGAACGCTGCACCTGCTGCGAGCAGGAACAGCGCGGTCACGGATGAGGCGATCGTGCTTCTCGTCATGCGGTTGGCCCCCTGCGACCGAGAATTGGTCGCGTTTGGCCGGTCTCCAAACGCAAGCGCCGTGCCAGTTCGCGCGGAGCTGGCGCGGCGTCGGACGCAGCTTCGGGCGCACGAGCGCAACGGGTCTGCTGTCGCTCGGTCCTTCCGGCAAAGAGCCGACGCGTCATTTCTTCATTTCGCCTGCTGGGGGCTTCCGTGGGCCGCGGGGGGACCGCGCTCTCAGCGCGGAGGGACCGCGCTCCCAGCGCGGAGGGACCGCGCTCTCAGCGCGGGGGACCGCGCTCCCAGCGCGGGGGACCGCGCTGTTACCGCGAGCCGCCGGCGCCCATCGCGGCGAGCACGTTCGCCCGCGAGCCGAGCGTGTGCGCGATGCCCGAGAGGAACGAGAACACGCGCCCGACCAGCACGAAATCGCTCGGCACGCGCACGACCGGGTCTTCGCGGATCGCCTCGAACAGCTCGTCGGTCATCTGTTCGGTGAACTCGCCCTCGAAGGTGCCGGTGCGGCTCTGCGACATCATGCGCCGCGCGATCAGCAGGAACGTGTTCGTGTCGCCGGTCTTCGTCTCGAAACCTAATTCCTGGAACGCGCGGATCATCGCCGACTCGTTCATCGTCATCATCGAGAACATCAGCTCGAACAGGCCGAGGCCGTAGCCGTCGGGCAGCTCCTTCGAGAGCCCGAAGTCGAGCACGACCAGCTTGCCGTCCGGCGTGACCATCAGGTTGCCCGGGTGCGGATCGGCTTGGAAGAAGCCCGCGGCGAGGATCATCCGCACGTAGACGCGCATCAGGTCCTGGACGACGTCGGCCGGCTCGAGACCTGCCGCTTCGAGCGCCGCCTTCTCGGTGATCTTGATGCCCGTGACGCGCTCCATCACGAGCACGCGCCCGGTCGAGAGCTCGTGATGAACGCGCGGAATCCAGACGCGGGCGTCGTCGGCGAACATCGCGCGCACGCGCTCGCACGAGGCGGCCTCGCGGCGCATGTCGAGCTCCATGCCGATGTGGGTCGTCAGCTCCTTCAAGAGCGGCAGCAGCTCCATTGGCTGCGGATCGAAGCGCTCGTAGACGCGGCAGGCGCGCTCCATGTTGCGCAGGTCGGTGCGCACGATGTCTTCGATGTCGGGGTACTGCACCTTCACTGCGACTTCTTCGCTGGAGAGCAGGCGCGCCGCGTGCACCTGCGCGAGCGAGGCCGCGGCGATCGGCCGCTCCTCGAACTCGCTGAAAACGGCGCTCAGCGGCTTGCCCAGCTCGCGCTCGACGGCGGCACGCACCACCGCGAACGGCTTCGCCGGCACCGCGTCGTGGCACTTCTTCAGCTCCTCGACGAACTCGGGCGGAAAGACGTCGGCGCGCGTCGCGATCGCCTGACACATCTTGATGATCACGCCGCGCATCGTCAGCGCGCAGTCGAGGATCCATGCCG
>Ga0187894_10000288_pt1 | contig 68042 bp, 64 predicted proteins | sample GBC1701081metaG_FD_136650 | JGI IMG/M metagenome (GOLD analysis project Ga0187894, IMG submission 136650) | White microbial mat communities from a lava cave in the Kipuka Kanohina Cave System on the Island of Hawaii, USA - GBC170108-1 metaG ... | reverse complement strand
TGTCTCCAAACTCTCCAAGGTTCAGTTCCATTGCTCCCTCCGCTGCGCGAATCACGGCTATAGTGAGTCAGCATCGGAACCTCCCTGCAAGCCTTCAGAAAATGTGTGAATGTCGTAGCCCGCTGGGGGAGAGGGGATTACCGCCATGGCATTCGGGGCCGTCCTGTTCTATGGTCCGGCCGCCATGACAGACACGCCTAAAGAAACCGCACCCTTTGGCTTTCGCACCGTCGCGGAAACGGAGAAGCAGGGCCTCGTGAACGAGGTCTTCTCCAAGGTCGCCCTGCGCTACGACCAGATGAACGACCTGATGTCGGCAGGCCTGCACCGCCTGTGGAAGGACGATTTCGTCACCTTGCTGTCGCCGCCCCGAGGGCCACGCGACTTCCAGGTCATCGACGTGGCGGGCGGCACCGGCGACATCGCCTTCCGCATCGCCCGCGCCGGAGGGTTAGGCACGCATATCACTGTTGCCGACATCTCGCCCGAGATGGTGGCGGAAGGGGCGAAGCGCGCGAGCGCCGAAGGGCTCACCGGGCAGTGCCATTTCACCGTCGGCAATGCGGAATGCCTGGCCTTCCCCGACAAGAGCTTCGATGCCTATACGATCGCCTTCGGCATCAGGAACGTCACCCATATCGACCGTGCCCTGAAGGAGGCGCATCGGGTGCTGAAGCCCGGCGGCAAATTCCAGTGCCTCGAATTCTCCCATGTCGACGTGCCGGGCCTTGCCGCGATCTATGATGCCTATTCCTTCACCGCCATTCCGGCGATCGGCAAGGTGGTGACGGGCGACGGCGCGCCCTATCGCTATCTCGTCGAAAGCATCCGCACCTTCCCGGAGCCTGAGAAATTCGAAACGATGATCGCCGCGGCGGGCTTCGGCCATGTGGGCCATCGGAGCCTCTCGGGCGGCGTCGTCGCCATCCATTGGGGCTGGCGCATCTGATGGGATTTTTCGGTCACGTCTTCCGCCTCGCCCGCGTCGGCTGGGTGCTGGCACGCCATGACGCCTTTCCCCCGCCCGAGGACATGGCAGTATTGCCATGGGCGGCGCGCTGCGGCTTGCATCTGGCCAAGCTCGTGGCGACCAAGTCGCCTGGCGATGGCAAGCTGAGCGGCGCTCTGGCCGAGCTCGGCCCGAGCTATGTGAAGCTCGGCCAGTTCCTGGCGACCAGGCCCGATATTGTGGGGCCGGCGCGCGCCGAGGAATTGCGCAAGCTCCAGGACCGCCTGCCGCCTTTCGACTCGGGCGTGGCGCGCCAGATGATCAGGCTCAATCTCGGGCGCGATGCGGACGAGATCTTCGCGTCATTCAGCCCGCCTGTGGCCGCGGCCTCGATCGCCCAGGTGCATCGCGCCACCACGCGCGACGGGCGCGACGTGGCGGTGAAGGTCCTGCGGCCTCAGATCGAGCAGCGTTTCGCCCGCGATCTCTCCGATTTCTTCTTCGCCGCGCGCCTGATCGAACGCGTCAGCGCCCCGATGCGGCGCCTGCGCCCGGTCGATGCCACCGAGACCTTGGCGCAATCGGTCAAGCTCGAGATGGATCTGCGCATGGAGGCCTCCGCCATCAAGGAGATGGCGGGCAATGTCGCGGATGACCCGGGCTTCCGCGTCCCCAAGGTCGAATGGCCATTGACCGCGAGGCAAGTGCTCACCACCGACTGGATCGAAGGCACGCCCTTGTCCGACATGGCGGCGCTCGAAGCGCGCGGCCTCGATCTCAACCGCCTCGCCGACACGGTCATCCAGAGCTTCCTGCGCCATGCCATTCGCGACGGCTTCTTTCATGCCGACATGCATCAGGGCAATCTCTTCGCCGACGGAGCTGGCAATCTCGTCGCCGTCGATTTCGGCATCATGGGGAGGTTGACGCCCAAGGAGCGCCTGTTCCTCGCCGAGATCCTCTATGGCTTCATCCGGCGCGATTATGCCCGTGTCGCGCAAGTGCATTTCGATGCGGGTTATGTGCCTCAGCATCAGGATCCGGCGGTCTTCGCGCAGGCGCTGCGCGCCATCGGCGAGCCGATCATGGACCGCCCGGCGCATGAGATCTCGATGGCGCGGCTGCTCACTCAGCTTTTCGAGGTGACCGGCCAGTTCGACATGGCGACCCAGCCGCAGCTTCTGCTCTTGCAGAAGACGATGGTGGTGGTCGAAGGTGTGGCCCGCATGCTCAACCCGCATTTCAACATGTGGAATTCCTCCGAGCCCGTCTTGCGCGAATGGATCGAGAAGAAGCTCGGGCCCCGGGGCCAGATCGAGGGCGTGGCGGAAGGGGCGGCCTCGCTCGGCCGGCTCTTTACCACTTTGCCGGAAATGCTGGTTGAGGCGCAGGCTGCCACCCATATGCTGGCCGACATGGCCAATGCCGGCGGCATCAAGCTCGACAAAGAGACGACGGAGGCCTTAGCTGCCGCCCAGGCCCGACATTCGCGCGCGGGCCGCTATGCGCTCATCGCAGGAGCGTTAGCCTTGATTGCCATCGCCTTGAGCCTGATCTTTTGAAGCGGATGTAATCTCATGCTGACAACCCTTTCCGGCAGAAGCGTTCTCCTCATCATCGGCGGCGGCATCGCCGCCTATAAGAGCCTCGAGCTCATCCGGTTGCTCAAGCAGCGCCAGGCCAAGGTCACGGCGATCATGACCAAGGCGGCGGGCGAGTTCGTCACCGAGCTTTCGGTCGCGAGCCTGACGAAGGAGAAGGTCTATACCGATCTCTTCAGCCTCACCGACGAGGTCGAGATGGGCCATATCGAATTGTCGCGCTCGGCCGATCTCCTGGTGGTGGCGCCGGCGAGCGCCGATCTGATGGCCAAGATGGCGCACGGCCTCGCCAATGATCTCGCCTCCACCACCTTGCTCGCGACGGACAAGAAGATCCTGCTGGCCCCGGCCATGAATGTGCGCATGTGGCAGCATCCGGCGACGCGGCGCAATCTCGGCCTTCTCAAGGCGGATGGCGTGCTCACTGTCGGCCCCAATGACGGCGAGATGGCCTGCGGCGAATATGGGCCGGGGCGCATGGCGGAGCCGGCGGAGATCCTGGCGGCCATCGAAGCCTATTTCGCCGGCGGTGCCTTGCCCTTGATGGGCGCCGGCACAGGGTCGCGGCCTTTGGCCGGCCGCAAGGTGCTCATCACCGCCGGTCCCACGCACGAGCCGATCGATCCGGTGCGCTACATCGCCAATAGATCTTCCGGCCGGCAAGGTTATGCGCTGGCGGAAGCGGCGGTCGCCTTGGGCGCCGAGACGATCCTGGTGTCGGGCCCCGTGCATCTGCCGATCCCGCCCGGCGCCCAGATGATGCCGGTCGAGACCGCGGCCGAGATGCTTAAAACCGTGGAAGCTGAGCTTCCCGCCGATATCGCGATCTTCGCCGCCGCCGTCGCCGACTGGCGCGTCGCCGCGACCTCCGAGCAGAAGCTCAAGAAGGGGGCAGGCGGCCTTCCCGACCTCAAGCTCGCCGAGAATCCGGACATCCTCAAGGCCGTAGCCCAGGCCAAGAGCAAGCGGCCGAAGCTCGTGGTGGGCTTTGCCGCCGAGACGCAGAATGTCATCGAGAACGCCAAGGCGAAGCTCGCCAAGAAGGGCTGCGATCTCATCGTCGCCAATGATGTGAGCGCCGATAAGGGCGTGATGGGCGGCGAGCGCAATACCGTGCATCTGGTTTCGGCGACGGGGGTCGAAAGCTGGCCCGAGCTCGACAAGCGCGAGGTGGCGCGCCGGCTGATGGAAGATTTCGCCCGGCGCATCGGAGCGAAGGCATGACCGAGGTCGCGATCCGGCGTCTCGCCCATGGCGAGGGCCTCGATTTTCCGGCCTATGAGACCGAGCACGCGGCCGGCATGGATCTCCGAGCCGCCGAGGATGCGCTTCTGCCGCCGGGCGAGCGCGCCATGGTGGCGACGGGCTTCGCCATCGCCCTGCCGCAGGGCTTCGAAGCTCAGGTCAGGCCGCGCTCGGGCCTCGCCGCCAGGCATGGCGTGACCTTGCTCAACTCGCCGGGCACGATCGATGCCGATTATCGCGGCGAGATCAAGGTGATCCTGATCAATCACGGGCGCGAGGCTTTCGCCGTCAAGCGCGGCGACCGCATCGCGCAAATGGTCGTGGCTCCGGTGACGCGCGTGGTTCTCAAGGAGGAGCGTGAGCTTTCCTCGACGTCGCGCGGTGCGGGAGGCTTCGGCTCGACGGGACGAAGCTGATGAAGCTGTCGGGTGAGGAGCTGGAGCGCTATGCCCGCCACATCGTGCTGCAGGATGTGGGCGGGCCCGGCCAGGCCAAGCTCAAGGCGGCCAAGGTCCTGGTCATCGGCGCGGGCGGCCTGGGCGCCCCGGTCCTGCTCTATCTCGCCGCCGCCGGCATCGGCACGCTCGGCGTCGTCGATGACGATGACGTGTCGCTCTCCAACCTGCAGCGCCAGATCATCCACGGCTCATCGCGCATCGGCAGGCCCAAGACCGAAAGCGCGCAGCAGACCCTCAACGATCTCAATCCGCATGTGAATGTGGTCGGCCACAAGACCCGCCTCACCGCGGCGAATGCGCTCGATATCATCGGCCGATATGACATCGTCGCCGACGGCTCGGACAATTTCCCGACCCGCTTCCTGGTGAGCGATGCCTGCTATCTGGCGAAGAAGACCCTGGTGGCCGCGGCCGTCGGCCAGTTCGACGGCCAGCTCTCGACCTTCAAGCCGCATCTGAAGGATGCGCAAGGGCTGCCCTATCCGACCTATCGCTGCCTCCATCCCGAGGCACCACCCGAAGGCCTGGTGCCCGCTTGCGAGGAAGCGGGCATCATGGGCGCGCTCACCGGCATCATCGGCTCGATCCAGGCGATGGAGGTGATGAAGGAGATTCTGGGCATCGGCGACAGCCTGGCGGGCCGGCTCTTCATGTATGACGCGCTGTCGACCCGCACCTATGTCACGGCGCTGCCCTGGAACCCCGACAATCCGCTCAATGGCCGAAATGCGACGATCAGGGATCTGTCGATACACAAAGCGTGACGGCTATTCACGGCAGATCGCGCCTTCGATCAGCCCGGACACGGAATCGATATATTGCTCGATCGAGATGCCGCGTTTGCGATATTTGCTGCGCTTGATGTACCAGTCCTGCACCAGGGGCTTGATCAGAGCGGCGGTGAGCTCGATCGAGGAGACGTGGAAGCGTCCTTGCGCGACACCGGCACGGAGCACATCGCTGAATATCTGCTCTGTCGCGGCTTCACTATCGACCGCCATCTTGCGCGCTTCGGCCGGAAATGACTTGGCTTCCATATAGGCGAAGACGAACCAGGGCTGCATCGCCTCGGTGAGGCGGATATGGGCCGCAATGAGCCAGCGCAAATGTTCGCGCGGATCGGCGCGCACCTCCATGGGCGGCTCAGCCATGGCCTCGATCGCGGCAGCGGAAACCTCGCCGAGGATCATGCCGAGCAATGCCTCCTTGCTGCCGAAATATGAGTAGAGAGCGCCCATGCTGAGGCCGGACGCCTGCGCGAGGTCCCTCAGCGTCGTAGCGTGGAAGCCTTGCTTGTTGGAGAGCCGGAGCGTTGCCTCGATGATGCGCGCGAGATTGGCGATCGCGATATGCGGCTTCTGAACCCTGATCGTATCGCGATGCCGCGCCAGGATGTGGGCGCATAGGGCCTCGGTCGAATGATCCGTTCCAGGCCATCTCTCACCGCCGCTAGGCATTGGAATTGCGATAGGGCACTCCTTTGGAATTCGACGTTGCAGCAATAGGTTCGATCTGATAATAAAGCGAGCGTTCGCTCGTTTTCAAGAGTTTTATCGTCTCATGTCAGATCAGGGTCTGGCGGGCAAAAATGTGCTGATCAGCGGCGCCTCGAGCGGGCTCGGCGCGCATTTCGCCCGGCTTTTCGCACGCGAGGGGGCAACTGTTACCGTCGCGGCTCGGCGGGTCCCGGCGCTCGAGGCTCTATGCGCCGAGATTCGTGCAGCGGGCGGCACGGCCCGCCCGCTTGGCATCGACGTGACGGACTCGGGATCGATCGCAGCGCTGGGCGCGATGAATGAAAGCTTCGACATCTTGATCAATGCTTCCGGCGTGACCGCCACGGCGCGCGCCGCCGATCTTGCCGAAGCCCAATGGGATCAGGTGATCGACACCAATTTGAAGGGTGCATTTCTTGTTGCCCAGGCATTGGCTGCCGGCATGCGCCGGCAGGGTCGCGGCGGCGCGATCGTCAACATCGCCTCTATTCTGGGTCACAGAGTCGCCGGCAATGTCAGTGCCTATGCCGCGTCCAAGGCCGGCCTCATCCAGCTCACCAAGGCGCTGGCGCTCGAATGGGCGCGCGATGGCATCCGCGTCAACGCGTTGTGCCCCGGCTATATCGAGACCGATCTGAACCGCGCCTTCTTTGCTTCAGAAGCCGGCACCGCCTTGATCAAGCGCATACCGCAGCGTCGTCTCGGCAAGCCTGAGGAACTCGACGGGGCCATCATGCTTCTGTGCTCTGATGCCGGCAGCTACATCACGGGCTCTACCATCGTGGTCGATGGTGGCCATCTGATTTCTTCCTTATGAGGCATACGCCCGTGGATTTCACCATTCCCGCCCATGTCGAAGAGCTGCGCCGTCGCATCGCGGAGTTCGTGGCGCAGGACATACTTCCACTCGAGGCCGACAAATCATCCTATGACGGCCATGGCAATATTGCTGTGCCACTGCTCGAGAAGCTCCGCGCCAAGGCCAAGGCTTCAGGCCTCTGGTGCCTGCAGTTGCGCCCTGAGAATGGCGGTGGCGGATTGTCCAAGATGGGCATGGCAGTTTGCTATGAGGAGATGAACCGCTCGATCTTCGGCCCCGTCGTGTTCAATTCCGCCGCTCCCGACGACGGCAATATGATGGTTCTCGAGGCCCTTGCCACGGCACCCCAGAAGGAGAAATGGCTCAAACCCATCGTCGCGGGCAGGGTGCGCTCCGCTTTTGCCATGACGGAGCCCCATCCGGGCGGCGGCTCCGACCCTTCGATGATCACGACCCGGGCCGAACGGCGCGGCGACAGCTATGTCGTTCATGGGCGCAAATGGTTCATCACAGGTGGCGAGGCGGCGAGCCACTTCATTCTCATCGCACGCACCTCGGATGATCCGCGCCACGGGCTCACCGCCTTTCTCTTCCACAAGGACCAGCCGGGTTGGCGCATCTTTCGCCGCATCGAGATCATGGGTCCCGAAGAACATGGCGGCCATTGCGAGCTCATATTCGACGGGCTCGAAGTTCCGCGGGAGAACGTGCTTCTCGGCGAAGGTCGGGGTCTCAAGGTCACGCAAGCAAGATTGGGACCGGCGCGGCTCACCCATTGCATGCGCTGGCTGGGCCTTGCCAAGCGCTCGGTCGAGATCGCGCGCGCTTATGCGGATGAGCGGCAAGGCTTTGGCAAACGCCTCGCCGACCGGGAGAGCATCCAGATGCTTCTCGGCGATATTGCCATGCGCATCGAGATCGGCCGACTTCTGGTGATGAAGGCGGCATGGGAAATCGATCGTGGCGGCTTCGCCCGCAAGGAAGTGTCGATGGCCAAGGTCCATGTCGCCAATGTGCTGCATGCTGCTGCCGATGTGGCGATCCAGATCAATGGCGCGCGCGGCTATTCCAAGGACACGGTGCTCGAATGGATCTACCGCTACGCCCGTCAGGCCCGTCTCGTCGACGGCGCCGATGAGGTGCACAAAATGGTGCTCAATCGCTTCCTCTCGGAGGAGGGGAACGATTTCTGGCGCTGGTACGCCGAATCCGAACAGCAACGCATTCCGATAGAGGCAAGGTCATGAAATCCATCGTCACAATCGTGACCGGCGCGGCGCGCGGCATTGGTGCCGCCATTGCCGACCGGCTGATCAAGGCCCGCTGGCACGTCGCAGGGTTCGATCGCGTCTGGCCGAAGGCGCAGGGCAACGGACTGGCGGCCAGGTTACCGATGCCTTGAACCTCAACGGGGATGAATGCCATGCGCATCGAGAGCCATCTCGGACCCAGAGCCGCCAACCACCGTCCACTGACGCCCATCGACTTCCTCGAGAGCAGCGCGGCGATGTTCCCGGACCGTCCGGCAGTCGCCTGGCGGGGGCGCTGCTGGACATACCGCTCCTTGGCTGGGATGGTGGCGCGCTTCGCCACCTTCCTGATCAGGAAGGGCGTCAAGCCCGGTGACGTCGTCTCGATCATGGCGCAGAACCGGCCGGAGATGCTGGCCGCGCATTACGCCGTGCCGATGGTCGGCGCCGTCCTCAATACGATCAACACCCGGCTCGATGCCGGCACGGTCAGCTACATCCTCGAGCATGCGGCAAGCCGGATGTTGATTGCCGACAAAGTGTGCCTTCCGGTCGCGCAAGCAGCGACGAGAACGACCCCCTTGATCATTCTGGCGGAGGATCACGCGCAGGCCGAGGCCGGTCATCTCGATCTGTTCGACGAGACCGTCACGCCCGATGCCGTCGACCATCGCCGCTTCGTCACCGACGAATGGCAGCCGATCTGCCTCAACTACACGTCGGGCACGACCGGCAAGCCCAAGGGCGTCGTCTATCACCATCGTGGCGCCTATCTCAATGCGCTCGGCAACGTGCTGTCTCTCGGTTTCGATCAGAGATCGAGCTATTTGTGGACATTGCCGATGTTCCATTGCAACGGCTGGGGCCATGTCTGGGCGGTCGTCGCGGCCGGCGGACTCAATGTCTGCCTCGAGCGTGTCGATCCGGCACAGATCTTCGCCGAAATCGCGACCCACAAAGTCACCCATATGAGCTGCGCGCCCGTGGTGCTCTACATGCTCATCAATCACTCTGGTCATACCAAAAAGGACGTCTCCCCCCGTGTCACCGTCGCCACCGGCGGTGCGTCGCCGACCAGCGCTCTCATCGAGCAGATGGATGCCTTGGGCTTCGATCTCATTCATCTTTATGGCCTGACTGAGTCTTACGGCCCAGCAACTCTCTGTCGGCTCAAGGAAGATGAGGACGCGTTGGACGGGCCTCAGAAAGCGCGTCTCCTCGCGCGCCAGGGTGTCAGGCACGCGACGGCGAGCAAGCTCAGGGTGGTGGACGATGCGGGAAACGACATTCCGCGTGACGGTATCGCCATGGGCGAGATCGTGCTTTGTGGCAATACGCTGATGGCGGGCTATTATCGCGACAAGGCTGCCACCGATATGGCTTTCGCGGGCGATGTCTTTCATACGGGCGACCTCGCGGTCATGCACCCCGACGGCCATATCGAGATCAAGGACCGGTCCAAGGACGTGATCATCTCAGGTGGCGAGAACATTTCGAGCCTCGAGATCGAAAGCATTCTCTATCGTCACCCGGCAGTGTTGCTGGCGGCCGTCGTTGCGGCACCCGATCCCAAATGGGGGGAAATCCCTTGTGCTTTCGTCGAGCTCAAGGGCGATGTCACGGCCAGTGCTGCAGAGCTCGAGCAGTTCTGCCGCCGGCATCTCGCCAGCTTCAAGATCCCTCGACGGTTCGTCTTCCGTGAATTGCCGAAGACCGCCACGGGCAAGATCCAGAAATTCGTTCTGCGCGATGCGGCCCAGGCTGGGCCATGATGACAAGCGATGCCGATTTCGATCCGCTGCGCCTGCGGGACTTCCTGGCAGAGCATTCGGGACTCATAGGTGCGCCCTTCAGCCTGCAGCGCGTCAGCGGCGGCCAGTCCAATCCCACCTACTTCGTCGATTTCGGAGATAAACGGATGGTCCTGCGCAAGAAGCCGCAAGGGCCGATCTTGCGCGGCGCCCATGCGATCGACCGCGAATTCCGCGTGCTGTCGGCTTTATCGCGCACCGATATCCCCGTGCCGAAGCCTGTCCTCTATCACGAGGATGCAGGCGTCATCGGCACGCCGTTCTATCTGATGGAACGCCTCGATGGGCGCGTCTTCCATGATTGCACGCTGCCACGCGTCGATCGCAACGAAAGGCGCCAGATCTATTACGCCATGGCCGCGACTTTGGCGCGCCTCCATGCGCTCGATCCCGATGCGGTCGGCCTCGGTGATTTCGGCAGCCGGGGAAACTACTTCGAAAGGCAGCTCGCCAGGTGGTCGAAGCAATGGTGCGAATCGCCAAGCCCCCGCATCGCAGCGCTCGATGAGCTGGTAGAGTGGCTGCCGCGCCATCTTCCGGAGGATGATGGCCGTGTCGCCATTGCCCATGGCGATTTCAGGTTGGGAAATCTGATTTTCCATCGCGAGCGGTCGGAGGTGATTGGCATCCTCGACTGGGAGCTGTCTACTCTCGGCCATCCGCTTGCCGATCTCGGCTTCTGCTGCCTGCCGTGGAATTCCTTGCCGCATGAATATGGCGGCATTCGCGGGCTCGACCATGAGACGCTCGGTCTTCCCTCGCAGGAAGAATTCGTAGCACGTTATTTTGCTTCCGCCGTGCCGACGGCACCGCTCGAACGCTTCCACATCGTCTTCGCGCTGTTCCGTTTCGCCGTCATCTTCGTCGGTATTGCCGATCGTGCCAGATCGGGCAGCGCCGCCGCGGCCAATGCCGCCGACGTAGCACCGCTCGCCCGCAGCTTCGCCGAGCGAGCGGTTGAGATCATCAAGGGTGCGTGATCATCGCCGGGCGCGGCGATCGGCCAGGAGGCACAGCATCTCATAGGCAAGATTGGCCGCGACCAGGGCGGTATTGCCGGTCGGATCGATCGGCGGCGAGACCTCCACCATGTCCGCACCCGCGAAGTCGAGACCGAGCAAGCCGCGCAAGACGCGCTGCGCCTCATAGGTGGTGACTCCGGCGATTTCGGGCACGCCTGTGCCCGGTGCATAGGACGGATCGATGCAATCGATGTCGAAAGAGAGATAGACCGGCCTCTCGCCCACGATGCGCCGTGCCTCGGCGCTTACCGCGTCCGGGCCTTTGTCGCGGATGAAATCCATGCCGATATGGGTGATGCCCTGTTGCCGACACCACTCGTGCTCATCGGCGGCAAACATCGTGCCGCGAATGCCGATCTGGATGACCCGCTCGGGATCGAGCAACCGCTCTTCGATCGCCCGGCGGAAGGGCGTCCCATGCGTATAGCGGGAATCCTCGTAATAATGGTCGTACATGTCGGTATGGGCATCGAAATGGATCATGCCGAGCGGTGCCTCCTTCCCGAGGACGCGCAGCACCGGAAGCGAGATCAGGTGATCGCCGCCAAAAGCCAGCGGCATGGCACCCTTGTCGAAGGCCCGGCGCACGAAATCCTCGAGCATGGCGAGCGAGCGTGTGGGATCGACCGGATTGGTCGGCGCATCGCCGATATCGGCGCAGCGTGCGAGCCGGTAAGGATCGATGCCGCTCACCGGATGGACGCTGCGCAGAAGCGTCGACATCTCGCGGATCTGGCGCGGCCCATAGCGTGAGCCGTTGCGCGTCGTCGTGCCGCCGTCCCAGGAGAGGCCCATCAAGGCAATGTCGATGTCCCTGAGCTCGGCGAGGGGGATATGCGGCAGCCGCATAAAAGTCGACATGCCCGAATAGCGCGGCAGTTCCATTCCGGATACGGGATAGGGATGCGTCAAGATCTTGCTCCTTGCTTACGGGTGACGGTGGTCAGACGCCGAATTCAGAACGAACGAAACGCCTGCAGGCCTCGGTCTGCGGATCATCGAGGATCTGGCGCGGCGGACCTGATTCGCCGATCTTGCCCTGGTGCAGGAAAACGACTTCGGATGACACCTCGCGCGCGAAGCGCAGCTCGTGGGTGACGAGCAGCATGGTCGTGCCGGACAAGGCCAGGTCCTTGATCACCTGCAGCACTTCGGCCACGAGCTCGGGGTCGAGTGCCGATGTCGGCTCATCGAGAAGGAGTGCCTTGGGCTCGACCGCCATGGCGCGAGCGATGGCGGCGCGCTGCTGCTGGCCGCCCGACAGCTGGGCCGGATAGTGGCTGTGCTTCTCGGCAATGCCGACACGTTTCAGAAGCTCATGGGCGCGCTCGACCGCTGCGGCGCGCGCGACTCCGAGGACGTGCACCGGTGCTGCCGTGATGTTGTCGAGGACGGTCATATGGTTCCACAGGTTGAAGCTTTGGAAGACCATGCCGAGAGAGGAACGGATGCGACGGATCTGCCGCGCTTCGATGCCGCCGGCCCGCCTTTTCGGATCGAAGCGCAGCAACTCGCCGTCGACTTCGATATCTCCGCTATCGGGAATCTCGAGCAGATTGATGCAGCGCAGGAGCGTGCTCTTGCCCGAGCCCGACGAGCCGACCAGCGATATGACGCTGCCTTGCGGGGCGCTTAGCGATATGCCCTTGATTACGGCGAGATCGCCAAAGGACTTCTTGAGGTCCCGCACCGCAATACGGGGCGTCGCCGGCAGTCGCTTTGGGGCTGCCGTCATCTGCGATAGCCCGCAAGCTTCGCAAGCCAGCCTTGCCCGGATCTGCGTTCGACGGTCCAATCGAAATAACGCTCGATCCGGCCCTGCAGCAAAGTCAGAAGCCCGACGATCAGCAAATAGAAGACGGCGGCGACGGCATAATATTCCTTGAATTGAAAGGAAGTGGCGACCGCCTGGTTGGTCACCGTCATGAGCTCCTGCAAGGAGATGACGGATGCGAGCGATGTCGCCTTGAGGAGTGTGATGAACTCATTGACGGTGGGCGGCAGCGCGACGCGTGCGGCTTGCGGCAGGGTGATCAGGCCGAAGACCTGCAGCGGCGAGAAGCCGAAAGCGGTGGCGGCGGCTGTCTGGCCCTTATCGACTGAATTGAGGGCGGCCCGGTTGATCTCCACCTGATAGGCCGCCTCATTGACGGTGAGCGCGACCCAGGCGGCCATGAAAGGCGTATACCAGGCCTCGCGGAAAACGGTGCTGAACTGCGGCAGCGCGTTCCAGAAGAAGAGCAGCCATAAGAGCGTGGGTATGGCTCGGAAGACGCCGACATAGAGCCGGATAGCTATGCGGACTGCCCGGTTGTGTGATTCGAGCCCGATCGCCAGGGGCAGCGAGATCATGATGGCCGATAGATGCGCGAGGAAAGCCAGCGCCACCGTGATCAAAGCCGCTTCGAAGAAGACGCGCGATGTCAGGGCCGACCAGAAGACGTCAAAGTCGAAAGACATCTCTCCGGTCGCCGTGCCTATTGCCGTACCGAGAGATTCTGCGCCTTGAGTTGCCAGCGGCCGGCGATATCGGCGAGCGTCCCTTTGTCCTTGAGGCTCGTCAGAGTGGCGTGGAGCATTGCTGCATCGTTTTCACTCTTGCGGACGAACACGCCGAAGCTCTGCGTATCGGCGAATTCGAAGATCGAGACAAGGGCGCCGGGATTTTGCAGCTCACGGTAAGCAAGCTCCGTGTCCTGCGTGGTCGTGGCGAATGCCCGCTCGATCAGCACCTGCTGGATGCCGTCGGAAGCCTTGGGGTAAAGTTGAACATTGACCGGGGCGATGCCTTTGGCCTTGAGATCGGCATTGATCTTCTCGAACATCTGCACAAAGGAGGTACCGGTCTGCACCGCAACCGTCTTGCCGGAAAATTCCTCGATGGCGGCGGCATGCGCCGTGCCCGCCTTGGCGACGAGAATGGTCACGGTGTCGAGATAGGAAACGGCATCGAATTTCTGCTTGCGCTCATTGGTGACGAACATGCCGCTGACCACTGCATCACAACGCTTGGCCTCGAGCGAGGGCAGGAGGCCGGAAAAATCCATGGATAGGATCTCAAGCGCGGCGTCCCAGCTCTTGGCAAGCTCGCGCATCAGATCGACGTCGAAGCCGACCGGCTCCTTGTCGCCGCTGACCTTGAAATATTCCATGGGTGGGAAAGAGGCGTCCGTGCAGACGGCGAATTTCCCGCTTGCGGTAAAGCTCGGCTTGTCGGCTGCGGCGGTGGTCGCCGCGGCCAGCATGGCCAATGCCGCGCATGATGTCATGATGCCCTTGATGGTCATTTTCCCCTCCGTTGGAGCTTCTTCGCCCCCTGTTATTTTTTGCGGTAGCCTTGCCCCGCGGAGTGTCATAAACAGATATTCCGCTATTGGCAACATTTTTCCGCCAGTGGCGTACAATTTGGTGCGAATCAGGTTTATAGGTGCTGACGCAGCCAGAGCAGGACACAATTGGCCAAGCCGTCTGGGGAGATCATTGAGTGAGCAAAGACAGTTCCCGCGACCCGAAGCCGGAGCCTATTCCTTCGGAAGCCGCCTTTGGCCGCAAGGTCCGGACGCGGCGCCAGGAGCTCGGCCTCACGCTGGCCGATGTGGCGGAGAAGAGCGGCCTCGGACGCAGCTTCGTCAGCGAAATCGAGCGCGACCAGGTATCGCCGTCGATCGCTTCGTTGCTCAAGCTCTGCCGTGCCTTGGGATTGGGCCTGCGTGACCTCTTTGACGAGAAGCCCTCGGCGCTGATCCGGCGATCGGAGCGCCGGCAGGTGGCGCTCGGCGGCCATGGCTTCGCCGACTATGCGCTGACGCCACGCAATGCCAAGCACATGCTCGCAACCTGGACTGAACTCGCACCGGGTGCCAGCGCCGGCGACGACTACTACTCGCTCGAAGCCGATGAGGAACTGATCGTCGTCATCGAAGGCGCGCTCATTGTGCGCTTCGAGGATTCCGGCAGTGATGAAACCGCCGATATTCGCATGGAACCCGGTGATGCCTTGACGCTCGACCCGCGGCGCAAGCGGCTGCTCTTCAACGCGCTTCAGGACAAGATGACCATCGTGATGATGGTCTATGTCCCGCCGCCCTTGTGAGCCTTTTCAGCTGCAGAGGAGATTCTCTTGGGCATTGCCTATATCGATGGGACATTCATGCCGGTCGGGCAGGCCGCGATCCCAATCCTCGACTGGGGCGTCACGCGGTCGGATGCGACCTATGATGTCGTCGGGGTCTGGAACGGGCGCTTCTTCCGTCTCGACGATCATCTCGACCGTTTTTTCCGCTCGATGGAGCGGCTGCGCCTCGACCCTGGACTCGGACGCGCGGAGATCGCCGCGATCCTGAGCCGCTGCGTTTTGGATGCGGGGCTCGACAATGCCTATGTGTCGATGACCTGCACGCGGGGCCGGCCGCCCATGGGCAGTCGCGATCCGCGTCTCTGCGTCAATCGCTTTTACGCCTTCGCACTGCCCTATGTCTGGATCGTCTCTCCGGAGATCCAGGAGCGAGGGGCTCATTTGTGGATCAGCAAAATCGCCCGCATCCCACCTGATTCCGTCGACCCCACGATCAAGAACTATCATTGGCTCGATCTCGTGCAGGCTCAGTTCGAAGCCCTGGACAGAGGTGCCGAGCTTGCCGTTGTCGGCGACGGCGCCGGGCATGTGACGGAAGGTCACGGCTTCAATATTTTCGCCGTGAGCAGCGGCGGCCTGCGCACGCCGCGCCACGGCGCGCTTCAGGGGATCACCCGCGAGACGGTGATCGATATCTGCCGCGAACTGACGATCCCTTGCACGGAAGATCACCTATCCGAATCCTTCGTGCGTTCGGCGGATGAGCTTTTCGCCACCAGCACGGCAGGTGGCGTCATGCCGATCACAAAGCTGCACGATATTCCGGTCGGCGACGGAAGGCCTGGCCCGATCACACGTCGGATCAGGGAACGCTATTGGGCATGGCACGGCGATCCGCGCTTCACGACACCGCTACCCCAGGCCGGATGACCGAGCGGCATTCATCGATTGATCTGAAGAGGAGACCCATGATGGCCGACGGCGCCGACAGCCTGATGTTCAAGCCCCGATTCTCAGGGCAAACATCGTTTTTCCGGCTTCCCGTGATCGAGGTCGGAAACGAAGTGGATGTGGCGATCTGCGGCGTGCCCTTCGACGGCGGCAGCACGAACAAGACCGGAGCCCGCGACGGTCCGCGGCAGATCCGCGAACTGGCGCACAATCAAATCCGCACCGTGCATCCGACGTCCAACGTATCGCCATTCGCGCGCTGCCGGGTCTGCGACATTGGAGACGCGCCGGTCAATCCGCTCGACCAGCAAGTGAGCCTCGCAAGCATCGCCGAGTTCTTCGCTCGGATTGCGAGGCTGGGTGTACGCACGCTCGCGGCGGGTGGTGATCATCTCGTAAGTCTGCCGATCTTGCGCGGCCTCGCCCGGCACCATGGCCCATTGGCGCTCGTCCATTTCGACTCGCACAGCGATACCTATGACGGGATTTTTCGCGGCTCAGCGCAACTCGACAATGGCACACCCTTCCGCCGCGCCGTGGAGGAGAAGCTCATCATTCCGGAAAAGACCGTGCAGATCGGCATCCGCGGCTCGCGCTTCGGAACTGACGATCTCGCCTTTTCAATCGCCTGCGGGATGCGCGTCGTTACGATCGATGAGTATTTCGATCTCGGGCCGCAACAGACAGCTGCCTTGATCCGCGATATCGTGGGTGATGCAAAAGCCTATCTGAGCTTTGATATCGACGCGCTCGATGCCTCCTTCGTACGAGGCACCGGGGCGCCGGAGATCGGCGGCTTCACGACGCGCGAGGCGCAAGTCATGTTGCGGTCCCTGAACGGTCTCGACATCGTCGGCGCTGATGTCGTGGAAGTCTGTCCCGCGCTCGATCCGGGCGGCGGCACCGCCTTGGTCGCTGCCAATCTGATGTTCGAAATCCTCGATCTCATGGCGCAGCGGGTCGAGCGACTACGGCGGCGCTGAGACGACCTAAAGGAGCGAGGCAAGACCGTCGCAATTCGACGGGAACCGTTGCCTCAGCCCGCCGCCCTGGCGACGCCGACCAGCGCCGGGCGCAGGACGCGGTCGCCGATCTTGAAGCCCGCCTGCATCACTTGCATCACCGTACCCGGCGGTTTCTCATTGGTCGGCACCTCGAACATCGCCTGATGGAAATGCGGATCGAATTTCTCGCCCAGCGGATCGACGCGGGTGATGCCGTGGCGCTCGAAGACATTGAGCAATTCGCGCCGCGTCATCTCGACCCCGGCCACCAGATTCTTGACCGGCTGGGTCGCTTCCTTGAGATGGTCGGCCTCGGCGGTCGCGAGAGCGCGGTCCATATTGTCGCTGACGCTCAATATGTCGCGGGCGAAGTTGGTCGCGGCATAAAGCGTCGCTTCCGCCTTCTCGCGCTCCATGCGCTTGCGCAGATTGTCCATCTCGGCGAGCGTGCGCAGGAGCTGGTCCTTGAGCTTGCCGGCTTCCTCCTTGAGGGCGAGGATCTCGGCGTCGCGCGGGTCGATGTCGGCCTCGGACAGGGTCACGGGCTCGGCTTCCGGAACTTCCGGCGCATTCGCCTCTTCGGGCACGGTATCTTTGGTCGCGTCTTCAATCATAACGATCCTGAACTCTCAAGCGGTGGAATGGGTTTCGGGGCGGGATATCAGGGTTTGGGACGGAAAAATCAAGCCCGTAGCAGGGCTCGGGGTCAACTGACACAATAGGGCACTTGAGCCCCTATAACCCCTCGCATCTTCCGTTTCTTGAGAGGAAACAATGCCTGGACAGCAAATGCGCCTCTATTCGGGGCCCTTGAGCATGTACGGCGCCAAAACCCAGATCGCGGCGCTGGAGAAGGGGCTCGATGTCGAGGTGATCATGGTGCCTTTCGATATGCAGCGGCTCTATGAGCCCAAGCATCCCGAGGTGATCCGCATCAATCCCAAGAAACAGGTGCCTGTCCTCATCCATGGCGCGGTCGAGATCTTTGATTCGACCCAAATTTTCGAATATTTCGAGGAACTGAAGCCGCAACCGGCGCTGTGGCCCGTGGATGCAGCGGCCCGCGCCCGAGCGCGTCTGCTCGAGCTCAAATCCGACGAGGTCTTCTTCCCGCCGATCATCCGCCTGATGGGGCTGCAGGACAGGCTCGACGATCCGGCGGCCGTCGCGGCGCGCGAGGCCTCGGCCCGTTATTATGAGGAGATGGAGATCGCGCTCGCGCAAGGCGACTATCTCGCCGGCTCCTATTCCTTCGCCGACATCGCCTTCTACATGGCGCAGCTTTTCGCCGCCCGCATGGGGGCGCCCATGACAGAGGCGACGCCGAAGCTCCTCGCTTGGCGAAAGCGCCTGACCGCCAGGCCCGCCATTCATCAGGTCGTCGGGCCGATGGCCCGCTTTCTTCTGTCCCATGACCGGCCGCTGCCGGACTTCATGGTGGGTGTCGCCGGCTAGTCGAGATGCGCGATATCGGGGAGCCCCGAGAGATCGACCCAATGATGCCGCCGTCTTTCATAGACGGAATGGCGCGGTGCCGCGAAATTGGGGTCGGCGAAGGCGCCGACCGCGATCGCGAGGACACCAGGAAAGGCGCTCAATTCCCAGAAGACAGTCGAGCCGCAATGGGGGCAGAAGGACATGGTGACCTTATTGCCGCTCTCGGCTTGCCGCGTGAATTGCGTGCTCTTGCCGGTGATCGCGCTCACCTTGTCGCGGGCATAGCGCACTTGCATGCTGAAGGGCGCCCCGGTGCGCCTCTGGCAGTCGAGGCAATGGCAGATCGAGATGCGCAGAGGTTCGCCTTCGCAGGTGAGGCGCAATTGCCCGCACGCGCAAGCGGCCTCGCGCGTCGTCACGTGATCAGCCGGCCGATGATGCGGGCGGTATAGTCGACCATCGGGATGATGCGGGCGTAGTTCATGCGCGTCGGCCCGATGATGCCCAAGGCACCCACGATCTTCTCCTCGCTGTTGCGATAGGGCGCCACGATCAAGGATGAGCCCGACATCGAGAAGAGCTTGTTTTCGGCGCCGATGAAGATGCGGATGCCTTCGCCCGTCTCCGCGAGGCCCAGCAACTGGATGAGCCCCTTCTTGTTCTCGAGATCATCGAACAGCTGGCGGATGCGCTCGAGGTCCTCGAGCGCGGTCAGGTTCTCGATGAGATTGCCTTGGCCCTTGACGATCAAGGTGCGGTCGTCCTCTTCCGCATTGCCCGACCAGGTGGCGACGCCGTCGGAGATGACCTTGGCGGTCAGTTCGTCGAGCTCGGTCCTGACCGTCGTGATCTCTTCCTGCATCAGGCGCTGCACCTCGCCGATCGTCTTGCCCTGCATGCGCGCCGAGAGATAGTTCGTCGCCTTGACGAGCGCCGAGGGCGGGAGGCCCAGGGGGAGATCGAGGGCGCGGTTCTCGACGGTTCCGTCTTCGGCGACGAGGATGACGAGGCCGCGGCTCGGCGCCAGGCTCACGAATTCGATATGCTTCAGCCGCGCATTGGCCTTGGGCGCCACCACCAGCCCGGCGCAATGGGAGAGGCCCGAAAGCAGGGCCGTGGCCTCGGCCAATACTTCCTCGACCCGGCGCGAGCGGTTGCTGCCCGACATCTGCGCATCGATGCGGACGCGCTCTTCGGGCGAGATCGAACCCACTTCGAGAAGCGCATCGACGAAGAAGCGCAGGCCGGCATTGGTCGGCACGCGCCCGGCGCTGGTATGGGGCGAATAGATGAGGCCCGAATCCTCGAGATCCATCATCACATTGCGCACCGAGGCCGGCGACAGGCTCGACGGCAGGATGCGCGAGATGGTGCGCGAGCCGACGGGCTCGCCGGTATCGAGATAGGTTTCGACGAGGCGCCGGAAGATGTCGCGGGAACGCTGGTCGAGCTGGGCGAGCCCCGGCAATCGTTCATCGATGAGGGGCTTCTGCGGATGGATGCTCATGGGTGGAATCTAGAAATCGCCTGCCGGGCGGTCAATGAGGTACTATCGAAACGGGCTTGCGCTTCACCAGAAGTTTGATATGTTATGTTATAACATTTCATAATGGAGCAAGCGGATGGGGTTGCTTTCCTGGCGGAGACTTCTGGCCTTGGCGGGCCTCTGGGGACCGATGGCGGGGCCTGTTTGGGCGGCGGAAATGGACCATTGGAGGGTCTTCGTCGCCGATCACAGCCAGGCCACGGTGCGCGCCATCGAGGTCAAGACCGGCAAGGTTCTCGCAGCCATCAGCACCCTGGGTCCGGCAACCTTGCATAAGAGCGCCAGCGGCAAGACGGTCTTCGCGGTGCAGTCGGATGCTGATCGCGTCTCGGCGATCGCGTCCGGCGTCGCGCTTGATGATCATGGCGACCATGGCGACCTCAAGCTGTCGCAGCCTTACCTTCTCAATGCCACGGCCAAGGGCGCGCATCCGGTCCATTTCGTCGAGCATGACGGCCGGATCGCCATTTTCCATGACGGCGATGGAACCGCCCAGCTTGTCAGCGAAGGGCAATTCGCCAAAGGCAAGCTCGCACCGCAAGTGATCAAGACCGCAAGCCCGCATCATGGCGTGGCCGTGCCGCTCGGCGGGAAGACGCTTGTTTCCATACCGCACCCCAATGACTCTGACGCGCTGCCGATCGGCATGCGCCTCTTGGGCGAAAAGGGCGAGGCGCTGGCGGACTATGCCTGTCCCGACCTGCATGGTGAAGCATCCTCCGGCCGTCTGGTGGCGATCGCCTGCGCCAAAGGCCTGATCTTCGTCGACACGCAGAAGAGGGAGCCTCGGATCATCATCATTCCCTATCCGGCCACGCTGCCGGAAGGCAAGGCGACGACGCTCAGGGGCGCCAAGTCGCTGCGCTATTTCATCGGCAATTACGGGCCTGACGCAATCGTTCTGATCGACGTCTCGGCAAAGGACGCCTTTCGCTTGGTCAAGCTGCCGGCCCGCCGGGTCGATTTTATCATCGATCCCGAGCATTCCGAGCGCATCTATGTCTTCACCGAGGATGGCTCCTTGCATCGCATCGATGCCATCAAGGGCGAAATCGTGAAGAGCGCCAAGCTCACGCAAGCCTACAGCATGGACGGCCATTGGCGCGATCCGCGCCCGCGCCTCGCCGTGGCGGGCGAGGAGATCGTGGTCAGCGATCCCTTGGCCGGCCTCTTGCGCATCGTGAATCCCGAGACCTTGGAAGAGGCCCGCGTCATCGATATCGAAGGCATGCCTTATGGGATCGTCGCGATCGGTGGTGCTGGAGAAGTGCATTGATGCCGGACACGCGCATTCCCGTCACGGTGCTGTCGGGCTTCCTCGGCGCCGGCAAGACGACATTGCTCAATCACATTCTCAACAATCGTGACGGCCGCCGCGTCGCGGTGATCGTCAATGACATGGGCGAGGTGAATATCGACGCCGAATTGGTGCGCGGCGCCGGCGGCGATCTCTCGCGCACCGATGAGCGGCTGGTCGAGATGACCAATGGCTGCATTTGCTGCACCTTGCGCGACGATCTCCTGGCCGAGGTGCGCCGCCTCGCCGCAGAGAAACGGTTCGACTATCTTCTCATAGAGGGCACCGGCATCGCCGAGCCCTTGCCGATCGCCGCGACCTTCGCCTTCCGCGACGAGGAGAGCCGCTCGCTTTCCGACATCGCACGCCTCGACACGATGGTGACGGTCGTCGATGCGGTCAATCTGCTCGGCGACTATGCGAGCCATGATTTCCTGAAGCACCGGGGGCAAGTGGCCGGCGAGGGTGACGAGCGCGCCCTCGTCGACCTCCTGGTCGACCAGATCGAATTCGCCAATATCGTCGTGATCAACAAGGTCTCCGACATCTCCCGCGAGCAGCTCGAGATCGTGCGCCGGGTCGTGCGCGCTTTGAACGCAGATGCGCGCATCATCGAAACGGATTTCGCCCGCGTCGCCATGAACGACGTGCTCGACACCCGCCTCTTCGACCACGACAAGGCGCATGAGCATCCGCTCTGGTTCAAGGCGCTCTATGGCCATGAGGATCACCAGTCCGAAACGGAGGAATATGGTGTCGCGAGCTTCGTCTACCGGGCGCGGCGGCCGTTCCACCCTGAGCGCTTCCAGGCGTTTCTCGGGCAAGGCTGGACCGGTCTCATCCGTGCCAAGGGCCTGTTCTGGCTGGCGACCAGGCCCGACTGGGTCGGCGACATGAGCCTTGCCGGCGCCATCTGCCGCACCGAAGGTTTGGGGTTGTGGTGGGCCGCCGTGCCCGAGGCGCGCTGGCCGGATCATCCGGAATGGCGCAGCGAGCTTAAGGCTAAATGGGTGGAGGGCTGGTGTGACCGCCGCCAGGAGCTTGTCTTCATTGGCATGGGGATGGATGAAGCGGCGATCCGGACGGCGCTCGATCGCTGCCTGATCGGACCTGAGAGGCCGTCACGCTTTACCGTCCACGATTACAGCCATTTGCCGGACCCGTTTCCGCCCTGGCGGCGCGAAGCGGCCTAGCGCGCATCCCGGCGACGCGGAATCACTTCGCCGAAAAGGATTCGCGCCAAATCAATATCTTGGAGCAAATATAGATCACGATCACTTCAGGCCGATTTCGGCCTGAAGTGATAAACGTGATCGAAATCTTAAGTTGGCGCGTGATCGGACGGAAAACCGGTATCCACTTTTCCTGATCACGCGCCCCGCCAAAGTCTTCAACTTTGGCGGGATTTGCTCCGAGGCAAAAGCGCTTCGCACTTCTCCCCCCGATGCTGTAGAACCCTCCCCCGTTCAATCGGAAAAGGAGAGACTATGCGGCCGTCCGGGCGGAAGCCCCAAGAATTGCGCAAGGTGAGTTTCGAGCGCGGCATTTCCAAACATGCGGAAGGCTCCTGCCTCGTGCGTTTCGGCGACACCCATGTGATGTGCCTGGCAACCGTCGAGGAGAAGGTGCCGCCCTGGCTCAAAGGGGCAGGCAAGGGCTGGGTCACGGCCGAATATGGCATGCTGCCGCGCGCCACCGGCGACCGCATGCGGCGCGAGGCGGCCCAGGGCAAGCAGTCGGGCCGCACCCAGGAAATCCAGCGCCTCATCGGCCGCTCGCTCCGGGCCGTGGTCGACCTCGTGGGCCTCGGCGAAAGGCAGATCACGCTCGATTGCGACGTCATCCAGGCCGATGGCGGCACCCGCACCGCCGCCATCACCGGCAGCTGGATCGCGCTTCATGATGCGCTCACCTGGATGGCGGCCCGTGACATGTTCAAGGCCAATCCCCTGCGCGACCACGTCGCCGCCATCTCCTGCGGCATCCACAATGGCGAAGTCGTGCTCGATCTCGATTATGAGGAGGATTCGAGCGCCGAGACCGATGCGAATTTCGTGATGACCGGCAAAGGCGGCATCGTCGAAGTGCAGGGCACCGCGGAAGGCGAGCCCTTCTCCCAGGAACGCTTCCTCGAATTGCTGGCGCTCGCACAGCAAGGCATCGGCGAATTGGTGGCGCTGCAGAAACAGGCGGTCCAATGAAGGCGAAAGCCATCCTCGAGACCATTGTCTATGGCGAGGACATCAAGTCCTTGCGCCACTTCTATGAGACGATCCTCGGGCTCGAAGTGCGCCGCGAGCTCGAGGAGCAATTCGTCTTCCTGCATTGCGGCGAGGGCATGCTGCTCGTCTTCAATCCGCTGAAATCCGAAGTGAAGCCCAGATCCTTCACCTCGGCACCACCGCATGGCGCGCAGGGTCCGGGCCATGTCTGCTTCTCGGCCAGCGCCCACGAGCTCGACGCCTGGCGCAAGCGTCTTGCGGATCACGGCATCGTCATCGAAGCGGATTTCGAATGGCCGGGCGGCGGCCGCTCGATCTATTGCCGCGATCCCGCCGGCAATTCGGTCGAATTCGCCGAGCCTCGCATCTGGGGCTTGCCGCGTCGCTCCTTACGCAATCAAAAGCTCGTCGTCGCCTCGCATAATCCAGGCAAGATCAAGGAGATCAACGAGCTTCTGGGCCCTTATGGCGTCGAGGCGGTCTCGGCCGGAAGTTTGGGCTTGCCCGAGCCCGAGGAGACCGGCACCACTTTCGAAGCCAACGCCCAGCTCAAATCGGAAGCGGCAGCGAAGGGGTCGGGTCTCGTGGCGCTCGCCGATGATTCAGGCCTTTGCGTCGATGTCCTCGACGGCGATCCCGGCATATACTCGGCGCGCTGGGCCGGCCCCACCAAGGACTTCGCGCTCGCCATGCGCAATGTCGAAGAGAAAATGCAGGCCGCAGGCGCCGCCGCGCCCGAGCAGCGGCGCGCGCATTTCGTCAGCGTCCTGTCGGTCGCCTGGCCCGACGGCCATGTCGAGAATTTCGAAGGCCAGGTGCATGGCTCACTCGTCTGGCCGCCGCGCGGCAAACGCGGCTTCGGCTATGACCCGATGTTCCTGCCCGACGGGCGAAGCGAGACTTTCGGCGAGATGGACCCTGACGCCAAGCATCAGATCTCGCACCGTGCCGTGGCGTTCCGGAAGCTGGTCGATGCGCTCTTCTGATCCAGGCTTCGGCATCTATGTGCATTGGCCTTTCTGCAAGGCCAAATGTCCCTATTGCGATTTCAACTCGCATGTCCGGCATGAGCCCGTGGATGCATTGTCCTTCGCCGATGCGCTGACCCGCGAGCTCGCCTGGTTCGGCGCACGGACGAAAGGGCGAACGGTCGACAGCATCTTCTTCGGCGGCGGCACGCCCTCGCTGATGCCGCCTGAAGCGGTGGGGCGTGTGCTCGATCGGATCGCCGAGCTCTGGACAGTCGCCCCCGATGCCGAGGTGACGCTCGAGGCCAATCCGACCAGCGTCGAGGCGAAGAACTTCGCGGGCTATCGGGCAGCGGGTGTCAATCGCGTCTCGGTCGGCGTGCAGGCGCTCGCCGATGCCGATCTCAAGGCGCTGGGCCGCCAGCATACGGTCGAGGAAGCGCTCGCAGCCTTCCGACTGGCGGCGAAGACTTTTCCCCGCGTCTCCTTCGATCTCATTTATGCGCGTCCCGGCCAGACGGTGGCGCAATGGCAAAGCGAGCTTGCCCAGGCACTCTGCGAGCAGCAGGGCCATATGTCGCTCTATCAGCTCACCATCGAGGAGGGTACGCGCTATGCCGATCTCCATCGCTTAGGCAAGCTCGTCGTGCCGGACGAGGATGTGGCGGCCGAGCTTTATGACGTTACGCAGGAATTGACCGTCAAGGCGGGCCTTCAGGCCTATGAAGTGTCGAACCATGCGGCGCCCGGTCATGAATCGCGCCACAATCTCATTTACTGGCGTTATGGCGATTATGCGGGCGTTGGGCCCGGCGCCCACAGCCGCATCGATGAGGGGTCGCGACGGTTGGCGCCCGCAACCGAGCGTCATCCCGAGACCTGGCGCGCCCACGTGCTGGCCCGCGGCCATGGCGTGATCGAGGAGACGATGATAGAAACCGCCGATCAGGCCGCCGAATATCTGCTGATGGGATTGCGCATTGCCGAGGGGATCGATCTCGCCCGCTACAGCGCGCTGTCCGGCCGTCCGCCGTCGCATCTGGCCGAGCTCACCGAGATGGGCCTTGTCAGCGTGCAGGGCGACCGGCTGGTCGCGACTCTTGCCGGGCGCCGTGTGCTCAATGCGGTGATCGCGCAATTGGCGACGGCCAGCACCCCTTGACAGTCTCCCTGCGCCTAAGACAGGGTTGTGAAAATAATCATGTGGCTATTCTCGCGGGAGGAGAAAATGACTCTATCACGCCGTCATTTCATCAAGGCCGCAGCTCCCCTTGTCTTGGTACCCGCCGTGTTTCGCGCGCGAAACGCCGGCGCGCAGGAGCAGGTGACCCTCAGGCTGCACCATTTTCTGCCGCCCGTCGCCAACGTCCATAAGAGGCTACTGATGCCCTGGGCAAATGAGATCAACGTGGAGAGTCAGGGGCGGCTCAAGATCGAGATTTTCCCGGCCATGCAATTGGGCGGCAAGCCGCCGCAGCTTTACGACCAAGCGCGCAACGGCGTCGTCGATATCGTGTGGACCTTGCCGGGCAACACGCCGGGCCGCTTTCCCTCGACCGAAGTCTTCGAGCTGCCCTTCATCGCCGCCGCGCGCGCGACGACGAACGCGCCGGCGGCACAGGAATATGGCGACAGTTATCTCGCCAAGGAAACGGAGGACGTAAAGCTTCTCGCCTTCTGGGCGCATGATGCGGGATTGATCCACACCCGCAAGAAGATCACGACCATGGAAGATCTGGCGGGTCTCAAGCTGCGCAACCCGACGCGCCTCGCCGGCGAGGCCTTGGCGGCGCTGGGCGCAGTGTCCGTGAGCATGCCGGTTCCGCAAACGCCCGAAGCCCTGGCGCAAGGGGTCATCGATGGCTGCGTCGTCCCGTGGGAAGTCGTGCCCTCGATCAAGGTCAACGAGCTGACCAAGTTTCATACCTCGGTCCCGGGCTCGCCGACCCTCTATACCACGACCTTCTTCCTGGCCATGAACAAGGAGCGCTATGGCGCGCTGCCCGACGATCTCAAGAGCATACTCGACAAGAATTCCGGCATGGCCTTCTCACAATTGGCGGGCAAGATGTGGGACGAGGTCGGCGCCGAAGTGGCCGAGATGGTGAAGAAGGACAGCTCGAGCGTCGTTTCGGAAATAACCGAGGCGGAAAAGCAACGCTGGATCGAAGCCACCAGGCCGGTTCACGAAAAATGGCAGGCCGACATGACGGCCAAGGGCTTGGACGGCGCGGCGCTCATCGAGACGGCAAAGAAGCTTGTGGCAAAGTATGATGCGGCATAAGCGATGCTTGTCCCGCGATTGGTTCACCTCGCAGAGAGAACGGCAACTGTAGCCGCGATCGCGGGCGGCCTGTTGGTCCTCGCTGTCGCTACGCTGGTGACGGCGAGCGTGTTTGGCCGCTGGCTCTTCAACAAGCCTATCCCCGCCGACTTCGAGTTCGTCGAGATCGGCGTCGGCCTTGCCGTCTTCGCGTTTCTCTCTTACACCCAGATGCGCGGCGGCCACATCGCGGTCGACACCTTCACCCAGCGCTTGTCTCCGCGCCTGAACAGCGCGCTCGACGGTTTTTGGGCGTTGCTGCTCTGCGCCTTCCTTGGCTTCTTCGCCTGGGGGCTCGCGTCCGGCGCCGTCGAAGCCCGGCAATATGGCGAGACGCTCGTGCAACTGCCCTGGCCGATCTGGCCGATCTATGCGGTCGCTTCTGTCCTGTGCGCGCTCGCCTGCATCAGTGCCGCCGCGACCGCCCTCGTCAAATTCGGAGCCGGCCATTGAGCGGCATGGCCTTGGCGGCGCTGGGCTTCGCCGCAATGCTCGGCCTCATCGCGCTGAGGGCCCCGATCGCTCTCGCCATGCTCGCCGTCGGTGCTGCGGGCTATGCCTATTTGTCCGGGCCCCGCGCCCTTTTCTATTATCTCGAGACGAACACCTATCATCAGTTCGCGGGCTACACGCTCTCCGTCATTCCGCTCTTCATCCTGATGGGAGCGCTTGCCGAGCGTTCGGGCATGGCCGCCTCCTTGTTCAAGGTGGCCGAAAGAGGACTGGGCAGGATGCAAGGCGGATTGCCCATGGCCGTGATCCTGGCATGCACCGGCTTTGGCGCCATTTGCGGCTCCTCGGTCGCGACGACCGCGACCTTTGGCCGGGCGGCGCTGCCGGAATTGCGGCGGGCCCGCGTCGAGCCCGGCTTCGCCGCCGGCACCATCGCCGCCGGCGGCACCTTGGGCATATTGATCCCGCCATCGGTGATCCTGGTGATCTATGCGATCACGGCCGAGCAGAACATCGCCAAGCTGTTCCAGGCGGCGCTGATCCCCGGCCTCCTGGCATCGGCCTTCTATTGCCTGGCCATCGCCTTTGTCGTGAGGCGCAAGCCGGAAAGCGCACCCTTGGTCGCGATCGAAACAGGCGCGCCGGCAAATCGTCCCTCATGGGCACGGCCCGCCGGCCTCGTCCTCTGCGCCGCGGCACTTGCCTGCTGGTATGCGGGCATCGTCGGCAATGCCGCGGCGATCCTGATCGCCGCGATCGGGATGATCTTTCTCTTTGCCGATTTCGCCCTGATCCCGACGGCAGTGCTCGCGATCATCGTCGTCGGCGGCATATATGGCGGCGTCTTCACCCCGACCGAAGGGGCGGCCGTCGGCGTGATCGTCATGCTCGCCATCGGCCTCGCGCAGCGCAAGCTGAGCCGGGAAGGCATCATCACGGCGCTGTGCCAGACGGCCGAGACCTCGGGCATGATCTTCCTCATCTTGTTCGGGGCGGAGGTCTTCGGCGCTTTTCTGGCGCTGACGCGGATGCCGACGGTTCTTGCCGAGCTCATCGGTGCCTCGGGCCTGCCGCCCTATGTCGTGCTGGCCGGCATGCTGCTGACCTATATATTGCTCGGCGCCGTCATGGACGAGCTCGCCATGATCCTGCTGACGCTCCCAGTCTTCGTGCCGATCGTGCTGGCGCTCGATTTCGCCATGAGCCCTGAGGACGTCGCCATCTGGTTCGGCATCCTGGTCCTGATCGTCGTCGGCATCGGCCTCGCGGCACCCCCCATCGGGCTCAATGTCTTCATCGTCAGCAAGATCGCCGGCGACATTCCGATCACCGCGGCTTACCGCGGCGTGCTGCCTTTCGTCTGCGCCGATCTGGTGAGGCTCGTGATAGTGGCGGCGATCCCAGCCTTGTCTCTATGGCTGGTTCACTTACTGAATTAGAACCCGGCGCCGAAGCGGCTCGGCGGCTGCGCCACCACTTGCGGTCCGCTTGCGGACATTTCGAGGATCGCGAGGCCGCGCTCGATGAGGCCGTTCTGGCGGAAGCGGAACAGGCCGTTCTGGCCCTGGAAGCCGCTCGAATCGGTGATCGCGGAAGCGGAGAAATCTCCCTTGCGGGCAAGGCCAGAGGCGAGGCTCACCGCATCATAGGCGAGGCTTGCGATGCGCGGCGGGTTCGATCCATAGGCGCCCGAATATTTGCTGTTGAAGCGCTCGACGAGGTCGGGCGAGACGCCCGCATACCAGCCGCCTTGCGCGATCGGCGTCGAGCGCGTGACGCTGTCGTCCCACAGGCCGGTGCCGAGGATCGTCACCTTTTGCGGCGTGACGCCATTCTGCTCGAGCGTGGCGCTCAGGCTTCGGAGCGCCTCGCCGCCTTCCGGGATGAGGAGCGCATCGATCTGGCGGCTCGGATCATTGATGTCCTGGGCGATGCGCTGGGCCGCGGAACTGCCGGCCTGGCCGCGCGCAAAGGGCTGGGATGCGGCGATCTGGACGTCGCTGGCGCCCGCCTGGCGGGTCAAGGCCTGCTGGACATTGCTGCCATATTGCGTCTGTGGATAGAGCAGCGCGATCTTGCGCTTGCCCTGTTGCGCGGCATAGCGCACCACATTCGCCACTTCCTCCTCGGGCAGGAAGCTCATGAGATAGGTGCCCTGGCCGGCCACGTTGCTCGCCGATGAGAAGGCGATGACATTGGCGCGCCCTTGCGCGACTTTCTTGACCGCCTGGACCTCGGGGGCGAGAAGGGGGCCTAAGATGATCTCCGCCCCTTCATCGAGAGCGGCCTGGGCCGCGGCCTGCGCCGTGCCGGCGTTTCCGCCTGAATCCTTGGTGATGAGGGTGACGCCGCCGCCGCCGGTATCGGTCAGAGCGAGCTCGGCCGCCTGCTTCATCGCCTGGGCGATGCGCTTGGTTTCGCCCGGACCCGAGAGCGGCAGGAGCAAAGCGACCTTGCGTCCAGAGGCCGCCTGCCGCGTGAGCTGCTCGCCCTTGACGCCGGCATCGTTGAACATGTCGGCCATCTTGGAATTGGTGCAGGCGGCGAGCATCAGCGAAATCAGGCCGAGCAGCACGAAGCGCCACTGCCACAAGCCTTCACGAGGCGCTATAGATCCACTCTGTCCGTTCACTGTCCCCAACTCCACCCCCAATTGGACCCATGTCCGCCACAACCGCAGCCGACCGTCGCTATAGCATAAAAGGGGCTGTTTTCGAGGCCGAAAGGCTGGCGCCCGGCCTCCATGTGACGTCGACGCCGATTGGTCATCTTGCCGATATTTCGTTAAGGGCGGTTAACGCGCTCGCCGCAGCGGACGAGATACTGTGCGAGGATACGCGGGTCACGGGGAAATTGCTCCAACGCTACGGCATTAGCACCAGGCTCGTGCCCTATCATGATCACAATGCGGCGAAACTGCGGCCCCGGATCCTGGCCGAGCTTGCGGCGGGCAAGGCCCTGGTGCTGGTGAGCGATGCGGGCACGCCGCTCGTTTCCGATCCGGGCTTCAAGCTCGCCCGCGCCGTCATCGAGGCGGGCCTGCCGCTCCATGTCATCCCGGGCGCCTCGGCCCCGCTGGCCGCTTTGGCCTTGTCGGGCCTGCCGTCCGACCGCTTCATGTTCGCAGGCTTCCTGCCGGAGAAGCAAGGCGAGCGCCGCCGCCTGCTGGCCAGCCTGAAGACCGTGCCGGCGACGCTGATCTTCTTCGAAAGCCCGCGCCGCATCGAAGCCGCCCTTGCCGATATCACGGAAATGCTGGGGCCGCGCCCGGTGGCGGTGACGCGCGAATTGACCAAGCTCTATGAGGAGGCGTTGCGGGGATCGGCGCCGGAAGTGGCCGCCCTGTTGGCCTCGCGCGAGGCGATCAAGGGCGAGATCACCTTGGTGGTGTCGCCGCCGCTCGATGAAGCGCCGGCACCGGAAGCCGTCGATGAGGCCTTGCTCGAGGCCGCAGGCCACATGCCGGCGGGCAAGGCCGCGGCCGAGGTCGCGCATCGTTTCGGCCTCGCCAAGAAGGAGCTCTATGACCGTCTCCTCGTCCTCAAAGACAAAAAGGCGCAATGAGCGCCGCGGGCGCTGGGCAGAAAGCCTGGCGCTGGCGAGCCTGCGCCTCAAGGGCTGGCGCCTGCTGGCGCGGCGCTTCAAATCCGGCGCGGGCGAGGTCGATCTCATCATGCGCCGGGGCGAGGTCACGGCCTTCATCGAGGTGAAGGTGCGGTTGACCGCCGATCTCGCGGTCGAGGCGGTGACCGACTTCCAGTCGCGCCGCATCGCGGCCGCGGCGCGCATCTGGATGGCGCGCGATCCGAAGGCCGCCCTCGGCATCTGCCGCTTTGACATCGTCGCTATCTCCCCCTACCAGTGGCCGCGCCACATCCCCAACGCCATCATCGTGGAAGAGTGAAAATGAAGCTTCGCGTCGCCGTGCAAATGGATCCGATCGAGAGCATCGATATCGCGGGCGACTCGACTTTCGCCATCATGCTCGAGGCGCAAGCGCGTGGCCATGATCTCTTCTATTACCAGCCCAGGGCGCTGGCGCTCAAAGGCCGGACGCTTTTCGCCACCGGCCATCCGATCAAGCTGCGCGACGAGAAGGGCAATCACTTCACTCTTGGCCAGGCTGAACGCGTCGATCTCGGCACCTTCGATGTGGTGCATATGCGCCAGGACCCGCCCTTCGACATGAACTACATCACCATCACCCATATGCTCGAGCACATTCATCCCAAGACGCTGGTGGTGAACGATCCCAAGGAAGTGAGGAACGCGCCGGAAAAGCTCTATGTGATGGAATTCGCCGATCTGATGCCGCCGACGCTCGTCACCCGCGACCCACGCGAATTGCTGGAGTTCCGCAAGGAGCATGGCGAGATGATCCTGAAGCCGCTTTACGGCAATGGCGGCGCCGGCGTTTTCCGGCTCGCCGGCGAGGATCAGAATTTCGGCTCGCTGGTCGAGCTCTTCACCCAGAGTTTTCGCGAGCCCTTCATGGCGCAGCGCTATCAGCCCGAGGTGCGCAAGGGCGACAAGCGCATCATACTGGTCGACGGCGAGTTCGCCGGCGCCATCAACCGCGTGCCGGCGCTCAATGAGCACCGCTCCAACATGCATGTCGGCGGCAGGGCCGAGCCGACCGAGCTCACCAGGCGCGAGCAGGAGATCTGCGAAAGGCTGGGCCCCGATCTCAAGAAGCGCGGCCTCATCTTTGTCGGCATCGACGTGATCGGCGATTATCTGACCGAGATCAATGTCACCTCGCCGACCGGCATTCGCCAGGTCAAGAAGTTCGGCGGCGCCGATATCGCAAGCCTGATCTGGGATGCGATCGAACGGAAGCGGTGACGATGAAGGCCGATGATCCGCTGGGCAACGCCATCTCGGTATCCGACGAGCTCGCCAGAAGGGGCATCAAGGGCAGCCTCAACAAGCGGGCGGTCGCGGCGATCGCCAGATTGCTCGGCAGCGCCGTCGAATTTCTGCGGGCGCCCGGCAACGGGCATGAGGGGCGAAAGGAATCGACCGCGGCCATGATCGAGGCGGCGGCCGGGGCGGTCAGCTCCGTGGAGCCCGGCGGGCGGGAGATGTTCAGGCCGATCCTTGCGGCGCATTATCGCGAGATCATTTCGAAGCATGAAAACCGGCAGGCCGTCGTCGCGCAGGCGGTGGATGTGCTCAAGCAGATGGCGCCGGCGCCGGACACTCCGCGGAGCGCCGCCGATCCGATCGGCGATGACTGGCTGAACTTCTTCGCCGCCTATGCGGAGAAGGCGGCAAGCGAGAATCTGAGACAGACCTTCGGGCATATACTGAGCGGCGAGATCCGCAAGCCTGGCTCCTTTTCCTTCTCGACGCTGAGGATCGTCTCAGAGCTCGACGCCCCATCGGCGAGCCTGTTCCAGCGCATCGCCTCACGGGCCTTCTCCATGGATGCGAAGGACCCGACGCCTTCCGCCGTGCTCAAGCCCGAGGACCTCAGAGGCCAATATCTCCACGAGATGCTCAAGCTCGAAGCCCTGGGCCTGATTCAGGAAGTGGGGGGCGATTTTGCGATCTCCACCGGCAAGGCGGAAGCCGGCGCCCAGATCTGGATCAGATTCGGGCGGCTGCTGCTGCGCGGAGAAATGAAGAAGAAGGTCTATTTCAGCCTGCAGCTGGTGAAGCTGACCGACGCCGGCGCCGAACTGTGCGCCATCATCCCGATGGATCACCAGGGCGGGGCGCGGGAAGTCGGCGGCCTGATGGCCAAGCGCGGCCTGGAAGCGTCCATCCACGTGATCACCGGCGTCAGCAAGGGAGACGTGCTTTATCGGACGCCGGGTGAGGCGGTCAGGGCTTAGCTGGGTTAGCTCTATGGGAAGGCAATCTCCGGCTAGTCCAGCAGGTAATGCTTGACAATCGGCAGTATGGTGCCGATTTATAACCCTGAATGGGGTTGAGTTTTGGAGTGCGACATGGCCGCGGAAGCTCGGTTTTCAGCTAAAGAAGCTGCGATATTGGCAAATGCCTGTATTGCATCGACCGCCGCTGGCAAGAATTTATCCCTACGGCAGCTCGTCGACGAAAAAAAACTGGCGGAAGCTGCAAGGAAAGCGGCTGGGTCATTCGTATCGCTGAAGACGGTGTCCAAAGAGATGGATGACCGGGTCATCAAGGTCCGCGTGACATCGAGGCCGCCCCGCAAGCGCTATGTCGGCAGGGCCGAAATCATGTATCTGGCTTCCGCCTGTCTCGCCAAGCCGTTGAAGCTGAGACGATCCGCGCGGACGAAGGTTTATCATTTTGTCTCGGCATGGACGAAAGTGGCCCGCGAAGGAGCGAAGGCCCCGGAACGCTTTGAGCTCGCCAAGCACTTTGCCTATGAGCCCGGCGTTGATTTTAGGAAGTGGATGAGCTTGATCGAAGAATATTCGGAGACCCTCGATGAGAACGTCGTCACGGATCCCGACATCATGGGTGGTGTTCCCACCATCAAAGGCACGCGTGTCCCCGTCTACACGATAAGCGCCCTTGTTGAGCGTGGATCGATCGTCGAAGAGATCAAGGAAGATTATCCTTATCTGACGGACAGGGCGATCGAGGCTGCGGTGCTCTATGCGCGGGCTCATCCGCGGACCGGCCGGAAGAAGAAGGTCTTCAGATAGTCACCCAGAAGGGCGCCGCGTGCGTTTCCTGATCGATGAATGCTTGTCTCCAAACCTGACTCTTGCTTTGTTGCGAGCCGGACACTACGCGGAACATCCGCGCGATAGAGGGAATTTGGGTGCTTCCGATCGTGCCGTGCTCGAGCGCTGCCTTGATCTCAATCTCGTTGTCGTGACCCACAACGCCGGAGACTTTCGCAAGCTTGCGGGAACGACGGATATTCACCCCGGTATCATCATCATGGATGAAGTTCCTTACGAAGAGAGCCTCGCCTTGATGAAGACTGTGATCAAGCACGTCGCTGTTGCATCGAAGGCCCAGACGCCGGACGACTACATGGTCAATCGAGTCATAGAAATAGACGTTTCGTCGAGGATAAAGGACTATCCGCTACCGAAATTCTGAGGCCGCTGAGAATACGCTTCTGAAGCGCGATGGCTCGCTTTGATCGCAGTAGCCGCGACCTCTTCGTAAATGCCTTCATCGCGCAGGAAACTGTCAAAGCTTTCGTCGATATGGGGGTTCTTGTTTATTGCGGGGCCTCTTTACACGGAGGCCCACTGGTTCGTACGCAAGATGGCGCACTGCTTAACGATCTTCCAGTAATTTCTGCTGCCAAAGCGGAACCTGAGTGTGTCCTCGGCAAGCGTGTATTCGTTCTGTCGATTCTGGGAGTCCTCCAAATCGAACGTCACAAGATAATACTTGGTAGGGGCCGGCATTACCGCGACTCCTGGTAGAGGGGCTCTTGCATCGTTGCGAAGAGGCGTAATAGTGGGCGTGTCCGACCTTATACCAGACGGACGGCAAGATTTTTTCCGACAGCCGTAGCGGCCTTGACCAGCGTGTCCAACTGCACACGGTCGTTCTTGGGGTCCAATAATCGTCCAAGCTGTGTGGCACTTGTTTTCATGCGCCGGGCCATTTCAGATTTGGATATGTTCTGCGCGGCCATTTCATGCTCGATCTGAAGCGCAATGGTTCGCTTGATTGCGGTCGCCGTGACCTCTTCGTAAATGCCTTCATCGCGCAGGAAGCTTTCAAAGCTTTCGCCGATACGTGGGTTCCTATTCATGACGCTGCAGTTCCTTCATGCGGCTCTCGGCCAGCTTGCGTTCTTTGTCCGGTGTTTTCTGCGTCTTTTTGATAAAGCCATGCAGGAGCACCATCTGGTTGCCGGTCAAGACGAAGAATACACGAGCTATTCGTCCCGATGAGATATTAGAGCGGATTTCATAGAGCCCCTTCAGGCCCTTCATCGGAGCGCATTTGGGCATGCCGACCGGCCAGCAAAATTCCAATGTGGCGATGTCCTCGCCGATGGTTTTGCGGTCTTCCACCGAAAGCTCCATGAGCCATTCGCGCACAGGACGCTTCCCGCTGGGCGTAGCGTAGAAAGCTGCCTGCAATATTTTGACGGGCATGGTGGCGCATACACCTTATAAGGTATACCTTGGAAGGGCGGATTTCAAGAAATCTATTTTTGCTAACTGCGCTGTTCTACGAATGTTCTTGATCCCCTTAGCATGTGGGTTTACGTTGTGAAAGCTCATCGGGGGCTTTCATGACGGCGCATGCAACGACGGTCGCCTTCCAGGGCATCGAGGCTGTGCCCGTCGATGTCCAGGCCCAGTTCCTGTCGGGCCAGGTCCAGTTCAACATCGTGGGCCTTGCCGACAAGGCGGTGGTGGAAAGCCGCGAGCGGGTCCGGGCGGCGCTCTTCGCTGTGGGCCTGGCGCTGCCCGGCAAAAGGCTCGCCGTCAATCTCTCGCCCGCCGATCTCCCGAAGGAAGGCAGCCACTATGACCTTCCGATCGCGCTCGCCGTGCTTTCGGCGCTGGGCGTCCTGCCGCAGGATTTCCTCAACCGCTATCTGGTGATTGGCGAGATGGGCCTCGATGGCGCGCTCGGCGCCGTCACGGGAGCTCTTCCCGCCGCCATCGCCGCCAATGCAAGGGGCCTCGGCCTCATCTGTCCCAGGGCCTGCGGGCCGGAAGCGGCCTGGGCCGGCGATGAGGTCGACCTCCTGGCGCCGCAGACCATCATCCAGATCCTCAATCATGTGAAGGGCACGCAGATCCTGTCGCGGCCCAAGCCCGGCCTCGCCGAGGATCAGGCACGGCTTCCCGACCTCAAGGACATCAAGGGCCAGGAGGCGGCGAAGCGCGCGCTCGAGGTCGCGGCCGCCGGCGGCCATCATCTCCTGATGGTCGGTCCGCCGGGCGCCGGCAAATCCATGCTGGCCCAGCGCCTGCCGTCGATCCTGCCGCCGATGGATGCGCGCGAGATGCTGGAGACGAGCATGATCGCCTCGCTTGCCGGCGAATTGCCGGACGGCAAGGTGACGCGCAAGCGTCCTTTCCGCTCGCCGCATCATTCGGCGAGCATGCCGGCGCTGGTCGGCGGCGGCCTCAAGGCGAAGCCCGGCGAGATTTCGCTGAGCCACAATGGCGTGCTGTTCCTCGACGAATTGCCGGAGTTCCAGCCGCGCGTGCTCGAAGCCTTGCGCCAGCCGCTGGAAACGGGCGAGACGCAGGTGGCGCGGGCCAATTATCACGTCACCTATCCGGCGCGCTTCCAATTGGTCGCGGCGATGAATCCGTGCAAATGCGGCATGGCGGGCGAGCCCGGCCATGTCTGCGCCAAGGGGCCGCGCTGTGCCGGCGATTACCAGGCGCGCCTGTCGGGCCCGCTGCTCGACCGCCTCGACATCCAGATCGAGCTCGGCGCGGTGCGCGCCGCCGATCTGGCGCGGCCGGTTCCCTCGGAAGGCAGTGCCGAGGTCGCAATCCGTGTCGCCAAGGCGCGCGAGCGCCAGCGTGAGCGCTTCGCGCGCCTCGGCCTGCCTGAGCTCAGGACCAATGCGCAGGCCGACGGCACGCTGCTCGATGAGATCGCCACACCGGACGAGCCGGGCTTGCGCATTCTGCATGAGGCCTCTGACGCGATGATGCTGTCGGCCCGCGGTTATCATCGGGTTCTACGCGTTGCCCGCACCCTCGCCGATCTCGACGGCGAGGAGCGCGTCGGCCGCCTCCATATCGTCGAGGCGCTGAGTTATCGCCAGAAGCTCGCCGCCTTCCGCCAGGCGGCGTGAGGGAGCGCCGTTCGTGGTCCCGCCGGTTATATGGCAAAGTTTGTGATCGACCGCCCCGATTGGCTTGGAGCGGCCGGGGTGGAGGATATCTATTCCGTCAGCGGATGCGTGTCGCCGTGCTTCGCGGATTATTGCGGTGCCTGGAAGCATAACGGATTTTGGCTCTTCGATTCGATCGATGTCATTCAGCGCCTTGCATCGGAAAAAGGGATCGATCTGAAGGATGCCAAATTCTTCTATTACGAAATCCATGAACGACAGTTCGACGAGGATGGCGCTGAAGAAGTGATGCAGGGACCCGACCTTGCGTTTGCCACCAACGTCTCCCCGCCGGAAACAAAGACTCTCGAAGGCTTCGATGTCGTCACCTTCAATGCGGGTGCCGGTCCCGAATGCTCTCCGCTTTCGTGCAACCACTTGGCGGAGGAACACGAAGTCAACCGGCATTGCTTGCTGGCATCGCTCGAGGAAGCGATCCTTCTTCTGAGGAAGGGTGCCTTCAAGAATTCCGAGCCCGGCCCTTTTCGCATCTTCTCGGTCTATTCCGTATAGCTCGGGCCGCTTGCCGGCCATCTCTCGGCGAGTCGACCAAGACACGACCCGTTGGCGCCATTTTTCTCGAACAGAGCGATGAATGGGCCGTGTCATGCATTCGCTACATCCACCTTGATTCCATGGCTCATTTTGAGCGACTATCCCGTCGTCAGCATGTCAGGCGTGGCAGTTTATCGACCCGGCCGGTGCCGTGCTGACGGTTCAGTTCAACACAGTCTGTCTGACGTCATGCAAGCACGGTACCGTCGATCGACGCTTGGCAGGTGGCCCACCCGAGGCGCCACGCTGGTGCGGGTGGTCCCAGAAGGTCGCTACTGTTGAAACGGTGCCGCTTGGGAGGTCAATATGGAGCTGCAAGTATCAGGCAAGTTGAAGACCGCAACCAAGGATCAGCCTTCTTTCGAAGCATGCCGTATCGAGGCACTATTTGACCGGAAGCCCCCACCGGCTCCAAACTCACCCTCGCCGTCTAAGCCGGCTGAGAGCCGAGCTCGCAGAAGACGCACGCCGGACGTGATCGAATCGGAGTTAGAGTCCGCGCCCGAGCTAGTGGCCACAGCGATTACCGCAGCAACCTCAGCCGCGGCGCCAATCCGATCTCCAGTTTCAGCGCTGAGCGACGCTGCTGGCAATTTCACACTGATATTTCCTGACCCACAAGAAATGAGTGAGAAGGTGAAGATTGAGGTTTTTTCGCCTTCAGGCGAGACCATCAACGAAAAGAAAGACTTCACAGTTGCTAGCCTTAATAACGTCATCACCATCGAAGTGAAGGAATTCAGGACAACCCTCGACAAACCCGCCGAACCAAAAAAACCTGAGACGCGCCGCATTCGCGGACGTGTCATCGAACGTCGCGGGAGACAACTTCCGTCAATGCTGCAAGTCCTCCTTCTTGGGCACGAACGGGGTACTCCGGACACAGATTCGCTCACGCCTGTCTTCGTGGCGAAAGCCGACAGCTCGGGCTACTTCTCAGGAGCAATAAAGAACTTGGAGTTTGATCGGGTGGTTGCGGTGATAACGGGGATTCCCGGTGATATTCCTGTTCAGCTTGTCGACTGGCTGGTCCCTTCTCGCATTCCGATCGTCGTCGAATTACCGGACACACCGCTGGGGCCATCATCGAAGGATTGTGGTTGTTCCAACTCCGCTCTTCCGCGCACACCCACTCAGGATGACATCGCGGAGGAGCCCGGAGTATTTTCCGCCGACTTGGGAACCGGACAGTGCATTCGCTTCAACGTCCCCAACCGCGCCATCGAGGAATTTAACTTTCACTCGGTTGTTCGAACAACTGAACCCCAAGTCGTTGGAATTACCGTCGGTGTGCGTCGTGACGAACCGGTAGAGGTTCCAAAGCCCTCAATCAGGCCGGAAGAAGTTCCAGAGGTCATCGCAAAGGCGATCGAATTAGCGCACGTTATTGAGACAGCAATCACAGTTTCTCTGACAGGGTTAACGTGGGACAACGCTCAGATTATTAAGGCGATAAGACCAAATAGAATTACGTGGGGAGAGATAGAGTCCCTTTTCCGCATCGCGGTAATCCAGGCAGAAGGCACACCCTTGCCCCCAGAGTTTTTTGAGTCGTTTCCCACCTGGGGAGATGGAGAAGTATGGGATAGCCTTTATTTTCCGCCTGTTCCTGCCCAAGGACTGCTCACGGCCGGGTATGCTCTCACTAACTTGAGGAGGTTTGGAGAAGTGGTCAAAAAGGCCTCTCTTATTGGGGCCACTCTTCCTTCTCCTCCTCCGGGGGTTCCGCAATATCGCATTAGTCCGATGACGGCGGTAACGCTGGACCCAGATTTGGTCAGCGCGATAGTCACAAGGACACGTGATGGGCGGGTGGTTATGAATAAGGCCACTCCAGTCGACTGGGATGACGCGCCGACATTCCATCAGGCGGCGTCGATCTCTCATGGACATTTGTTGCATTTCAAGCAGGTCTGGTATGCCGACGGTTACTCACTCGGTGATCTTCTGTACAGCCTTCCGCTTGCGCCCGGGCAGAAGAAGCTCATTTCAGTCGTGGACTGGGAGCGGCGAGAACAAACAACTCGTGAGGAATTTACCTCGGCAGAAGAAGGACTGCAGGCGGCTTTGTCGCGAGATCGAGACCTCAATGAAATTGTAACCGGTGCTCTTTCCGAATCTTCCCGCGGGGAATCGCACAACACAACCAAAGGGGCAGGGTTTGGCAAGGGCTCCGCCGTAAGCGGGTCGTACCAAGGGTTCAACTTCGGCGGAGTGATGGGCGTGTCGGGTGGGTTCGGTTCGGGTGATTCCAATGCCTTTCAAGCTTCCTCGCGGGACCTCTCAAGCTCATCTTTGCAGACACTACGTGATCGCACTCTGCAGTCGGCCTCGGCTGTACGCAACTTGCGCTCGACCATTGTGCAAACCGCCCGCCAGGGCGAAACCGTGCGTGCAACGACCGAGGTGGTCGCCAATCATAACCACTGTCACGCGCTCACGATTCAATATTTCGAGGTGCTGAGGCATTTCAAAGTAACGCACGAACTGGCAAACGTGCAGGAGTGCTTATTCGTACCCTTTCCAATGAGCGAGTTCACGAGACCGAAGGTGCGACGGTGGCGAGAATCCCTGTCGACATATCTCATTCGGCCTGAACTTGCACCGGCGTTCGACGCGACTCGACGGATAGAGACAGGCTGGTCAGAACAATACACGCCGGCTGCGCGCTATGCCGATGAGCGTGTCAGCGCGATCTTCGGCGAACTCACACTGACAGTCTTCATTCCGTTACCTCCGTTTCCGGAAAAGCCAATACCCAAACCGGGGGAAACGCTTGAGCAAATCGAGGCGGCACGTCGCAAAGCTCTGGCTCCGGCTGAGGATGCATTTAGGATTATTTCGGGGATCTTGACGCTTGGCGCGAGCGAGATTACGCGCGCTGCGGTCGAAACTACAAAAGCAGTAGCTCAGGATGCTCGTGCCATGGCGGAGTCCTTGTTTGACGAGCCATCTGCCGAGGAACGCTACGCGAGGTTCCAACAAGAGGTCATGCCGGCCGCTGCCGCCGGTTTCGTGGACCAATTGGAGCTCTATGCCCTGGTTGGGAACAGCGAGAGAAGACTGGATGGTGCCGACTTTACAATGGTTTCCGAATATCGTCCCGGGACTCCGCTGCTGGTCTCGGTACGGGGCAGAATCACCACTCCGGTAACACGTGCCAGCATTGCCGCCCTGGTCATTAAGTCAGGCGTGCCGTTGCCGGCGGGTTGTCGAGTTATCGTGAACTCGGCCTCGCTTCGGTATCAGACAGACAACTTTCGCCACGAGATGATCAATGACCAGCGCGTTAACGACGATATCGATCTTCCTATCGTCGCTAGTACCGGAACCCCGACCGTGCCGGGGCTGCCAGTACCGCTCCCGCCGGGTTTTCCGGTAAAATGGAAACAGAACCAGATTCCGGGCGTGACGCCGATCCGTGGCGGGAACGGCGCAATGCTCTATGCTCCGCTCGATGAATGGGAGCAAAGGTCGCCGCGCCACGAAGACCTTCGGCTTTCCGCGGAGTTGGTCGAGCATCTCAATGCGAATCTTGAGTATTACCACCACGCCATCTGGTGGACGATGGATCCCAACCGGCGATACATGTTGTTGGATGGCTATCAAGCCCCCAATGCGACCGGCCGGAGTGTCGCATCCGTCGTGGATAACACGCTCATTGGCATTGTCGGCAATTCACTCATACTGCCGGTTGCCCCCGGCAATCGTCTCGACCCAATCTTCAGATACGCTAAAGGAGTAACCCTCCTTGAACACTACGACCCTCAATTACCGGCACCGCCATCGCGCGTGAGTTTGCCGACACGTGGCGTTTTTGCGGAAGCTGTCATGGGCGACTGCAACGCCTGCGAAGAGATTGACGACACACGCTTCTGGCGTTGGGAGGATTCGCCGATCGACGAGCCCCCGACGCTCGATATGGCGGCGATGGCATCGCGGCGCAGCGAGCCGAACTATGGCACACCGACGCCATTCCCGACGCCGATCGTGAACATCCAGAATGCGCCGCAGGCGCCCGAACCCGCCGGGGTCAAAGCGGCGCTCGATGCAATTGCCAAACAGTCGTTTGCGGATATCACCGGCCTCGCAGGTACGCAGGCTAATGCCGCAGCAGCGTTTTCGAAGGCAATGGATACGGCGCTCGCGTTCGGCAAGGAGGCCTCGCAGCTTGCTCAGCAAGCTTCAATGACGAAGAACATCGGCCAGAACATGCGCGCAATTGATAAGGCGGAAAGCGAGAACAAGATCGACAAGGGCGACGCTAAGCAACTGCGCACGTCGGCACTCAGAACGATGACGGGCGACACTCCGAACGATCCGAAGGCCGCCAGCGTTGTCGATCGCCTCAAAGTGATAGCGGACCAGGAGGCCGGCGGAAACATTACACCAGAAATGGCGGCCCAGCGGAGAGCCGAGGTCATGAAGGGGCTCGAACCCGAATACGTGACAAAAATGGAAGAAAGTAGGGCTGCGACGGATGCTATCCGCAGGATTCCCGGGGTCAGCAGCGTCGAAATTGGAGAGACCGTCGTTCGAGCGGCGGCCGACACCGTTAAGGCTCCTTCGGGCGAATTGACATTTCCCTGGCTCTGGGTCGAGCAGACGTTTGTCCCGGCAGGCTCGGGCTGGCGGAGATATGGCGGAATCGCCGTAGATGAGCCGCTGGCGGTTGGACAACAGGGAATCTCTGATGCCGAGCGCATGCGAAGGGCATTGGATATCGAAGGCAATCGACAGTTCAAAGACTGGATCTACAACTCAGCGACGTCTCGGGAACTCGAAGAGTTTCGCATTGGTTTATCCGAGACCGAATTGCCTGAGGTCAGCCTCAAATCGGACGCTCTTCCGACTGACCCTCGTGCCCGGCTTGAAGCTCAGGGCCAAATCTGGCGCCGCGACCTAAGAAAAGTAAAGGAATGGCGCGAGCTGGCGCAGTTCATTCGACAGAGGATAGCCGCCCGCATCGCGAACGTAAGATCTCCTGGCAAGGTCAAAGAAATCATCAATGAAGCAATTCGGAAAGAGATCAAGAATCCGTCATCCGACAACCCGGCCGGCCAGGCGATACACGACGCAATCAAGGCAACAACTGGAATGGAGCCCAAGGAAATTTTCCGTCCAGAGACCACTGCTCTAGCTCGCTGGGCGAAGCGAGTTAGTGTAGGTGCGCTGAAATCGATTCTTGCCGGGGCACTAGCCCAAGCCGCCATGGAGTATTTGTCCGGTAGTGAGAGACAGCAGATGGCCGACGCGTACTGGAAGGCTGTTGATGAGTTCGTTAAAATGGATCCTCAGCTTTCGGAGTTTGCGGTCAACAATCCAGACCAAGGAACACTCCTCGAACTCAGAATAGAACGGACGACGACCGACCAGATAACCGAGAGTAGATTCAGAGGCATCATCGCTTTTCACGGTACTTCGCACGAGGAAGTACTTGCTTGGGCTACAAACTCTCCACGCATGTCAGTCGCAGATACGCCGCTTACCACAATTGAGACTTCGTATATCTGGTTGCCGCCGCTGAACGAGCAAGAGGAATCGACCGTCACGGTTCTCACGCCGCTGTGATAGCGCGTATCTCCAGCGATCAATCGTTCGGTCAGAGGGCGACTTGTCACCCGAATCGTCGTCGAGCCGGCGCGGGACGTGAAGAATAGAGACAGACCACGATTATGTCTGGATGGTTGTGCAATTTACCGGTCAAACAGCCAGTGTCGAGGTTAGCAGTCCGAGTCATCACGGTGGTCGCCAAGACGGCATCCTGCTGGCCCCAGATTCTGGACTCACTACGCACACCGTGAGGTAACGCACAATGAGAAAAATTTCAGCGAAGAGCCATAAAGAAGCACTTAGGAAACTCAACAAGAAGATCGGCGACGCCGAAAATCGTGGCGATAGCGAATGGCTGGCCGGGATTCTGGCGCCAAGACTCGCGTTTCAGCGGGCGGACGACGAGAAGACCGTGGACGACCGGACCGCGTTCCTGAAAAGGTCAAGAAGGGGGCTCGCGCGTAACCCGCATCATCGAACCGATCGAGTTGTATGGAGATCGGGCAATCGTCAAATGCATCGTCACCGCAGACGGCCAGGAGTTTCACAATATGCGCCTCTTCGTACGCCGCGACGGCGGCTGGAACTCCTTGCCTGGGCCAACGAACGCGTGTGACCCCTTCCGCAAGGTATGAGGACGAAAGTACCTGGAGCGCGCGGCATACACAGCATGCCCGACGGCACGCTGCTCGATGAGATCGCCACACCGGACGAGCCGGGCTTGCGCATCCTGCATGAGGCCTCGGATGCGATGATGCTTTCGGCGCGAGGCTATCACCGCGTGCTCCGCGTCGCCCGCACCCTCGCCGATCTCGACGGCGAAGAGCGCGTCGGACGCCTCCATGTCGTCGAGGCGCTGAGCTACCGCCAGAAGCTCGCCGCCTTCCGCCAGGCCGCGTGAGCACACTGCATGCGGTTTGTCGCGGGCTAGCCTGATCCTATTTTCTCGCCCGGATCTTCTCGACGATATATCCGAGAGCGCCATAGACAAAGCCCGCGACAGCTGAAACGCCGATGATCAGCAGAGCGCCGACCACGAAGCCTCCAAAACTTGAGTCGATCGGAATACCCATGAATCCGGAATCGGCGAAAGCCGGCGAAGACAGGGTGCTTGCCGCAACAAACATGGATCGATTTGGTCGCGTCATCGGCGTTGTCCCGCGGGTCAGAGACGAATAGGTTGGCGGGCAATATCATAGCACGGTTTCCGTTTGACGGGAATCTGTGGCGCGCGGTCCGTGTTGGTGTAAGTTGGGAGAGGGGTTCGCTTTGTGCCAAAAATGCAGACGAGCTCGACTTTCCTCGGCCATCGAGAAGGAGAACCCGCACGTGCTCTGGCTCAAAAAGCTGTTTTTCATTGGTTGCGCGGTGGCTTGCTTGTCTGCGGCGGCCTACGGCGAAGAGCCCTATGAGACTGTCACGTCGATCACGACCTATTCGACGCGCGCCGGCGTGCAGCGCGAGGCAATACCTGCCTTCGTGATCCGGTCCGATGCGGGAACGCTTCCCGGAGGGGCCCAGGCGCGTCTGATCGAACGCTTGCGGTCGGGCGACGACAGCCATTTGCAGACGCAAATCTGGAAGGGTCAGCAAGTGACACTGCGCCGTGACCCGTCAGCCCACGTCACGCCTGAGGAGGAATTCGCCTTTGCCAAGACCAGCGGCGCGCTCTTCATCGGCGCGTTTTTCGCGCCCGAGGTCGGGATCGCCTATGCGGCCGGTGCGGCGATGGTCGGCCTGTTCTCTCCCTTTGAGAAAATCATCGACCAGGAAAGCGACAAGGACGCGCTTTTTGCCCGCGTCGCCCTCGTTGACCGGGCCGGCAAGATTGTCCGCGCCCACTATCGTGCCATGGCATCCGATCGTTCGGGTGCAATGCAGGCGGTCTACTATATGCGGCGTCATCTGGCGACGCCCCGCTCATCCTCTTTTGTAGGCTCCTATCTCATCGGTGAGGTGGTCTCTTCCTTGGCGGGAGGTGCGGTGAAGATGCACGTCCCCAAGGCGGGCGTGCTGGGCGAGGAACTCGCCGGCCAATTTCTCGGGTCGACGGCGGAGTCCAGGTTTCGGGCGGCGAGCACGTCCGGCCCGGCGTCGGACGCACAGGGCGGCTACATGACGATGATGGTGCCCGATGGGTTTGGCGGCTGGCGGATCATGTCCCTGCCAAAGCCGAGCTTGGCCCCGAGCCTGCCCGCGGCAACGCTCGCTCCGGCGCCCCAGCTTCAGGTATTCGGCGTGAACGACGTTCCGCCTTTCGCCATAGAAGCGGCGGTGACGACCTTCAGGTCGGCGGGCGCGAGTGTCGTGCGGGCAGAGGAAATTGCGCCCGATGTCGTGCTTGTGACACCCGACTATTTTACCGAGCAACCTGCACTGAACTCGGCCGGTGCCGGCGACGGCTCGCAAGATGCTCAATCCGATCCCGATCCGGTCGTGGATGACCATTCGATTGATAATCTCCCGAGGAGCATAGAGATTCACGGTCTCGGCTCGTTCAGTATTTCACGCTAGGGGCCCGGCTTGTTGTCGCCATTCATGCAGAGAATTGCCGGGCTGTTGGCCGCGGCCGCTCTCATGATGGGGCTTTGGGTGCTGCTGGCGCCGGAATTTTTCTCGGATGAGCGAACCCTGACCGAGCTCCGCGAGGGCCGTGACGGCTTGCTTTCCGCCATCATGCCTCTTGTTTTCCTCCCCTTTGTGATTTCCATGATTCTGGGGGCCGTCGCGGGCACGGCAAGCTATCTTTTCAGGCGCCATTCGAGCTGGACCGAGGCCTGGCTCCTGGCCTCGGTCCCGATCGTCATTGTATTGTGGCCGCTCTCGGCATTCGTTGTGGCCGCAAGCCATTTGAGTTTCGGTTTCGCCGCCGATCAGCCGGAATTGCGGATCGCGCATGTCTCGGGGATAAGTGTCGATGGCAGCTATGCCGCAACGCTCAAGGGACTCGTGCCGTTGCAGCGCAACGCTCGTTTATCGGAAACCTATCTCGCGAACGGCGGGTCGATCTGGAAGCTGTCGGCATATGCCGACGGAGATCACCTCCAGCCGATCAAGGCCGAACCTTCGCAAATCTTCACATCCGAGAACGAGCCGCTGTCCGATATCCTCAAGCGCGACTCCAAACTGTTCATAATCGCAGGCAGAGATCTTCTCCTGGCCGACCTGTCGGGTGAAACGGTGGCGCGGCTCGCCAGCCTGCCCTTTGCCGGCATGCAACTGGGACAAAGGAAGCGCAGCTTTGGTGCCGCTTCCGAGTTGCTCGTCTTCGGTAATGATGGCGATCAGTCATTTGTCTATGAGCTGAAGCCCAATGGATCCTACGCCAAACTGATGGATGGCGAAGGACAGATCGCGGGTGCCGCGGGCTGCCATGACCGGATACTTGTCGCCTTTGAAACACGTGTGCTGGCGCTTCAGCCGGGACACAATCCGACCGTTGAATTCCAGGTTCCCGGCAGCGACAAGATCACATCGATCCTGGTTCGCCAGACAACGATTGACAGCACCGATCAGTGCACATTGCTGGTGGCCACGGCCAACGCAATCTATGCCGTGCAGGGCGGCTTGGCGACCATGCTGATCTTGGGACTGGGCGGGCAGCTTTCAGCCGACGAAAACCAGGATGCGGGCTTCCAGGTCATCGATGCGCCCCGCAACAGCATCATCGGGATCTCCTTCGAAGAGAGCATGACTGCCGAGGCGGACGGGAATGGATCCCAATAGGCCGCCCGCTGGTCGACCGCCTCGACATCCAGATCGAGCTCGGCGCGGTGCGCGCCGCCGATCTGGCGCGGCCGGTATCCTCGGAAGGCAGCGCCGAGGTCGCGACCCCTGTGCCAAAGCGCGAGCGCTTTTGAACGGAGCAGACCGGTGAGCGCCTGGACCCTTGGCGCCGTGCAGGCGCGCGGCATGCAATTGGAAGCGTCCTGCAAGAATGAAAGCTGCCGGCACTTCTACGTTTTCGAACTCGGCCGGCTGATCGAGACGGTCGGCGCGGACTATCCGATTTCCGATATTCCCCCGTTGACTTGCGAGAATTGCGGCGGACCGCTCAAAATCGAGCTCGCCATGGGTCATCAGGAAGGCAGCGCCTGAGTGTGTGTGTTCGGGCGGAGATCTCAGTCGCCCGTTTTCGGATGGTCTCATTTCGCCGGCAACGCCTTGGCTAAGAAGGCGATGATCATATCCGCCACCTCGCGGTGAATGGCTTTGCGGTCGCGGCTACCGCGATCCTTGCAGACAATGCCCTCGCCTGGTGATTCGCCTTCGATGCGGGCGACGGCGCCCGGCTTGCAGATCTGCAGAAAGCTGAAATGCAGGGCATCGGCTATCTCCGTCGTGGTCGTTGTCGCCTGGGGCAGATACTTGGCGAGATAGCGTGAATCCCGGTTGGTCGCCGCGACCTCGGCTCTTGCTGCTTCATCTTTGGCGATATCCGCTCCGGCGGCGATGACGAGGAAAGGTATGTGGATGTCATCGAGGCTTTCGGGTGTGAAGCCGCGGGCGAGGCCGAGATCGAGCGTCACCACCGCACCGACCCGCGCATCGCGCAAGTCGCTGCCGAGCTTTTCCGTCGAAGCGACGCTGCGGCCGATGCCGAGCCCGGCGAAGAGCCGGCAGGCGATGGCGCCGAAGCGCGTCTCGCAATCTTGCGTCACGAGCCGCGCATCGAAACGCGCGCCGGCAAGCTCGGCGACGGTCCAGCCGCCGAGCGAATGACCGATCGCGGCGACCCGTGTGGCTGTGATACTCAGGCTGTGATCGGCGAGCAGGACATCGAGGACGCGGCTCACGTCGCGCGGCCTTTCCCACAGCCTTGCCGCCCTCTCGGGATCCCGGTCGAAGGTCGTCGTGCCGGGATGATCGACGGCGGCGACCACATAACCTTGTTCCGCGAGCGCCGCCGCAAGCCAGCTCAGATTGCGGAAGCTTCCGCCATAACCATGCGACAGGAGGACAAGGGAGTGGGAGCCCTGTGCCGCTTTGGCATCCCTGACGGCCGAGACCCCATAAAACACGGGGTTCTCGGCGACGGTTGTCACAGGACCGGCATCCTCCGTCGGATACCACAGGGCCACATGCAGCGGCCGGCTCGCATCCGGCACGGCAATCTCCCTGAAGCCGATCCGATCAGCAGCGTGAGCGGCGGGCAGGGCGAAGACGGCAAGCAGTGTGAATAAGAGGATGAATCTGAGCATGAGAGCCTCCGGGGAGATGGCGAGGCCTTCCTGGCGCAACTTCACTTCTTGCGAGACCTCGAACGCGATCGAGGTCGTGCTAGTCTCAGGCTCATGGGCAGGATGAGAGACAGCCACGCCTCTTTCGACGAGCTTCCGGGCACACCGGTGAGCGACATCGGCGCGGTGCGCACGCTGCTGATCGCGGCCGCCAAAGCACGCCGCGATGTGAGCTATGCGGAACTGCTCATGGAGCTCGGCCACCGCTTCAGCCGTCCCAAGATGCGGGCCCTCTGCCGCACCCTCGATGCGATCGACGAGGTGGGCCGCGAAGCGGGCGAGCCCGAGCTTGCGGCCCTGGTCGTGCGCGAGTCCGACCGGCTGCCGGGTCAGGGCTGGTGGGTCGGCAAGGTCTATCGCCTGGGCTATGAGGGACCCTGGGCCGGCAAGGAGGCGCTGGCCTTCGTGCAGGGCCGGCAGAAGCTCGCTTTCGATTACTGGAACAAGAAGCGCTAAGAGCGTCGTGACTCCGACGCTTGTTTAGCCGGGACACCTTCGCGGATTTGCCTCTTGACATCGCGGGCCAAAGCGTAGTTTGGAAAATATCAGAATCCGAAAACCCTACGCCCGAGAGCCGGCCTGGGAGCTTTTCCTGCCGCTCCTGATTATTCGCCGGTGAAAAAATCCGGGTGGCCAATGACCGGCGCTCCCCCTCCCACAAGGAACCGTCATGTGACCAGCACGCTTTGCCAAAGCACGGCATTCGACCGCATCGTCGCGCCATGGGCGGCCAGGATCGTCGCGCTCTTCGCCGCCATCGTCGCAACCATCCTCACGATGGCGCAAAATGCCCGCGATACCTGGCATGAGCCAAGCGTTCGTTGCCGGAAGGCGGGGCGGCGGCTTGTGGCGCTGCGGCCGCTTTCGGTAAGGGCGCGCCAATGCTCAATGACGCCGTCAGATGCGTGCTCGTTGCTGATCGTGTCTGTGTCTGCGCGGATGCGCGAAACCGGGCAAAGCTTGTCGCTGCAAAGCCTAGGGATCTCGAAGATGCTGAGGGAAAGGTATTGAAAGGCATTGGAAGCCAGAGGCGTGCATGTCGCCACGTAAAGAGCTGGCGCGGGTTTGCGCCGGCTCGTGAATCCTTTGTCAGTAACGAAACACTAGCCCACGGCTCTCTGCTCCTCGCTCAAGGGATCGGCAGGGCTCTCAATATCCGCCGGCCGGTGCAGGCCGACGCCCAGGATCACCAGGAAGATCCCGGCGAGATCGAGGGGACCCGGGATCTGGCGAAGGACGATGGCGCCCGTCACCGCGGCGATGGCCGGCAGAAGGGTGAGCATCAAGGCGAAGCTCGCGCGCGGCAAGCGCGCCATTGCCAGCTGATCGCAGATATAGGGGATGACGGATGAAGAAATGCCGACACCGATGCCGGCGAGGATGAGGAGCGGCTGCGTGGCGAGCTTGGCGACATCGCTGAAGCCGAAGGGTGAGGCGACAATGAAGGCGACGCCCATGGCGGCCCCCAGCCGCGCAATGCCCGATGCGCCGCCTTGCCTGGCGACGGCATGGCCGACAATGACATAGAGCGCGAAGAGAACCGCATTGGCGAAGGCGAAACAGAGTCCCACGAGATCGCCCGCGATCTTGAAGCCGATGAGCAGGAACACGCCCGCGACCGCGAGCCCGAGCGCCAGGAAATTGCGGGCGCTGCGCAGGCCGATGAGCGCCACCGCGATCGTGGCGGCGAATTCGATCGCAGCGACGGTCGCGAGCGGCAGCCGTTCGATTGCGAGATAGAAGCTCATATTCATGGCGGCCAGGATGACGCCGAGAAGCAGGATGAGCCGGCGTGCCTTAAGCGCAGCCTCCGCGATGACCCGCCAGGGCGGCAGCCACAGGGTGAAGATCACGGCCGCCGACGCGATGCGCAGCCAGGCGACGCCCAGCGGCGAGATCTGGCCGAACAGCAGCACGGCGAAGGAGGGGCCGAGATAGTGAAAGACCGCACTGATCAGGAAAAAGACGTGCGGGGGTAAGGACGTCGCGTACCGGTTCATGCCCGGAGAATGGCTGGTTTTCCGCAAGTTTGGACTAGCATGCGTAGTCAAAAGTGATAGAATACATGGCATTCGGAGGTAGTTGTGAAGAATAACCGAAGAATCGCTGGAGCGAATCTCGGCGCCGTCGACCGTCAGCTGCTGGCCACGCTGACCGACAATGCCCGCATCTCGCTCGCCGATCTCGGCCGGGTCCTCGGCATGTCGCCGCAAAGTGCTGCCGACCGCCTGCGCCGGCTCGAGGATGTGGGCGTGATCCAGGGTTTTACCGCCAAGCTCGACCCCGCAGCGCTCGGCCTCTCCGTCGGCGCCTATATCCGCGTGCGCCCGGCGATGGGCGAGCTGCCGCGCGTTGCCGCCTTGCTGGCCGATATTCCCGAGATCATCGAATGCGACCGCATCACCGGCGAGGATTGTTTCATGGCCAAGGTCTTCGTGTCGCGCATCGAGGATCTCGAGCGGGTCATCGACCGGCTCATCCCCTATGCGCAGACCAACACGTCGATCATCCAGTCATCGCCGGTCATGCGCCGCGCGCCCAGATATTCTTAATGCAAGCGGACACGAAAATTTGCGCCGCGTAATTAGCGTTGTTGCAAATTTACCCTTTATTGACGCTCACTTTAGCCAGTAGGCTTTTCCTAAGGCGCCTGTGCGAATGAAAAGGTTAACAGGCGTCAGAGACGGCATGTGACGAGCGAGATGAACTCCGATCGGAAACAGGACGGTTCGATTGACCGCACGGCGGCGGTGACCGCGGCCTTGCGCGTATTGGCGCGTCCCGGCATCCGTTTCAGCCCCTGGCAGTTCACCGTCGGCGTATTGCTCGCGGCGGCGGGTCTCGCTTTCTGCATCGCCATGATTTTCGGCGCCGACGGCTTGAACCGAGCTTGGGTACCGGTGGGCTTGTTCCTGACGGCGGTCATCGCACTCGCCGTCTATTTCGGCAGGCGTGCTTCCGACATGCGCCGCGAGAATGTCGAGGCCGTTCTCAACATGCTGCAGCTGGCGCGCGCCGAAGCCGAAGCCGCGAGCCACGCCAAGAGCCGCTTCCTGGCCGCGACCAGCCACGAGATCCGCACGCCGATGAACGGCATCATCGGCATGAACGGGCTTTTGCTCGACACCGAGCTCAACCCCGAGCAGCGCAACTATGCCGGCGCCGTCGACGCCTCGGCACGCTCGCTGCTCTCGATCATCGATGAGATCCTCGACATCTCCAAGATCGAATCGGGCCGCGTGGCCCTGGCGCCGGACTGGGTCGATCCTCTGGTCCTCGCCGAGAGCGTGACCGAGCTTCTGGCGCCCCGCGCGCATGCCAAGGGGATCGAGATCACCTGCTCGGCCTCGGCCGACCTGCCGCCGCGCCTCCTCATCGATGAATTGCGCCTGCGCCAGATCCTGCTCAATCTCGCAGGCAATGCCATCAAATTCACCGAAGCGGGCGGCGTCGCGATTACCCTGTCGACGGCGCCCTGCGCCGGCGATCCCGAGCAGATCACCTTCATCGCCGCGGTTGCCGATTCAGGGATAGGCATGACGGGGGAAGAGCAATCCCGCATCTTCGAGGAATTCGCGCAAGGGCGCGATGATACCGCACGCCGTTTCGGCGGCACCGGCTTGGGGCTCTCGATCTCGCGCAAGCTCGCGCAAGGCATGGGAGGTGGGATCACCGTCGAGAGCGAGCGCGGCAAGGGGTCGATTTTCCGCGTGATGCTCCCGTGCGTGAGCGTGCGCCATGAAGGCGGCAACGAACCTTTGAAGGGCCGCGCCTATGAACTCGCTTTGCCGCCGGGGCCGACCTTCACGAGTCTCGAGGCGACGTTGAAAGTCCTTGGCGCCGAGACGCGGCATGTGGCGTCGGAGGTGGAGCTGCGCCAGGCCCTGCGCAAGCCGCATTCCGCCAATGGCCTCATTTGCGATTCGAGCTTCGCTGCGACACTTGCCATCTGGCGGGCGGCGAATGAGCGCAAACGGCCGGCGGGGAAGCCCATCTTCATCCTGCTCCAGGCGGAAGAGCGCCGCGCCCTGCGCGATTTCCTGTCGACGCCCTTCGCCGGCTATCTCCTGAAACCGCTTCGCCGCTCGACCCTGCTGCGCCAGCTCGTGCAATCGGACGATCACACGATTGCGAGTGCGGTCAAGGATCTGCGCCGCATGACCCAAGGCGAGAGGAAAGTGCTGCAACTGAACATCCTTCTCGCCGAGGACAATCCGGTCAACGCGTTCCTGACTCGCACCTTGCTCGAGAAGTCGAATCATTCGGTTCACCATGTGACAAATGGCAATGCGGTGCTGGACTATATTGCCCAGGGCGGACGGCCCGATCTCATCATCATGGATGTCCAGATGCCGGAGCTGGACGGGCTCGAAACGGCCCGCCGGCTGAGAAATGGCGATCTCGTGCCCGACATTCCCATTCTGGCCCTGACCGCCAATGCGAGCGCCTCCGATGAAGCGGAATGCCTGGCCGCCGGCATGAACGGGCATATGGCGAAACCTTTCGACCGTCAGGACCTCGATGAGGCGATCGCCGCCTTGGCCGCCAAGCGACCGGCGGCTTGACCTAGCGGCTCATGCGCTAAATACAAGATTCCGAACATGTTAATTGCTTCGGGTGACCTGAAGCGATCGTGATTAGGCGCCTTTGTCTTCGGATTGTTACAATTCTTGGCCGAACTTTCCTTGTCCGGCAGTCTGTGGCACTGTGCGGAGGCCGGCGACGGGCCGGTTTGCGGAGGCAGGGCTTGATGGCCGTCTATTCTCTGGCACCTGGCCCCCGCAGTGGGGCGACAAGGCAAGAGGACATTGTTCCGGGCTTCGTGCTCGGCACGAAAGCCGATCTGACCGTCAGGCTCGCCGACGGCGCGGCCGATGTCGATGCGGCACAGCATCTGCGCTACCGCGTCTTCTATGAGGAGCTCGACGCGAGGCCCGATGCCGAGGCGCTGGTGTCGCGCCGCGATGCCGATCGCTATGACCCGATCTGCGATCATCTTCTCGTCGTGCGCAAGGGTGCCGCCTTGGGGCCCGACGAGATTCGCGTCAGCGACGGCGAGGTCGTCGGCACCTATCGGCTGCTCAGGCAGTCGGTCGCCGAGCGCAACGGTGGTTTCTACACCCAGGCCGAGTTCGACATAGCACCGCTCATTGCCCGCCACAGCGGGCTCAAATTCCTCGAGCTGGGGCGCTCCTGCGTCCTGAAACCCTATCGCACCAAGCCGGTCGTCGAACTGCTCTGGCAGGGCATCTGGAACTATGTCCGGCTCTACGACCTCGATGTGATGCTGGGCTGCGCCAGCCTCGAAGGCACCGATCCAACGCACCATGCCATGGGACTGAGCTTCATGGCGCAGAACTCCGTCGCTCCGGCCGAATGGCAAGTGTCCGCACTTCCCGAACGGAAGATCGAGATGAACCTGCTGCCGCCCGCCAAGGTCGACGCCAAGCGGGCTCTGCGCATGCTGCCGCCCCTGATCAAGGGCTATTTGCGGATCGGCTGCTATGTCGGCGACGGTGCCGTGATCGACCATCAGTTCAACACCATCGACGTGCTGATCATCCTGCCCGTCTCGGCGATCAATCCGCGCTATTTCTCCTATTTCGGCCAGCCCGGTGAGGACCCCCTCGCGCAGTTGTGACCATGTGGCCGGGCCGCGACCCGGCCATCCATGATTACCGATTGATATCGTAAGCCGCGATCGCCGCCAGATTGACGATATCGGTGGCGGTCGCCGACATGGCGGCGATCTGCACCGGCTTGTCGAGGCCGGTGAGCAGCGGGCCGACCACGGTGACCCCGCCCAGTTGCTGCAGGAGCTTGGTCGAGATCGAGGCCGAATGCGCCGCCGGCATGACCAGCACATTGGCGGGTCCCGTCAGGCGGCAGAAGGGATAGAGCGCCATCGCCTCGCGCGACAGCGCCACGTCGGGGCCCATTTCGCCGTCATATTCGAAATCGACATTGCGCTTGTCGAGGATGGTCACCGCGTTGCGCACATATTCGGAGCGCTCGCCCTTGGGATAGCCGAAGGTGGAATAGGACAGTAAGGCGACCTTGGGCTCATAGCCGAAGCGGCGCGCGACACCTGCGGCCTCCTGCGCGATATCGGCGAGTTCCTCGGCCGAGGGCAATTCGTGGATCGAGGTGTCGGCGATGAACACGGTGCGCCCGCGCACCAGCGCCATGGAGACGCCGATCGGCTGATGGCCGGGACGGTTGTCGATGGCGCGCCTGACATTGTCGAGGGCGACGGAGAAGTTGCGCGTCAGGCCCGTCACCACCGCATCGGCATCGTTGAGCGCCAGCATGCAGGCGGCGAAGACGTTGCGGTCGTTGTTGACGAGGCGCTGGCAGTCGCGGAACAGGAAGCCATTGCGCTGCAGGCGTTCATAGAGATAGTTGGCGTAGTCGACATTGCGCGCCGAGAGCTTGGCATTGGTGATCTCGACATTCTCGTGCAGATCGACGGCGTTGGCCTTGAGCGCCTGTTCGATCTGCGCCTCGCGGCCGATGAGGATCGCCTTGCCGAGGCCGTTATTGGCAAAGCTGTTGGCGGCGCGGATCATCCGGTCCTCCTCGCCTTCGGCGAAGACGACGCGCTTCGGGTTGGACCTCACATGCTCGAAGATGTTCTGCAGCGTGCCGGCGATCGGATTGAGTCGCGCCGAAAGTTCGTCCGCATAGGCGTCGAGATCGGCGATAGCTTTGCGCGCCACGCCCGATTCCATCGCCGCGCGCGCCACCGCCACGGGAATGCGCGAGATGAGGCGCGGATCGAAGGGCACGGGGATGAGGTAGCCCGGGCCGAATTGCATGCGCGAGCCGTGATAGGCGGCGGCAACCTCATCGGGCACCTCTTCGCGCGCCAGTGACGCCAGCGCTTCAGCAGCGGCGATTTTCATCTGGTCGTTGATGGTGCGGGCGCGCACATCGAGTGCGCCGCGGAAGATATAGGGGAAGCCCAGCACATTATTGACCTGGTTGGGATAGTCCGAGCGCCCCGTGGCCATGATGGCGTCATCCCTGACCTTGGCGACTTCCTCCGGTGTGATCTCGGGATCGGGATTGGCCATGGCGAAGATGATCGGGTTCTTCGCCATGCTCTTGACCATTGCAGAGGTCAGCGCGCCGGCGGCTGAGAGGCCGAAGAACACATCTGCCCCTTCCATCGCCTCGGCGAGGGTGCGCGCCTTGGTCTCGATCGCATGCGCCGACTTCCACTGGTTCATGCCCTCGCTGCGGCCCTTGTAGACGACGCCTTTCGAGTCGGCGAGGATGACGTTCTGCGGCGGGACGCCCATGGATTTGATGAGCTCGATGCAGGCGATCGCCGCAGCACCCGCGCCATTGCAGACGAGCTTGAACTTCTTGATGTCGCGCTTGGTGATCTCGAGCGCATTGATGAGGGCGGCCGCCGAGATGATCGCGGTGCCGTGCTGGTCGTCATGGAAGACCGGTATGTCCATGAGCTCGCGCAGGCGCTGCTCGATGATGAAGCATTCCGGCGCCTTGATGTCCTCGAGGTTGATGCCGCCGAAGGAGGGGCCCAGATAGCGCACCGCGCCGATGAACTCGTTGACGTCCTTGGTGTCGACCTCGAGATCGATCGAGTCGACATCGGCGAAGCGCTTGAACAGCACCGCCTTGCCTTCCATGACCGGCTTTGCGGCGAGAGGCCCGAGATCGCCCAGGCCCAGTATGGCCGTGCCGTTGGTGATGACGGCGACGAAGTTGCCCTTGGCGGTATAGTCATAGACGGTGTCGGGGTCCTCGGCGATCTTGCGCACCGGCACGGCGACGCCGGGGCTGTAGGCCAGCGACAGGTCGCGCTGCGTGGCCATCGGCTTGGTCGGATTTATTTCCAGTTTGCCCGGTTTGCCGCGCTGATGGAAAAGCAGCGCCTCCTGTTCGGTAAAGCTCGGTCGGGCCGCCCGTTTCTCAGTACTCATGTTTTCCCCATAATTGTCGGGGGCCGACAGTAGAGGCAGCCCCGCCCGATCTCAAGGTCATTGATTCCGCTCCAACTTGTCGTATCAAGGCGCGATGAACGACATGAACGCCCAGCGGGATGCTGTCGCTGCGACACCGATGATGGCCCAGTATCTCGAGATCAAGGCGGCCCATCCCGGTTGCCTCCTGTTCTATCGCATGGGCGATTTCTATGAATTGTTCTTCGCCGATGCCGAGACGGCCTCCAGGGTCCTGGGGATAGCGCTGACCAAGCGTGGCCGCCATCTGGGCGAGGAGATCCCGATGTGCGGCGTGCCGATCCATTCCTCCGACCAGTATCTGGAGCGGCTGATCCGCGCCGGCCATCGCGTCGCCATTTGCGAGCAGCTCGAGGACCCGGCGGAGGCAAAGAAGCGGGGGGCCAAATCCGTCGTCCGCCGCGACGTCATCCGCCTCATCACGCCCGGCACCCTGACCGAGGACACGCTGCTCAAGAGCGCCAAGAACAACTTCATCGCCAGCGTGGCGCGGATCAAGGCGGATTCGAGCCTGGCGCTGGCTTTCGCCGACATCTCGTCCGGAGAGTTCGTCGTCATCCCGGTCTCAGCCGACCGCCTCGCGGCCGAGCTTGCCGCACTCGAGCCCGGCGAGATCATCTATCCCGATGGGCTCGCGGAACCGAATCTTGTGCTCCAGCTCGAGGCCACGGGGGCGGCCCTGACGCCCCTGCCCATGAGCCGCTTCGACAGCACGGCCGCGGAGAAGCGGCTCAAGGATCATTTCGGCGTCTCGGCGCTCGACGGCTTCGGCGCCTTCACCCGGGCGGAGGTCTCAGGCCTCGGAACCCTTCTCGATTACGTGCTCCTGACCCAGGTGGGCCGGGTGCCGGTTCTGCGCACGCCACGGCGCGAGGAGCCGTCCGACCGGATGATCATCGACCAGGCCACGCGCACCAATCTCGAGCTGACGAAGAGCCTCGCCGGCGAAACGGGGACGAGCCTGCTGTCGATCCTCGACCGCACCGTCACCGCCGCGGGTGCCAGGCTCCTGGCGCGCCGGCTCGCTTCGCCTCTGACCGATCCGCAAGCGATCTCGAGCCGGCTCGATTCAGTGAGCTTCTTCGTCGAGGCGCGCGATCTGCGCGAAAGCGCACGCAAGGAGCTGCGCCAGTTCCCCGATATCGAGCGGGCCTTGTCGCGCCTGGCGCTGGGACGCGGCGGTCCGCGCGATCTGGCCTCGCTTTGCGCCGGCTTGCAGGCGGCCGAGGTGCTGAATGAGACGCTGCGCCAGCCGCAAGGCTTCCAGGCTCCGTCCGCCGAGCTCACGCAGGCCGAGGCCGTATTGTCCGACCGGCCGGCCGTGCTTCTCGCCGATCTGGCCGCGGTGCTGGACGAGGACCTGCCGCTCAATGCCCGCGACGGCGGTTTCGTCAAGGAAGGCTATTCGCAGGAGCTCGACGACCATCGCCGGCTGCGCGACGAGACGAAGCAGGTCATCGCGCAATTGCAGGCCGACTATGCCGGGGAAACCGGCATCAAGTCGCTGAAGATCAAGCACAATAATGTGCTCGGCTATTTCATCGAGGTGACGGCGCAAAATGCAGCACCGCTGCAGGCGCCGCCGCACAATTCGAAATTCTTCCACCGCCAGACGATCGCGAGCGCCGTGCGCTTCGTGACGCAGGAACTCTCGACGCTCGAGGAACGCATCGCGTCGGCCGCCAATCGCGCGCTGGCGCTGGAGCTCGAGATCTTCGAGCGCCTGACCGAGGCCGTCAAAGCGCAATCGCGCCGCCTCTCGGCCATGGCCGAGGCCATCGCGACGATCGACGTCGCGTCCGCTCTCGCCGAATTGGCTGCCCGGCGCAATTATGTGCGTCCGGCCGTCGACCGCTCTTTGCGCCTCGATATCGCGCAAGGCCGCCATCCGGTGGTCGAGACGATGCTCGTGCAGAAGGCGGAGACGCCTTTCGTCGCCAATGACTGCCGCTTGTCCTCCGACGACAAGCGCATCTGGCTCTTGACCGGGCCCAACATGGCGGGCAAGTCGACCTTCCTGCGTCAGAATGCGCTGATCGTGATCATGGCGCAGATGGGCTCTTTTGTTCCCGCCGGATCGGCGCATCTCGGTATTGTCGACCGCTTGTTCAGCCGCGTCGGTGCTGCCGACGACCTGGCGCGCGGACGCTCGACCTTCATGGTCGAGATGGTCGAGACGGCGGCCATCCTCAATCAGGCGACCGAGCGCTCCTTCGTCATCCTGGACGAGATCGGGCGCGGCACCGCGACCTTCGACGGCCTGTCCATCGCCTGGGCGGCGGTCGAGCATCTGCATGAGGTCAATCGCTCACGCGCCTTGTTCGCCACGCATTATCACGAGCTCACCGCCCTCGCCGGAAGGCTTTCCGGCGTCGCCAATGCGACGGTCAAGGTGCGCGAATGGCAGGGCGATGTGGTGTTCCTGCATGAAGTGGTGGCGGGGGTCGCCGACCGCTCCTATGGCATCCAGGTGGCGAAGCTCGCCGGCCTCCCCGCGCCGGTGATCACGCGCGCCGCCGAGGTCCTGGCCTTGCTCGAAAAGAAGGACGAGCCGGGGGCGGGTGCCGATTCGCTCTTCGCCGACCTGCCGCTCTTCTCCGTCGCGCGCCCCAAATCGGCGAGCCCCGCCGTCGCTGCGGAGCCGAGCGCGCTCGAGACGCGTCTGGCTGAGATCGCGCCCGATGATCTCTCGCCGCGCGATGCGCTGGCGCTTCTTTATGAACTGCGCGCCATGCTCAAGCGATCGCCGCAATGACGCTCGCGAGAAAGCCGCCGGCATTGGTGGATAGCGCCGCGCTGCGCCAGAGGCTGGCCGAGCTCGCAACCGGACCCGACTTGCGCAAGCGCGTGGTCGAGATCCTCAAGGAGACGATCAAGGCGGCGCGCGCCGAGGCCGAACGCCGCCTGATGGCGGACGGCAAGGGCACGCAATGCGCCATGCTCCTGGCTGAGGCGCAGGATGAGATCATTCATGCGCTCTATGACTATGCCGTGCGCAAGCTCTACCGCGCCTCCAACCCTTCAGAGGCCGAGCGGCTCACCATCGTCGCCGTCGGCGGCTATGGGCGCGGCACGCTGGCGCCGGGCTCCGACATCGATCTCCTGTTCCTCCTGCCCTACAAGCAGACCGGCTGGAGCGAGAGCGTCATCGAGTTCATTCTCTACTCGTTGTGGGACGCGCGCCTCAAGGTCGGCCACGCGACGCGCAGCGTCGATGACTGCATCAGGCTGGCGCAATCGGATTCGACCATCCTCACCGCCATTCTCGAGGCGCGCTTTATCTGCGGGGAGCCGACGCTCTTCGAAACATTGACCAAGCGCTTCCGCAAGGAGATCGCCGCCAAGGGAGCGAAGGCCTTCGTCGCGAGCAAGCTTGCCGAGCGCGACGAGCGCCATTTCAAGGCGGGCGAGAGTCGCTATCTGGTCGAGCCCGATGTCAAGAACGGCAAGGGCGGCCTGCGCGATCTCCATACTTTGTTCTGGATCGCGAAATTCCTGTCGGGTGCCAATTCGACCAGGGAGCTGGCCGAGAGGGGCGTGTTCACGAAGGACGAGCTGGCGCTGTTCGAGAAGAGCGAGGATTTCCTGTGGGCGGTGCGCTGCCATTTGCACTTCGTCGCCGGGCGCGCCGAGGACCGCTTGAGCTTCGACCGCCAGCCCGATCTCGCCGAGCGCCTGGGCTACAAGGCGCATGCCGGCTTGAAGCATGTCGAGCGCTTCATGAAACATTACTTCCTGGTCGCCAAGGACGTCGGCGACCTGACCCGCATCTTCTCGGCCTCGCTCGAGGCGAGCGAAATGAAGGCGACGCCGGTCTTCGGCCGGATGCTCGGCCGGTTCGCTTCGCGACGCCCAGGCCTGATCGAGGGGGCGCCTGATTTCCGCATCGAAGCCAACCGCCTGACCATTGCGAATGAAGACGTACTGACCAAGACGCCGATCAACATCATCCGGCTCTTCTGGCTGGCGGCCGAGAAGGATCTCGAAATCCACCCCGATGCGCTCAAGGCGGTGCGGCGCAATCTCTCGCGCATCGACAAGGCCCTGCGCGTCGAGCCCGAGGCCAATGCCCTGTTCTTGCGCATGCTGACCGAAGCGCGCGATCCCGAGACGGCCTTGCGGCGCATGAACGAGGCGGGCGTGCTCGGCCGCTTCATCCCCGAATTCGGCCGGATCGTCGCGATGATGCAGTTCAACATGTATCATCACTATACGGTCGACGAGCATCTGATCCGCGCGGTCGGCATATTGGCGGCGATCGAGCGCGGGCGCTTTTCCTCGGACCATCCGCTGTCGACCGAGATCTTCCCGACCGTGTCGAGCCGCCGGGCGCTTTATGTCGCGGTTCTGCTTCATGACATCGCCAAGGGCCGCAAGGAAAGCCATTCCATCGCCGGCGAGCGCGTGGCGAAGACTCTATGCCCGCGATTGGGGCTCTCGGCGCCCGAGACCGAGACGGTCGCCTGGCTCATCCGCCATCATCTTCTGATGAGCGAGACGGCGCAGATGCGCGATCTCAACGACTTCAAGACCATTCTCGATTTCGCCAATGTCGTGCAGTCGCCGGAGCGCCTGAAGCTGTTGCTCATCCTCACCGTCGCCGACATTCGCGCGGTCGGGCCCACGGCCTGGAACGGCTGGAAGGGCCAGCTCTTGCGCACGCTCTATTTCGAGACGGAACCCATTCTGTCCGGCGGGCATACGAGCATCTCGCGCAAGGAGCGTGTCGCCGAGGCGCAGGCGAAATTCTTCGCCCATTATCGCGGATGGACGGTGGCACAGAAGGCCGCCTATGCGGCGCGCCACTATGATGCCTATTGGCTCAATGTCGATACCGAGAAGCAGGTCGCGCATGAGAAGCTGTTGGCGCGCGCCAAGCGCGACGGCGAGCCGGTCGCGACGGAAGTCCGGACCGATGAGTTCACCGCCATCACCGAGTTCACCATCCATGCGCCCGATCATCCGCGCTTCCTGGCGCTCATCACCGGCGCCTGCGCCGCGGCCAATGCCAATATCGTCGGCGCCCAGATCTTCACCACCGCCGACAGCCTGGCGCTCGACACCATTCTCATCCAGCGGCAGTTCGCCAATAGCGAGGATGAGGCGAGGCGCGCCGAGCGGGTGGCGGGCCTCGTCCGCCAAGTGCTGAAGGGTGAGGTCAGGATCAAGGACCTGATCGCCAAGGTCCAGCATCCGGAAGCGCGGCTCCAGGCCTTCACCGTGCCGCCGCGCGTCATCATCGACAATGAATCGTCCAACCTCTTCACCGTGATCGAGGTAAACGGCCTCGACCGCGTCGGCATCCTCTATGATCTGACCGAGGCGCTCTATCACCTCAGTCTCAATATCGGCTCGGCCCATATCACGACCTATGGCGAGCGCGTCATCGACGTCTTCTATGTGACCGACCTGACCGGGGCCAAGATCGTGAGCGCGCCGCGCCATGCCGAGATCGAGCGCCGACTTTTGGCCGTACTTGCCAAGCAGAAAGAGGCGGCAGCCTAGAGCGCGTCCCGTCAAAGTTGCTCGACTTTGGCGATAAGGACGCGCTCCGGAAGATTAGTGCCTTGTGAGAATCCCCCCGGCAAAATAGAAAATTAACCATGACCCTCCTCAAATCGGCAGCGACCGTGGGCGGGCTCACTCTGGTGAGCCGGGCAGCGGGCTTCATTCGCGACATGCTGACCGCCTCCGTGCTCGGCACCGGGCCGGTGGCGCAGGCCTTTGTCGTCGCCTTCCGCTTCCCCAACCTGTTCCGCTCGCTCTTCGCCGAGGGTGCATTCAACTCGGCCTTCGTGCCGATGTTCGCCAAGAAGCTGGAAGGGGGCGGTGAAAGCGAGGCGCGAAGCTTCGCCGAGGACATTTTCGCGGTCATGTTCGCCTGGCTGCTTTTGTTCACGGCCCTGGCGCAGATCGCCATGCCGCTCCTGATGTATGGGATCGCCCCGGGCTTCACCGGCGATCAGGACAAGTTCGATCTCTCGGTGGCACTCACCCGCATCGCCTTTCCCTATCTGCTGTTCATGTCCTTGACCGCCTTGCAGTCGGGCGTGCTCAACAGCCTGCGCCGCTTCGTCGCCGCGGCCTGCGCGCCGATCCTGCTCAACCTGGTCATGATCGCGACCTTGCTCTACGTGCGCTATATGGGCTGGGGCGACAGCGAATTGACCGGCTATGCCCTGGTCTGGGCCGTCTGCGCCGCGGGCGTCGCCCAGTTCATTTTGCTCTATGTCGCCTGCAGCCGCGCCAATATGCGCATGCGTCTCAAACTGCCGAAGCTGACACCGGATGCGAAACGGCTGATCCGCCTCGGCATACCGGGGGTCATTGCCGGCGGCATCACGCAAGTGAACATCCTGATCGCCACCATGATCGCGACGACCATCGATCGCGCCGTGTCCTATCTCTATTATGCCGACCGCGTCTACCAACTGCCTTTGGGCGTCGTCGGCGTCGCCATCGGCGTCGTGCTCTTGCCGGAAATGGCGCGCAAATTGCGCGCCGGCGACGAGGCGGGAGCACTCCTGAGCCAGAACCGGGCGCTCGAATTCGCGCTCTTCCTCACATTGCCCGCGACCATCGCGCTCATCGCCATTCCCTTCGCCATCGTCAATGTTTGTTTCGAGCACGGCGTCTTCGTCAGGAGCGATTCGATCGCCACCTCCTACGCGCTCGCGGCCTTCGCCATGGGTCTGCCGGCCTTCGTCATCAACAAGGTGTTCTCGCCGGGTTTCTTCGCGCGCGAGGACACCAAGCGGCCGATGATGTTCGCCATCACCTCGGTCGTGGTGAATGTGGTGGGGAGCTTCGTCCTGTCGCACTACATCGGCCATGTCGGCATCGCGCTCGCGACCGCGCTCGCGGCCTGGGTCAATGCGACTTTGCTCGGCGTGACGCTCGGCCGTTACGGGCACTTCACCGCCGATCAGCGTCTGCGCAGCCGCCTGCCGCGTATCATCGCCGCGAGCCTCGCCATGGGCGCCATCCTCCTGGGCAGCTTCTATTTCGCGGCACCCATCTTCACCGACGGCCATCCGCTGTGGCTGCGCGCGCTGGTGCTCATCGGCCTCGTCGCTCTGGGCGGCATCAGCTATTTCCTGCTCGCCCATCTCTTCGGCGCGATGACGCTCGGCGAAATCAGGAAGATGACGCGTCGCGGCCCGACGGCGTAAGCGCCCGCTGCATCAGCACGGTGTCGACCCATTGCTCGTGCTTGAAGCCGACCTCGCGCAGCGTGCCGACCAAGCGGAAGCCCAGGCTCTCATGCAGCGCGATCGACGCCCTGTTGCCGCTGTTGCCGATGATGGCGATCATCTGCCGCCACGGGCCTTTCTCGCAGTCCTGGATGAGCTGGCTCAAGAGCGCCCGGCCGATGCCTCCGCCCGCCGCATCGCGGTCGACATAGACCGAATTCTCGATGGTGAAGCGATAGGCCGAGCGCGTCCGATAGGGTCCGGCATAGGCATAGCCGACGATCTCGGCCTTCCGCTCGGCGACGATATAGGGGAAGGCCCCACTCTTGAGGCTGCGGAAGCGGGCCCGCATGTCATCGACGCTGGGCGGTGTTTCCTCGAAGGAGGCGAGCCCCGTCGCGACGTGATCGCCATAGATGCGCTGCACGCCCGGCATGTCGGCGTCGGTCGCGGGTCTGAGGGAGAAAGTGAGCGATGGCTGCATGGTGAAAGGGTCTATGCCGATATCGACAAGATGATGGAGGCCGAGCTCGCGCAAGAGCGCATTTTGCCGCCAGCGCGAACGGGGTGAGCCCGACACATAGCGCCATAGTTGCACGCGGAAATCCCTGATCCGTCCGGCGATGGCCATGGACGGAGAGATCGGCGCTCCTGGCAAGAAAGTAAAATTTATAGTATTAATGCATCAGATAAGGAAATATTTGATGCAACGACCGAGCCTCACGCAGCTCCAGACTCTTGCCGAAGTGGCGAGCGCCGGAAGCTTCCTTGCCGCCGCCAAGAAGCTCGGCCTCACCCAGCCGGCGGTCAGCCTGCGCATCCGCGAGCTCGAGCAGGCTTTGGGACTGCGGCTCATCGAGAGGGTCGGCCGGCGCGCCGAGCCGACGACCGCCGGCGCCACGCTTTTGGGCTATGTGAAGCAGATCGATGCGACGCTGGACGAGGCCTTGCGCGCGCTCTCCCGCCATAGTGCCAGTGTCGCGGGCAAGGTGCGGCTGGGCACCGGGGCCACGGCCTGCATCTATTTCCTGCCGCCGGTCTTGCGGGCGCTCAAAGCCCGTTATCCGGAGATCGAGATCAGGGTCCGCACCGGCAATTCGGGAGAGATCCTGGAAGCGCTCGCCGCCAATGAGCTCGACGTCGCGGTCGTCACCTTGCCGGCGCCGGGCCGCAGCTTCGAGGTCAAGGTCCTGATCGAGGACGAGATGATGGCGGCCTTCCCCGCCGATGCCGTGCCGGCGGACAGGCTGACCCCCGGTTTCTTCGCGCGCCAGCCCGCGATCCTGCTCTACGAGCCGGCCGGCAATTCGCGGCAGGTCATCGACCAATGGTTCAGAGAGGCGGGTGAGCTGGTGAGGCCCGGCATGGAGCTCGGCAATATCGAGGCGATCAAGAAGATGGTGGGGGCGGGCCTCGGTCTGAGCATCATCCCTGAGATGGCGGTGGATCCGGGGGATGAGGGGCTCGCGGTGCGGCCCCTCTCGCCGCGCCTCCATCGCCGGATCGGCATGGTGCTGCGGCGCGACAAGGTGCCCGACAAGGCGCTCAAGGCCGTGATCAAGGCGCTGACCGGCCTTGCCAGGCGTTAGAGCAAATCCCGCCAAAGTTGAAGACTTTGGCGATAAGGATTTGCTCCAACATATTGATCTGGCGCGAATCCTTTTCGGCGAAGTGATTCCACTTCGCCGGGATGCGCGCTAGAAAACCGGCCTTCACTTGCCGAAGGTTTACGGGCATAAGCAGCCCGGATTTTGAGGAATTCGAGAATGACCGCTTCGACACTTCGCGTCTTTTCCGGCATGCAGCCGACGCACAATCTGCATCTCGGCAACTATCTTGGCGCCATGGTCAACTGGATCAAGATGCAGGCGACCCATGAATGCATCTATTGCGTGGTCGACATGCATGCCATCACTTTGTGGCAGGAGCCCAAGGACCTCAGGCGACATATACGCGACGTGACCGCGGCCTATCTCGCTTGCGGCCTCGATCCCAAGCGCTCGATCATCTTCAACCAGAGCCAGGTGGCAGAGCATGCCGAGCTCGCCTGGGTGCTGAATTGCGTGGCGCGGCTGGGCTGGCTCAACCGCATGACGCAGTTCAAGGAGAAGGCCGGCAAGGACAAGGAGGCGGCCTCCGTCGGCCTCTATGACTATCCCGTCCTCATGGCGGCCGACATCCTGCTCTATCATGCGACCCATGTGCCGGTGGGCGATGACCAGAAGCAGCATCTGGAGCTTTCCCGCGACATCGCCCAGAAGTTCAATATCGATTACGCCGAGGCGATCGCGCAAGCAGGCTACAATGACGGCTTCTTCCCCTTGCCCGAGCCTTTCATCACGGCGCCGGCGACCCGGGTCATGAGCCTGCGCGACGGCACCAAGAAGATGTCGAAATCCGATCCATCCGACCTCTCGCGCATCAATCTCGTCGATGACGCCGATACGATCGCCAAGAAGTTCAAGAAGGCGAAAACCGATCCCGATGCGCTGCCGAGCGAGGTCGCCGGATTGAAGGGGCGGCCGGAGGCCGAGAATCTCGTCGGCATCTATGCGGCTCTCGCCGGCCAGACCGCCGCCCAGGTCCTGAAGGACCATGGCGGTTCGCAGTTCTCGGCCTTCAAGCCGGCGCTGATCGACCTTGCGGTCGCAAAATTGAGCCCGATCGCCGCCGAAAAGCGTAGGCTCGAGGAAGATCCTTCCTATATTGATGGCGTGCTCGCCGATGGGGCGAGGAGAGCGCGGGTCATCGCCCAGCCGATCTATCGCGAGGTGAAGGAGATTGTGGGCTTCGTGTCGGCTTGACGCATCGGCCCGAAAAGTGTGTGCGGTTTTCGGATAAGCCGATGCGTAAACCAGCAAGATTTGACACAGCTTAAAATCATTCTAAACTGAGCCCCGTGGGTCTCGAGACCCGAAAGGATTCACCGATGTTCATCCAGACCGAAGCCACCCCCAATCCGGCCACGCTCAAATTCCTGCCCGGCAAACCGGTGCTTCCGGGCGCGACCCGCGACTACCGCTCCGCCGATGAGGCGGTGGAATCGCCGCTCGCCGAGCGCCTGTTCTCGATCAAGGGCGTGTCCGGGGTGTTCCTGGGCCAGGATTTCGTCACCGTCACCAAGAAGGAAGGCGAATGGCAGCATCTGAAGCCTGCCATCCTGGGCCTCATCATGGAGCACTATCTGGCCGACGCGCCGGTGCTGACCAAGCCCGCCCAAGGCGACCTGCCGACCGAGGAAGATTTCGATGAGGCCGACAAGGAGATCGTCACCACTATCAAGGAGCTGCTCGAGACACGGGTGCGCCCGGCGGTAGCCCAGGATGGCGGCGACATCACCTTCCAAGGCTATCATGAAGGCGTCGTCTTCCTGAACATGAAGGGCTCGTGCTCCGGCTGCCCGAGCTCGACGGCGACGCTCAAGCACGGGATCGAGAACCTGCTGCGCCATTTCATCCCGGAAGTGACCGAGGTCCGCCCGGTCTGATCAGTCCGTACTGATCTCTTCAGGCCAAATCTGCGCACCGTGAAGGACGCGCAGGATGCGGACCTTGTCGTCCAATACGACATAGGCGGCGATATAGGGCGTGCGCGGAATGACCAGCTCTCGCGTGCCCGCTACACGGCCAATGCGGCCGCTTTCTGGGAACTCCACAAGCCGGCGGGCAGAGACGACGATCCGCTCATCGATACTGGCCGCTGCTATTGGGTTGTCAGCTTCGATATGAGTGAAAATCTCGTCTCGGTCGAGGCGCGTGATCAGGAAAAGTGGACACCGGTTTTCCGTCCGATCACGCGCCAAATTTAAAGATTTCCGATCACGTTATCATTCCAGGTCGAATTCGACCTGGAATGATCGTGATCTATCGCATATTGCGACCAGACAAGCCTCACAGGCTATTTTCCAGCCGCTTTGCGTAAGGCAGCTGCTCGTCGAGCCGCGAAATGAGCCTCGGCTTCGGCATCCTCGATGTCGGGTCGGATGTCCTCCAGGGCCTCTCGGACTTTCGCCCGGAACCAGGCATCATGGGCCTCGCTCGTGCTGATCAGCTCGAGCGGTAGGGCACCTTCATTTGCGGTGCGGGTTAGGAGAATGCGAACGGCATCGGAGACCGTGAGTCCCATATTCTCCAGAACGGCCGTCGCGCGTTCCTTCACCTCGGCATCGATCCGCGTTTGAACCAAGGCATTGGATGCCATGTACTTCTCCTTTGCCGACAAATGTAATTCATTTGAATGACGAATTCCAGTTCCCCTTTTCCCGTTGATGCTCTAAATCGCCCGCATGCTTCTGGCTTTCGATACGTCCATGGCCGCCTGCTCGGTGGCGGTCTATGACCTGGCGCAGGGCCGGGTACGGGCTTCCCGCTTCGCAGCGATGGAGCGTGGACATGCCGATGCCCTGGCGCCGATGATCAAGGAGGTCATGGACGAGGCGGGCTTGGCCTTTCCCGATCTCGAGCGCATCGGCGTCACGCTGGGGCCCGGCACCTTCACCGGGGTCAGGACCGGTATCGCCATGGCGCGCGGGCTCGCTCTGGCGCTCGACCGCCCGGTTGCCGGCATCGATACGCTCTCCGCCATCGCCGCCAATGCGGCGAGCGGCAGGAGCCCTCTGGTGATCGCGGCCGATGCCCGGCGCGACGAGGTCTATTTCGCGATTCGAGGGGCGCCGGCCGCCTCTCCTCTGGTCCTGCCGGTCAGCGAAGCGGTTCGCCGTCTGCCTTCGGACGAGAGCTTCGTCCTGGGGACCGGGGCCGAAGCGCTGATCGCCGCCGCACCTCAAGGGCGCCTGATCCGC